>Ga0207651_10000357_pt1 | contig 19313 bp, 13 predicted proteins | sample KBSM23metaG_FD_184328 | JGI IMG/M metagenome (GOLD analysis project Ga0207651, IMG submission 184328) | Miscanthus rhizosphere microbial communities from Kellogg Biological Station, Michigan, USA - KBS M2-3 metaG (SPAdes) (version 2) | ecosystem: Host-associated > Plants > Roots > Rhizosphere >... | reverse complement strand
CCGCAGGGCGTAGATGCGCGCCGCTTCGACGGCCAGCGCGCTGGCGCTGGCCGGGTTCTGTTCGGACGCCGCCTGCTTCAGCAGCACGCCGGCCAGCGCCTCGAGCTGGCGGCTGCGGTAGTGCGCGCGCGCCAGCCCCGCCAGCGCCGGACGCGACGTCGGATCCAGCGCCAGCGCCGCCTCGTAAGCGCGCACCGCCTCGTCGTCGGCGGCGGCGCGCTCTTCGTAGATGACCGCCGCGCGATAACACCACGCGAAGCGCGCCTCGGGCGGCAGGTCCGCGATCTCCGTCCCCAGCTTCAGCGCCGCCTCCGCCGCCACCAGCGCGTCGCCCGCCTTCTCGGCCGCGCGCAGCAGCGCGCGCAGCGCCGACATCCGCCGCTCGCCCAGCTCGGCCCACTCGTGGTAGAGCGCCAGCGCCTTCCCGGGATCCTGCAGTCGCTCCTCGTACAGGGCGCCGACGCGTTCGAAGCGCACCGACGTCTGGCGCGCGCCCTCGCGCGCAGCGCCCGCCGCCGATCCCGACCCCCGATCGCCGACGGCGGCCGCGCTCGCGTCGCCGTCGACCACCTTCACCAGCTCGCCCCACTGGCCCAGCGTCGCGTAAAGCCGTTCCAGCACGTGCGCCGCCGGCGCGTAACCGGGCACCGCCTCCAGCGCGCGCCGGGCCAGCGCCGCCGCGCGCGGCAGATCGTGCGCCGCCGTCTCGGCCAGCTCCGCCGCGCGCATCGCCAGCGCCGCGCGCTCCGCGGCGGCGCCGCTGCGATCGATGGACGCCTCGGCCAGCCGCACCTGCGCGGGCGCGTCCCCCGTCCGCGAAGCGATGCGCTCCAGGGCGACCAGCGCCACCGGATCGCCGGGCCGCGCCTCCAGCAGCCGCCGGTAGCGCGCCGCCGCCGCCTCGTCGTCGCCCTCGTGGTGCTCGGCCAGGTGCGCGCCCAGACCGGCCAGCGTCCCACCCCAGTCCTTGTCGTTCGTCAGCTCGGCGTGGTGATCCAGACAGAGGCGCGCGTTCTTCCACTGGCCCGCCTCCAGGTGGTTGGCGACGGACAGGAACATCAGCGCGGGATCGTTCGCATCGGCGGCGCGGGCTTCTTCCACCAGCGCCACGGCGCGCGCCGATGCGCCCAGCCGATGGCGCGCCAGCGCCGCCGCCAGGCCCAGCCAGGCCGCCCGCTCGGGGCCGCTCGCGGCTTCCGCCTCTTGCTCGACCGCGCGCGCCAGCGCGGCATCCTTGCCGACGCGCGCCGCCACCCGCCGCGTCCCCGCCCGCGCCAGCGCCGCCGCGCCCTTGCCCGCGTCCTCCTCCAGCGCGCGCATCCACAGGTCGAGGGCGTCGGCGGCACGCTCGGTGTTGGCCTCGGCCAGCAACGCCAGCCGGCAGAGCAGCCGGCCGCGCTCACCCGCCGACGACGCCGCCGCCAGCCGGCGATCGAGCACCGACTGCAGCAGCACAGCATCCCCGCCCCGGATCGCGCTCTCCTCCAGGGCCAGCAAGGCCGCCGTGTGGCCCGGCACCAGCGACAGCGCCTCCTCGATGACCGCCCGGGCGCGATCGCGCGCCCCCAGCGGGTTCTCGAGCAGGCCCGCCTTCTGAACCGCCAGCTCCGCCTTCGCCGCGACCGTTCCGGCGGCGGCCATCTCGATGTCCAGCAGATCGATGGCGGTCCACGGGCTGCCCGCGTCGACCGCGTGCAGGCGCAGCGCGCGCAGCACCGGCCGGAACGTCGTGGACGGAGGTTCGTCCAGGGCCAGCTGCAGGTGGTCCATCGCCGCCGCCAGATCGCCGACGCCGTCCTCGAACATGCGCGCGGCCGCGTAACGGAGCGTACCGGCGGCGATGCCCGTTCGAGCGTCGGCCTCCTCGACCATCGCCAGCGCCTCCGCCTCCCACTGCGCGGGCGAACGGGTCAGACCCCGGCGCGCATCCTCGGCGGTCGGCGGAATGACCGCGTTCGGTTGCGTCACCTCGTCGTTGCGACGACTGGGGGCAGGTGTGTGCGAAGCCGATGACATGCTTGAAAAAACCGCCTGACTTTAACCCAAGTTGCGACCCGGGAAGGAACGCATACACGCTATGAATCGACCAGCCTGACGGGTATGATGCTTTGCCTTCATACGTCACCGCGCATGGCCAAGATCATCGTCACAGGCAACGACCAGCAGCGGCGCGAGTTCGAGCTCGGGGCGGTGAACACGATCGGGCGTCATCCCGACAACACGCTCCAGATTCTGGACCGCATCGTCTCGAAGGAGCACGCCCAGGTCGTGCGCCAGCCCGACGGCCACTACTTGTTCCGCGACCTGGGCAGCCTGAACGGATCATTCCTGGGCGGCGAGCGCGTCAGCGAACGGATCCTCCAGGAAAACGACGAGATCATGCTGGGTTCGACCTGCCTGACATTTCAGGAAAAGTCGGCGCAGGCGTCGGTGCTGGAGAAGGTGACGATCGCGCCGTCGCCGACGGAAGCGCTGATTCGCCAGAAGATCCAGGCGCATTCGCGCGACTTCCTGCCCGAAAAGGAGATCGTCGACGTCGAGGTGCTGCGCCGCGACTACGAGAAGCTGCGCCTCGCCCACGAGCTGGGCCGCTCGATCGGCCTCGAGGTGAACCTCGAGTTGCTGCTCGAGCAGATCATCATGAAGGCGTTCGAGCTGCTCCCCGCCGATCGCGGCGTGATCCTGTTGATGGAGGACGGCGTTCCGTCTCCGAAGATCGCCAAGACGCGCGACGGCAAGAACGAGCAGATCGTCCTTTCGAAATCGATCCTGAACGAGGTCGTCACCAACAAGGCCTCGGTGCTGTCGTCCGACGCGACCATGGACAGCCGCTTCTCGGCGGCGCACTCGGTCATCATGCAGGGCATCCGGTCGACGATGACCGTGCCGCTGGTCCATCACGACGAGCTGCTGGGCATCATGCACCTCGACTCGATGATCGCGACCAACGCGTTCACCGAGAAGGACCTGCAGATCTTCGGCGGCATCGGCGGCCAGGCCGCGGTTGCCATCCACAACTCGCAGCTGGCGCGGAAGATCGAGCACGAGGCGAAGACGCGCGCGCAGTTCCAGCGCCTGCTGTCGCCCAACCTGGTCGATCAGGTCGTGCAGGGCAAGCTGCAGCTGGAAAAAGGCGGCGCGCTGTCGGAGGTGACGCTGCTGTTCTCGGACATCCGCGGCTTCACGTCGATGAGCGAATCCCGCGCGCCCGAAGAGATCGTCCGCATGCTCAACGAGTACTTCGAGCTGATGGTGGACGTGATCTTCAAGTACGAGGGGACGCTGGACAAGTTCGTCGGCGACGAGGTGATCGCGCTGTTCGGCGCGCCGGTGCCGATGAAGAACGCGGAGGTCAAGGCGGTGCAGTGCGCGCTGGACATGATGCGCGTTCTGTCCGAGTGGAACCGCACGCGCGCCGCGGAAGGTCAGAACGAGGTCAACGTCGGCATCGGCATCAACACCGGCCTCGTGGTCACGGGCGCGATCGGCAGCTCGCGCGCGCTCCAGTACACGGCGATCGGCGACGCGGTCAACGTGGCGTCGCGCCTGTGCACTGCCGCCCAGGCCGGTCAGGTCATCCTGTCCGAGGCGACGTTCCGCAAGGTCCAGAGCGACGTCGCCGCCGTGCCGCTGCCGCCGATTCGCGTGAAGGGGAAGGCCGATGAGTTGCGGGTGTTCAACGCCGTCGGTATGCGCAACCGAACCTTCCCCGCCGAGAACACTCGACCAGGCTAACGCCACCTCACCGCCATGGGCTTCGTCGCTACCCTCGCGAAGGTTCTTGCGCTGGTGATTGCTGCCGCGACGGCGCTGGCGGCCGCGCTGATCGTGCTGCCGTCCCTCGGCGCGAAGATGGCGCTGGCGGCGATCGTCGCCTCGGAGCGGAGCGCGCTGATCGCGGCCGCCGCCGTGGTGGCGCTGCCGCTGGCGTTCTTCGGGTTCACGCGCGGCCGCCGCATGCCGTCCACGATCGCGGTGGTGCTGGCGGTCGCGTCCGTCGGCATGTGCATCCTGCCGCTCGCGCAGGCGCGCAGCCTGGCGAAGGCGCGGGGCGTGTCGCTGGACATGCGCCGCTACCTGCAAGCGCGGATCGACAGCGAGGGTCCTGGACAGCCGAGCCAGACGGTCAACCACGCGACCGTGAACGGGACGCCGCTGGCGCTGGACGTTTACCTGCCGCGGACCCGGCCGGCGACGCCGGGGCGCGCGATCCTGGTGATTCACGGCGGCTTCTGGGCGGCGGGGCAAAAGGGAGAGGCGACGCTGCAGAGCCGGCGCCTCGCCGACCTGGGCTTCACGGTGTTCGACGTGCAGTACCGCATCTCGCCGCAGCCGAACTGGCAGACCGCGACCGGCGACGTGAAGTGCGCGATCGGGTGGGTGAAGCGGCACGCGGACACGCCCGACTGGAACATCGATCCGAAGCGGGTCACGCTGCTCGGGCGCTCGGCCGGCGGCCACCTGGCGCTGATGGCCGCCTACGCGCCCGCCGATCCCGACCTGCCCGCCAGCTGCGAGGCCGGCGACACCAGCGTCGACACCGTGATCTCGCTGTACGCGCCGACCGATCTCGGCTGGGGCTACAAGTACCCCGCCAGCAAGTGGGTGTCGGACAACCGGGCCAAGATGCGCGCGTTCCTGGGCGGGCCGCCCGACCAGGCCGGCGATCGCTACCGGGCGCTGTCGCCGCTGGAGCGGGTGACCGCGGCGGCGCCGCGCACGCTGCTGGCGCACGGCGGCCGCGATCAGTTCGTGCCGTACGGCCACATGGGCCTGCTGGCGGCGCGCCTGCGCGCGATGGGCGTCCCGTGCGAGACGCTGTTCATCCCCTACGCCCAGCACTCGTTCGACTTCGTGGTGGGCGGCTTCTCCGACCAGATTCTGGAGGCGGAAGTACTGAAGTTCCTGCACCGATCCTAGTCCTGTGAGCCTCCCCTTCGGGCTGGCGGCACTTTGCCGACGTCACGCCGAGTCATTCCCCATGAGCAATCGTTTCGCTCACGTGTGCGGCGTGGCGCTGCTGCTGGCGGCGCCCGCGGGCTGCACCAAGAAGGCGCTGCAGCCGGACGCCGGCGGGTTTATTCCGCTGCCCGACGGAGGCGGCGGCTCTGTCGGGATAGAAGGCGGCGTGACGGATTTGCGCCCGGCCGAGTCGCGTCCGGTCGACGTGGGTCTGGACCTGGCGTTCGCGGGGCGTCGCTCGTACGTGGTCACGTCGCAGGTGAACGTCGAGGACGGCGCGACGACGTCGCACACGTTCATGATGACGCTCGACACCGCCAGGGGAAACGCGGTCATCGGGACGTTCGGCAGCGGCGACACCTTTCCCGTCGAACAGACCGCGAGCGGCGCGCTGCACCTGACTCGCGTCGTCGCGTTCGGGGTGCCGCTCCCGGTCGCGTGCGGCGCATCGATCGCGTACGACGACCTCGCCTTCACGATCGACGCTGACGGCCTGCTGTCGGGCAGCGGCAGCGCGCGCATCACGACCTTCGAACCGGGCAACGGGCGCATGCTGAGCGCCGCCGCCGCGCTGAGCGGCGTCCCCGACACCGAAGCGCCGACGTTGAACCTGTCGTCCTCGGGCAGCCTCTTCGATCCCTGGGCCTCGCTGTGGGTCGTCGCGTCCGAACCGCTGCCCGGAGATCAGATGCGGCCGGTGCTTCGCTCGCAGAGCGGCGACGTCCTCACGTTCGAAGCCGGCAACGGTCCGATCTTCACCGTCGCCGAGAAGCCGCGGAAGCTGCTGCGCTTCGACGACGTTTACCAGGTCACGTTCGATCGGCTCACGGATTACGCGGGAAACCCGGCGCGCTGGGGCGCCGACGCGACCTTCGGGACGCGGTCGGCGCCGCCGCTGGTCGTCGCGGACGGCTTCGAGTCCGCCACCGACGCAGGCGGCGCCGTGTTCGTGTCGAGCGCGGACGCGCCGACCATCAACGGCGCGCGCAGCCTTTACGTCGCGCCGACGCCGATCCTTTCGGCGCCGGGATTCGTCACGCAGTTCGCGCTGCGGATGGCGCTTCCGCGCGGGAAGACGATGCTCCGGTTCGCGTACCGCTTCGTCAACCCCGGCGACATGTCCGGAATAAATTTCGTGATCGCGAGCGTGGGCGGAACGATCGAGAACGTCTCGCTGTCCTGGACCGCCGGGACCGCGACGACGCCGGCGATGATCGGTCCGGAGCAGGTCATGCTGGGCCCGCTGACGACCGCGACGATCACGCTGCCGCTGGACGCCCACGACGAGGTGGTCTTCGCGCGCGTCGCCTCGCAAAGCGGTTCCTGCGGCGGCCCCCCGCCACCGGCCGTCCCCGGCATCATCATCGACGACCTGCGCATCGAGTGAACATGGCCAGCTTCAAGCGCGCGCACCTGTTGATCGTCGACGACACCCCGCCCGGGCACCCCGCCGATGGAGCGCCGCTGCTCGCCCTCGATGTGGATATGCCGCTCGACGCCTCCGAGCTGGAAGAGCAGAGGATCGCGCGGGAGATCGGCGGCGCCGACCGCCTGCTGGAACAGGCCAGCGCCGCGCAGTTGCGCTTGCTTCAACGGCTGGCCCGCGCCGCGCCCGAGCAACAGCTCCGGTTTTCCGGCATCGAGACGTTGAAGCATTTCCTCGAGGCCACGGCCGCGACGAAGGCCGCCATGGCCGACACCGAGCTCGCGCGCCTGTGGAAGAAGGTCGCCGCCCCGACCTCGGCGCCCGGCGCCTGAGCGCCGCTCACCCGGCGCTCTGCGCGCCGTCACGCGCAGCGTCGGCGTCGCGCAGGCCGCGCGCGACCTCGTCGGCGAGCGCGCGGCGGCGTTCAGCGAGGCGCGCGGTCGTCTGGTGGTGGAACGCGCGCAGCATCACCAGCCGCCACGCCTCGGCGGCCTCGCGCCGCAGCTCTTCGAAGCGCAACGCGACGTAGCCCGTGACCACGCCGGCGACGAAGACCGGCACGGCACAGCCCGCGCCCCACGCCAAAGCGGCGGCCGTCGCCTCCAATCCCCACGCGAGCGCCAGGAAGACGGTCCCCGCGATCAGCTTCGTCGTGCCCAGCACGTCGTCGTCGCGCGTGACCCGCTTGGCGACCTCGCCCGCCAGCCGGTACGGAATCCAGCCCATCACCGCGCCGAGCGCCGCCAGCGGCGCCGCGACGATCAGCTTCGCGAACGCCGCCGCCAGCGCGCCCGGCCGCAGCGGCGCCAGCTCCAGCGCCCAGGGATCGCGCACGCCCAGCTGGCGCAGCACGCGCGTGTAAGCGCGCACCTCGCCCGCGATCGCCTCGACGCGCGCCGGATCGCGCGCCCGCAGCCGCGCGTAGGCGTCGGCGAGATCGCGCGCCCGCTCGTGCTGCGCCGCCAGATCCTGCGCGGCATCGTCGCTCCGATCGCTGGTCCGGTCGCTGGTCCAGCGCGCGACACGCGCGATGCCGGCGAGCAGATCGCGCGACTCCGCCTGCAGCACGACGTCGTCCAGCCGGGCGTCGATCGTCTCCGTCAGCGTGGTGACCGCCTGGCGTTCGTCGCGCGCGTAGTCGCCCAGCAGCGGCGCCACCGCGACCGGCTCGCCCACCACCAGCAGCACCGAGGACCGGAACAGCGTCTTGCGTTCGTAGTAGAGGCCGACCGGAACCAGCGTGACGCCCAGCGTGCCGTCGTGCTCGGCCTCGGCCGACAGCGCGATGCGCGCCGCGCCCGTCTTCAGCGGTCGGAGCTGGGGGTCGGAGTGCGAGACCCCCTCGGGAAAGAGCGCCAGGGCGCCCCCCGCCGCCAGCTCCGCCCGGCAGCGCGCGAAGCTTTCGTCGTTGCGAGAAGCGTCGGCGGCGCGGCCCCCGGATTCGTGGGCGCGGTGGATCGGGATGCTTCCGAACGCTTCCATGGCCAGGCGGCTGACCGGATTCTTGAAGAGCGTGCCCTTGGCGAGGAAGCGCGCCGGGACCCCGGTCGCGACGCGAAGGACCATCGGATCGAGAAGCCCGTTCGGGTGATTGAGAACGAAAACCAGGGGTTTCCCTGGCGGGATTCGCTCGCGTCCTTCGACGGCGCGCGACGGATAGTAGAGGCCGACCAGCGCCTCAGCCAGCCGTCGAAATAGCGCCGCAAGGAACCGCCGCACGCCAAAATAATATCCCGCATGGGAGGAGGGAGGGGGCCTTCCATCGCCGCTAGGAACGTGGGGCGATGTCGGGTATTCCCGGGCTTATTCCAGCTCGAAGGTGACGTGGACGATCGTGATGATGTCCTTGTCCAGCGACGACGTATCGTTGTTGCCCTCCCACGATGTTTCGGTGGAGTTCGCGGGGTTTACGTTGATGACGCCCATGTCGGCCGAACGCAGCCGCGCCACGCGCCCGCCCCCGGTCTGCGCGAGGATCGCGTTGGCGCGAACGCGCGCGTCATGCGCCGCCGCCGCCAGCATCTCGATCTTCAGCTCGCCCAGCTTCGAATAGAAGTACGACGGATCCGACGACGACACCGGGACGCCGCGTTCCAGCAACTGGGTGATCTCGCGCGAGATCCGTCCGACGCGCGCCACGTCGTTCGACGCGATCGTGATCTGCTGGCTGGTCTTGTAGCCCTTGAGCACCGTCTTCTCGATGCGCTTGTCGCCCGTCCCGATGTAGTCCGTCTCCTTGACCTCCTCGACGTTGACGGCCTCGGCGGAGATCTCGTCCTTCTGGACGCCCTGCTCGGCCAGGTAGGCGAGCGCGGTCTTCACATGGCCCGCCAGCGCCTTCGCGGCGAGCGTGCGATCCGCGTTCTGCGTTCCAATGGTCGCCGTCCACTCGATCCGGTCGGAGACGATTCGCTTCTTCGCAGATCCGGTCACGTCGATCATGCGGCCCTTGGGCCGCGTGCGCACGCGCTCCCAGCCGCTGATTCCGACCGCCGTCGACGCCACCAGCGCGGCGCCGATCGCGATCGCCGCCCAGGGAACGCGCGCCAGACCGTTCGTGTTCATCGGCGCGGGACCGCCAGCAAGTTCGGGATCGGCCATTGCGCCCTTTCGTCGTCGTTCTCGTTGAAGCCGGTCTCGAAGCTGCCGTTCAGATCCAGATCGACGCCGCCCGCGTGAATCGACAGGCTTGCCTCCGGCCCGCCCTCGACGTGCATCGCCGAGGTGATTCCCAGCGGCAGCGCGAGCAGCGTGTCGTTCAGCTCCTGCATCGCGTGGGGCCGCCGCGAGAAGATGAACAGGATCCGCCCTGCCCTGTCAGCGGCGACGGCCGCCTCGCTCCAGCGCCGCTCCTGTTTGCTCCACACGCCACGCCCCGGCGCGCGGATCAGGCGCAGGTTCTGAACGACGGTGCCGTAGGCGGCCAGGCCGGCCTCGGCGCCGGGCGTGTCCAGGTCGACCATCGCCGCGGGCGGCAGGCCGGCGCGGTTCGGCCCGAAGGCGAGCACGCTCTTGTACTTCTCCGACCAGTGCGCGTTGTTCACGTGGCCGGGCGCGTGCGCGTGGCCGACGTTGGTCAGCCGGTCGTCGCGGTACATTCCCAGGTTGATCGCGACGGCGAGCTTGCGCTCGCGGCACCAGGCGCCGGCGGTGCGCGGCTTGCGATCGACGGCCGACGCCATCACCGCCGTCAGCTGCGCCTTCTTGGGATCGATGCGGACGAAGTGGATGTCCCCGCCCGCCGACCCGTCGCCCAGCTCGACCCGCCCGTATTCGACCCCGCTCTGCAGCGTCCGCCACGCCGGCCCGTTCGCGGGCGATCCGCTGACGGCGAGCAACGGCAACAGCAACGCAGTCAGCACGCGACCCAATTATGACGGCAAATCGCCAGCGGTCGAGCTACGCCCGCCGGCCTACTGCGAAACGCAGTCCAGGCCGATCTCCAGCGTGGTGCAGCTTCCCGCGGCGTACGTTGCCGACCGCGACGCGAACACGCCCGTGTCCAGCACCGGGCTGACCGAACACACGGCTTCTTCGCCGGCGGTCTGGTCGTCGTCGGTGACGCGGATCGACCACGACATCGACTGCGACGACAGCAGGCTGGCCGTGAATCGGCTGCCCGGGGTGATCGATTCGTTCCATTCGGGCGTGAACGTGTTGGAGAGAACCGACGTCTCTGACGCGAACGAGTTGCCGAGCCAGAACGCGCACTTCGGATCGGGCGCCGCCAGCGTCCCGGCGGCCAGCGCGTCCCAGGGATCGCCGCCGGGCTTCGTCTGCGCGATGACTGCACGGATGCAACGGACCTTCCACAGTGACATCGGATCGAGGCTGCAGGTTCCATTCACGCACCGCGTGCACGGGGCGCAGGCGCCGCAGTTTCCGAAGGTGCCGCCGTCGCCGCCGCGTCCGCCGAATCCCGAACCGGCCGTTCCGCCGGCCGCGCCCGCGCCACCGCGCCCGCCCTCGCCGCCCACTCCGTTTCCAGCGACGCCTGTCGCGCCCGTGCCGCCGGCTCCGCCGTTCGCGTCGCCTCCGGTGCCTGCGACGCCGGTGGTGCCGGCCACGCCAGCGGCACCGGTCCCGGCGGCGCCGCCCGTTCCCGCGGTCGCGCCGCCGTCGCCGCCCGCGCCGCCGGAACCGCTCGCGCCCGCGCCCTCGCCGCCGGCGCCACCCAGCGGCATCGGGCCACCGTCGCCGCCGGTCCCGGCCGTCGCGCCGCCCTCACCCGTACCGGCCGCGCCGGCCCCGACACCCGCCAGGCCGCTGCCCGCGCCGCCGGCTCCGCTGCCGCCGCCCCCGCGCCCGTCGCCAGCGACGCCGGTGGTGCCGCCCGCGCCCGCCGCGCTGCCGCCCGCGCCGCCTGCGGCGCCGATGCCGGCATTGTCGACGGAGCAGGCGCAGATCAGCAGAAGGGCGAGCGTCCATGCCCGCCGCGAGCCGCAAAGCCTTGCCAGATGGTCAGTTCTTGCCATTCGCCACAATCGCTCGCGGGGCTGACGCGCTGACCCTCGCGGCCCGACGTCGCCAGGCACGACGCCAGCGCACCATTCCCGAAGCCGGCGAACCTGATCACGAGGTAACCTCGCGGTCGTGAGGCAGGTGCGCCGGCTGATCGGAGCGTCGGTCGCGTTGCTCGTTTGCGGTTGCGCCCACATCCCGTGGGCCAACGATCCTTCAGCCGAGCCGCCGAAGGTCTGCGCCGCGCAAACGCCCGCCCCTTACGCGGAATCGCTCTATTGCCGGGGCCTGTACGGCGCGGCCGCGGCGTCGTTCGCCGAGAACCTGTCGGGCGAAAACCCGCATGCGACGCGCGCCGATCGGGTGACCGCGCTGCGCTGGCTCGTCTACATCTACCGTCGCTTCCCTGGCTGGGACTGGATCGTGGACGTCATTGGCCAGACCGACTGGCCCGAGCTGGATCGCCCCGAGCTCGCCGACGTGCGCGACGATCTGCTTCTGCTCGCGGCGCGGTTCGAGTATGGACACGAGCGATTCGAAGAGACGGTCGCGCTGCTCGCGACGATCCCGGAGTCGAGCCCGCTTCACGCGCGGGCGGCCCTGCTCGCCGGGGCGGTGCACGTTCGCACCGGCGCGCAGGATCTCGCGCAGGCCGCGTTCGCGGAGGCGCTGCGCGCCGCCTCGGCGGACTCGGATCCGAAACGCGCACGCGACCGGGATCTCGCCGCCCTCTCGCTCGCGCGGGCTCACTACGCGATGCAGGAGTACGCGCTCGCCAGCCGCTACTACGAATCGATCCCGCTGACATCGCCGTACGGGTTCGCCGCCGCGGTCGAGAGCGGCAGGGCGCGGCTTCAGATGAACGATATCCCGCCTGCGCTCGCCCTGGTCGAGTCAATCAAGAAGCGATCGCGCGAGGCCCCTCCCGAGACGATGGCCGAGGCGCTGCTGGTGGAAGCAGAGATCTCCCTGCAGAAGCGGCGGAAATGGGAAACGGTGGGCGTCACGCGGCAGTTCCACGAGGTTTACACCGCCCTGTACCAGCCGATGCGCCGGCTCAAGGATTACGGACCGGACGCGCTGTTCGATCTCGCGTTCAGCATCCGCAGCGGAGGCTTGCTGCCGCCGCTCGGAACCGAACAGACGAAGCAAACGCTGCACTTGCTCACGGATGGTCCGGTGGCGCGGCGTTTCGCCGAGCTCGACGAGCTCGCACGCGAAGTAGCGTCCCTGGTGCCGCCCGGGCGAGGGGTTGCGCTAGACCAGGCAGGCGTCGCGCTGACCGACCGTCAGAAAGCCGTCGCGCAGGAGGCTGGCGAGCTGTTGCAGCGCCGCGTGGAAGATCTCGTCCCTCGCATGGTCGGCCAGATCAAGGAGGCGATCGGAATCGAGTACGTGGCGCTCCACTCGGGAAGCGAGGTCGACGACGGCCAACTAACGGGCGCCGAGGCGCTTGAATAGCGCGACGGCCCAGTCGGCGACGCCGACGGCGTGCGTGTAGCCCTTGCCCGGCGGCGGGCAGCGGTCACCTTCGAAGGACATGTCGCCGGCGGTGCTGGTGGCGCCGCTCTCGCTCTTGCAGCTCCAGCTCAGCTTCGCGCTCTGCACCGACGAGACGGGGCAGTCGGGCGCCTCCTCGGGGCGGTTGATCGCCTCCGCCAGCTTGTCGAGCAGCTCCGCCTTCTGGGCGGCGGTGAGGATCTTCGGCTTCAACTTCAGCTGCGGCGGCTTCTTCTTCTTCGCGGTCATCCGGTCGACGTCATAGACCGTCCCGGTGACCTCCGCGGTGCCGCCCATGACCGTCACGGTGATCTCGCTCTGCCACACGCCGCCCTCGCCCGCGCCGAGATCCACCTTCAGCTCGGCGTCGTTCGCCGTCGCCACGCAGGCGTACCGCCCCGCGGGTTTCGCGGACGTGCTACCAGCCGCGGCGGCCGCGGTCGCAGCACCCGCGACGACGACGAACGCCAGCCAGCGCACCCCGGGCGTCATCCGGGATTGATAACACGATCAGCCGCCCCCGCGCGGAGCGCGGGATCGCGGCTGCCTAAAAGCTCGATAGTCGCACACCGCGCCTGCGGCGCGGAGCGGCTACCGGCGCGCGAGCAGGCGCTGGACCCAGCGGTCGGTCAGCTTCTCCTGCACGGTGTTCTGGCGGAGGCGATCGGCCAGGTTCTTCCAGTCGACGGCGTCCTGCGGCTGATCCTGGTTCGAGCACGAGAACACGATCGTCTCCTTGCCCGTCACCGGATCGATGTGGCGCTGCAGGCATTGCGCGCAGATCTCCTTCATCATGCACTGCATGGGCGAGTTGATCGACGCGATGGCCACGTGGTTCGGCCGGAAGTGCTTCACCAGCAGGCCGTGGCGCGCGTTCTTCACCGCCTGCATCATGCGATCGCTGCCGATGGCGATGATGCGCGCGCAGTCACCGAGCGGCACCTTCACCTCGCCCAGCTCGCCCTGCGCGAAGGCGCGCATCGCCTCCACGACGTTGCCGCGGAAGGCGCGGTCCTGCGGCCGGCGCGCCTCGGGCAGCTCGCCCCCGTCGACGCTCCAGATGATCTGGTCGGCGGCCGCTTCGATCTCGTCGATCTTGTAGACGTCCTCGCGCTTCCGATACGCCGCGAAGTAGATGACGCGGTTGCCGCGCGCGCGCAGCGCCTTGCCGATCGAGAACAGCACGGCGTTGCCGAGGCCGCCGCCCGCCAGCGCGACCGACTCGCCGCCCTCCGGGATCTCCGTCGGCGTTCCCGTCGGGCCCATCACGACGACCGGCTCGTCCTTCTCCAGGCTCGCGCACAGCCGCGAGCTGCCGCCCATCTCCAGCACGATCAGCGACAGCAGGCCCTTCGCCTTGTCGACCCACGCGCCGGTGAGCGCCAGCCCCTCCATCATCAGCCGGCTTCCGTTCGCGCTGCGCGACAGCGCCTCGAAGTTCTGCAGCCGGAAGAACTGTCCGGGCTCGAAGTGCTTCGCGGCGGCGGGCGCGCGCACGACCACCTCGACGATCGTCGGCGTCAGCCGTTCGACCCAGGCGACGGTGGGCCGCCACTCGTCATCCAGCTTGCCGGTGAACGCGCGCCAGGCGGCGTCGCGGCTCTTCTGGCCGTCGGGGTTCAGCCCGGCGATGTCGCGGGCGAACAGCGCCTCCACCTCGGGCGCGCCGTCCTTCGCCGACGCCATCGCGCGCACGACCGACCCCGCGTAACCCGGGTTGTTGTCGCCGTAGAACGTCACCGTGTGGCCGTTGCGCAGGTAGCTGGTGAAGAAGCCGACCTCCTCGCCGCTCGCCGGTTCGAGGCGCAACGTGCCGTCGTCGTGCACCGCCTTGAACGCCTGGAAGCCCTTCGTCTTCGGATCGATCGCGAACGACCCGGGGCGCTCGCGCTCGTACGTCACGTTGGGCGACGTGCCCGCCGCGACGAACAGCGTGCGCGCCGGCAGCGTGACCTTCTCGCCCGACGCCGTCTCGAACTCGACGCCGGACAGCGCGCCCCGCGCATCGGGGACGCAGGCGAGCGGCGCCATCTTCTCGACGAAGCGCACGCCCTCCTCGAAGAATTCGATGATCTCCTCGTGGTTCAGCCGGTAGGCGGGGCTGTCCGCCATCCCCTTGCGGTAAACCAGCGACACGCCGCCCCACGCCGCCACCAGCTTGCTGAAGTCAGGCGCTTCGCCGGCGGCCGCCGCCCGCGTCCGCTCGGCGCGCACCGCCCGCCCGTGCTCGAGGAACTCGCGCGCGATCTCGGCCTCTTCCTCGTCGTAACCCTTGAACAGCGCGTCCTCGCCCTGCTCGGCCGCCAGGGCCTCCCAGCGCTCCAGGAACTTCGTCACCTGCACCGGGTAGTACGCCGCCGCCTCGGTCGTCGTGTCGATGCCGGTCAGGCCGCCGCCGATCACGATGGCGGGCAGCCGCACCTGCAGGCTGGCCAGCGAATCGCGCTTGGCCGCGCCGGTGAGCTGCAGCGCCATCAGGAAGTCGGACGCCTTGCGCACGCCGCGGATCAGGTTGTGCTTGACGTCGATGATGGTCGGCTTGCCCGCGCCCGCCGCGATGGCGACGTGGTCGAACCCCATCGCGAACGCCTCGTCGGCGTCGACGGTGCCGCCGAACCGCACGCCGCCGTAGACGCGGAAGCCGGCCCGACGCGACAGGTTCAGGTGCAGCGCGCCCAGGAAGCTCTTGTCCCAGCGCACGGTGATGCCGTACTCCGCGACGCCGCCGAAGCCGGCCAGGCGCCGCTCGTCGAGCGGCGTGCTCAGCTCTTGCCAGCTTTCGATCGCGCGCGGCGGCCACTTGTCGGCGCCGATGACGTCGGCGGGCAGCGGCTCGACCTTCAGGCCGTCGATGCCGACCACGCCGAAGCCGGCGTTGACCAGGTGATGCGCCAGCGTGAAGCCCGCCGGCCCCAGGCCGACGACCAGCACGTTCTTGCCGATGTACGGGCGCGCCACGGGTCGCGCGCGGTTCAGCGGGTTCCAGCGCGTGAGCAGGCTGTAGATCTCGAAGCCCCAGCGCATCCCGAGCACGTCGGTGAGTACGCCGGTCTCCGCCTGCGGGATGTTCACGGGTTCCTGCTTCTGGAACACGCATCCCTTCATGCAGTCGTTGCAGATGCGGTGCCCGGTGCCGGGCAGCATCGGGTTGTCGACGACGATCATCGCCAGCGCCGCGATCGAATCGCCGTCCTTTCGCAGGACGTGCATCTCGCCGATCTTCTCGTCCAGCGGGCAGCCGTTGATCTTCACGCCCAGCGGGTTTCGCTTCACCGTCCCCGACTTGTCGTGCATGCCGGTCGAGCACGAATCCTTTTCGCGCTCGTGGCAGTAGAGGCAGTAGTCGGCCTCGCTGGCGACCTCGCGCCGCGACATGCGCGGGTCGGTGAGCGAGAAGCCGTCGCGCCGCCGCCGGTGCTCGGGCGGACCCTCGGTGATCCCCTGCAGCTTCGCGTCAGGCCGCCGCAGCGGCACCAGATCCTCGTGATCGACGAAGTGCGGAAAGTGAAACGACACCCAGCCCTCGACGCCCGCGTGAGCCGCCGGCACGAAGCGATGCACCGCCGCCCAGCGCTCGAACACGTCGATGTCGGCGCCCGCGGCCGGGTTGGCCTTCTCGCGCGCGATCAGCGCGTCCAGCACGGTCGCGAACGTCAGCTCGTCGTCGCCCGTCGTCACCAGCTCGGGGAACGAATCCGCCGCCAGCTTGCGGATGCGATCGCGCAGCGCCGCCGGGTCGTCGCCCGGCACCTTGTCCTCGGGATACTTCTTGCTCGCCCGCCGCACGACGAAGTGCTTCATGCGGAAGATCGCCGCCTCGCGCACGGCGGTGTCGATCTGCGCCTGGCGCGCCGGCTCGACGCCGAACAGGCGCGCGACGAAACCGCCCAGCGGCCGCGCCACCTCGATCAGCAGCGCCGATTCTTCAGGCGGCGTCAGCGCGCCGCCGTCACGGTACGCGGTGAAGCGCGCCGCCAGCGCCGCGTCGGCCGCGGCCAGCACGGCGCGGAACTGCGCGTCCAGCGCCGCCAGCCGCTCGGGCTCGTAGAGATCGCCGTACCGGAAGCCGTCGACACCGAGCGCGAAGTCTCGCGCCTCGTCGCGCGGCGCGCTCCCGGCGCCGTTCGCGAAGGCAAACTTTGTGGGGAACAGCGGGCTAATTCCTGACCTGGCAGAACTGGTTGTAATCGATGAGCTCGATCTGCTCGGGCGTCTTGCCTTCGCCGCACACCGGGCACATCGGATCGCGCGGGCGCTTGAACTCGCGGAACTTCATCGCCAGCGCGTCGAAGTGCAGCTCGCGCCCGGCCAGCGGCTTGCCCTTGCCCAGCAGCACCTTGATGGCCTCGGTCGCCTCCAGCGCGCCGATCACACCGCACAGCACGCCCAGCACGCCGGCTTCCTGGCACGACGGCGCCATGTCGGGAGGCGGCGGCTGCGGGTAGAAGCAGCGATAGCAGGGACCTTCGAACGGCAGGAACGTCGTCACCGTCCCCTCGAACCGGTAGATGCTGCCGTCGATCAGCGGCTTGCCCAGCTTCAGCGCCGCGTCGTTGATCAGGTAGCGCGTCGGGAAGTTGTCCGCCCCGTCGACGATGACGTCGTAGTCCTTGATGACGTCCAGGACGTTCGACGAATCGAGGCGCGTCTGGTGCCCGATCACCTTCACGTCGGGGTTCAGCTTGGAGATCGCGACCTTCGCAGACTCGACCTTCGGCATGCCGACGCGGTCGGTCGCGTGGAGGATCTGCCGCTGCAAGTTCGACGCGTCGACCACGTCGTCGTCGACGAAGCCGACCGTACCCACGCCGGCCGCCGCCAGGTAAAGACCGGTGGGCGATCCCAGGCCGCCCGCGCCGAGGCACAGCACCTTCGACTGCAGCAGCTTCGCCTGCCCCAGCTCGCCGACCTCCGGCAACATCGTGTGCCGCGCGTAGCGCAGGCTCTGGTCGGGCGTCATGATGAACGGCCGGTCGAACTTCAGCCCGGCGCGCTTCCACGCCGAGAACCCGCCCGCCATCGACTTGACGTTGGTGTAGCCGAGCTCGGCCAGGGTCTTCGCCGCGTACGCCGACCGCGTGCCGCCCGCACAGTAGAGGACGATCTCCGACGAGCGCTCCGGCACCTGATCCTCGATTCGCTGCTCGAGGAAGCCGCGCGAGATCCAGCGCGCGCCGGGGATGAAACCCTCGCTCCACTCGTCCTTCTCGCGGACGTCGATCAGGACCGGGCCGGCGCCGTTGCCGTCACCCGCCCGCCCCTGCCCGGACTCCACCGCCTTGCGCACCCCCTCGACGTCCGTCTCGCGAATCTGAGCCTTGCAGTCCTTCAGGTACTGGCCGGAATTCATGGTGCTCCTATGGATGCCCTCCGCCGTTCGATGGTGACACCGTGGGGGGCGAAAAGCCCGGTATTTTCACGGGATTGATGCCCACGTCAAGCATCACGCGCACACAAAAAGAAAAGGCCCAGCCGACGTGCGCCGGCGGGGCCCTTCCTGTTCGTAGCTATGGCGGTTTCGGCCTAGTAGAACGAGACGTTGTCGATCACGATGGCGACGTCGCAGTTCGTCGGCACGGCCGTCGTGGAGGCATTGGTCGTGATCTGCCACTGAGCGCCGATCAGCCTGTCCTTCACGATGCCGGTCGCGGGCATGCCGTTCATCTGGCTGGTGAACGGGACCATGACGGTCGGGCTGCCCGTCGCCGCCGGGATTGTCACCGCCGCCGAGGGCGGGTACGAGCCCATCGGACCGCTCGCCTTCTTGTCGGCCATGGAAACGGTCGAGTCCGAGTGCCCGCTGTCGGTCGTCATGTACTGCAGCGAGCAACCCATGCCGCCGACCGTCCCGGTGATGTCGAACTTGATGCCGGTGTACTGCGTGCCATCGACGCACGCGTCACCCGCGGTGTTGACGTTGAAGTAGATGCCGAAGCCGACATACTGCGCCGCGCCGGTCATGCCGGGCGCCTGAAGGGAGATATGCCAGGCGCCGCCCGACACGGTGGCCGTCGGCGTCACCGCGCCGGTCGGCGAGGCGAACTTGTAGGTGCCGCCGTACGGAAGCACCGGCTCGCCGCCGTCGACGACGGCGAAGTCCGCGATGAGGGGCGCCGGAGCGGGCGGAAGCAGCATTTCCGTGCAGCCCGCGGCCGGGCCCGAAGCGCCACCGCCGCCGCCGCTGCCGCCAGCGCCACCGCCGCTGTTACCGCCGCTGTTGCCGCCGCCGGTCGTGCCCGCGTTGCCGGTCGACCCGGCCGCGCCGGTCGAGCCACCGCTGCCCGCCGTGCCGGTGCTGCCCTTGTTGTCGCTGCCGCAGCCGACCGTGGAAACGCTCGACACAAGGAAGCCAGCGCCGGCCAGACCCAGGATCCCGAAGAACGCCCTCATCCTAAATTCCTTCATGGTCTTTTCTCCGTAAGAATCAGAAGTTGTTCGCCTTCACCGAGGCGCGATTTGGCCGGAACCCTAATGCCAATCTGGACCGTTGCCTAGACATTTTTTAACAGGGTTTCCCATTACTCGCGCGACGGTACGAGCGCCGGCGCGCGCGCGCTCCACACGCGATTTTTCGTGGCCGTGCCGGGGTCGGCGACTATACTGACCAGCGTCACGCCCCTTACAAGGAGAGCCGATGTCAGTCGCCGGAACCGACCCTGAGGTCAAGCAAGCAGCCGCCGAACCCGCGCACGCGCATGAGCACGATGGTGCCGACGCGCCGCTCGTGGGCCTGTCCGACAAGGCTGCTGAAAAGGTGAAGGAAATCAGGGGCGAAGAGAACATCGAGGAGAGCTATGCGCTGCGCCTGAAGGTCCAGGGCGGCGGCTGCTCCGGCTTTTCGTACGACCTCTACTTCGACCAGCCGCAGGAGACGGATCGGCCGTTCGAGGTCAAGGGCGTCAAGCTCATCTGTGACGAGATGAGCCTCATGTACCTGATGGGCACCGAGATCGATTACGTCGAA
>Ga0207651_10000351_pt1 | contig 19522 bp, 18 predicted proteins | sample KBSM23metaG_FD_184328 | JGI IMG/M metagenome (GOLD analysis project Ga0207651, IMG submission 184328) | Miscanthus rhizosphere microbial communities from Kellogg Biological Station, Michigan, USA - KBS M2-3 metaG (SPAdes) (version 2) | ecosystem: Host-associated > Plants > Roots > Rhizosphere >... | reverse complement strand
GTCGTCTGCAATTTCATGTGTTACGGTAATTTGTATGGAAGTGGTTTCTATGATTGATTCAGGATTTCTGGAACATTTCTTTCCACTCTGTTTAAAATAAAAAACATACATCAGTTTGCCATACCGCGCGCATGCGGAAGCCAGACTTTCATTTTACCCACTCCCCGGTTTGACCAGAGGAAATAGGGCAGCAGGAGCAGACTGTCGTTTTGCGTTTTTCCCGTTAACAGGATTACTTCACTGCCCAGAAAAATATCTTTTTTTGCTTTGAGGTTCACCTGATCTGTGACGACAAGAGATGAAATATTCTTATTGTCAATTTCTTCAGCGCAATACACCATTGGGCCCCGTTCAAAAGCAACTTTGTTCCGATTCCCCTCAACGTATAAGTTTGTGGCGACCTGACGAATGGTCATCGGCATGGACAATTCTACAATATCCCCTTTATTCCATTCCCTTGTAATTGTAAGCCAGCCATCGGAAATCCGGGCTTCCTCTGCTTTTCCATTAACGATAAGATCCGGAACCGGGTTTACACTGGCTGTATAAGTATAAAGGTTTCCCGGCGTCGGTTCACCCCTGAACCATCCGGGTACCCGGATACGTAGGGAAAGCCTGGTTTTCTTTTCGGGATCAATATTAAATCGAATCTTTCCATCCCATGGATAATTGGTTTGCTGGCTTAAGGTAATTTTTCCTTGCCTGTTTTCCAGGTGAACACGGCTTGAGATGAAGAGGTTGGCAAAGATTGTATCGCCTCTTGTCGCATAAATGAGTCCGGGCAGTGAAGGAATAAAGCGAATCAGGTTGGTCGGACAGCAGGAGCAGTCAAACCATGACTGGCGCGTACATTTTCCCATATTGAAGCTGAATCGTCCATCTGATTCCAGCGGATTGGGATAAAAAAACATTTTTCCATCGGCCGATATCCCCGAGATCACCCCATTATATAAAGTGCGTTCCACGATATCAACGTATTTTGACTGGCCGGAAAGCATGAACATTTTCTGGTTCCATAAAACACTCCCGATGGCTGCACAGGTTTCGCTGTAGGCGGTCAGGTTTGGTAGTTCATAGTCAACGCCAAAGGATTCGCCTTCATGCCTTGCTCCTACACCTCCGGTGATGTACATTTTTCTATTTACAATGTCCGACCAGATCCTGTCAAGCGCATGCGCATAGGCACTGTCCTGATAAATCGCAGCAATATCCGTCATCGCCGCATATACATACTCCGCGCGTACGGCATGACCGACTGCTTCCGACTCGCTTCTTAGTGGAATACTGTCCTGGTTGTAAGCCCCATACAACGGGTGCGTAGTACCGTCTCCCCTCAGGTCAATAAAATATTTAGAAAGCTTCAGGTAATCCTTCTTTCCCGTGATCTGGTAAAGTTTAATCAGTCCTGTTTCCACAATCTCATGGCCGGGCGGCTTTTGCAGGCGGCCGGGCCTGAAATTAGCCACCAGCAGATCGGCATTCTTAGTGGCGATATCCAACAGGTTTTTCTTTCCTGTAGCGTGGTAGTGGGCGGCTGCCGCCTCAAATAAATGACCGCTGTTGTACAGCTCATGACTGCTGATCTCATTCTCCCATCGATGAGTGGAGGGTTTGACCCAATCGGCCGGAGGCTTGGCCGGGTCAATGGTAAACCAGGTTGTAATATAACCGTCCGGTTCCTGGCCAATTTTTATAATGGCGATGATGGAATCGAGATAGGCTTCCAGATGAGGATCCGGCGCACTTAACAGGCTGTAGGAAGCGCCTTCAATGATTTTGTAGAGATCTGTGTCATCAAAGGGCATTTTACCCCGGGTCTTTCCTTTTTTTATCTTACCGGCAATCAGAAAATTTTCCAGGCGTCCTTCTTCTATGCATTTCTCAAAAGCATATTTTATTGTAGTGTCATGGATCAGCCTGATTTTAGGCAGCCAGAAATTGTCCGTCACCGTCACCTGTCTGATGTCGGGGGAAGAAATGGGATAACCCTGTTCCGGAGGTACCGGCTTATGGCGGGCGCAGCCCGGCACCATCAACGTTGCTATACAGACTATCCATAGTCCTGATAGTTGCTTAATACGCATATGTCTTAGTCTCAGCAAATTCCTGTTGAGTGCTATTTGTATTCAAGAATACTTCAAACCCATTTGGTAACCACCTTCTTTTCAGGCGTCAGCCATTCCTGCTTTTCACCGTTATTGAAATTAAATATAGTCTTCGTTCCGGTCATTCTGTTATGTATCGTTATGCTTTCGGGAAGCCAGCCGGGTGAAAGGCCCCGCGACATCAGTTCGAGCGTCAGGCTCTTGATTTCACCCGCCACCTCACCCGGAATGACAACCCAGGTTACAGAACCTCTCTCCAGCGTATCTGTGTTCCCATTAAAGGGCAGACTTTTCAAACTACCGGAATTGCCTGTAAGGGTAAAGAGGATATCAGCGTCCGTTCCGGCCAGCTGCTGGTCGGCAGTTTTTACTTCGAGAATATACTTTGGAATCAGCACGGCGCTAAAAGGATTGTATCCATTCTGCGCCAGCTCATAGACGGACTTATAGGGCTCGCCCATGATCAGCCGATGCAGTTTTTCGACGAAAGCCGGTTCAACAAAAATGCCGTCGATATACGTGTTCAGATATTTCCGCATGGAGGCTTCGTTGGAAAGAACCCAGGTATAGATCAGTTTAAAACTATCCGGTTCATACCACGCCTGGCAGATTTGTGCATCGGTTATATTTTTGAATACTCCCGGTTTATTTAAAAAAGTGACGATCCCGTCCGCATAGGTGAAATTTTTCTGATTTCCGGCGAACAATGCCTGCAATTCAAGCGGAGTTATATTGGACTCGTCGACGCCCACCCCGATGTTTGGATAATCTCCCCGGTACCGGTTCACAAATGAATAATCGTCCGAATGCGTCATGAGCATGGCAATGCCGTCGAGACTGCCACCTGAAAAATTCGATTTTACAAGAGAAATGAATTCATTCGGATCAAAATCCGTTGTTTTCAAATCCCAGATGATCAGGGCGAGGTTATACTTTTTTTCCGCAAGAATTTCCTTCAGGCCTGCCAGATAAGATTCCAGCGTGGGTGTATTCTCATATGAAAGCTGTTGCTGATGACACACATAAAAAGTGTTATCAGCATACACGATGTCCGGCTCAATCGCATTCGCACCTTTCGCCAGAAACTCGTCCGCTTCCTCAATGCTGTTTGGATTGTGACCGATAATATAGAATTGTTTTTTTGTGTGCATCGGTGATTAAGTTCTATCCAATAAATGCTAATTTCTTACCAACCTCCCGGCGCCAGTTCAGCGCTATCATTTCATGCCCGTTGGGCATGGGATGAACGCCGTCCCATAACCAATAGGAAGACGGGGGGTATTTTTCTGCCGCTTCATCAAAACGCTGCTGCAGAGGAAGGTAGATCGCATTGAATTCCCCCGCCAGATTTTTAGCTGCTTCCTGGCGCCCGGAGATTTCCCTGTAGAAATCGCTCCACTTTTCTTTCACTCTTCCCACCGGAAGAATAAAGGGTTCGCAGATTACAAGTTCCACAGACGGTAGTTGCTGACGCGTTAGTTTTAACAAGTCCCGGTAAGTTTTTTCGAACGATGAAATCATTGCTTCCCTGTTTCCATTCACCGCATTCAGGGTGTCATTTACACCAATTAGTATACTAATGAGATCCGGCTTTAACGCGAGGGCGTCGGTTTGCCATCGTGCCGCCAGGTCGGGCACCTGGTTACCACTGATGCCCCGGTTAAAAAACTGAAAGCCTGTTGCCGGATACTCATACCACAATTGAGCCGCGAGTAAATAGGCGTAGCCGTGGCCCAGGACATGGTTCCAGTCCGTGTCGCGGCTGCGGTTGCCATCGGTAATCGAGTCGCCCTGGAAAAGAATCCGGTAGTTCTTTCCTTCTTCGCCCGGGTTGCTTTTTTGCACAGGCAAATCCCTGAATGATGCCGGTGTCGCGATCGTTGCTGCTGTCCAGCCTGAAGCCTGTTCCAGAAACCGTCGTCGCGTGTGTTTTCCTGTTCCTGCCATGGTTATTCCTGAAAATAGGTAAGAAAAAAATTAAATTACGAAAGAAAGCCGTCCGCTGTTGGATGACAATTAACAAATCAACTATGATCATACGCAGACTCCTGTTTTTCATTCTTCTATGCCAGCAGGGTCTTGCACAAAAGACCGACAGCCTTCGGATAGCTTCCATTCCCCGCCCACTGCACTGGCAAAACAAGCCGCTATCCTATACCGTGGATTCGAATGTCCTGACCATTGTGGCCGGACCAAAAACCGATATGTTCAGGGATCCGAATGTTACCTACAATACAAACAATGCACCCCAGCTCATGTTCCGGGCCGACAGCAACTTCGTGCTTACAACTTCCATCCAGCACGCTTTTTCAAATAAATGGGATGGCGGTGCCATCGTGTTATATCAGGACAGTCTGAACTGGGTTAAATTCTGCTTTGAAAAAGACTATACAGGATCCAGGAGAGTGGTCAGTGTAGTAACCAAAAACATTTCTGATGATTGCAATTCCGTCGAAATAAAAACCAACCGCGTATTTTATAAAGTTGCAAAGGCAGATAATGTCATCACCCTCTACTATTCAACCGATAATAAAAACTGGTTCCTGATCCGGCATTTGCAGATAGACAATTCAAAGGATGTCCAACTTGGCTTTTTAGCCCAGTCGCCTACCGGCAAATCCTGCACCGTGAAGTTCTCCTGGATCAGTTACCGGACAAAAAAAATCAAAGATCCCTATGCCGGTGAATGAACCGAAATCAATTAGACGGCGGGGGTAACGGAGGAGGAGAATCTTTTGACATGGTGCCCTGCCATCCGGTAAACATCCATTTATTGTGATCCCTGACGAATATCGCGGTATATAGAAATTCCCCCGAGAAAGTTTCCTTCATATATACCCGGGCCCTTCCGGTAATAATTCCGACGTCTCCATACACCCGGATTGTTTTATCAGATAATTTCCAGGAAAATTGGGATAAAAATTGAAACCGCGCCGTATCTGCATAGGTCTGCGCCTTATCAGCAATAATTCCATCCGCATTGATGGTAATGTAGTCACTGGCCACATAATTTTTAAAATAGTCTGCATCGCGATGAAGTATCCCATTAAACATTTTTGTTTCAGCTTCTTCGAGCTCTTTTATTGTTGAGGTGGAAACGGGGTGTTGCGCAGATGCAGAATATGAAGCTATACTCATCATAACGATGAGCATACCCGCTTTGAATTGGTTCATGGTTATGTTTTAAGGTTAAACTAAAGCTATGTCAGTTTTTCCAGACCAGCCGAAATAGCTTCCGCAACCATTTAACGGTCCCTAAACCCGTCTGCGCCACCGGGGGAATTGAAAAAGTATTATTTTTTTTAATCCCCGGAAATTGGTTTCCTTGCAAAGAAAAATACCATGCGACTGAAACTTACCGTCCTGACTATGTTTAGTTTAAGCACTATCGCCGGTGCCTTTGCCCAGACTTCGGATGCGGAGGCCGATGCAGTGATCAACCTTTTAGGCGTTCAGAAAAGAGAAGCCGTAAGTAAACTCGTTCCTGTAACCGGGAAAGACTCAGTTGCTTTTTGGAAAATCTATGATGAATACCAGACGCAGAACAAAGCCACCGCCAAACAGAGACTCGGTTTATACGAAAAGACCGCCCAGGCCTATAGCAATATGACACCAGCCATTGCTGATTCCCTGGCTAACCAGTATTTCGGAAATCGCCTGGACCAGGAAAAAACCCTGGAAATTTATTATAAGAAGATCAAGCTCGCCACCAATTCAGTAATCGCCTTTGAATATTATCAGGCAGAAGTTTATCTTCTTACACTTATCAGGGCACAGATCATGCACCAGGTACCTACTTACAGCCAGGTACAGGCCATGAAAAAAGGCAATTAATTCACTACTTTTCTGAGCATGCCGGCGTTGACCGGCATGCTCTTCTTCTGGCCGGGCAGTTTAACTGCCAGAATCCTATAATTGCCCGCCGGCCGGATCAGCCTTTAACTGTAATATAGCCGTAGAAGCGGCTGCCAGGATTATCTTCATTCTGTTATCGAGAGGCTTGCTTATCCAGACGATATTTTTATTAACTCCAAATGACCCGCCTCCATAATATTGAACGGCGCCCAGTGACTGTCCGTTTTCTACAAATTCATAACCCAACGCGGGAAGTGAGCGGCTATCTCCTCCATGCAGGTTGGAAGTTGTAGGAACAACCAGGATCTTTCTTTGGCCATTCGTCAGTAAGGCTTCGTCTTTTACCAGAACGCTGCTACCCCTGATCATGTTCATCAGGAGGGCCCAGGTTTCACTGGTGTCATGGTTGACAATAATGAAAGCCGAGAAATTCCGTGACTCCTGTACCAACTCATCGGTTCCCCAATTAAACCCCGGAAAAATTTCCATTGACTGGAGAGACTGAACCAATATGTTGTTGGCTGCATTGACTGTCGCCGAATCATTGACTTTACTGGTCATCAGGAAGGAAAACTTTTCGGTCGACTTACTTTCTGTTTTGGTATTGAAGAAATTACCCTTTGCACTGTTGATCGTCCAACCCATTTTGCCGGAGGCCACGCCATACTCACCGAAACTGAACTTCCAGATCTTTCCGAAACCGTGGGATCCCATTTTTACGTTCAACTTTTCCCCATTCACCGTAAGGCTGTCACTAATGACGATATCCTTCTGCGACCTGGCGATTTGGAATGACACCAGCATAAAACCAAGAAAAAAAGACCTAATATATCGGGTAGCCATAAGCTTAGTCTTGCCGGAAACAGAGCGGTGGGTAATTATTTTAGACATAGGATAAGTTAAACAAATTGCTGGTTACATTTTAAGTACTTGTTGCCAATTCCCGTCTTGCTTTTTCGCAGAATTCACCAATTTCCAGTGACAGGAGGTACAAATAAGCGGATTTTAAGGGAAGATGGTTGTCAAATCACCGGGTCGTCAGATTTTGCCATATCCGGCTTGCCGGCAGGCATGGTTCCATTAGGTGCAGCCACCGGATGAGAATACATTTAGGTTGACATTCGGATTTCGGATTCAACAGCCCCTCAAATTAAACAATATGGAACAGACCCCTTCCAAACACCCGGGCCCTTTTAGCCTGCTAAACCGCCTCTGGAAAAAGACATCCTGGCCAACCATTCTATTGCTTTTTTTCATCTTCGTGACCGGCAGTGGATGTTTCAGGCATTTTTATTCTACCAACACTACTCATCGAACGGATTCGGCTACCCTCGTGAAGCTGATAGACGCCAATAAATATTTTATTCTGCATGATTCAGCCAATCGGAGAATATTGGCTTTAACCAATTTGAAAATATCCAATGAAAATCTCGTGGCAGAAACAACCCCACTGCTTTCTGAACATGAATTTTATGAATACCCCCGCAGGTCTCAGGCAAACGCATTCCCGGTAAAATATAAAGATGTTGTATTGTATGAAGTCCATTTGTATACGCTTACTCCAGGAATTGACAGTATACATGTAAATATCCCTTTGAAGGACTTCACAAGAATGGATGTGTACACACTCGATAAAAGAGCGACCGACAAAGCCAGGGTTACCAGTATCATTGGAATTACGCTCACAACGGCCGGTACCATCGCCATCATTGCTGCAATTATAGAATCCAATAAAACGCCGGCTTCCACAGGATCTGAATATAGTAACGTAACCTGCAGCCCCGAGGTATATCTTGAGGACCATCAACAGAAGGAACTACAGGGAACATTATACAGCGGGGCCATCGCGGCATCGCTTGAAAGAACGGACTATATGCCCCTGTCAGTGAAGCCGGGTGCCGGAGACAAAGTGCGTCTCTCCATAAAGGGAAAGGATGAGGAAGATATCATGCTTCACCGGGTTCACCTTCTGCAGGTAAGACATAAAAAGGGCGTGCATGTCCTTGTAGACAGGAAGGGAAATATTCTTACTTATAACAATCCCGTAAATCCGCATCAGGCGCTTATCGACGGTCAGCTGGATATACGTCCGGAATTGATGGAACGGGATGGAAAGTACTATTCATTCACCAGCCAGGCTTCAGGAGATGTAAGCAGCGAGGTGATCTTTGAATTCAGGAAACCCCAACATGCCGCTGCGGGAAAACTCATCATAAGCGCTAAAAACTCAAACTGGTCATACTACCTGTTCAACCAGTTCAAATCGTTATATGGCGACTATTATCCTGACCTGATTCAAAAAAAAGACAGGGCCGATTCCGCGCAGGTCATGCGCTGTGAACTCGACCAGTACCTGCCCCTCCTTGTCTCTTTAAAAACAAAAGAAGGATGGAAATTGGTTGACTACTTCCCCACCGCCGGTGTTTCCACCTGCAGGGATCTCATTATGAACATTGACCTGAAGGAATTCACGGATAACAGTTCCATCCAGGTTAAACTGCAGACAACCTATATGTTCTGGAACCTGGACTATGCAGCCATGGACTTTTCCTCCGATAAAGATGTTCAAACGAGCCTTATATCGCCCAGCCTGGTTTCTCTTGTAAATCGTGATCAGGAGCCCGTCACCGGAGCATCTTATCCTTATGAAAATATTTTTGTAAAGGGACCTCTGAGGCTTGATCTCGAATTTGATACTCCTGTGTCGCCTGCTGCGGATACGGATAATAGTTACTTTCTCACCGGAAAAGGATACTATCATGATAACAGCCGCTATGAAGGGAAGGCGCGCGTTGAAGAACTGGTCCGCTTTTCCGGCAAGGGTGCTTTCGACAAATACTCAAGAGAAAAATTCGCCTTTATTTTGAAAAGCATCCAGGAAAACAATAGACCGGATTTGATTACGGCCAAATGATATCTTGCAATGATCACCTACCGGTTAGCAACCACCGAAGACAATGAGCAGCTGATCCGGCTTACGGCAGCGGCAGGCATGAACGGAGAAACCATACTGCGGATTGACCGTCGACCGGACTTTTTTAAACTACTTGAAAAAAGGGGAGAAAGTCTTGTCCATATCGCGCTGGATGGAAATACCATTGTCGGCTCCCTGTGTGCTTCACGGCAGGCCGTTTATGTGGGGGGTGAGATTTTCCCGGTTTATTATATCGGTGACTTTAAAGTCATGCCTTCGCACAGGAATATGGGTATCGGTCTGGAACTATGCAATCGGCTGGCAGAGAATTTAATATCCCGGGGCGCTGATCTTGCTTTTCTGAATGTCTCCAGAGGGAATGAGCGTCCTTTTATTTTCTTCAAAAACAGGTCAGGAATACCAGATTTTGATTCAGTAGGAACCTTTCATGTCCATCAATTTATCGGCAGGAAACAGAAGCCGGATCTGGAAGATCTCAAAGAAGAAACACGGATCAGCGGGGAACTTGTCTCCTTCCTTAACAGCTACTACGCCAGGTATGAACTGGGCCCGGTCATCCGTGAGGAAAATCTGGCAGGTCTGCAAATATTCACCGTCCGGCGCAACCATCAGATTCAGGCGGTGATGTGCCTGTCTGATACCATGCACCTGAAACAAAACGTCATCATGAAACTTTCCCTGAGTCTCCAATGGCAGCTCCGTTTACTAAATGGATTCCACCGCATACTGGGAATTTCAAGGATGCCTGCCCTGCATAAACCAGTGAACCTCTTGTATATAAAATATCTGGCGGCTGATCCTTGCGATAAAAATCTGGTGAAAGGCCTTGTCCGGTCAGCGATGAATATTGCTTATCAAAAATCCTATTCTTTCGCATCCATCGGCCTGCATGAAAACGACCCGTTACAGGACTGTTTCGGCGGCCTGTTCAAAATGACCTTTCATTCCGTCGGCCTGCTGGTCAGCATGCAGGATAACCGGCAGCTTGTTGACAAAATAAAAACAGGTGTCCCTTTTGAAGATTATTCGCTGGTATGAGAACACGCTATCCCCAAACTTAAATAATACAACTATGGAATCAGTCAAAACAAAAACCCGGACCGTTGAAGAATTCAACGTAATCTCAGACATATTTTCGCAGGCGATTACGGGGGAACTTATCGGCATGTCGAACTTTGCCTCCCTTGCAGAGACAATTGACGATCCGCATGAAAAAATGGAAGCCGTCGAACATGCCAACAGCGAAAGGATGCATGCGGAAGGGTTTCTTGCCTACGCCGAAAAAAGAAAACTCAGGGTCAATATCAATATGGGCGGCGAATACTGGGGAAATATCCGGAGGCAGTTTCTATCCTACGCCCGACAGCAGGATTTTACCGCATGCCTCATCATCCAGGAAGTGATGCTGGAATCTTTCGCCATCTCCATGTATAATGATGTGGGTCACGCACTGGGAGGCGAAGCAGGCGATCTGTTTATCCGTATCAGGGATGAAGAAAAAGAACACCTCGACCATTCCGGAGATATTCTCCGCGGGGAATGGATAAGAAATCCGCTGGCATTTGAAAACAAATTTGAAGCTATTCATTTCAACTGTATGAATATCCTCGCGGAGTTTACGGCCACCACTGATCTGCGTGGCCATTGCGGTGTCTGCAATGGAGAATGTATGAAAAGCAGCCTGCATCACATAGGCCTGGATATTGTGACCCTGCGGGGAAATGCCCTTGCGCTCTATGCCGAAGCAATGGACAATATCGGAATCCCTGGCGAAAAATCAATGGTATGGATAGCACGACTGCCCGCTTAGATTTTGCAGCCATCGGTCACCAGGACAGCTGGAGGAATGTCACTGCCTTCGTTAATGATATCCGGGGATCCGTTCTGGAAAATCTATCATGCGAAAAAATAAAAGAGATCTATTCTTTTATTCCACCACGCGAATTGTTCAGGGTAAAAGTCCGGTCAACAACCGGTGTGGAAATTGAAGGCCTCTATGTCGAGACCTTTATCGATCCCGATAAACTCTCTGCGCATTTTGTGAGGACGAATCTGCGTAAAGTCGTCAATGCCATCTCACGAACCAGCAGGCTCGGTTCACCCATCACCACGCTTGGCGGGTTTACGTCCATCGTGCTGGAAGGTGATCTGGATCCTTTTTCTACCAGCCTGGCAAAATTTACAACCGGCAACACCCTTACCGCGGCCTTTATCATAAAAGGGATAGAAAAAGCGGCTGACCTGCTTCATATAGACCTTTCGCAATCGAATATATTGGTAATTGGTGCTACGGGAGATATTGGCTTGGCCTGCACACACTATCTGAAGCACAAAGCAAAGAAATTGCTCCTGTGTGCGAGAAATACCGGGCGTCTTGAACAACTGGCGAACGATCTGACCAGTGAACAATTCCCTATGGAGTATTCTGCAGATCCGGAGGATCTCCTCCCCCGGGCGCAGATCATTATTTCCACGGCAAGTTCAAGCGGTATACAGCTAAAAAACTGTCCGAAAAACGCACTGATCTGTGATGCCGGATATCCCAAGAATCTGGATCTTCAGCTCACCCACAACCGGAACGTCCATTTATTCCATGGCGGAATGGGCCAGGTCAGCGGAGGATTTGAACTTATTCCCGATTATTCCCGGACGATCTATCAGCATCCGGCGCCTTACGTTATACATGGCTGTATATCGGAAGCGATGGTGCTCGCTTTTGAGAAAAGGTTTGAAAACTATTCGATCGAAAAAGGAAAAATCACCATGGAGAAGATAGAAGAGATTTATACCCTGAGTGTAAAGCATGGAATTCATCTGGCACCTTTCTATAATGCGAAAGGATTGTGGCCTGACTAAGAATAATAAATTAAATACCTGATAAAATGCAAAAAGGAAAGGATCAGGTTGCCCTGTCCAAATTGGTCTTTACACATAACTGGGAAGACCCGGGGTCAGATCAGGCTGCCCTGAAGATCGGCAGCGGCGATCATGTATTTGCGATTACCTCCGGCGCCTGTAACGTACTGGGCTTCCTGCTCTACGATCCGGAGGTCATTTACAGTGTGGATATAAATCCTGCGCAATCCCGCATCCTCGAGCTGAAGATCGCAGCCATCAGGGCGCTGAACTATGAAGAATTCACTGCATTTTCAGGACTTATTCCGGCAGTCAACAGAACGACGTTGTATGACAAATTAAAACCGTTGCTGAACACGGAAGCACAGGCATTCTGGTCGAACCATTCCGGAATAATAAAAGAAGGCTTTCTTATGAATGGAAAATATGAACGGTTTATCTGGCTTGCAGGGAAATTGATTGGCATCTTACAGGGCAGGAGCAAAGTGCGGCAACTGTTTATAGACAAATCACCGGAGGAGCAGCAAATCTATTTTGACAGGATATGGAACACAAGGCGATTTCACTATATTTTTAAAATCATTTTCAATAAACGCATGCTGGCAAGGCGTGGGCTGGTGGCAGACTATTTTCATTTCGATGATGGAAGCAAGTCCTTCGCGGAAAGCTTTTTTAACCGCGCAAGGAAAGCCTTTCGTGACATCCCAATAAAAGGAAATTATTTTTTATCACTATACCTGCTGGGAAAATATTACAGGCCGGACGAAACACCCCCTTACCTCAGAAGAGAAAATTTCGAAATCATCAGGGCACGGATAGGAAGAATAAAAAACATAACGGCCGGAGCACAGGACTGGATGGATACTGTACCAGACCGTCAGATCGACTGCTTTGCCCTATCGAATATCTGCGAATTGATGAGTGAGCACGATACGCATCGTCTGTTCAGCTCGATTTGCCGGACAGCCCGCCAAAATGCCCGCATCATATTTCGGAATCTGATGATTCCCCGCGAGGTGCCCGAAGATCTGCAAAGCATAATCGTAAAAGACGAAGAGCTGAGCAGACAGATCCAGTTTTATGACCGCTCTTTTGTATATGGCAAAGTAGCGGCCTATACTGTGCCGGCCATTCCTTTTTGCTGAGAATCAACACAACGTCTCCCAAATTATTTAAGGATAATTACTGAAAAAATCCTAACTTCTGGTCGCGACTATCTCTCAAAATTTCATTTATGAGAAGTATTGTCCCCTATTGGTTCTTCATCATAACCATCACCAGCCATTTTGCATGCGGGCAATCTGATAATAAATCAAAACCTGCAACTCCCACCGGTAAATCCGATGCACAGTCAAAAACAGGTCAGGAAGACAGAGATAGTGTGGAGTCTTTTGCAGTAAATGCACAAGGAGACAGCGTCCCTTATTTTCACTGGGCTTCTGAAAACGAGATCCTGGGGCTGGCAAAAACCGCTTTCGGAGATCTGGACAGTATGATAGCGCGGAGATACATTCGCGTGCTGGTTCCTTATTCCAAAACTTATTATTATGTAAAAGGCATGAAAAGGTATGGCCTTGCCTATGAACTGGTCAGCCTGTTTGAGAAACAATTGAACAAGCAATTGAAATACGATCCACCCCGGATCCGTGTCATTTTCATACCCGTAGACCGCAAACATATCGTAACCTTACTAAGAGACGGACACGCAGACATGATAGCTTCAGGGTTTACGATAACGCCTGAACGGGAGAAGCTCATCGAGTTTTCCACTCCGACAGTAACCGGAGTAAAGGATATCGTCGTCGGCGGCCCTTCGGCACCTGCGATAAAATCCATAACAGATCTTGCAGGCAGGCACGTCTATGTGCGTGAAAATTCCAGTTTTCATTCTTCTTTGGTCAGACTTAACGAATCGCTGCGCAAGGGCGGTCACAAACCGATGTCTATTGACTTTCTAGGCCCCTATCTTGAAAACGAAGATATCCTCGAAATGGTGAATGCAGGACTCATCCCCTATACGGTCGTTCCCGAAGACCTGGGAACACTTTGGAAAACTGTGTATACCAGCCTTACTATATATACGAATATAGCAGTAGATTCCAATGTGTCCTATGCGTGGGCTTTCAGGAAAAATTCCCCAAAATTAAAAGCCGTTGTCAACCAATTCGTAGGCACCATAAAAAAAGGAACAACGACCGGAAATATGATTTATGATAAATTCCTGAAAAATAAGGACCGGTTGCGCAATGCCCAGAGTCCCGAAGCCAAGGCGGATCTGAAAAAATTCAGGACTTCTTTTGAAAAATATGGTAAGATGTATTCTTTCGACTGGCTGCTATTGTCCGCACAGGCATACCAGGAATCACAGCTCAAACAACAAACGGTGAGTCATGCCGGCGCCGTGGGCGTTATGCAGTTACTGCCTTCCACCGCTTCTCATCCTCCCATTAGCATTCCCAACATTCAAAACGCTGAAAATAATATTCATGCGGGAACTAAATACATGCGTTATCTGGTGGACAATTTCTTCGAGCGGGAGAATATGGATGTTCTGAACGAACAGCTTTTTGCGCTGGCGGCCTATAATTGCGGACCCGGCAATGTCAGGAAATTACGGAGAAAAGCCGTCGAATTGGGGCTTGATCCCAATATATGGTTTAATAATGTGGAAATCATGGCAGCCCGCCACATCGGGCGGGAAACAGTGCAGTATGTGAGTAATATATACATGTACTACCGGTCTTACCTCGCGTTACAACGTTACAAGGAAATGAAGGAAAAGACTGCTACGACAAAATAGTCTGAGCCCAGACAAGGATTGAGATTTTCAACCAGGTTATTTTGACTAATAAGCTCGAGCGCCTAGTTGCAGTAAGTGTCCAGCAGCCATTTTTCAGTCCCGTTTTTTCTTGCCCGTCTGGCAGCACTTCTGATTACAGGAGAAAGTAGCGACATCAGTCCCGGAGCATTCGAATCTGAAATCGTTAAAGCCACCGCCAGGTGCGAAAAACTTTTGGGTTTTCCCTTTTTATCCGTAAGTCCATCGGCTGCCAGGCCGTAGAATATTTTAATAAAGTTTTCCATGCCGGTATGCCCCGGCACCAGGGTGATGTGAAACCTGACATTTTCATTTGACTCATTATAAAACCGATGCGTCTGTCCGGCAGGGACCACCACGGATTCCCCGACTTTCAGTTTCTTCCTCTCCTTTCCGACCTGCAGGTATAATACGCCCTCTTTGACTGAAAATTCTTCCGAAAAAGATCTGTGGAAATGCAATGGAGGGCCGTCACTTTTGCCCAGCTCTATTTCCATAAGCGTGAAAGCACCATTTGTTTCCAGGGACGTTTTAATAAAAGTGGCGGAATCATTTAGCGCCGGGTTAATGTATTTTTTCATTCCACTATCGATTTTACAGGTTATGTCAATCAAAAATAGCTGCTTAAGGTAGCTGATATTCCCATCATTTTGCGGCCATTAACAAAAAAGCAAAAGTCTTTATATATGTTAATAGGTATACTCCTGTACAGGCCGGCAATAGCGATTCACATACAAATTGTCCAGTGAGATGATGCTGAGATTGGTAGTATATGTGAGCGGCAGTTGCGTGTAGGCAGAAAAAAATACGGATTCGGCAGGAGTAAGTGATGTAGTACTTATCCGGATTCTGCTATCTGTAGCCTTCACCAGTGTCTTGCTAACAAATTCGGAGCAATACATCCGGTCGTCCGAAGAAAGGCTGTAGGAAGGGTCGAACCTTACGCCCTGTGCATAGTATTGATGAACTTGCTCTCTGAGTCTCCCGATCTCCTCATCATTTAAATCATATCTGAAAATACCGTACGCCAGGTTCCTCGACGGATCGCAAAAAAGTTGAAGGGAATCTTTCCGGAGTCTGGCATCCGGATTTTCTTCACCGTCTATCATATGATACACATAAGGATACCCCTTTTCAAAAACTACTATGCCGGCGTGGGAGTATTTCTTGTCCTGTCGGTTAAACCCTTTTATGAACCGGCTGGAAGGAGCCCGGTTGAGCCTCACCACCAGGTCCCCTTCCTTCAGCAGGTTCTGACCTTCTTTTATCACCTCATAAGCATTTGCAGAATGTTTTACAACCGTCGAGGGTACAAATTGTACCCTCGCATCCGGCGGATTGATAAATAAAAGATAGGTGATCCAAAAATTTGCCAGTAACTGTTTCATTTTATTGCGTTTGGATATATTGGTTAATTCACTTCGAACTCAAACTGATCCAGGCCAATTCCCCTTGCATAAATCGGGTGACTCACAAAATGCCTGAATCCGATCCTTACATAGCGTGTACCGGAAAAACCGGAGAATGTGTATTCATATTTTGTCCATTCCTTCGGATATCCTCCGGTTGCCTGTGACTGGTTTATGTCAAACAAAGTCCTGGTAAAATGCCCAACGGATTGCCAGTCTTTTCCCACATCAATGGATCCCGTAGTATCCATCCTGACCTGCATCCTGTCACTGAATTCGGAAGTGGTATCGCCCCGTGTATAGAATGAAATCCTGTCACCGCTTTTAACAGCCAGGGTCGGTGTCAGCAGCCAGCTGCTGAAACTCTTGTCACTGTATATTCTGGGAGCTCCTGAATAAGTATATTCGGTTTGCGATGCCTCATAGGAATAAGCTGAAAATCCATACCAGGTGGTATCGTCTTTGGAATATGGGCCAAAGGTTCCGTAGCTCCATGGCGCAACGTCTCCGTCACTACCGTCAGCAAAACCTATGGACTGCCATCCCGACTGAAGGTTTTGGTAGACATTCTGAAATTCTTCCTTAAATGATTGGGTAATGGTGTCACCCCAAACGACGGGCGGCGGAGGTGGCGGTGGCGGTGGCGGAGGGGGGTTAAGCGATTCTTTTGTACAGCTATGCATCAGGGCGGCTGAAAAATAAGCCAGAATCAGGGCGAAGAAATAAAAATACTTTTTCATGTTGAGGGGTTTTAGGGGTGATGTTTAAAACTTACAATCCTAAAGCTATCGCCGGAAGAAGCCGCTTTCAAATGGATTAACAGGGCGGAAGCGGGGAGATTGGCGATTACCGACAATGAGAACGATCTCCTTCCGGAAGCACACCGGAAATTTGCAAAAACAACACACCATGCGCTTCAAATAGTAATTTTTACTAAACCCGGGCGTACAGACTGAGGAATTTTCCTAAACAAGGTGGTCGCCCAGGTCTCCCCACAGGCGGGATGCCGTTCTGTTACCCCGCCTGGTATGACTTTTAAAAGGAAAACCATGGCAGCATGCCAATTCATTTAAAAGTCAGTGTATGAAAAGAGATGGAAACAACATCAGCCTGTGGCAAAATGAACAGGCCTTTATTTCTTCCCGGACGGGAGAAAGCAGCGGGCAGATTTTTGACGTGATCGTTGTGGGCGGTGGTGTTACCGGTGTAACTACTGCGTACGAGCTGCTAAAACAGGGTAAAAAATGCCTGCTGATAGAAGCCAGAAACCTTTGCTTCGGGACCACCGGCGGCACAACAGCCCACCTGAACAATTTTTTTGATACAACCTATGCGGAAGTAGCTTCCGATTTCGGAAAAAGCGGTGCGCAAAACCTGGGCAGGGCTGCTCTTGACGCACTGGAACTGTACTCAAAAAACATACGGGAATTAAACATTGATTGTCAGTACCGGCAAAGCGATGGAATTGTATATGCCAGGAACGAAAAAGAAGCCGGTGAGCTCGAGGAAATGTTTAAAGCCGCTTTCGACGCGGGTATACCTGTTTCCTATACCAATAATATTCCTATACAGGACGTCTTTTTTAAGGCACTGGTATTCGGAAACCAGGCTCAGATTCACCCTGTTAAATATGTGTATGCCCTGGCCCGTGCCTTTGAAAATGCGGGCGGGGTTATTATGGAAAATTGCCGACTGACTGATTTGTCGCAAAAAGATCCGCTCGAGGTGGAGACGAGCCGCGGATTGCTGAAATGCACAAAGCTGGTCTATGCCACACATATACCGCCCGGCGTGAACCTGCTTCACCTGCGCTGCGCTCCCTATCGCAGCTATGCCATGGGGATTGAACTGGAAGATGATCAATACCCGAAGTCTATGACCTACGATATGACGGACCCTTATCATTATTACCGGACCCAGGAAACTGAAGGAGGGAAAATCCTGATCGCCGGAGGTGAGGATCACAAAACCGGGCATGAAGAAGACACCGAACTCCGTTTTAAGAATCTGGAAGAATACCTGTCCGCCATCTTCAGGATCCGTGAAATAAAATACAAATGGTCATCACAGTATTTTGAACCGGCCGACGGTCTCGCCTATATCGGACACCTTCCCGGCGCCTCTGAAAATGTATTTGTAGCAACCGGCTTCGGCGGAAACGGAATGACCTACAGCCATATCGCCGCCCGTGTACTTGCTGCAAAAATCGCAAGCGACCGGGATGAATACGAAGGATTGTTCAAACCAGGACGGCTAAAACCCGTCGCGGGTTTTACTTCTTTCGTAAAAGAAAATGCGGACGTCGTCAATTCCCTGGTTACCGACAGGTTTAAAATACCCAGGACCGATTCTATCACGGATATGCCGAACGATACCGGGCACACGGTAAATTTCAATCATCAGAACATCGCGGTATACAAGAATCCGGAAGGCGAACTCTTCTGCCTGAACCCCACCTGTCCGCATTTAAAATGTACAGTGAAATGGAATCAGACCGAACGAAGCTGGGACTGTCCCTGTCATGGAGCGCGATACTCAACGGATGGCGAAGTCCTGACCGGTCCGAGTACCAGATCACTGGAGAAAGTCCGGCTGGAGCAGGAAGCTTAGTATAACGTATACGAACCCTGAATGAGTCTGTGGCTGTTGGACACCTGACTGCTGGCGAAATAATCCGCAGAGTTCCGAAAAACAGGGGTTCAGTCATAGAGGCATAGCTACGGCAAAACTGGTAGCATTTTTGACACATTGGAAGCCAATGAATAAGGCCTCGAACCAAAAACAGGAAAGTTGAACCAGCAAAGCAACCATAATATTACTGAAAGCGACTTAATCAATGGTTGCATAGCCGGCAACCGGCGAATGCAGGAAGAATTGTATCGCCGTTTCTCCCCCCGCATGTATGCCGTTTGTCTTCGTTATGCAGGTACCGCTGAAGAGGCTCAGGATATCCTGCAGGAAGGCTTTATTAAAGTTTTTAAAAAACTGGCCACTTTTCGCGGTGACGGCTCATTCGAGGGCTGGGTTCGCCGGATCTTTGTCAATACGGCCATTGAACATTTCCGTCGCAAGAAATACCTCCAGCCGGTAACTGAAAAAGAGGAAAATACCATGGAAGGCAATTACCTCTCTGTTCTGGATGACCTGGCGGAAAGAGATATAATGGGCCTGGTACAACAGTTATCGCCAGGGTACAGAACAGTGTTTAACATGCACGTTGTAGAAGGCTACTCACATAAAGAAATTGGAGAGATACTTGGGATCAATGAGGGCACAAGTAAATCCCAGCTGGCAAGGGCAAAAGTGGTTTTACAAAAGATGGTAGAGAACCGGTTGAATAAAACGGGGAATTTGAAATGAACATGAATCATTAATAGTATGGATTTAAGAGATAAATTAAATAACTACAGTGTGCCTCCACCCGAAGGGGTTTGGGAAGATATCGCTTCAAAACTTGATGCAGAACAGTCCAATGTGAAGCCATTGGTTAAAAGGAAAAGGACTTATTATTTTATGGCCGCCGCCGCGGGGATTGTAGTTATTA
>Ga0207651_10000345_pt1 | contig 19742 bp, 10 predicted proteins | sample KBSM23metaG_FD_184328 | JGI IMG/M metagenome (GOLD analysis project Ga0207651, IMG submission 184328) | Miscanthus rhizosphere microbial communities from Kellogg Biological Station, Michigan, USA - KBS M2-3 metaG (SPAdes) (version 2) | ecosystem: Host-associated > Plants > Roots > Rhizosphere >... | reverse complement strand
CACGCCGTTAAGCGCTAGTACCTGAAACTAGTGCGTCTACCAATTCCGCCATCTGGGCAAGGTACATTTCAATGACTGGGTCGATTGCATTGCTGCGTTCGTCTCAATCAGCGAAGAAAGAGATCATATCATCAAAAACAAAACAGTTGCAAGCCCTCCCGCTTTGAATGGCGCCCTGATGGGCGAAGCGGAGGGGGTGGTATTCGGTCACCGCGACGGGCACGGGTTCGTCAAGCGCGACGACGGCGAACCCGACGTCTATATCTCGCAGCAGGAGATGCGCTCCGTGCTGCACCGCGACCGCGTCAAGGTGCGGCTCGTGCGCTTCGATCGCAAGGGCCGGCCCGAAGGCCGCATCCTGGAGATCGTCGAGCGGCGCAAGGCGCCCATCATCGGACGGCTCCTCAACGAAGGCGGCGCGTGGCTTGTCGCGCCGGAGGACCGACGCTACGGCCAGGACATCCTGATCCCCAAGAACGCCACCGCCGCCGCGGTCGCGGGCCAGGTGGTGGCGGTGGAGCTCACCGAGCCGCCGTCGATGTACTCGCAGCCCGTGGGCCGCATCACCGAGGTGCTGGGCGAGATCGACGATCCCGGGATGGAGATCGAGATCGCCGTGCGCAAATACGAGGTGCCGTATCGCTTCTCGGCCGAGACGCTGGCGCAGACGGCCAAGCTGCCCGACCACGTGCGCGCCGCCGACATGAAGGGCCGCATCAACCTCACCGACGTGCCGCTGGTCACCATCGACGGCGAGGACGCGCGCGACTTCGACGACGCGGTCTACTGCGAGCCCTACAAGTCGGGCCGCGGCAAGAACGCGTTCAGCGGCTGGCGCCTGATCGTCGCGATCGCCGACGTGAGCCACTACGTCAAGCCGGGCGAGGCCCTCGACTCGGACGCCTACGAACGCGCCACCTCCGTCTACTTCCCGCGCCGCGTGATCCCGATGCTGCCCGAGAAGCTGTCCAACGGCCTGTGCTCGCTCAATCCGGAGGAGAACCGCCTCTCGATGGTGTGCGACATGCTGATCGGCGAAGACGGCGAGCAGGGCGCCTACCAGTTCTATCCGGCGATCATCAATTCGCACGCGCGCCTGACCTACACCCAGGTCGCCGCGGTGCTGGGCAACACGCGCGGCCCCGAGGCCGCCGAGCGCGCCGAGCTGGTGCCGCACCTGCTCAACCTGCACGACGTCTATCGCGCGCTGCTCAAGGCGCGCCAGCGCCGCGGCGCGATCGACTTCGAGACCACCGAGACGCAGATCATCTGCGACGACAACGGCCGCATCGAGCGCATCGTGCCGCGCACGCGCAACGACGCGCACAAGCTGATCGAGGAGGCGATGCTCGCCGCCAACGTCTGCGCCGCCGACTTCATCGCGCTGCACGAGCACCCGTCGCTGCTGCGCGTGCACGAGGGCCCGACGCCCGAAAAGAAGATCACGCTGCAGAACTACCTGAAGGCGCTGGGCCTGGGCCTGTCGATCAGCGACGACCCGAAGCCCGCCGAGTACCAGGCGCTCGCGCAGGCCACCAAGGACCGGGTCGACGCGCAGCAGATCCACTCGATGCTGCTGCGCTCGATGCAGCAGGCGATCTACACGCCCAAGAACAGCGGGCACTTCGGCCTGGCCTACCAGGCCTACGCGCACTTCACGAGCCCGATCCGCCGCTATCCCGACCTGCTGGTGCATCGCGTCATCAAGGCCATCCTGCACGGCAAGCGCTACCACCTGCTGCCGCCGGAGGTCGAGAACTCGGCGAGCGAAGGCGTGCGCAAGGGCGCGCGCGGCGCGGCCAAGTCGGGCGAGTCGGAGATGGCGCACTGGGTGTCGGCCGGCGAGCACTGCAGCGCCAACGAGCGCCGCGCCGACGAGGCCTCGCGCGACGTCGAGGCCTGGCTCAAGTGCCGCTTCATGCGCGAGCGCCTGGGCGAGGAGTTCTCGGGCACCGTCAGCGCGGCTACGACCTTCGGGCTGTTCGTCACGCTCGACGCGCTCTATGTCGAGGGCCTGGTGCACATCACCGAGCTCGGCGGCGAATACTTCAAGTTCGACGAGGTGCGCCAGGAGCTGCGCGGCGAGCGCACGGGCATCCGCTACGCGATCGGCGCGCGGGTGCGCGTGCAGGTCAGCCGCGTCGACCTGGACGGCCGCAAGATCGACTTCCGCATCGTGCGCGAGGCCGAGGGCGAGCGCCTGCTGGGCCGGGGCCGCAAGTCCGAACCGGCGCAGCGGGGCGCGCCCCCCACTGCGGCCGAGCAGCTGGCGGCGGTCGAGGCGCAGGATCGGCAGGTCAAGCGCGCCAGCCGCAAGGGCAAGGCGGCCGGCACACCGGGGGTGGCCCACCGGCCGGCGATCACCAAGACGGCATCGCGCGGCGTCAAGCCGGCGTCCAAGCGATCCAAGCGCTGAGCAGGCTGTGTCATCCTGCGCGAAGTCGCAGGATGACGAGCTTGTGGCGCGGGCTCGGCGCGCAGGTGGACGAGCTCGGCCGGGCCGCTCCGGATCCTCGAATAAGGCGGGGTTGACCCGGCTGATGCGGCCAATGGAGTGCTGGACGGCATCGCAGAATCGATGCAACCGAAGCTCCCTGCCCGAACAGTCCGCGATGAACCCCCTCCCGACCTGCCGGTCGCTCGACGCCTGACGTCCATGAGCGACCGACAGGATCCCTTCCTGGATTTCCAGTCCGGCCCCGCGTCTCGCGACAGCGGCGGCGGGCCGGCGGGCGCGCATCCGTCGCTCCAGGAAGAGGGCGCCGTCGACGCGATCCCCGAGCTCGACGCCATCGGCGTCGACCACGATGCCCTGCTGCATTCGATGGTCTACCTGACCCGGCACCACGGCACCGAACGCTCGGCCGAGTCCCTGCTCGACGGCATGCCCATCGACGGCCTGCTCAACCCCGACCAGGCGGTGCGCGTCATGCGCGCGGCCGGCTACAACGCCGGCCTCATGCAGCGCGACATCGGCGACATCCACGCGCTGCTGCTGCCCGCCATCCTGCTGCTCAAGAACGGCGACGCCTGCGTGCTGGTGCGCCGCCTGGACACCCCGCGCGGCCAGTCGCCGGTGTGCGAGATCGTGATGCCCGGCCAGGAGTTCCACACCTGCAAGGCCACCGAGGCCGAGCTGGAGCAGGAATACCTGGGCTTCGCGCTCGTGGCCACGCCGCTGCCCGACCAGGTGCCCGGCGCCGCCGGTCGCGAGCAGGCGCTGCTGGACCCGAACGGCCACTGGCTGTGGGGCACGCTGCGCCGCTTCGTTCCGTACTACCGCTCGGCGATGGTCGCCGCGTTGCTCAGCAACGTGCTGATGCTGGTCACGGGCCTGGTCACCTCGGTGATCTACGACAAGGTCATCCCGCACCAGGGCTTCGTCACGCTGTGGGCGCTGGCCGCCGGCTCGCTCATCGCGCTGGTGTTCGACCTGGTCTCGCGCCAGCTGCGCAGCCACCTGATCGACACCGCCGGCAAGAAGGCCGACCTGATCATCGGCTCGCTGCTGTTCCGCCAGACGCTGGGGGTGCGCATGGAGCACCGGCCGCCGTCGGCCGGCAACTACGCCCACCACCTGCAGCAGGTCGAGGTGGTGCGCGAATTCTTCGCCGGCGCCACGCTGTCGGCCGTCAGCGACGTGCCCTTCATCGCGATGTACGTCGCGATGACCTTCGTGATCGGCGGGCCGCTGGGCTGGGTGCTGGTGCTGGCCGTCCCGGCGCTGGTGGGCATGGCCGTGTTCATCCAGGGACGCCTGCGCCGCGCGATGGCCGCGAGCCTTGCGCACCAGGCCGACCTGCAGGGCGTGATCGTCGAGGCCGTCGAGGGCCTGGAAGACCTGAAGGCCGTGGGCGCGCAGGGCCGCTTCCTGCATCGCTACGAAAACGCCACCGCCGCGGCCGCCGAGGCCGGGCTCACGGCACGCTGGATGTCCGGCTGGACCAACAACATCTCCGGCGTCTCGCAGCAGCTCATCACGCTGGTGATGCTGGTGTGGGGCGTGTACCTGATCCACGACAACATCATCACCGGTGGCGCGCTGATCGGCGCCGTGATGTACGCCGGCCGCGCCGTGATGCCGATCAACAGCGTCGTCGGCCTCGCGTCGCGCTACCAGGGCGCGCGCGCCGCGATGGTGTCGCTGGACCGCCTGATGGCCGAACCCACCGAGCGCGAGAAGGGCAAGGCCTACGTGACCGGCCATCGCGTCACCGGCGCGATCGGCCTGAACGACCTCAGCTTCTCGTATCCCCAGACCAGCGCCGTCGCCGCGCCGCGCGTGCTCAAGAACGTGACCGTCAAGGTCAAGGCCGGCGAACGCATCGCCATCCTGGGACGCATCGGCAGCGGCAAGTCGACGATCCTGCGCCTGATGGCGGGCCTGTACCAGCCGGCCGAGGGCTTCGTCGATGTCGACGGCCTCGACCTGCGCCAGCTCGACCCGGCCGACTACCGCATGCGGGTCGGCTTCGTCTCGCAGGAGCCGCGCCTGTTCAACGGGACGCTGCGCGACAACGTGATGATGGGCCGCTCGCAGCTCGATGCGGGCAAGCTCGCCGAGGTGGCCAAGGTCACCGGCCTGGACCGCGTCGTGGCCGGGCATCCGCAGGGCTGGGAGCTGTCGGTGGGCGAGATGGGCGGCCTGCTGTCCGGCGGCCAGCGCCAGCTCGTCGCGCTGGCGCGCTGCCTCATCACGAAGCCGCAGATCCTGCTGATGGACGAGCCCACCAGCTCGATGGATGCCCAGTCCGAGGTGATGTTCCTGCGCCAGCTCAAGGAAGCCGCCGGCACGCGCACGCTGATCATGGTCACGCATCGCCCGGCAGTGCTGGAGCTGGTCGATCGCGTGATGGTGGTCGACGGCGGCAAGGTGGTGCTCGATGGCCCGAAGGCCGCGGTGCTGGCGGCGTTGTCCGGCATCAAGCCGCCGGGCCAGCAGCAACTGCCGCAGCAACGTCCGTCGGCAGAGCAACCGATGCAGCGCCAGGCGCCGCCGGCAATGGAAAGGGCGCAGGCCGCCTGACGCGCCTGTCCGTCGCCTCCGATGCCCCGCTTCAGCCTGCCCTTCACGCTGCCGTTCCTCAAGGCGCCCGAGCCCGAGCTCGCGGTGCCGCAGATGGGCGGCCGCGCGCGCCGCGGCGACGCGGCCTTCATGAGCGGCGTGCGCGCCGCGCAGGTCGTCGAGGCGGCGCCGCAGGTCACCTGGGTGCTGTACCTGATGGCCGCGGCACTGGCCTCCGCGCTGGGCTGGGCGGCCATCGCCCGCGTCGACGAGGTCACCAAGGCCGACGCGCGCATCGTGCCCGAAGGGCGCGACCAGATCATCGCCAGCCTCGAGGGCGGCATCGTGCGCGCGCTGTTCGTCAAGGAAGGCGAGCAGGTCGAGGAGGGCCAGGACCTGGCCGAGCTCGACCCGACGCGCTTCAAGGCGCAGCAGGCCGAGGGCGAGGCGAAGCTCATTGCGTTGAAGGCGCAGATCGCGCGGCTTGCGGCGGAGTCCACCGGCCGCGCGCTGGTGTTCCCGCCGGAGGTCGAGGCCGCGCCCGACGTGGCGCAGAGCGAGCGCGATTCCTACCTGGCCCGCAAGCGCGCCAACGACGACGCCGCCGGCTCCAACCAGCGCGGCATGGACATGCTGCGCCGCGAGCTGGCGATGTCGGAGGCGATGTCCGCCAAGGGACTGCTGTCCGAAGTCGAGGTGCTGCACCTGCGGCGCCAGATCAACGAGATGGCCCTGCAGACCGAGGATCGCCTGAACCGCTTCCGCCAGGACGCCAGCAGCGAACTCGCCAAGCTCAGGACGGAGCTGGCCGCACTGCAGGAACAGCAGGCCGGGCGCCAGGACGTGCTCGCACGCACGATGATCAAGTCGCCGGTGCGCGGCATCGTCAAGGACATCCGCATCAACACGCTCGGTGGCGTGATCGGCGGCGGCGCGCCCATCATGGAGATCGTGCCTATCGGCAAGCTCACGCTGATCGAGGCGCACGTCAAGCCCAGCGAGATCGGCTTCCTGCAGGTGGGCCAGACCGCCAAGGTCAAGCTGCTGGCCTACGACTACGCGCTGTACGGCGCGGTCGACGGCCGCATCGAATCGATCAGCGCCGATGCACTGGGCGATGCCGACCGTCCCAGCGGCAGCGCCGACCCCACGTACTACCGCGTGATGCTGCGCGTCGACGCCAACCCCCTGCGGGAAAAGGGCAAGACGCTGCCGCTGCTGCCCGGCATGACCGGCAGCGTGGAGGTGCGCATCGGCGAGCGCTCGGTGCTCAACTTCCTGCTGCGACCGATGGTCAAGTCCAAGGAAGCGTTCCGCGAACGTTGACATTGGAATAGCCGGCTTCGCGCCGCTTATCGCTCGAATGTCGAGCCGGCCCTCCGCCCATCATGGGGACATTGCGAAAAGCTGTCCTGCCATGGGCTCCATGAAACTCAAATCGACCTGGATCGCGCTCGCGTTCGCGCTGGGTGCCGCCGTGTCGGCGCCGGCTCCGGCCGCGACCTCGCGCCACCTCGCGCCCACGGCGCCGGTGGCCACGCCCGCGCCGGCCTCGAATGGCCGCTGCATCACCGACGAAGCCAGCGATCCGAAGAACCCGCCCACGTTCCGCACCGTGCCGGCCTCCGCGGGCTCGGCCGGCCAGCCCGCCGACGTGGCCGCGCCGCGCATGAACCTCCTGGGCATGGTGCGCTCCGCCATCCGGCGCAGCAACGCCGTGGGCGCCGCCAGGCTGCTGGCCGAGGCCGCCGCCGACGACATCGGCGAGGCGCGCTCCGCCGCGCTGCCGCAGGTGGGCATCAACGGCCAGATCGGCGGCATCGACGCGGGCGCGCCGAACTCCACCAGCGTGCACGGCTCGCAGTTCCAGGGCGGCCTGTCCGTCACCGCGCCGCTGTACGACGGCGGCCACATCCGCGACATGACCGACTATCGCACCCACCTCGCCGACGTCGCCCGCTTCGGCGAGATCGGCGTGCAGGAGCAGGTCGCGTTGCAGACCGTCTCGCTCGCGCTGGACCGCAGCCGCTACACCGTCGAGGCGCAGGTCTACGACCAGTACGCGCGCAAGATGAGCTGCCTGGTCGAGGCCCTGCAGCAGATCGTGTCGGCCGACCGCGGCCGCACCAGCGAGCTGGTGCAGGCCCGCAAGACCCAGCAGCAGGCCGAGCTGTCGCGCGACCAGGTGCTGTCGCAGAAGCGCCTGACCGAGATCCGCCTGAAGCGCTTCGTCGGCGACGACCTGCCGCCCACCGAGGGCATCACCTCGGTCATGCTGGACACGCCGGCGCTGCCCGACCTGCTCACGATGGCCTCGCGGGCCTCGGAGATCCAGGGCCTGGACTCGCAGGCCGCCGCGCTCGACTCCTACGTGCGTGCGGTGCTCGACGGCCAGAAGCCGCAGCTGGGCGTGCTGGTGGCCGCCACCAAGTCGGCCGGCGCGGGGACGTCGCGCTCGGTCTCGGGCGGGCTGACGATCAACTGGCAGCTCTTCAACGCCTCCAACAAGTACACGACCGAGTCCGCGCGCAAGCGCGCCGCGGCCGCGCGCCTGTCGCGCGACGACGCGCTGGAGGCCCGCAAGTACCGCATGGCCGAGGTGCACGAGCAGGCCGAGCACGCCATGGACCGGGCGCATAGCGTCATCGAGATCCTGCACAACAGCGAGCTGGTGCGCAACTTCACGCTGCAGCAGTGGCAGCAGCTCGGCCGGCGCTCGCTGTTCGACGTGATGGCCGCCGAGGGCGATCACTACAACATGCGGGTGCAGTACGTCGACGCGCTGTACGACACCCAGCAGTCCAACGCGCTGCTCTGGTCGCTGGGCCTGGGCCTGGCGGTGCACCTGGAGTAGGCGCGCGCGACGCTCGTCGGGCGGGCGCCGGGAGGCGTCCTGGCGGCGCCGTGGGCGCCGCTTTCGCCGTTCGGGCGCCGATATGAGGCCCGGGATCGGGCCTTATCGGCCGATCGCGGCAGGCCCGCTCGCGCGACCATCCTGGACATTCCCATAAAGTTTTCCCAGGAGTCGCCGAATGCAGCCATCCAGCCAGGTCACCCCGTCCGCCGCGCCGCATCGCGCCCCCGGGATGGCTGCCGGCACCAAGCCTGCGGACGCGGCGAGCGCCGCCCTCGCGGCCGTCGTGGCGCCCGGCGCCGAGCGCATCGTCATCGACCGCAACCTGCTGCTGCAGGGCATCGCGCTGCAGAACGAAGGCAAGCTGGAGCAGGCCCAGGCGGTCTTCGAGCTGTTCCTGACCCACATCCCCAACGAAGGCGTCGCGTTGTACTCGCTGGCCGTCGTGCTGATGGAGCGCTTCGGCGCCGAGCGTGCGCTGCCCGTGGTCGAGCGCGGCGTGCAGGTCGCGCCCCAGTTCGCCCCGATCTGGTACGCCGCCGGGGCCGTCCAGCAGCGCCTGGGCCTGCGCGAGGCCGCCATCGCCAGCTACGACAAGGCGCTGGAGCTCAAGCCCGACTACGTCGAGGCGCTGATCAACAGCGGCACGCTTTACCGCGAGATGCTCAACCACCACGCGGCGATCGATCGCTTCAACCGTGCGCTGGCGCTCAAGCCCGACCACCTGAACGCGATGTCCAACCTCGCGATCATGCTGACCGAGTTCAAGCGTCCGCTCGAGGCCGTGGCGATGTTCGAACGCCTGCTGCAGATCAAGCCCGACTTCGAATACGGCGTCGGCTCGATCTGCTACGAGCGCATGCACGCCTGCGACTGGTCGCACTTCGACACCGACGTGGCCAGGATCCTGGCCGGCATCGAGGCGGGCCAGCCCATCGCCAAGTCGCTGGGCGTGATGTCGATCACCGACGACGCCGCCGTCCACCACAAGTGCGCCGAGATCTTCGCCGCCCACCGCTACACGCCGCGCCACGCGCCGCTGTGGACGGGCGAGCGCTATCGCCACGACCGCATCCGCATCGCCTACGTGTCGCCCGACCTGCGCGAGCACCCGGTGGGCCACCTGATGGCCGGCATCTTCGAGCGCCACGACAAGAAGCGCTTCGAGACCATCGCGATCTCGATCGGCGCCAACGACTCGAGCCGCCTGCGCCAGCGCATGGTCGACACCTTCGACCACTTCATCGACGCGCGCCTGATGGACAGCCGCAGGATCGCCGAGCTGATGCGCCAGATGGAAGTGGACGTCGCGATCGACCTCGCGGGCTTCACCGCCGACTCGCGCAGCGAGGTCTTCGGCATGCGTCCCGCGCCGGTGCAGGTCAACTACCTCGGCTATCCCGGCACGATGGGCACGCAGTACATGGACTACATCGTGGCCGACCGCCACGTGATCCCGCCCGAGCACGCCCGGTTCTACAACGAGAAGGTGGTCTACCTGCCGGACGCCTACCTGCCGGCCGCCTCGGGCCTGCAGATCGCCGAGCGCACGCCCACGCGCGCCGAATGCGGCCTGCCGGAAGAGGGCGTCGTGTTCTGCTCGTTCAACCACGACTACAAGATCGCGCCGCACGTCTTCAACGTGTGGATGAACCTGCTGCGCCAGGTGCCCGGCTCGGTGCTGTGGCTGATGTCGCGCAGCCCGCTGTCGCAGGAGAACCTGCGCAAGGAAGCCGCCGCACGCGGCGTCGACCCGAGCCGGCTCGTGTTCGCGCAACGCGTGCCGCGCGTGGAAGACCACCTCGCCCGCTATCGCCAGGCCGACCTGTTCCTCGACACCCATCCGTACAACGCCCACACCACCTGTGCCGACGCGCTGATGGCCGGCCTGCCGGTGGTCACCTGCATGGGCGGCGCCTTCCCGTCGCGCGTCGCGGGCAGCCTGCTGCACGCGGCCGGCATCCCCGAGCTGGTGACCGGCTCGCTGGCCGACTACGAGGCGCTGGCGCTGCAGCTGGCGCGCGACCCGGCCCGCCTGGCGTCCCTCAAGGCGCACCTGCGCGCCACCCAGGCCACCAGCGCGCTGTGCGACGCCGACGCGTTCACGCGCAACCTGGAGGCGATCTACACGGCCATGTGGCGCAAGACGCAGCTGGCCGGCGCGAGCGACGCGCTGAGCGGAGCCGCGGTTTGAACGCCGCGGTCGCAGAACCCGTCGGCGTGTCGCCGGCGCTCGCCGCCAACGACGCGCTCGCCCGCGGCAACCTGCAGCTGGCCGACTATCTCTGCCGCGACGCCTTGCGCGCCGACCCGCAGGACGCGCTCGCGATGACCCTGCTGGGCCACATGGCCTCGGGCCTGCGGCGCTGGCAGCTGGCCGAGGCCTGGTTCACGCGCGCGCTGGCGCTGCGTCCCGGCTCGACCGAGATCGGCGCCTGGCGCGACCGCGCGCGCGAGCGGGCGCAGGCCGTCCGCGCGCTGGCCGCGGCCGGCGGCCCCAAGCCGCTCGCCCGGCCGAAGTACCTGCTGATCAAGGCCTGGGGCTACGGCTTCTGGTCGGACATGGACCACGTCGTGGGCCAGCTGCTGCTGGCCGAGCTGACCGGCCGCACGCCGGTCGTGCACTGGGGCGCCAACACGCTGTTCGGCGCGAGCGACATCGCCAACGCCTTCGAGCTGTACTTCCGCCCGGTCTCGGGCGCCACGCAGGACGGCCTGGCCGCCTGGGGGCAGTCGTTCTTCCCGGCCAAGTGGACGGCCGCGACCCTGCGCGACGAGAACGTCAACAAGTTCCAGGGCCCGGGCTCGCGCACGTCGGCGCTGCACCTGCTGGCGCGTGACGAGGACGTGGTGGTCAGCGACTTCCACGGCAAGGTCGTCGACCTGATGGCCTGGATCGAGCCCGACAGCCCCTGGCACGGCCTCGACTACCGCGCCGTCTACCGCCGCCTGTTCGCCAAGTACATCCAGCTGCAGCCGGCGCTGCAGGCCCGCGTCGACGCGTTCGCAAGCGAGCGCATGGCCGGCCGCCGCTGGGTCGCCGTGCACGTTCGCGGCAGCGACAAGATCACCGAGCTGCGCGACCTGGAGCTGGTCAACCAGCAGTACCAGCATCGCATCGAGAAGATGCTGCAGGACGATCCCGCCATGGGCATCTTCCTGCTGACCGACAGCGAGCACTTCGCGCGCGAATACCGCCAGAAGCATGGCGATCGCGTGCTGCTTGCCGACGTGGCGCGCAGTGCGAATGACACCGGCGTGCACTACGCGGGCCACGAAGGCCGCAAGCTGGGCGAGGAGGTCGTGCTCGACGCGCACCTGGCCGCGCGCTGCGATGCCTTCCTGGGCAATGGCGCGTCCAACGTGTCCACGGCCATCCGCCACCTGAAGGACTGGGCGCCGGGAACGTTCGAGCTGATCGGCGCCGACTTCCTCGCCTCGCCCAACCTGATGCTGCACCGCTGGTAGGACCCGCCATGACTTCATCGACCGCAACGTCCCGCCCCCGCCGCGCCCTGGTGTGCGGCATCGGTGGCCAGGACGGCGCCTACCTGGCGGCGCTGCTGCTGTCCAAGGGCTACGAGGTGACGGGCACCTCGCGCGACGCCAACGTCGTCAACCGCGACGGCCTGCGCGCGCTGGGCATCGCCGACCAGGTGCGCGTGCTGTCGATGGTGCCCAGCGACTTCCGCACGGTGCTGCGCACCGTCACCCGCAGCGAGCCCGACGAGATCTACAACCTGGCGGGCCAGACCTCGGTGGGCCTGTCGTTCGAACAGCCGGTCGAGGCGATCGAGAGCGTGTCCATCGGCACGCTCAACCTGCTCGAGGCGATGCGCCACGTCGGCACGCCCATGCGCTTCTACAACGCCGGCTCCAGCGAGTGCTTCGGCGACACCGGCGACGCGGTGGCGAGCGAATCCACCCCGTTCCGTCCGCGCAGCCCCTACGCCGTGGCCAAGGTCTGTGCGCAGAACCTGGTGACCAACTACCGCGACGCGTATTCGCTGTTTGCCTGCACCGGCATCCTGTTCAACCACGAGTCGCCGCTGCGTCCGACCCACTTCGTCACGCAGAAGATCGTCAAGGCGGCGGCGCGCATCGCGGCCGGCGCCCCCGAGCGCCTGTGCCTGGGCAACATCGAGATCCACCGCGACTGGGGCTGGGCGCCCGAGTACGTGGAGGCGATGTGGCTGATGCTGCAGCAGGACGTGCCCGACGACTACGTGATCGCCACCGGCCGCACCGTGTCGCTGGCGTACTTCGTCGAACGCGCCTTCGCCCATTTCGGCCTCGACTGGAAGGCCCACGTCCAGATCGACCAGGGCCTGCTGCGCCCGTCCGACATCCGTGAAGGCAAGGGCGATCCGTCCAAGGCCCTGGCGCGCCTGGGCTGGCGCGCCCGCACCGACGTCGACGGCGTGATCGAGGCGATGTGCCGCGCGGCCACCTTGTCCGTGCAGCGCCTGGCGACGCCCCAGGCCGCCCCCGAACCCGGCCGCCAGGCCGCCTGAGCCCTCCATGACCATGCCAACGTCCAGCCTCGCGCCCATCGTCATCGACGGCGTGTTCTTCCAGATCGGCCGCTCGGGCATCGCGCGCGTCTGGAGCTCGTTGCTGCAGCTGTGGGTGGGCACGCCGTTCGGCGAGCGCCTGGTGGTGATCGACCGTGCGCGCACGGCGCCGCGCGTGCCCGGCATCCGCTACCACGACGCCGCGGGCCTGAACTACAACGACCTCGAGGGCGACCGCCGGCTCGTGCAGGACGTCTGCGACGAGGTCGGCGCCGCGCTGTTCATGTCGACCTACTACAGCTACCCGCTGACGACGCCGTCGATGGCGATGGTCTACGACATGATCCCCGAGGTGATGGGCTACGACCTGTCCACGCCCATGTGGCGCCAGAAGCGCCAGGCGCTGGCCTACGCCGGCAGCTACACGGCGATCTCGCACAGCACGGCGCGCGACCTCGCGCGCTTCTCCGACAAGCCGGTGGACGTGCGCGTCGACTACACCGGCAGCGACTTCGCGCCCGTTAGCGCGGAAGAGGTCGCCGACTTCCGCCGCCGCCATGGCATCGTGCGGCCCTACTTCATGACCTCGGGGAGCCGCGCCGACTACAAGAACGCGGCGCTGTTCTTCGCGGCCTTCGCGCGCTTCGGCGAGGCGCGCAAGGACTACGCCATCGTGTGCACCGGCGGCGGCCAGCTGGACGCCGCGAGCCAGGCCGCCGCGGGCGAGGCCAGCGTGCACGTGGCCATCTTCGACGACCACGACCTGCGCTGCGCCTATGCCGGCGCGCTGGCGCTGGTCTATCCCTCGCGCTACGAGGGCTTCGGCCTGCCGGTGCTCGAGGCGATGGCCTGCGAGTGCCCGGTCATCACGGCCAATGCCTCGTCGCTGCCGGAAGTGGGCGGCGACGCGGTGCTCTACATCGAGCTGGGCAACGACGAGCAGGCGCAGACCTTCGAGCTGCTGCAGGCCGTGCAGCGCCCCGACGTGCGTGCGAGCCTCGTCGAGCGTGGACGCGTGCAGGCGCGCAAGTTCAGCTGGCAGACGATGGCCGACGGCGTCTCCGCGGCGCTGCAGGCGGCAGCGGATGCGCAACCCGCGCGCGCGCCGCGCGTGACGCCCGCGCCCGTGCGGCCGGACGACCAGGTGCTGCCCGTCGGATCGCTGCGCTGCCGGCTGCCGGCGGCGAGCCCGCTGGCGGGCGTCAGGCGCGAGCATCCGCTGTTCGATCGCTTCACGTCGGCGCTGGGCGCGGTGCTGGACGACGGCGACGCGGTCGTCGTGGCCGGCGCCGGCCACGGCACGTCGCTGGCGGCGCTGGCCGATGCGCGTCCCGCGCTGAACCTGCTGGCGATCGAGCGCGACGCCGAGCGCTTCGCCTACCTGCGAACCAACGCCTCGGCGCCGCGCGCGGGCCGCACGCAGCTGCTGCATGCCGACCTCGGCTCGCTGGCGCTGGCCGGCATCGACGCCGCCGTGCACGAGGCGCGCGTCGAGCGCGTGCGCCTGGTCGTCTCGCCCATCGGCGCGCTGGGCGCCGAGGTGCTGGGCGGCGCTGCGGCGCTGTGCGCATCGGCGCGCCCGATGCTGCACTTCAGCTGCCAGGTCGGCACCGACGCCGAACCGTGGCGCCAGCGCCTGCGCGCGCTGTGGGCCTGCGGCTACACCGGCTTCTGGATGCTGGACAACTTCGGCAACCCGATCTGCGAGGCGACGCAGCCGCGCGTTCTGGACCAGATGCTGGACTCGCTGCTGCGCCAGAACCAGCGCCGCGCCTCGCGCACGCTGTACTACTACGACGTGCTGGCGTTCGCCGACCGCGACGCCGCGCGCGCGGCGCGCGCGATCGAGATGCATACGCGCTGAGTCGCTGCGGCTCCGCACCGCCGCGGGCTCACGCGGCCAACGTCTCGAGCGTCATGTCGACCAGGGCGCGCAGCCTGGCGAGCCGTCGCAGGTCCCGGTGGAAGCCCACCCACACGTCACGCCCCGGCGGCGCCTCGCCGAGATCCACCGCCTCCAGGCCGGGGAACGCGTCGCCGAGCGGCGCGGGCAGCACGGCGAGGCCGATGCCCGCGGCGCACATCCGGGCCTGGGCGTCGCGGCTGTTGCTGCCGAACGCGGTGCGGGCCCGCGGCAGCCGGCTCCTCAGCCACTTCGCGTCGGGAAAGTCCTGGAACGCGGCGTCGAGCGTGATCAGGGCGACCCCTTCGCCGTCGCCGTCCACCGGAATCGAGCTGCCTCGAGCGCGGTACACGCGATAGTGGACATGCGTCGCCTTGCGCTGGACGACGTCGGCTTCCTCGAACGGCCGGATGCGAAAGACCAGGTCCGCCTCGCGCCGCGCGAGGCTGAACAGGCGGGCGTCCGTGACCAGTTCGACGGTCACGCGCGGATGGCGCTGCACGAACCGCGCGAAGACGGGCGTCAGGATGTGCGCGCCGAACCAGTCCGATGAGGAGACCCGGACCAGGCCGTCCAGCTGGCCATCCTGCCCCGCCAGTTGGCGCTCGAAGGCCAGCGCCTCTTCTTCCATTCGTTCCGAATGCCCCAGCACGGCGGCGCCTTCCGTCGTCAGCACGAAGCCGTCGGGTCCGCGCTGGAACAGCGCATGTCCGACCTCGCGCTCCAGCACCTTCAGCCGGCGGCCCATGGTCGGCTGCGATTGCCCGGTCAGGCGGGCCGCTCCGCCCAGCGACCCCGCCCTGGCCACCGCCAGGAAGATCCTGATATCGCTCCATTCCATGGCGAACGTCCATTCAAATGTGAATGCCAGGCATCCAATCTTGTGAATGTACATTCATCCGTGAATGAAAAACAATGAAGCTTCCCAACTCACTTCTGGAGCTCTCGTGGACAAGGTCGAATCAATGCGCGCGCTGGTCTTGCAGGCGGCCGGCGGCCAGTTCGAGGACATCCGGATCCCGCGGCCGACCCCCGGGCGGGGCGAGGTGCTGGTGCGCATCCACGCCAGCGGCGTGAACCCGCTGGACTCGAAGATCCGTGCCGGCGCCGCCGTGCACGCCCGTCACCCCCTGCCGGCCGTCCTCGGCATGGACCTGGCCGGCGTCGTCGAGGCCGTCGGTGCCGGCGTCGAGGCCTTCCGGGTCGGTGACGAGGTTTACGGCCTGACCGGCGGCGTCGGCGGCCTGCAGGGAACGCTGGCTGAGTTCGCGGCCGTCGATGCCGACCTGCTCGCGCACAAGCCGGCCAACCTCGCGATGCGTGAGGCGGCCGCGCTGCCGCTGGTCGTCATCACCGCGTGGGAGGGGCTCGTCGACCGCGCGCGGACGCGCACCGGCCAGAAGGTGCTGGTGCATGGCGGCGCCGGCGGTGTTGGCCATGTGGCCGTGCAGATCGCCAGGGCCCTCGGCGCCGAGGTCTTCGCGACGGGCCGCCCGGAGCAGGCCGACATGATCCGCGGCTACGGCGCCACGCCCATCGACTACACGACGACGACGGTGGCGCAGTACGTGGCCGCCCACACGGGCGACGAAGGCTTCGACGTCGTCTACGACACGGTGGGCGGCGCCACGCTGGACAACTCCTTTCTCGCCGCACGCACCTACGGCGGCCACGTGGTCAGCTGCCTGGGCTGGGGCACGCACGCGCTGGCACCCCTGTCGTTCCGCGCCGCCACCTATTCCGGCGTCTTCACCCTGCTGCCGATGCTCACGGGCAAGGGCCGCGCGAACCACGGCCGCATCCTGCGCGAGGCGGCCAGGATGGTCGAGGCGGGACAACTGCTGCCGCGGATGGACCCGCGCCGCTTCGACCTCGAGACCGCGATGCAGGCCCACCAGACCGTCGAGGCCGGGCAGGCGACGGGCAAGGTCGCGGTGGAGGTCCGCCGCCAGGCTTAGCGCGACCGGCGAGGGCTCGCGATTCGAGGCAATGCCAGACCCCTGCGGCAGCGGCCCGCTGCGCTGTCTAGATCAACGGCGCGTGCCGTGCCGGCTCGTCCTCATCGGGTCGGCGCACCTGTCCCAGGGCGTGCAGCGCCGCCGTCGTCTCGTGCGAGGCGGCGCAATGCGCGACGTACGCCGCGTGGGCGCCGGGCAGCAGCTCGGACGAGGGCGCCGAGAGCAGGTCGCCCAGGGCGGGGGCGCTCGGTGAGGCGGTGGGCGGCGACGAGTCCTTGGTGAACCAGACGTCCGCCATCGCGTGCGTCGAGCCATCCGACGTCGTGTAGCTCGAGGTCAGGCCCAGCAGGTTGCCGTTGCTGGTGGCCGTGCCGGCCAGGCCGTGCAGGTCCAGCGACGTGATGTGCAGGTCGGCCAGCGACTTCAGCTCGCCGGCTTCGGTCCGGCCGTCGTGGTTGGCGTCGACCCAGACCTGCAGGTCCTTGAAGTGCGCGTCGCGCGCATCGAGCACGCCGTCGCCGTTGCTGTCGTAGGCCGCCATGGCCTGGAAGCCGTTGGCCGCGCGCTGGCCGTTGGGCAGCGTCGTGCCGACGCCGAACAGCTCGCTGCCGTCGTTGATGCGACCGTCGTGGTTCAGGTCGATCGCCAGCAGGCCGTCGGTCGCGGACGTCCAGCCGTACTTCGCGCCGGTGCCGGTGGCGGTGATGTCGAAGTTCACGCCGTGGGCGGCCGACGTCGTGCTGATGCCGTTGCCGTCGAGGTCCAGCACGATCGGCGTCGCGGCGAACATCGCGCCGATCTGCGCGTTGGTCATGTGCGAGATCTCGTCGGTGGTGAACGACGTGACCTGGGTCGTGGTCATCGCGGCGATGTCGGTGGTCGACAGCGCGCCGAGCTGGTCGGTGCTGAGCGCGACGATGTTGTCGGTGCTCAGCGCGTGCGCCTGCGCGGTGGTCAGCGCCGCGATGTCGACGGTGCCCAGGTGGCTGAACTGGTCGGTCGTCAGCACCGCGAACTGGGTCGAGGTGAGGGCGGCGAACTGCGCCGAGCTCAGCCCCGAGAGCACGTCGGTGGTGAACGCGACGACCTGGTCCGTCGTGAAGGCGGCGATCTGCGCCGTGCCGAAGGCGCCGAACTCAGTGCTCACCAGCGCCGCGACCTGGTCGGTGGTCAGCGCCGCGATGGCGGCGGTGTTGAGCGCATGCAGGTCGGCGCTGCTGAAGGCCGCGAAGTCGTCCGACGACAGCGCCGTGACCTGCGTGCTGTTCAAGGCTGCGACCTGCATCGAGGTCATCGCGCCCACTTCGGCGGTGGTCAGCGCGGCGATCGCGTCGTGGCTCAGCGCGGCCACCTGCGCGGTGGTCAGCACGCCGAAGTCGGCCGAGGCGAGCGCGACGACCTGGTCGGTGCTCAGCGCGGCGATCACGTCGGTGGTCAGCGAGCCGAACTGGCGCGTCGTGAAGGCGGCGAGGTGGGCGTCGTCCAGGCCGGTCACCTGCGTCGTGGTCAGGGCGTGGATCTGGGTCGTCGTGAAGGCGCCGACCTGCGTCGTCGTCAGGGCGTCCAGCTGCAGGGAACCGAGCGCCTGCAGGCCGGTCGTGCCGAGGGCGACGAGCTCGCTGCTGGTGAGGGCCGCCAGTTGGTCGGACGACAGCGCGGCGACCTGGGCGGTGGCGAGCGCCGCGACCTGCACCGTGGTGAGCTGGCCCGCCTCGGTCGAGGTCAGCGCCGCCAGGCCCGTGGTGCCGAGAGCCCGGATCGAGGCCGTGCTCAGCGCGCGCAGGTCGACCGAGCCGAGCCCGGCGAGCTGCGCCGTCGTCAGCGACGCCGCCTCCACCGTGGTCAACGCGGCGAACTGCGCGGTCGTGAACGCGTTCAGCTGGGTCGACGAGAGGGCCGCGAGATCGCCGGTGGCCAGCGCGACGACCTGGGCGGTGGTCAGCGCCGCCAGTTGCTGCGTCGTCAGCGACGTGAACTGGTCGGTGGCCAGCGCGTCGATCGCGGTCGTGCTCAAGGCCCGGATGGCGGCGGTGTTCAGCGCGGCCAACTGGTCCGACGACAGCGTGACGACTTCGTCGGTCGACAGCGCCGCGATCTGCGCCGTGCGCAGCGCGGCGATGGCGGCCGTGCCCAGCACCTGGATGCCGGCGGTGCCGAAGCCCAGGATCGCGCTGGTCGAGAGGGCGGCGATGTCGGCCGCCGGCAGCGCGGCGATCTGCGCCAGCGAGAAGCCCGCGATCTGCGTCGAGGTCAGCGCGCCGATCTGCGTGGTGGTCAGCGCGCCGAACTGCGTCGGCGTCAGCGCGTCGAGCTGGGCCGGCTGCAGGTTGGCCAGCTGCGCGGTCGACAGCGACGCGATCGCGGCCGTCGACAGCGCCGCCAGCGCGTCGGTGGTCAGCGCGTCGAATTGCGTGGTGGTCAGTCCGCGCAGCTGGGCGGTCGTCATCGCGCCCACGTCGGCGGTGCCCAGCGCGGCGATCTGGACGGTGCCCAGCGACGCCAGCGCCGCGGTCGACAAGGCCGCGAACTGGCTCGTCGCCAGGGCGGCGATCTGGTCGCTGGACAGCGCCGTCACCTGCGCGCTGCCGAGGCCGGCGACCTGCGCCGTGGTCAGCGCGGCCAATTGCGCCGTCGACAGGGTCGCGAAGCGCGCGGTGGCCAGCGCGTCCAGCGTCGATGTCCGCAGCACCGCGAGTTCGGTCGTGGACAGCGCCGCCAGCTGCGCCGCGCTCAGCGCGGTCGCCTCGGTGGTCGTCAGCGCCGCGGCCTGGGCCGTCGTCAGCGCCGCGATGTCGTCCGTGGACAGGCTGCCCACCTGGCTGGTGCCCAGCGCGACGACCTGGGCCGTCGTGAGCGCGGCGAACTGGTCCGTCGACAGCGCCGCCAGCGTCGCCGTCGCGAGGCCGGCCACCTGGGCGGTGGTCAGCGCCGGGATGCTGGCCGGGGCGATCGCGGCGAGCTCGCCGGTCGTCAGCGCGGCGAACTGCGCCGTCGTCAGGCCGCGCAGCTGGACGCTGGACAGCCCGGCGATGACGCCGGTGTCGAGCGCCGCGATCTGCGCCGTGGTCAGCGCGCCGATCTGGCGCGTGCCCAGGGCCTGGATCTGCGCCGAGGACAGCGCGTCGATGGTTTGCGCGGACAGCCCCGCGATCTGCGTGGTGGTCAGCGCGACGACCTGCGCCGTGCTGAGCGCCGCGAGGCTGGCCGCCGGCAGGCTGTCCAGTTCCGCCGCCGGCAGCACCGCGATCGCGCCGGTGGCCAGCGCGCGGATGTCGGCCGTGGTGAGGCTGGCCAGGTCGGCGCTGGTCAGCGCCAGCGCCTGCGCCGTCGTCAGCGCGGCCGCCTGGGCGGTCGTCAGCCCCTGCAGTCCGGCCGTCGTCAGGGCGGCGACCTGCTGCGTGCTCAGCGCCTTGATGTCGGCGGTCGAGAACCCGGCGACGCCGGCGCTGCCCAGGCTCGCGACCTGGGTCGTGCCCAGCGCGCCGACCTGCGACGTGGCGAGCGCCGC
>Ga0207651_10000343_pt1 | contig 19827 bp, 21 predicted proteins | sample KBSM23metaG_FD_184328 | JGI IMG/M metagenome (GOLD analysis project Ga0207651, IMG submission 184328) | Miscanthus rhizosphere microbial communities from Kellogg Biological Station, Michigan, USA - KBS M2-3 metaG (SPAdes) (version 2) | ecosystem: Host-associated > Plants > Roots > Rhizosphere >... | reverse complement strand
TCCGTCCACTGTGCGAGGGTGTCGACGAACAGCAGCTCCGCCGCCGTGTCGCCGAGGATGTAGGCGATGCTCGCCGGGTTGTCCAGCGCGTGCATGGGCACCGGCACCCAGCCGCCGGCCAGGGTCGCGAGGTCGATGCAGACGGTCGCATGGCCGTTGGGCAGCAGGATGCCGACGCGCGCGTGCTCGCCCAGCCCGAGCGCGCGCAGCGCCCGCAGGTGCAGGTGCACGGCGTCCGACACCTCGCGCCAGGAGCGCTCGCGCCAGTCGTCCAGCGTCGGATCGTACTCCGCGTAGGCAGGGTGCCAGGGCGTGAGTTCGGCACGCCACGCCAGCAGTTCCGGCAGCGTCCGGACATTGGCCGGCAACTCCCGCGTGCCGGGCCGGTGCGCGCACACCGGCGTCCGGCCATTCTCGCGATCGAATCGCATGGGTTCGCTTCCTCGATGGACAGGCGGCCGGCTCGGACTTGTACGCCGAGGGCAGGGCGCGGCCGTGCAGCCAGTCTCGTGCGACCGTCAGCTCCGCGGCTTGCGCTGCCGCAAGGAAGTCGCCGCCCGCACGGCGCTTGCGCCAGCGCAAGGCGCACGTGGCTGGAGGGGACCTGCAGCGACATCTACCCCGATGTCTCCCAGGACGAACCCGGGATGCGGCGGCTGTTCAGGCAGTTCTCCTTATTGGGCGTGGACTGGTGCAGGACAGCGGTCGTGCCTTGAGCGCGATCAATGCCGGATGTCCAGCCAGGGGTTTGAATGCCTTCACGGTTCAAAGGAGACCAAACCATGCCCGACCTGCCCGCAAAGTGTTCGAATGCGCGCCGCCTCATGGTCGCGGGCCTGCTGCTGGTCTCGCTTGGCGGGTGGCAATCCCCCGCGTCGGCGATACCGGTCTTCAATCGACAGACGGGACAGAACTGCCAGGCCTGCCATGCGGGCGGCCAGTTTCCCGAGCTCACGCCCTACGGCCGGATGTTCAAGCTCACCGGCTACACCATCGGCAGTCGAACGGAGATTCCACTGGCGATGATGGCCGTGGCGAGCCGGTCTTCGGTGCGCAACACCAGCAAGAGCGATGACCCTTCCGCCGACTTCTCGAAGAACGACAAGCTGATCTTCGCGGGGGCCAGCGTGTTCGCCGGCGGCCGCATCACGGACAACTTCGGCGCCTTCCTGCAATACACCTACGATCCGTACGCGAGCCAGGACGCGTCCGGCAAGTACCACGGGCATGCCGCGGCCGACAACATGGACCTGCGGCTCGTGGACCACTTCGTCGGCGCGTCGCACGACGTGGTCGTGGGCGCCAGCGTCAACAACAACCCGTCCGTCTCGGATCCCTGGAACACCGCGGCGGCGTGGATGCAGTACGTCCCCGTGCCCAGCCCCTCCAGCAGCCAGTTCATCGACGGGGCGACGCCGTATCCCGGCTTCGGCACGGGTGGAAACACGTCCGGACTGACGGCCTACGCCTTCATCGACCAGACGCTCTATCTCGAGGCCGGCGCCTACCGCTCGACGCGTGGCGTGCTGGCGTTCATGAAGCTCGGGCAGCCCACGTCCGCACTGACGCGCGTCCAGGGCAACGCTCCTTACCTGCGCGCGGCCTGGAACCTGGCGTGGGGCGCCAGTTCGCTGATGATCGGCGCCTCGACGATGAGCTCTCGTGTCTACGATGATCCAGCCAGCACGGGCGACCCGACGACGCTGCACCGTTTTCGCGATTCCTCCATCGACGCCCAATACCAGTGGCTGCTCGATCCGCACGCCTTGACCCTGCAGGCCGTGGCCACGCGGCAGTTCCATCGCTATCCGGACGCGCTGGCGGGCCAGCTGCCGGCCTTCGTCGACGCGCAGGGCAATCCGCTGGCCCCAAGCTCGCCGTCCGATGTGCTGCGGCTCCTGCGCGTGAAGGCCACGTACACGTGGCGGGCGACCTACGGCGGCGGGTTCTCGTATTTCGACCTGTCCGGCACGACGAACTCGCTCAACCAGACCTCGGGCTACGACCCGTTGACCGGCACCATCACGTCGTCGCCGGCGGCCGCTGCGCCGTCGACCCGGGTCAACGGCAACGTCACGGGCAATCCGCGGACGGCTGGCGAGACCTTGGAGGCCTACTGGCTGCCGTTGCAGAACCTGCGCATCGGCGCCCAGTACACCCTCTACCAGCGCTACAACGGAAGCGCGCGCAACTACGACGGCTTCGGCCGCAGCGCGGCCGACAACGATTCGTTGTTCGTCTATGCGTGGTTCTCGTACTGAAGCGGAGGCCGACAATGAGATCCCTTTCATGCATCGTTGCGCTGTCCTTCCTGGCGCAGTTCGCGGGCTGTGCCGACACGTCGCGCTCGCGGTCCCTGGACGACCCGAAGGTCACCGGACGAGTGATGGCCGAACAGGTGTGCTCGAATTGCCACGGGCAACGCGGGTTGTCGCCATCCGAGAACTTTCCCAACCTGGCCGCCCAGCAGGCCGACTACATCGACGGCGAGCTTCGAAGCCTGCGCGACAAGCACCGCCACGATCCGGCGGGCGCCGTGTACATGTGGGGCATCGCCCGCCAGCTGACCGACGCGCAGATCGCGCAGCTGGCGGCCTACTATGCGGCCCAGCCGGCGCCGGCGGCATCGCCGCCGCCGCTGGACTTGTCGCCCGCCGGCAGGCAACTGTTCATGGAAGGCGCGGCAGACCGCGGCGTGCTGGCCTGCGCGGGCTGCCACGGGCAGAAAGGTGAAGGCAACGGGAGCATTCCGCGCCTTGCCGATCAGCATCGGGCCTACCTGCTTCGCCAGCTGACCGTGCTTCGACTAGGTCCGGACAACCGGCCGATGGGAACGGTCATGAGTCCCGTCGCGCACAAGTTGAGCGACAGCGACATGCGCGCGCTCGCCGACTACATCAGTTCGATGTGAGCCCTCGACCGCCGGGGCCGGCGCGGCTGCATCGCTTCCTGAGACTTCGCGCGACCCCATGACACCCTTCGAGTCGCAGGGCACGTGGATACCGCTGTCGGCGGCCGTGGGCATCGGCTTGCTGATCGGGCTGGAACGGGAGCGTCGCAAGGCCGGCAGCCAGCGGCGCATCCAGGCCGGCATCCGCACCTTCACGATCGTGTCGCTGCTGGGCGCCGCCTGTGCGACGGTTGCGGCGGACTGGGCCTTGCCCGCGACGATGCTGGCGCTGGCCGGCCTGCTCGCGACGGCCCACGCCTGCAGCGCCGCCCCGGACGGCGGCATCACCACCGCAGTCGCGCTGTTGCTGACGCTCGCGCTCGGCGCGCTGGCCATGCGCGTGCCCGAGATCGCGGTGTCCATCGGCGTCGTCGCGACGATCGTCCTGGCCGCGCGGGCCCGCCTGCATGCCTTCGTGCGCCAGACCATCACCGACGACGAGTGGCGCGACGGCCTGGTCCTGGCCGCCGCGGCACTGGTCGTGCTGCCCTTCATCCCGGATCGCTACCTCGGGCCCTTGCAGGCTTTCAACCCGCGCACCACCTGGCTCATCGTCGTGCTGATCATGGGCGTCGGCGCGCTGGGGCACCTCGCCCAGAGGATGCTGGGCGTCGCCTGGGGACTGGCCGCTGCGGGCTTCGCGTCCGGCTTCGTGTCCAGCCTCGCGACGGTCGGGGCCATGGGCGTGCGCGCGCGCCAGTCGCCGGATCTGTTCCGCGCCGCGGTCTCGGGGGCGCTGATGTCGTGCGTGGCCACGATCATCCAGCTGGCCGCCGTGATCGGCGCTTCCAGCGTCGACGCGCTGCGGGTCATGGCCATGCCGCTGCTGGCGGCCGGCGGCACGGGCGTCGTCATCGCGTTCGGGTTTTCCGCCTGGGCGTTCAGGCAGCCCGCGCCATCGGAAGTCCTGGCGGGGCGGGCCTTCGGCATCGGCAAGGCCGTCGCCCTGGCCGCGACCGTCACGGCCCTGACCTGGTTGTCCTTCCTGCTGCAGGATCGGTTCGGCAGCACGGGCCTGAGGCTGGGCGTCGCCCTCGCGGGATTCGCGGATGCGCATGCCACGGCGGCCTCCGTCGCATCGCTCGTGGCCTCGGGCAAGCTCGCTGCCCACGACGCCGTCGTGCCGATCCTGGGCGCGGTGACGACCAATGCCATCTCCAAGGCCGTCCTGGCGGTCACCTCGGGCGGGGCGCGATTTGCCGTTCCGATCATTGGCGGCCTGGTCGTCCAGATCGCTTCCGCGTGGGCGGTCGCGCTGATGGCGTAACCTTCGCGATTGCCGTGCCACGTTCCGGTGCGCGCCCGTTCCTTGAGGGCCGTCAAGCGCACATCGCCCGAAGGACCTAAGGTCTCCATCGGGGCGGACTGATCGCCCGCCCTGCAGCGTTGCGAAAGGACCATTCCATGAACAGTACCAAGCGGCTCGCCCTCGTCACGGGCGGCACCGGCGGCCTCGGCCAGGCCATCTGCAAGCGGCTCGCCGACGACGGCTTCGCGGTCGTGGCGCTGCACACCCCCGGCAACGCGCGCGTCGGCGACTGGCTGGCCCGGTGCGAACGCGAGGGCCATGCGTTTGCAGCCGAACCCGTCGACGTGGCCGACTTCGACTCGTGCGCACGCGCGGTCGAGGACATCCGCCGCCGGTTCGGGCCGGTGTCCGTGCTGGTCAACAACGCGGGCGTGACGCAGGACGCGAGCTTTCGCAAGATGACCCTGGCCCAGTGGCAGCAGGTGCTGCACGTCAACCTCGACTCGATGTTCAACATGACCAAGCCGGTGATCGAGGACATGATTGCCGCCGGCTGGGGCCGCATCATCAACATCTCCTCGGTCAACGGCCAGCGCGGGGCCTTCGGGCAGGCGAACTACGCGGCGTCCAAGGCCGGGATCCACGGCTTCACGAAGTCGCTCGCGATCGAGTTCGCGGGCAAGGGCATCACGGTCAATACCGTGTCTCCCGGCTATCTGCGCACGGCCATGACCGAGAAGGTGCCGCAGGACGTACTGGAGTCGCGCATCCTGCCGCAGATCCCCGCGGGGCGCCTGGGCGAGCCCGACGAGGTCGCGCAACTGGTCGGCTACCTCGTGTCCGAACGCGGCGGCTTCGTCAACGGGGCGAACATGGCGATCAACGGCGGGCAGCACATGGCTTGATCAAGTGGCGTCTCTCGTCACGAGAGCCCTGGCCTGGCGGCCGGGCACGCGGCGGCTGGCTGCGATCCTCGAGGACCTGTGGCGGACGGCGGCCGCGTCGCCGCCCGACCCCGGGGAGCCTGCGCCGGCGCCGGTGGCGCGCTATCTCGGGCTCGCACTGGGAGAGGCCGGATCGGTACCTCTGGCAGTGGGCCTCGGTCACCAGGCGGAATTGAACCGGTCGCTGGATCGCGAGGCGTGGTGCCGCATTCGCTCGCGCCAGTGGATCGCTGCGCGCTCCCCCGGCTTCGTGTGGTCCGCCAGCGTCGGCGGCCCGCTCGGCATGTCGGTCGACGTGATCGATGCCTATGTCGATGGCCGGGGCGAATTCGGCGTGTGGATGGGCGGCGTGCTGCCGCTGGGCTCGGCCCGCGGATCCGACGCCATCGCGCGCGGCGAACTGATGCGATGGCTGGCGGAGGCCGTCTACGCGCCCTGGGCGCTGGCGAGCTGCCGCGGGCTGCGCTGGAGGCCGGTCGACGCGGACCATGCGGACGCCGAGCTGTCGGACGGAGGCGTATCGGTCACCCTGAACTTCACTTTTGGCGAGGACGGCCTGGTGCGATCCGTCCGGGCCGGCGACCGGCCGCGCATGGTTGGCCGTGGCTTCGTCGATACGCCGTGGGTCGGACACTGGTCGGATTGGCAGCGCCGCGGCGGCGTGCTCGTGCCCACGCGAGGCGAGGTGGCCTGGATCATCGACGGACGCCCCCGTCCCTATTGGCGCGGGACGCTTTCGACCTGGGAGGAGCTGCGCGACCCGCTGCGACGTCCGCCCGGCTGACGAGGGGACGCGACGCGCTTGTCCGCTCGCCTCAGGCGCGGCTGCCGAGGCGGCGCCGGATCGGGCGAGCGATCGAGTCGGCGTGCAGGACGAGCGCGGAGGCCACGAGCAGCGTCAGCGCGGGCCACTTCGCCGGCGACTCCGGCAGCGTGAGCACCCAGCCGGTGGCCGGGACCACCCAGAGGACGCGCCACGTGACGCAGGCGAGCGCCGAGCGCCGTGCCTGGGCCGGGGCTTCGTGGGACGAGGAAGTGTCGGGGTATGGCATGGACTGGAGGCTACGCGCCGGCCCGAGCCGGCCGTTGCGCCAGATCAAAGGGGCGCACGGCCGGCGCTGGAAGCGCCAGCGCTTGAGCCAGGCGCGCACCTCCGTCTGGAGCGGCAGTGTGACCGCCAGGGCGATCCAGGGCCAGGCGTCGTCTCACGATTGCACGGGCGACGCGCGTGCGAGCAGGGCGGCCTCGTGGCCGACATGGTCGCGGACCAGGGCGGTGAACAGCTCCGCGGCTCCGCGCAACGCGTCGATGTCCACCCAGCAGTAGCTGCGCGCGAGGCTGTCCAGCATCGGGCGCAATTCCCGCCAATTGCCGGTGATCCAGTCGTGATCGAGGCGCAAGGTGTCGGTGGCCTGCCGGACGCGGGCATCGGCATCGCGCCGGAACAGCGCGAACAGGCGTTGCTCCTGGTCGGCGAAGCGGGTATCGAGCAGCTCGTCGAGCCAGGCCACCAGGTCACGCGCCGACGCGCGCCCGGCCTCGTCCACGTCGCCCGATTCGAGCTCGTGCAACAGGCGATCGAGCTGGCCAACCGCGTGCAGGAGTTTCTCGTGGGCGGGTGCGCCTGCCCCGGCCTGGGCGGACTTGCCGGGTGCCTTGCCGGGATTTCTCAGGCCATGCGCGGCGCCGCTCGGCAAGGGGGTGGAATGCGAAGGGACGGTCATGGGGATGCTCCTGGAAGCGGCAGCGACGTCGGGCGGCCCTCGAAGTCCGTCCAGCATCCGGACTCGAAATCGTAGAGCTTGCAGCGACGCGCCGTCTCGGCGTACCAGCGCCAGGAAAACGGCTGCACGATGATGTGCGGCCGCAGGCGGCGCTCGAGTTCGGCCTGTGCCTTCTTCAGCCGGTACAGCGGGACGCTCATGTCGACGTGATGCGCCGTGTGCTCCGTGATGTGGTGCAGCAGGCTGCCCGCCGCTGAGCGGAAGGTCAGGTGCACCGTGGTCGACACGAAGGGCATCGCGGCGGCCCAGGACGGCTTGTCCTGGTACCACGAGACGCCGGCGTGGGTGTGGTGCACGTACACCACGAACCCGATCAGCCCGTTCCACACGAGAAACGGCAGGACGAAGCCGGCGCCGACGAGCAGGAAACCCGACTGGCCGGTGGCGCGGGCCGCCATCGCGAGGGCCGCGATCCACAGCGCCGCGAAGCCGCAGACGAGCAGGCTGTCGCGCGCGAATTCCGGCCGGCGCGTGGGCATGTGGCGAGCGTTCGGGAACAGCAGGCGTGCCCACCAGATCTCGACCAGGTAGTACAGCCACGGCGCCCAGCCGCTGCGGTACAGGCGTGTCAGCACGCGACGCCGGCGCGACATCGCGCGGTACTCGGCCAGCGTGTTCGGCTGCCAGACGAAGTCCATGCCGCGCAGGTTGGTGTAGCCATGGTGCACCACGTTGTGTCCCACCTCCCAGAGGCTGTAGGGCGTCAGCGAGGGCAGGAACACGAGCCGCCCGAACCATCGGTTGAGCCCGCGGTGTCGCGTCAGGCTCTGGTGGCAGGCGTCGTGACCGAGGATGAACAGGCGGCCGATCACGATGCCGGTCAGTGCGCCGGCGGCCAGCTTGAGGACGATGGAATGCAGCAGGACGACGGCGGCAAGTCCGGCCGCGAACAGGCCGATGTCCAGGGCGACCAGGGCCAGCGCGCGCCGCGTGCTGGGCGTCGACAGGGGGGCGAGCCAGGAGCGGATCTCGCGACGATGGGGAAAATCGCTGCGGGGTGGCGCGGGCGCGCCGACGGAGGCGGTGAGGTTCATGGGGATCGGGGTGGCAGATGCTCCATCCATTTCAACCGGGGGCCGGCGTGAAGGCCTTGTCCTGCATCAACAAGTCCGCCCGGACTGCCGGGCAGCGCGGTCATTGCGCTGCGACAAGCGGCCGGCGCTCCGGGCAAGGCATGCTCCAGGCATGGGAACAGCCACCGAAGCCACCGTCCTGTCCGTCCGCCACTGGACGGAGCGCCTGTTCTCGTTTTCGACCACGCGCGAGCCCGCGTTCCGCTTCGACAGCGGGCAGTTCGTCATGATCGGCCTGGTGGTGGACGGCCGGCCGTTGATGCGGGCCTACAGCATCGCCAGTTCGCCCTACGCCGGCGAGCTCGAGTTCTTCAGCATCAAGGTGCCCGACGGCGCGCTGACCTCGCGGCTGCAGCATGTCCGGCCGGGCTACAAGGTGCTTGTCGGCAGCAAGCCCACGGGAACCCTGGTGTTGCAGAACCTGCTGCCCGGACGCACGCTGTGGCTGCTGGGCACCGGCACCGGCCTGGCGCCCTATCTGAGCATCGTGCGCGACCTCGATGCCTACGCGCGCTACGAGCGCATCGTGCTCGTGCACGGCGTGCGCCGGGTGCGCGAGCTGGCCTACGCGAGCCTGCTGCGCGACGAACTGCCGCAGGACGAATTCCTCGGCGAGGCCGTGCGTTCGAAGCTGATCTATTGCCCGACCGTCACGCGCGAGCCCTTCGTGCGGACGGGGCGCATCCCGGCGCTGATCTCGAGCGGGCGCCTGTGCAGCGAGCTGGGCCTGCCCGAGCCGGATCCGGCGCACGATCGCTGCATGATCTGCGGCAGCTCGGCGATGCTCGCCGACACCCGGGCGGTGCTGGAGGCGCGCGGGTTCCGCGAGGGCAACATGTCCGTGCCGGGCACCTATGTCATCGAACGCGCGTTCGTGGAACGCTGAGCGCCTGCGGGCCGGCGTCAGCCCTGGCACAACGCCGCGATGCGATCGCGCAGCGTGTGCGCCAATGCCAGCGAAGCCGTGATCGTCAAGGCGGCACCGGCGACGCGGTAGCCCAGCACCTCGGAGGCCGCGCGCCCACGGCCGGCGATACGTCGCCACGCGGACCACAAGGCGGGTGCGGCCAGCAGGGCCGGCGCGGATGCGAGCGCGAAGGCCGCCATCACGGCGGCGCCGCCGGCGGCGTCGTCGCCGAGCGCCGCCAGCAGGAGCGCGCCCTGCAGGACGCCGCATGGCCATGCGACCCAGGCGACGCCGGCGCCCGCTGCGCGCCACGGGCTGCGGGCGCGAGGGGCAGCGGCGGGCCCGGGGCCGTCTCGCAGCAGCCGCGCGGGCATCCGGCCGGTCGCCAGCCACCACAGGCCCAGCGCCAGGAAGGCGAGCTGCACGAGCGTCCAGAGCGGCGCGATCCAGGGCGTCGCGCGGGCCCAGGCGCCGAGCAGCGCCACGGCGCTCGCCGCCAGCGCACCGGCGGCGCTGTAGCCGGCCAGCCGTCCGGCCTGGAACAGCCAGGTCTCGCGCCGGCGTCCGCGCGTGACCGCGGCGCAGGGCGCCCCGCACATCAGCGCGCAGTGGGGCGCCGAGGCCGCGCCAAGCGCGAGGCCGGCGGCGACCAGCGGCAGGTTCATCAGACGACGCGGGAGAAGCGCTCCCGGTCCGCGTGCTGCTGCTGCAAATAGCGGTCGAACACCATGGCGATGGCGCGCACCACGTACCAGCCGCTGGACGTCACCCGGATGCCGTCGCCGTGCAGTTCGACCAGGCCCTCGGCCGCGAAGGGAGCCAGCCGCACGAGCTCGTCGGCGAACGCCGTGCGCATGTCGACGCCGTCGCGCGCGAGGATGTCGGCGAAGTCGACCCGGCCCTGGCACATCAGCGCCATGATGATGTCGCGCCGCACGCGGTCGTCGGCGTCGAGACGATGCCCGCGTTCGACTGGCAGCCGGCCGGCCTCCAGCGCGGCGTAGTAGGCCGGCAGCGTCTTGGCGTTCTGGTAGAAGCAGTCGCCGATGCGGCCGATGGCCGAGACGCCCAGGCCGACGAGGTCGCAATCCGGCTGCGTGCTGTAGCCTTGGAAGTTCCGGTGCAGGCGGCCTTCGCGCTTGGCGATGGCCAGCGCGTCGCCGGGCAGCGCGAAGTGGTCCATGCCGATGTAGTCGTAGCCGTCGGCGCGCAGGGCGGACAGCGCGTCGGCCAGCATCGCCACGCGCTGCGGTCCCTCGGGCAGGTCCGCACCCTCGATGCGGCGCTGCGGCTTGAAGCGCGTCGGCAGGTGGGCGTAGGCGTACAGCGCGATCCGGTCGGGACGCAGCGTGGCGACCTGGCCGATGGTGCGGTGGAACGATTCGGGGGTCTGGCGCGGCAGGCCGTAGATGAGGTCGACGTTGATCGACGCGAAGCCGAGGGCGCGGGCCGCCGTCATCAGGTCGCGCACGAGCTCGAACGGCTGCTCGCGGTGCACCGCCTTCTGCACGGCCGGGTCGAAGTCCTGGATGCCCAGGCTGAGGCGGTTGAAGCCGAGCTCGCGCAGGTGCGCCAGGCGCTTCGCGTCGACGGTGCGCGGGTCGACCTCGATCGACAGCTCGGCGTCCGGGGTGAGGAAGAAGTTCAGGCGCAGGATGCCCATGAGCTCGGTGAGTTCGTCATCGCTCAGGAAGGTCGGCGAGCCGCCGCCCAGGTGCAGCTGCGACACCGATCGGCACGGCCCGATCTGCTCGACGACCAATGCCACCTCGTGGTCCAGCGCCTCGAGATAGGGCGCCGCGCGCTCATGATGGCGCGTGATCACCTTGTTGCACGCGCAGTAGTAGCACAGCGACTCGCAGAAGGGGATGTGGACGTACACGGACAGGGGCGCGCAGACCGCTTCCGACGCGACGTGCCAGGCCCACAGCGCCGCCTTGAGCTCCGGCGCGCGGAAGCGATCGGCGAAGCGGTCCGCGGTCGGATAGGAGGTGTAGCGGGGCCCGGGTCCCTGGATGCGGCGCAGGACCTCGTCGGGCGGCACCGAGCTGGGCAGGGGCGTGGTGGCGATGACTTCGGACATGGCGCCATGTTGCGATGGCGACCGCGCACAAAGCTTGCGCCAGGTCAAGGCGCGTGGTCGTCCTCGCGCTCCGCCACCAGCAGGGCCGTCATGCCGCTGGCGCACGCGATCACGCACCAGAACACGAAGAAGCCGAGCGTGTAGATGCCGGGCGGCGACACGCCGGAGGCGAAGCGGACGACCTGGCCGTCCGCGGGATCGACGAGCGAGAACACGATCCCGTCGAGCACGCCGGCCATCAGGAACGACGGCCACAGGATGGTCAGGGTCCGCACGCGCATCGTCTCGTCTCCTGTTGTTGGCCGCGCTTGCGGCCGCGTTTCACTTGCGCATCGAGGCGTGGTTGCGCGCGAGCTCGGCGGGCAGGCGGGCGTCGGCCTGCGGGCCGTGCTCCGCCTGGTCGTCGGCGGCCTGGTGAGCCGCGGCGCGGCGGTCGTCGACCACCGGGTCGGCCCCGCGGACCGCGATCACGGCGGACAACGACGCGGCGACGACCGCGACCACGGGCAGCCCGAACGCGAGCCAGCCCGTGAAGAAACGCCACCAGGGCAGCGGAACGGCGGGCGCGAGGACGGCGGGGCGGGACATGGCGGTCTCCTGGTTCAACGCGGGAAGACGAACGTGGACTTTTCCACGAGAGGGGGACGATCGTCGCCGTCGCGACGGATCACGAAGCGGATCGGCCGGATGCCGCTGCCGATCGCCTCGGCGGTCGCGACGGGCACCTGCACGCGCACCGCGAGCGAGCGCTCGGCGGTCGCGTCGACGTCCAGGTCCGGCTCGGAGGCCAGGACGACGCCGGGCAGGCCCTCCACGGCCACGCGGAAATGCTGCGGCGACTCGGTGGCGTTCATGACCTCGAGGCGATAGACGTTCTCGATGCGGCCGCCCTGGACCTCGCGCGCGAGCATCCCGCGGTCGCGCATGACGTCCACGCGATAAGGCCGTCGCACGCCGATGCTGGTGGCCACCGCCGCGACGATCGCCAGCAGCACGGCGCTGTAGATCAGGACGCGCGGCCGGAAGACGCGGCGCAGCATCTGGCGGCCGTTCCAGTGCTGCTCCAGCCCGTTCTCGGTCGCGAAGCGGATCAGGCCGCGCGGGTAGTTCAGCTTGTCCATGACGCCGTCGCAGGCGTCGACGCAGGCCGCGCAGCCGATGCATTCGTACTGCAGGCCCTTGCGGATGTCGATGCCCGTGGGGCACACCTGGACGCACAGCGTGCAATCGATGCAGTCGCCCTTGCCGGCGGCGGCCAGGTCGGCGTGCGCCAGCGCCTTGGAACGCGTCCCGCGCGGCTCGCCGCGGCCGCCGTCGTAGGTGACGATCATCGTGTCGCGGTCGAACATCGCGCTCTGGAAGCGCGCGTAGGGGCACATGTACTTGCAGACCTGCTCGCGCATCCAGCCGGCGTTGCCGTAGGTGGCGAAGCCGTAGAACAGGATCCAGAACCATTCCCAGCCCCCGAACGACAGCGCCGCGCTCTCGTGCACCAGCGTTCGGATCGGCGTGAAGAAGCCGACGAAGGTGAAGCCCGTCCACAACGCCAGCGCGACCCAGCTTGCCTGCTTGCCGGTCTTGCGCCAGGCCTTGTCGACGGTCCAGGGCGACGCGTCCAGCCGCAGCCGGGCGCTGCGATCGCCCTCGAAGCGGCGCTCGATCCACATGAACAGCTCGGTGTAGACCGTCTGCGGACAGGCGAAGCCGCACCACAGCCGTCCGGCCACCGCGGTAAACAGGAACAGGCCGTAGGCGCTGACGATCAGCAGGATCGCCAGGTAGAAGAAGTCCTGCGGATACAGCACCAGGCCGAACAGGTAGAACCGGCGCGTCGCGAGGTCGAACAGGACCGCCTGCCGTCCGTGCATCTGCAGCCAGGGCAAGCCGTAGAACGCGAGCTGCGTGAGCGCGACGAACACCCAGCGCCAGGTCGTGAAGCGGCCGCCGATCTCGCGCGGGTGGATCTTCTTTTCCGCGCGATAGAGCCCGACGGCGGGCTCCGCCGCGATCGGGATCACCGGTCGGCGGGCGGGCGTCGGGACGGAGGGCGGGCTGGTCATCTGCAGGCTCACTTGCCCGGGCCGCCGTGCGAGAGGCTCCAGACATAGGCGCCGACCACATGGATCTGCTCGGGCGCCAGGCGGTGCTCCTGTGCGGGCATGACGTTGGTCTTGCCGTTCTGGATCATGCGCAGGATGGCGGCCTTGCCGGAGCCGTGCAGCCAGGTGTCGTCGGTGAGGTTGGGGGCGCCGACGGCCTGCGTGCCTTTCCCGTCGACGCCGTGGCAGCCAGCGCAGACGATGAACTTGGCGTGACCCGTGGCCGCGGCGGCAGCATCGTGCGGGCTGTTCGACAGGCTCAGCACGTAGTTGGCGACGTTGTCGACGTCCTGCGGCGAGCCGAGGGCGGCGGCCATCGGCGGCATCGTGCCCTGGCGACCGTGGGTGATGGTCTCGACGATGGTCTCGGGACTGCCGCCGTACAGCCAGTCGTCGTCGGTCAGGTTGGGGAAGCCCTTGCCGCCGCGCGCATCCGAACCGTGGCAGCCGGAGCAGTTGTTGATGAAAAGGCGTTCGCCGATGGCCATGGCGCCCTTGTCGTGGGCGAGGTCGGCTGCGCTCATGGAGGCATAGCGGGCGTAGACGGTGGCGAGCTGCGCGTCCGCCTTCGATTGCTCCTGCGTGTAGGCCTCGGCGCTGGACCAACCCAGCAGGCCCTTGGCGCTGCCCAGGCCCGGATACAGCAGCAGGTACACGAACGAGAAGACGATCGTGACGACGAACAGCACCACCCACCAGCGCGGCATCGGGTTGTTCAGCTCGCGCAGGTCGCCGTCCCACGTATGGCCCGTGTCGTTCTTCGGATCGACGCGGGCGCGGCTGGTGATGATCAGCAGGGCCAGGCAGCCGAGCAGGCCGGCCACCGTCGCGACGGCAATGTAGACGGACCATCCCGCCGAGAAGAAGTCGCTCATTGCGGGTCTCCGGATTCAATGAAAGGCAGTTGCTGCGCCTCGTCGAACGCGGCACGGTTGCGCGGCGACAGCGCCCAGGCGACGATGCCCGCGAACAGGAGGAAGGACAGCACGGTCACGGTGTAGCGGACGACATCGAGATCCATGGCATCACCTCACTTGACCGAGGTGCCGAGCACCTGCAGGAAGGCCACCAGCGCGTCGAGGTCCGACTTGCCGTCGACCTCCGACCCCGCGCCGGCGATGTCGGCGTCCGTATAGGGCACGCCCACGCGGCGCAGCGCGACCATCCGCGGCGCCATGCCGGCCGGGTCGACCTTGCCGTCGGCGAGCCACGAATAGGCCGGCATGTTGGATTCGGGCACCAGGTCGCGCGGATTGTTCAGGTGGATGCGGTGCCACTCGTCGCTGTACTTGCCGCCGACGCGCGCCAGGTCGGGCCCGGTGCGCTTGCTGCCCCACTGGAACGGATGATCCCAGACCGATTCGCCCGCCATCGAGTAGTGGCCGTAGCGCAGCGTCTCGGCGCGCAGCGGGCGGATCATCTGCGAGTGGCAGCCATAGCAGCCCTCGCGAATGTAGACGTCGCGGCCGGCCAGCTGCAGCGCGGTGTAGGGCTTGAGGCCCGCGACCGGCTGCGTGGTCGACTTCTGGAAGAACAGCGGCACGATCTCGACCAGCCCGCCGATCGCGACGACCACGAGGATCAGCACGATCATGAGGAAGTTGTTGGTCTCGATCGTCGCGTGCGAGAACCCGGTCTTGCTCGCCGGGGTGTCGTTGGCCATGGTGATGGTTCCTTTCGGGGTTCAGGCGCTCGCGGCGGCCAGCGGGATGCGCACGGGGCGGTAGCTGCTGCCGGTCGCGGTCTTCCAGACGTTCCAGGCCATGACCAGCATGCCGGTCAGGTACAGCAGGCCGCCGCCCAGTCGGACCACGTAGAACGGGAAGGTCGCCTTCACCACTTCGGCGAAGCTGTAGGCGAGGGTGCCGTCGTTGTTGATGCTGCGCCACATGACGCCTTCCATCACGCCGGCGCTCCACATCGAGGCGATGTACAGCACGATGCCGATCGTGGCGATCCAGAAGTGCAGCTCGATGGCGCGCACGCTGTACATCTGCTGGCGGCCGAACATGCGCGGCACGAGGTAGTACAGCGACCCCATCGTGATCAGGCCGACCCAGCCGAGTGCGCCCGAGTGCACGTGGGCGATACCCCAGTCGGTGTAGTGCGACAGCGAATTGACGGTCTTGATCGCCATCATCGGCCCCTCGAAGGTCGACATGCCGTAGAACGACAGGCTGACGATCAGGAACTTCATGATCGGGTCGTCGCGCAGCTTGTGCCAGGCCCCCGAGAGCGTCATGATCCCGTTGATCATGCCGCCCCAGCTCGGCGCCAGCAGCACCAGCGAGAACAGCATCCCCACGCTCTGCACCCAGTCGGGCAGCGCCGTGTAGTGCAGGTGGTGCGGGCCGGCCCACATGTAGGTGAAGATCAGCGCCCAGAAGTGCACGATCGACAGGCGGTAGCTGTAGATCGGCCGCTCGGCCTGCTTGGGAATGAAGTAGTACATCATCCCGAGGAAGCCGGCGGTCAGGAAGAAGCCCACCGCGTTGTGGCCGTACCACCACTGCACCATCGCGTCCTGCACGCCCGAGTAGACCGAGTAGCTCTTGGTCAGGCTCACCGGGATGCTGGCGGCGTTGACGACGTGCAGCAGGGCCACGGCGATGATGAACGCGCCGTAGAACCAGTTGGCCACGTAGATGTGGCGCACCTTGCGGATGCCGATGGTGCCGAAGAAGTTGATCGCATAGATCACCCAGACGACGGTCAGCAGCAGCGCGATGGGCCATTCGAGCTCCGCGTACTCCTTGCCGCGCGTGATGCCCAGTGGCAGCGTGATCGCGGCCAGCACGATGACGGCCTGGTAGCCCCAGAAGTGCAGCGCGCCCAGCGTCGACGAGAACAGGCGCACCTGGCACGTGCGCTGCACGACGTAGTAGCTGGTCGCCATGAGCGCGCAGCCGCCGAAGGCGAAGATGACCGCGTTGGTGTGCAGCGGACGCAGTCGCCCGTAGCTGAGCCAGGGGATGCCGAAGTTGATGTCGGGCCACGCGAGTTCGGCGGCGATGAAGACGCCGACCAGCATGCCGACGACGCCCCAGACGATCGCCGCGACCGTGAACAGGCGCACCGCCTTGTCGTCGTAGACCGCGTCGGGCGGGGCCGCCACGGAAGTGTTTCCCATCGGAATCTCCTGTCCTTGCCGGCCCATGCCGGTGCGGGTTTCATTCTTCCGAAGGAGGCGGCGCGGGCCCTTGATCGGCGTCAAGCCCCGCGTCGGCGGCACCGAGAATCCGCTGGCCTTCCCGTTCGAGATCGTCGAACTGCCCGGCGTTCAAGGCCCAGCCGAACAGGCCCAGCAGCGCGAGCACCAGGAACGCCGACAGCGGCACGAGCAGGTACAGGCTTTCCATGGCGTCAGCGGGCGAGGCGCGTCGAATTGAGGACGACCAGCAGCGAGCTGGCCGCCATGCCCAGGCCCGCGGCCCAGGCGGGCAGGTGGCCGCTCAGCGCCAGCGGGACGCAGGTCGCGTTGTAGACGGCCGCCCAGGCCAGGTTCTGGTTGACGACGCGCAGGGCGCGCCGGGCAAGCAGGCGCGCGTCGGCGACGTCGCCCAGGCGGTTCGAGAGCAGGATCGCATCCGCCTGGGAGCGTGCGAGCGCGGCGCCCGCGCCCATGGCGATGGCGACGTCGGCCCGGGCCAGCACCGGGGCGTCGTTGATCCCGTCGCCGATCATCGCGACGCAGTCGCCGGCGTCCTGGGCCCGCCGCAGCGCGGCGAGCTTGTCCTCGGGCGACAGCCCGCCGCGCGCGTCCTCGATGCCCAGCGCGGAGGCGACGCAGCGCACGCGGACGGGATCGTCGCCGGACAACAGGCGCACGGCCACGCCGTCGCCGCGCAGGCGAGCAGTGGCGCGCGCCGCGTCGTCACGCAGGGTCTCGGTGAATCCGAAGCCGAGCAGGGGTGCTCCGTTGCGGGCGAGCACGACCTCGATGCCCTCCGAGGGCGGCCAGCCGAGCCAGTCGGGCGAACCGAGGCGCCACTCGTCGCCGCGTTCGTCGCGGGCGGCGATGCCCCGGCCCGGCGACTCCTCGATCGCGCACCAGAGCGTCGCGTCGGGGCTCCAGCGCCGGTGGATGGCCCTGGCCAGCGGATGCGACGACCAGGCCGCCAGCGACGCGGCCTTCTCCGCGCAGGCCGCGCAGGAGCCCTCGACGGCAGTGGCGAGCGGGCGACTCGTCGTGCAGGCCGGCTCGCCCGTCGTCAGGGTTCCGGTCTTGTCGATGAACAGAGTCTGCACGCGCGCGAGCCGCTCGATGGCATTGACGTCGCGCACCAGCAGTCCGCCGCGTCCCATGCGCGAGGCGGCCGCCAGCAGGGCGGTGGGCGCGGCCAGCGACAGCGCGCACGGGCAGGTGACGATCAGGACGGCGATGGCCGCCTCGATCGCCCGATCGGGGTCGACGCGCTGCCAGGCGAGGAACGCACCCATCGACAGGGCGAGGATGCCCCACAGGAACGGTCCGGCCCAGCGGTCGGCGACCGCCAGCATGGCGGGCCGCTGCGTGCGCGCGGCACGCATCAGGGCGGCGATCGCCTCGGCACGGGTATCGGCGCCGAGCCGCTCGGCGATCATCTCCACCGGTGCTCCGAGGTTGATGCTGCCGGCCACGACGGCATCGCCGACGGCCTTGGACGCGGGGCGCGACTCTCCCGTCAGCAAGGATTCGTCGGCGGTGGTCGAGCCCGCGCAGACGACGCCGTCGGCGGGAAACGTCTCGCCCAGCGGGACGCGCAGCCGATCGCCGGCGACGAGGGCGGCTATCGTCACTTCGGTGACCTGGCCGCCGGGCGCGATGCGCAGCGCCCGCGCGGGAAGCCGCGACGTCGCCTTTTCCAGCTGGGCCTCGGCCCGGTGGCGCGCCGACATCTCGAGGTAGCGGCCGGCCAGCAGGAAGGTCACGAACATCGCCAGCGAGTCGAAGTACACCTCGCGCCGGACCAGCGCCGCGTCCGCACCGAAGACGACGGCCGTGCTGGCGAGGAACGCGATCGCCAGGCCCAGCGCCACCGGCACGTCCATGCCGATGCGGCGCGACGCCAGGCTGCGCCAGGCGCCGGCGAACATCGGCGCGGCCGAGAACAGCAGCACGGGCAGCGACAGCGTCCACTCGCCCCAGGCGAGCAGGCGGCGGTACTCCGGCGCGATCTCGCCGGGCGCGGCGAGATAGACGGGCTCGGCCAGCATCATGATCTGCATCGTGCACAGGCCGGCGACGAACAGCCGCCACAGTGCGACGCGGGCCTCGCGCTTGCGCTGGCGCCGCGCCGCGGCGGCGGTGTCGGGTTCGGCGTCATAGCCGGCCGCGCGCACCGCCTGCGTGATCGCCTCGGGGCCGACGCGCGCCGGATCCCATTGCACCTCGGCCGCCTGGCCCGCCGCGCTGACGCTGGCGCCGACCACCCCGGGCACGCGGCGCAACGCCGCCTCCACGGTGTCCGCGCAGGCGGCGCAGTGCATTCCGGAGATGCGCAGCGTCGCGGCTGCGGTGTCGGCCATGGCGTCCCGGCTCAGCTCGCGGCGCCGGCGGTCAGGCGTCGCAGTCCGTCCGTGTCGAGGATGCGCACGGCGCGCTGGCGCACATCGAGGATGCCCTCGTCGTGCAGGCGCGAGAAGCAGCGGCTCACCGTCTCCAGCTGCAGGCCCAGGTAGGTGCCGATCTCCTGGCGCGTCATGCGCAGGACGAAGGACGAGGGCGAGAAGCCGCGGGCCTGCAGCCGGCCGGCCAGGTTGACGAGGAACGCGGCGACACGCTCCTCCGAGCGCATGCCGCTCAGCAGCATCATCACGCCGTGATCGCGCACGATCTCCCGGCTCATGACGCGCCGCAGCTGGCGCTGCAGGGCGGGAAAGGTCTGCGACAGCTCCTCCAGCGCGGCGTGGGGGATGACGCAGACCTGCGAATCCTCGAGGGCGATGGCGTCGCAGCGGTGCGTCTCGTCGTCGAAGCCGTCCAGCCCCAGCAACTCGCCGCCCATCTGGAAACCGGTGACCTGGTCGCGACCGTCCTCGCTCGTCGCGCAGGTCTTGAAGAAGCCGCCCCGCACCGCGAACAACGCGGTGAAGCGGTCGCCGCGGCGAAACAGCGCCTCGCCGCGCGCGATGGTGCGGCGCGCGAACACCATGCGGTCGAGCCGGGCCAGTTCCTCCTCGTTGAAGCCCACGGGAAGACAGAGCTCGCGCAGGCCGCAACTGGAGCAGGCGACCTGGTGGCGGGCGGCGCGGGTGGCCGGGGTGGCGGTGGGCAGGGGCATGGACATCGTGGATCTGACCTGGATCAATGCCACGATTGTTCGGATGCCCGGGGCCAGCGGGCTTGCGCCAGATCAAGACGGCGGGATCGTGGCCGGCGGCCCGAAGCCGAATGGCGCCGGCACGAGATCCAGGATCCGCGCGAACAGCGCCTTGTAGGGCTCTTCGGGCTCGCGGCCGGTGAGCGGGTCGGGTTCGCCCGCCATCTCCGCGTCGAGGTGTCGCCAGTCCGTCTCGGAGAGGGCGCGCTCGGCCAGCGGCAGGATCTCCTCTTCCTCCAGCGTCATGTGCGCGAGATAGAACTCCTCGTAGCGCCGCATCGCGCGCTCGAAGGCGTCCGCGCGCGCGGCGCCCAGCATTTCCCAGGCGGTCAGCGCGTGCTCCAGGTCCCGGATGCGGGCCTCGCCGCGCACATGCTCCTGGTCGAGCCGGTCCAGGACGTCCCGCGCCAGCGGCGTGCGTGCGCGCAGCAGGGGA
>Ga0207651_10000336_pt1 | contig 19910 bp, 18 predicted proteins | sample KBSM23metaG_FD_184328 | JGI IMG/M metagenome (GOLD analysis project Ga0207651, IMG submission 184328) | Miscanthus rhizosphere microbial communities from Kellogg Biological Station, Michigan, USA - KBS M2-3 metaG (SPAdes) (version 2) | ecosystem: Host-associated > Plants > Roots > Rhizosphere >... | reverse complement strand
CCCGCTTCTTGGGCAGCGGGCGCCACTGCGTCTGGCGCTGCTGCGCCGCGTAGTCGAACGCGCGCCGGTGCAGCGACAGCACGGCCCACGCGGCCGTCTCGGCCATGGCTCGGTTCATCATCGGATCGACCATGCGCGCGATCGGCACGTCGGCCGGCAGCGTCGCGTCCGCCAGCAGCCGGTCGACGCCGGCCCACAGCGACTGGATCAGCTTGAGCCGCGTGCAGCCCGCGAGCCGGCCCGGCAGCGGGTTGGCGACGACCGCGATGTCGGCCTCGTGCCAGCGCGCCGACTGCGTGCCCTCGACGGCGGGGTCGAGCCAGTCGTCGTCGGGGAGCGCATCGGTCAGCGCGCGCCACCACTCGGCGCGCTCGGCGCCTTCGAGGCGGGCGTCGAAGGCGATCTTCACGGCGCGCGCGCGGCATCGACCAGCCGCTGCAGGGCGATCGCCACGGTCTGCGCGCGGATCGCCGCCCGGTCGCCCGCCAGTTGCAGGCATTCGGTGCGGCAGCCGACCAGCGGCGCATCGCCGCCGGCCGGCAGGCCTTCCTGCGTCTCGCGCGCGTGTACCCAGGCCAACCCCAGCCACACCGTGCCCACCGGCTTGGCCGCGCTGCCGCCGCCGGGGCCGGCGATGCCCGTGACCGACAGCGCGAGCTGCACGCCGGCTTGCGCCAGCGCGCCACGCGCCATCGCGTCGGCGACTTCCGCGCTGACGGCGCCGTGCGCGGCGATCAAGGCGCCGGGCACGCCCAGCAGGCCGCTCTTGGCGTCGTTGGCGTAGGTGACGAAGCCGGCGGCGAACCAGTCGCTGGCGCCGGCCGGCGCGGTGCACGTGCCGGCCAGCAGGCCGCCGGTGCAGCTCTCGGCCGTGGCCAGGTGCCAGCCGCGCGCGCGCAGCGCGTCGCCGAGCGCCGTCGCCTGCTCGATCAGTGCGTCGCCGATCGCAATCGTTGCGCCTTGCGTCATTCGAGTCCCCTCAGCAGCCCGCCTGGAAGATGCGAAAGGGATGATCGATCCCCAGCGCATGCATGACGGGGGGCGGCAACACCAGCAACAGCAGGCCCCAGACGACCAGCGTGCAGGCCGCCGCGACCAGGTCGTCGAAGATGATGCCGAAGCCCTGCGGCCACCCGGGCAGCGCGCCGCGCTTCGGCTTGAACAGCGCATCGGCCCAGCCCACCGGCCCGCGCTTGACCGCGTCGAACAGGCGGAACAGCCCGAACAGGATCAGCTGGCCGACCAGCCCCACCGGCATCGCGACGGCCAGGATGATCCAGAACGCGATGATCTCGTCCCACACCACGGCGCTCGGGTCGCTGACCGCCATCGCGCGCGCCGTGTGCGTGCAGGCCCACCAGCCGACCAGGAAGCCGGCGGCGAGGATCGCGGCCCAGCCCAGGGGCGAGGGCGCCGCGTAGCGGGCGATCAGCAGGAACAGCGCCCAGCCGGCCAGCGTGCCGGCGGTGCCCGGCGCGACCGGCGACAGGCCGCTGCCGAAGCCCAGCGCGATCAGGCGCAGCGGGTGCAGCCCCATGAAGCGCCAGGTGGCGCGGCGCGGGGTGAACGTCGGGTACTCGCTCGTCACCGCGTCAGGCCGCAAGGAAGTGGTCGAACGCGCGCTCGGTCAGCGCCACCGGCGCGCCCTGGGCGTCGACGACGCGCAGGCCGAGCGCGGCGTCGAGCGTGCCGATGCAGGTCACGGGCGTGCCCGCGCGCGCGCCGGCCTCACGCACCCGCGCGTGCGCGCTCGCGGGCGCCGCGAAGAGCAGTTCGTAGTCGTCGCCGCCGGCCAGCAGGCAGGTGCGGCGCTGCGCCTCGGTGCAGGCCGCCACGTGCGCGCCGTGCGGGATGTCGGCCAGCCGCAGCGTCGCGCCGACGGCGCTGGCGCGCAGCACATGGCCGAGGTCGCCGACCAGCCCGTCGCTCAGGTCGATCGCGGCGCTCGCGATGCCGCGCAGCGCCAAGCCCAGCGCGACGCGCGGCTGCGGGCGCTCCATCGCGCGGCGCACGTCGTCGAAGGCCTCGCCGCGCAACGCGGCCTGGCCGCGAAAGGCCTCCAGCGCGAGGCGCGCGTCGCCCAGGCGGCCGCTGACCCACAGCTCGTCGCCGGCGCGCGCGCCGGCGCGCCGCAGCGCCTGGCCGGGCGGCACCTCGCCCATCACCGTGATGCCGATGTTGAGCGGGCCGGCGGTGGTGTCGCCGCCCACCAGCTCGATGTCGTGGGCGTCGGCCAGCGCGTACAGGCCCTCGGCGAAGCCGGCGAGGAAGGCCTCGTCGACGCGCGGCAGCGTCAGCGACAGCGTGAATGCCACCGGCCTGGCGCCGCAGGCGGCCAGGTCGGACAGGTTCACCGCGAGCGACTTGTGGCCCAGCGCGTCGGGCGGCACGGTGCTCAGGAAGTGCCGGCCCTCGACGAGCGCATCGGTCGACACCGCCCACTGCATGCCGGGCGTGGGCTGGAGCAGCGCGCAGTCGTCGCCGCCGCCCAGGACGGCACGCCGCACGGGGCGGGCGAAGTATTTCGCGATCAGATCGAATTCACCAACGGCCATTCGGGCAATTGTCGCCCAGCGGCCGGTGCAGGCCCTTCGTCAATGTGGACACCCGTCATTGACGCGACGCGCCGGAGCCCGGAAAGTATTCACCTGCCGCATGGACCGATGCCGATGCCTTGCGACACCCATGGTTCCGGGCTTCCCTTGCGGGAGCCACTCCTACAATTGCCGCCCGCTCTGCATGCACGCCGAAACGGCACGGGCCTGCCGACGCCACCCAGGATCGCCGATGACCACCCAAGAAGACAAGCGCGCCGAGCTGCGCCAGGCCGCGCTCGAGTACCACGAGTTCCCCACGCCCGGCAAGATCGCGGTCACGCCGACCAAGCAGCTGATCAACCAGCGCGACCTGGCGCTGGCCTATTCGCCCGGCGTGGCGGCGGCCTGCGAGGAGATCGTCGCCGACCCGGCCAACGCCTTCCGCTACACCGCGCGTGGCAACCTGGTGGCCGTGGTCTCCAACGGCACCGCGGTGCTGGGGCTGGGCAACATCGGCCCGCTGGCCTCCAAGCCGGTGATGGAGGGCAAGGGCGTCCTGTTCAAGAAGTTCGCCGGCATCGACGTGTTCGACCTCGAGATCGCGCAGAACGACCTCGACAAGCTGGTCGACTGCATCGCCGCGCTGGAGCCGACCTTCGGCGGCATCAACCTCGAGGACATCAAGGCCCCCGACTGCTTCTACGTCGAGCGCGAACTGCGCAAGCGCATGAAGATCCCCGTCTTCCACGACGACCAGCACGGCACGGCCATCGTCGTCGGATCGGCGCTGCTCAACGGGCTGAAGGTCAGCGGCAAGCGCATCCAGGACGTCAAGCTGGTGGTGTCGGGCGCGGGCGCCGCGGCGCTCGCCTGCCTGAACCTGCTGCTCAAGCTGGGCATGCCGCGAAGCAACATCTGGGTGACCGACCTGGCAGGCGTCGTCTACGCGGGCCGCGCCGAGCTGATGGATCCGGACAAGGCCGAATTCGCGCAGGACACCCCGCTGCGCACGCTGGCCGAGGTCATGACGGGCGCCGACGTGTTCCTGGGACTGTCGGCCGGCGGCGTGCTCAAGCCCGCGATGGTCGCGACGATGAACGCCAACCCGATCATCTTCGCGCTGGCCAACCCGACGCCCGAGATCGCGCCGGAGGACGTGCAGGCCGTGCGCGGCGACGCCATCATGGCCACGGGCCGCTCGGACTATCCGAACCAGGTCAACAACGTCCTGTGCTTCCCGTACATCTTCCGCGGCGCGCTCGATTGCGGCGCGACCACCATCAACGACGCGATGGAGGTGGCCGCGGTGCACGCCATCGCCGAACTGGCGCAGGCCGAGCAGAGCGAGGTGGTGGCCGCCGCCTACGCCGGCGCCGACCTGAGCTTCGGCCGCGAGTACCTGATCCCCAAGCCGTTCGACCCGCGCCTGATGATGAAGATCGCGCCGGCGGTGGCGCAGGCCGCCGCCGACTCGGGCGTCGCCGCGCGCCCGATCGCCGACATGGCCGCCTACCGCGAGAAGCTGCAGACCTTCGTCTACGCCTCGGGCACCGCGATGAAGCCGATCTTCGCGCTCGCCAAGGTCGCCGTGCATCGCCGCGTCGCCTACGCCGAGGGCGAGGAGGAGCGCGTGCTGCGCGCGGTGCAGGTGATCGTCGACGAGAACATCGCGCGCCCGGTCCTGATCGGCCGTCCGCCGGTGATCGCGCAGCGCTGCGAGAAGTTCGGCCTGCGGCTGCAGGAAGGGCGCGACTACGACGTCGTCAACACCGAGTACGACGAGCGCTACCGCGACTACTGGCAGACGTATCACCGCATGACCGAGCGCAAGGGCGTCACCGCGCAGCTGGCCAAGATCGAGATGCGGCGCCGCCTGACGCTGATCGGCGCGATGATGCTGCACAAGGGCGAGGTCGCCGGCATGATCTGCGGCACCTGGGGCTCGACGGCCAACCACCTGCTCTACATCGACCAGGTGATCGGCAAGCGCCCCGGCGTGCAGACCTTTGCCTGCATGAACGGCCTCATCCTGCCGGGCCGCCAGGTGTTCCTGGTCGACACCCACGTCAACGCCGACCCCACCGCCGCGCAGCTGGCCGAGATCACGATCATGGCCGCCGAGGAAATGCGGCGGCTGGGCCTGCTGCCGAAGGCGGCGCTGCTGTCGCACTCCAGCTTCGGTTCCAGCAGCCAGCCGTCGGCGCAGAAGATGCGCGACACGCTGGCGCTGCTGCGCGAGCAGGCGCCCTGGCTCGAGGTGGACGGCGAGATGCACGGCGACGCCGCGCTCGATCCGGCCTACCGCGCGCGCCTGATGCCCAACTCAACGCTCACCGGCGAAGCCAACCTGCTGGTGATGCCCAACATCGACGCCGCCAACATCTCGTACAACCTGCTCAAGACGGCCGCCGGCGGCGGCATCGCGATTGGCCCGGTGCTGCTGGGCGCGGCGCGGCCGGTGCATGTGCTGACGCCGTCGACCACGGTGCGCCGCATCATCAACATGACCGCGCTGACGGTCGCGGACGCCAACGCCGCCCGCTGATCGCCGGCGCGGCCGACGGGCCGCTTGTAGGACACGCTCGCGGCCCTGCCGCGAGCCGCTATGCTCGCTCGCAGGACGACACGAAAACCGTGTCGGGCTGCTGCATTCCCACCCGCCGGATTGCGTTACTGTCGAGCGGTAAAAGGCCCCAGGCCGCCGGTTGGCACGCCCGAAGTCAGTGCCCGGCAAGGCTGGTCCGCTGGAAATTCGGCCGCATTTCCGGCCCGCCAAGGCCCGAAAATGCGGGCTTTTACGGGAAGCGTCCACTCACACTCTCCACCCGTGTCAGGGTGTTTCACCTACCCCGAGACTTGAGGTTTCGAGGGGGTTCCGGTACCATTGGGGATTGGAATTTCAGGGTCGCTCCGGAATTCGACGCCAATGTTTCGAGCGTCGCGCCGGGGCCAGGGGCCGGCCTTTCAGCCGGAACGAACGGGTCTAGCAGTGGTGATCAACGAGAAGGACGTCGTGAAGAACGTCGACGCGGCCACCGTCCAGGGCACGCGTGCTGGAGCTTCGGCGTCGCCGTCCTCCCGCCGCCCGGCCAAGGTGGTCGCCTTGTTGGCACTGGCGATTGCCGCGGCGGTGTCGCCCGGCGCGCAAGCCAGGCCGGCTGCCGGCCTGGGTGCCGACGTCTCGCTGTCCAGCCTGCCCCCGCAAGCCCGGAAGACCGACCAGTTGATCCATGCCGGCGGCCCGTTCCCGTATGCGCGCGACGGCGTGGTGTTCGCCAACCGCGAGAAGCGCCTGGAGCGCAAGCCGCGTGGTTACTACCACGAATACACCGTGCCGACGCCAGGGGCGCGCGACCGCGGGGCCCGTCGAATCATCTGCGGCGGCAGTCCGCCAACGGAACCAGATGCCTGTTTTTATACCGAAGATCACTACAGCAGTTTTCATCGGATCGTGAAGTGATCGTCGGAAGACGAATGTTCTTGTGATTTCTGAGAGGAACGTGACCATGCAATTGCAGACCGTCCGTCCCAACATCGTTCAATCGATACGGGCGTATCGGGTCGACGAATTGCTCGAGGCAGCGCAAGGTGCCGGACAGCATTTTCTCTACGCGAACCTGACCAACGCGCAGTCCAAGCAGGACGTGCTCGAGGCCATTGCCGAGGCGTTCCTGTTCCCGGCGCACTTCGGCAAGAACCTGGACGCCCTGTACGACTGCATGACCGACCTCGTGCACAAGTCGGGCTCGCAGCCCGGCTTCGTCGTCGTGCTCGAACAGTTGCCTGACAACCCCCGCTTCGACCGGGAGTCGCGCGAGCAGTTGCTCGACGTCTTCCGCGATGCCGCCGACTTCTGGGGGGAACGCAAGATACCCTTCAGGTGCTTCTATTCTTTTCAGTAGCCCGCTCTCAAGAAAATGGGTCATGGGAGCGGGCGGCAGAAGCGGCCCCAGTCATCGAAAAGCCGGCCCCGAAGGCCAGCAGCAAAGCCAACGCCAACGCCGCGTTCGGCACGAACATGCCGCTGATGAGCAGCGCGTTCGACACGGCGATGTGGCTCAACGCCGCCTGATACAGGCAGCGTTCCACCAACGAGAAGGGCTCCCGCGGGAGCCCTTTTTCATTGCGCTGACCCATCATTCTGCGCGCAGCGAAGCGGAGTCGCAGAATCCACCCCTGCCGGGCCACCGCCTTGGCGAGGGTGGATCCTGCGACTTCGCGCAGGATGACAGGAGGGTCAGTCGTCGTCCCCGAGCCCGGCGGCCTCGAGCGCGCTTTCGGGCAACGCCGGCAACGCCAGCGCCAGCGCGATGTATTCGTCCACCGGCACCTGCTCCGCGCGCCGCGTGCCGTCGAACTCGCCCGTGTAGCCGTGCTCGACGAGCCACTTGCCCAGCGTGGCGCGCAGCATCTTGCGCCGCTGCGAGAAGGCCACGCTGACGATCTTGCCCAGCACGGCTGGCGACACGGGTGCCGGCGTCGCGCGCGGGCGCATGCGCACGATGGCCGAATTGACGCGCGGCGGCGGATCGAACGCCTCCGGCGGCACGTCGAACAGGTGCTCGATCTCGTAGCGCCACTGCAGCATCACCGTCAGCCGCCCGAAGGCCTTGGTGCCGGGCCGGGCGGCCATGCGGTCCACGACCTCCTTCTGCAGCATGAACACCTGGTCGACCACGTGCGGCGCCGCCGCGATCAGGTGGAACAGGATCGGCGAGGAGATGTTGTACGGCAGGTTGCCGACGACGCGGATCGGGCCGCCCAGGCGCTCGGCGAGCGCGGCGAAGTCGACCTTGAGCACGTCCGATTCGACGACGTCGAGATCGCCGCGCCGGCGCAGGCGCTCGGCCAGGTCGCGATCGAGTTCGATGACGGTGAGCGCGTCGCAGTGCTGGCGCAGCGGGATCGTCATCGCGCCCAGGCCCGGGCCGATCTCGACCAGCCGCTCGCCTGGCCGCGGCGCGATCGCCCGGATGATGCGGTCGATGACGTCGACGGCGGTCAGGAAGTGCTGACCGAAGCGCTTGCGGGCGATGTGCGCCATCGGCTGGTCAGACCGGGGGGTCGCGGTATTCGATGAAGGCCTTGGCGCGCAGGTCGGCCACCCACTCGGCGTAGGCCGGCTCGAACTTCTGCTCCTTCAGCGCGTTGGTGGCCTGCTCGCGCAACTGCTTCGGCTCGACGGTCGACTCGCGGCGGTCGAGCACCTGGATCAGGTGGACGCCGAAGCGCGAGCGCACGGGGCCCGAGAGGCCGCCGATCGGCAGCTTGTCCATCGCCTCCTCGAACTCGGGCACGAACGAGCCGGGCGAGGCCCAGCCGAGGTCGCCGCCGGACGGGGCGCTGCCGTCCTCGGAGTACTGGCGCGCCAGGTCCTCGAAGGACTTCGCGCCGCTGTCGATCTGCTGGCGGAAGTCGATGAGGCGGCGCTCGACGGCATCGATGCTCAGCTGCGCCGACGGACGCAGGACGATGTGGCGGACATGCGTCTGCGTGACCGTCAGGCCGGAATCCTCGCCGCGCGAGAGCACCTTCAGGATGTGGAAGCCGGCGCCGCTGCGCAGGATCTCGGTGGTGCCCCCGACCTTGACGCCGGCCACGGCGTGCGCGAACAGGTCGGGATACTTGTCGATCGGGCGCGAGCCCATCTCGCCGCCCTTGGCCTTGTTGCTGTCCTCGGACATCTCGCGCGCCACCTGGTCGAACGGCTCGCCGTTGCGCACGCGCGCGAGCGCCTGTTCCGCGCGCGCCTTGCGCTCGGCCTCGACGGCGGGCGACGCCTTGTCGGGCACCGGGATCAGGATCTGCGCGAGGTTGATCTGCTGCGCCGTCGCATGGTCGCCGCGCATCTTGGCGATGTAGTCGTTGATCTCGGAGTCGGTCACGCGGATGTGGCTGACGACCTCGCGCTCGCGGACGCGTTCGATCGTGATCTGGTCCTTGATGCCGGCGCGGAAGGTGGTGTAGTCGATGCCCTGCTGGCGCAGGCGGTCGCGCAGCTGCTCGGGCTTCATCTTGTTGGACGAGGCGATGTTGCCGATCGCGCGGTCGACCTCGGCGTCGTCCACCTTGACGCCGTTGTCGCGCGCGTAGGTGACCAGCACGCGTTCCTCGACCAGGGCGTCCAGCGCCTGCTTGCGCAATTCGCCCGGCGACGGCTGCGCGCCCCCGCGCTCGATGCTTTCCTGCTGGAGCTTCTGGAACCGGGCCGTCACCTCGTTGTTGGTGACCGACTCGGTATTGACGACCGCGACGATGAAGTCGGCCGAGCGGGCCGCGGCCTTGATGCGGGGCAGCGAGCCGAACTGGCGCACACCGGAGGCGGCCACGGGCGAGACGAGCGCCGGCTTGTTGACGTCGGGCAGCGGCGCCGCGGTGGACGGCGTGGGCGCCGAAGCGGCCGGCCTGGCGAGCGGCGCCGTTTGGGCGAAGCCGGTGACGGCGGCGCCGAGCGCGAAGGTCGCGGTGACCAGGGTCAGGAAATTGAGCTTCAAGCGATGTCTCATTGTGGATTCGTGGACGCGGCCGATGCGCCGGGGTCGTTGCGCAAGGGCTGGTAGCCGGGGACATTGTCCTTCAGGACCCTGAGCGATCCTGTTCCGAGCGTCGACAGACCGTTGAGTTCCAGCTGCAGCACCAGGTGGCTGGTGCTTTCGTTGCGTCCCGTGGAGTTGCGCTCGATCATGATGCGCCCGATCCAGCAGCCGGCGTCGTACTCCAGGCCGCCGATCGCGTAGGTGGCGCGGCGATCGTCGACGCTGTAGTCGACCCGGCCGACGGCGTAGAGCGTGCCGCCGCAGCCGCTGGGCTGCGGATCGCGGTGATAGACCGGCCATTGGCCGCCGGCCTCGTACTGCTTGTTGGAATCGCGCGCGTAGCGATAGGTCAGGCTCAGCGTCTTGAAGGGCCCCGGGTGATAGCGGGCACTCACGACCGCGCGCTGCGTCCAGCCCGTATGCGACGAGGGATCCTCTTCCACGATCCCGTCGAAGCTCCAGTGCTCCATCGCCGACGACGATCCGTAGAGCAGGACGTGCGACAGCCGCTGCGTCTCGGGCACCGGCGGCTCGGACTGGTAGTCGTCCGTCGTCAGCTTCTGGTCGCGCAGCAGGAACTTCTGGGCCACGCCCAGGCGCAGCAGCTCGCGGCCGTTGACGGCGTCGTTGAAGCGGGTGCTGACGCCGGCGGTGAGCTGGTTCTCGTCGGAGATGCGGTCGTTGCCGGTGAACTGGTTGTCGGTGTAGATCGAGACCTCGTTGAAGTCCTTGGGCGCGGTGTCGTACAGCGGCAGGCTGGCCTGGTCGTGGTACGGCGTCAGCACGTAGAGGAAGCGCGGCTCCAGCGTCTGCACCAGGTCGCGGCCGAACAGCCGGACCTGGCGTTCGAAGGTGAACGCGCTGTCCGCGCTGAGGGTCGGGATCCAGCGCGTGGCGTCGATGCGGCCGCCGTCGAGGGCGGCGCCGGCGTCGGTGCGATAGGTCACGCCGTGGATCGACAGGCGCGGCTCGAAGCGGCCCCAGTCGGACGCGAAGTTGCGCGAGATCGTGCCCACCAGGTGCGCGCGCGAACCGCCCACGCGCTGGTCGATCGGCACGAACGCGGCCTTGGCGTCCTGCAGGTATTGCAGGCAGGTGGCGGGGGCGACGGCCGCGCCGGGCGCCAGGCCGTTGAGGCTGCGGTAGCTGACGCAGTTGGAGTAGTTGGCGTAGGTGTTCTCCTGCGCCCGGTCGGCCAGGTCGAAGCGGTTGCCCTCGGCCTCGAAATCGAAGCGCAGCTGGTTGGCCAGCGTGAAGTTGCCGCGCAGGCCGATCTGCGGGCTGCGCTGGTACGGGACGCTGACCAGCGAGGATCCGTCGGTCTCGTTGGGATCCTGCAGCGCCTGGAAGCGCTGGACGCGGGCATAGGCGTCGATCTCGCCGGCCTCGCCGACGGGCAGGAAGCGCCGCGTGCCGGACAGGTCGGTGGGCAGCAGGCGTTGCGTCAGCGCGGGCAGCTGGTTGGGGAAGTCCTTCCAGTACGACGAGTCGGAGACGCGCTGCACGCGGGCGCTGTAGCTCAGCCAGTCGCTGCGCGTGCCCTCGTGCGCCCACTCCAACGCGCCCCGGGTGTTGCCGCGGGCGTCCGAGTCGCTGGGCAACAGGTAGGTGGTCAGCTGGCCCAGGTCGTTCGGCTGGAGGTAGCGCAGCTCGCCGGTCAGCTCGACGCCGCGCTTCGTGCTGTAGCCGGGCGACAGCGTCGCGTCCAGGTTGGGCTGGATGTTCCAGTAATAGGGCGCGGACACCGAGAAGCCGCTGCGATTGCTCAGGTCGCCGGTGGGCGGCAGCCAGCCGGACTTGCGCTCGCTGGTGACCGGAAAGGTGAGCGACGGCGCCGCCAGGATCGGCACGCCCAGGAATCGCAGCACCGCATGCCGCGCCTTGCCTTCGTTGGCGCTCGTGTCGATGTCGATCCGGTCGCCGCTGATGATCCAGTCGGGGTCGCCGGTGCCGTCGCGGTTGCAGCTGGTGTAGTTGGCGTTGTAGGCCGTCGAGTGCTCGCGGTCGACCAGCTCGATGCGCTGCGCATGGCCGCCGGCCTTGCGGGCGCCCAGCTCGTATTCGGTGCCCAGCAGGGTGCCGGCGTTGCGCGTCAGCTCGAGATCGGCGCGGTCGGCGCTGAACCAGTCGAGGCCGCGCTCGATCCGCGCATTGCCCTGCGCATGCACCGTGTCGCTCAGCTGGTCATAGGTCAGCAGGTCGGCGCGCAGGGTCATGTCGAGGCGCTTGACCTCGACCTTGCCGCTCGCCTGTGTGACGTTGCCGATGTGGCTGACGACCTCGTCGGCGGTCAGCGTGACCGTCGGCGGCGCCGCGTCGCTGGCGGCCGCCTTCGGCGGCTCGGGGGGCGGCGTCGCGCGCACGCGCGGGAGCGTCTGCGCCTGCGCGCCGGCCGCCCAGGCACACAGCGCCGCCGCGACGGCAAGCGGCGCCAGGACGGACGGAGGATGGTGACGGCGACGCGGCAGGGGAGAACGCAACACGCGAACTTCGGAAGCTGGGGTGGCGGAAGGCGCCTGGTGCCGAAACGGAAGCTGGCCCCGCGCGCGGCAGACAGCGAATCGACGCGTCGACACCGCCCCGCGGGGACCCCAGCCGCTAGCGACGCAGGGGATTATTAGAATGCGGATTATCCACGACCGTGCTGCCGCCTTGATGTCGGCCCGTCGTGCCGCGTTGCCGGGATGTCACGAGCCCCACGCAACGCCTCTTCCCGCGCTGACTTTCATTCCCGATGACCGACTCCCTCTCCGGCTCCGCCACGAAGACGACGGCCCAGCTCGCTGCGCTCCGCGCCTCCGAGGGGCTCACGCCCATCACCTGGGTCGATGCCTCCCGCGAGCAGGCCTTCGGCCGCTGGTTCGACGAACTCGCCGCGCGCCATCGCCTCGACCGCACGACGCTGCACCTGGCCTCCGCGGACGCCAGCTCGCGGCGCTACTTCCGCGTGCGCGCGGCCGACGGCCACAGCTTCATCGTGATGGACTCGCCGGCGGCCGAGGACAGCGTCGCCGCGTTCGTCCACATCGGCGCGCTGGTGCGCGACGCCGGCCTGAACAGCCCGCGCGTGCTCGAACAGGACATCCACCAGGGCTTCCTGCTGCTGGACGACCTCGGCGACACGCAGTATCTGGGCGCCCTGCGCCAGGCCGACCTGGCCGGTGCCGACGCGCTGATGCGCGACGCCATCGCCGCGCTGATCCAGTGGCAGCTGCGCGGCGACGCCAGCACGCTGCCGCCCTACGACGACGCCCTGCTGCGGCGCGAGGTGCAGCTGTTTCCCGACTGGTGCGTGGCGCGCGAGTTCGGCGTCGTCTGGACGCCCAAGGAGCAGGAGACCTGGCAGACCGTCAGCCAGCGCCTGATCGACAGCGCCCTGGCCCAGCCCCAGGTGGCCGTGCACCGCGACTGGATGCCGCGCAACCTGATGGTGTGCGAGCGCAATCCCGGCGTGCTCGACTTCCAGGACGCGGTGCGCGGCCCGATCACCTACGACCTCGCCTCGCTGCTGCGCGACGCGTTCCTGTCGTGGGACGAGGAGCACGAGCTCGACTGGGCCGTGCGCTACTGGCAGGAGGCGCGCCACGCCGGCCTGCCGGTGGACGCCGACTTCGGCGAGTTCTGGCGCCAGACCGAATGGATGGGCCTGCAGCGCCACCTGAAGATCCTGGGCATCTTCTGCCGCCTCAAGCACCGCGACGGCAAGCCGCACTACAGCGCCGACCTGCCGCGCTTCTTCAACTACGCGACCAAGGTGGCCAATCGCTACGGTCCGCTGCGCTCGCTGCTGAACCTGCTGGAGCCGCTCACCGGCGCGGCGGTGCAGGCCGGCTACACGTTCTAGAAGAAACAACGGGCAACGCAAGACCTGTCATCCTGCGCGCAGTCGCAGGATCCACGAGGACCCAGGCGGCGTTTTCGCAGGGGTGGATCCTGCGACTGCGCGCAGGATGACGCTCGTCTTTTATCCGCGCGGGTCGACGCCTTTAGAAGCTTTCCCAGTCGCTGTCGGACGACGGCGCGGCCACCGGGGCCGGCGTCGAGGCCACGGCCACGGCTGGCGCCGCGACCGGCGCTGCGGCCTTGGCGGAAGCGGCCTTGGCGGAAGCGGGCTTGGCGGGGGTGGGCTTGGCGGGCGCGGGTTTGGGCGCGGCGGCCGCCTGCGTCTTCGCGCGCGCGATCGCCAGGTCGGCGGCGCTGTCGTGTGCCGGCGCGGCGAAGCTCGCGACCGCGGCGCGCGGGCTGGCGTCGTCCTCGGCCAGGCGGAAGGTGGACACGACCGCCGCGAGCTTGGTGGCCTGCTCCTTGAGCGATTCGGCGGCGGCGGCGCTTTCCTCGACCAGCGCCGCATTCTGCTGCGTCATCTGGTCGACCTCGCCGATCGCGCCCTTGACATCGACGATGCCCTGGCTCTGCTCGGTGGAGGCGGCGCTGATCTCGCCGATGATGTCGGTGACACGCTGCACGCTGGCGACGATCTCGGTCATCGTCGTGCCGGCGTCGTGCACCAGGCGCGAGCCCGATTCGACGCGGTCGACCGACGCGCCGATCAGCGCCTTGATCTCCTTGGCGGCCTCGGCCGAGCGCTGCGCCAGGTTGCGCACCTCGCCGGCGACGACCGCGAAGCCGCGACCCTGCTCGCCCGCGCGGGCGGCTTCCACCGCGGCGTTGAGCGCGAGGATGTTGGTCTGGAACGCGATGCCGTCGATCACGCCGATGATGTCGGCGATCTTCTTGGAGCTGCTGTTGATGTCTTCCATCGTGGACACCACCTGCGCGACGACCTGGCCGCCGCGCGCGGCGACGCTGGCCGCCGACGTGGCCAGCTGGTTGGCGGTGTGGGCGGAGTCGGTGGACTGGCGCACCGTGACGGTGAGGGTGTCCATCGAGCTGGTGGTGCGCTGCAGGTGGCTGGCGGCCAGCTCGGTGCGTTGCGACAGGTCGGCGTTGCCGCTGGCGACTTCGGAGCTGGCGACCTCGATGCTCTCGGACGACTCGCGCACCTGGCCCACCAGGTTGCGCAGCGCGGACTGCATGTCGGCGAGCGCGCGGATCAGGCGCGCCGGCTCGTCCTGGCCCTCGGCCACGATGCGGCTGGCGAGGTCGCCGCTGGCGATGCGGGTGGCGACGGCCACGGCCTGGTCGAGCGGCCCGCAGATCGAGCGCAGCGTGATCCACATCAGCGGCGCGAAGATGGCCAGCGTCAGGCCGACCAGCATGATGCGCGCGATCGACGCGATCATCGAGCTGCGCGCGATCTCGCCGCGGATGCTGGCGAGGCCGGCCTGCTCGGACTTCAGGATGGCCGTCAGGTTGGCCTGGGCCGCCTCGAGCTTCTCGTTGGCCTGCCCCGCGTAGGCGAGCGCGGCGGCGGCGTCCATCTTGGCGTCGGTCAGCTGCTGCGCGATCGGATCGATGATCTCGACGACGTCGGCCAGCAGCTTCTTCTGCTTGGCGACGAGCTCCACCAGCGCCGTGTCGGCGGGATGCGACTTCACCAGGGCGTCGCCGCCGGAGTTGAGCGACACGATCTCCTTCTTCCAGGCGTCGTGCAGGTGGCCCACGTCGGTCGGGTTGGACACGGCGGTGGCGATCATCTCGGCCTGGTAGCGGCGCACGCTGGCCATGGACTCGCGCAGTGCGCCGATCTGCTGCGCCGTGGCGTCGGCCTGGTCGAACAGCACGGTGACGGTGGAGATGCCCGACTGGGCCGAGACCCAGCCCCAGCCGGCCTGGATCAGCAGCGAGATCGCCACGAGCGCCATCACCAGGTAGAACCGGGAGCGGACGGAAATGTTGCGCATGGAAAGCATGGGCGCCTCGCGAAAGGGTGAAGGGGGTCGAGCCGCGTCGCATCCGCGACATTCGTCCGCGGCTCCAACGGGCTATCGGCCGATTGTCGAAGTCGTGAACGGCGGACAACGCGGGAATAGGCGCGGTTAAGCGGCCAAATTCACGCCGGCGAGCCGAATGCGGCCAAATGCGGGCCGGAGCGGTCGTTCACATCGTTTGGCTGCTGCCGAGCGGACTAGCACGAATTCCAAAATCCCTGCGCCGGCGGGCGCCCGGGCCGGCCGCTAACCTGCGCCGCATGACATCCCTGTTCGATCCTCTGCAGCTCGGCGACATCGCCCTCGCCAACCGCGTCGTCATGGCGCCCCTGACGCGCGACCGCGCCGCCGCCGGCCGCGCGCCGCACGCGCTCAACGCGCTCTACTACGAGCAGCGCGCCGGCGCGGGCCTGATCATCTCGGAAGGCACGCAGGTCGGGCCGCTGGGCCAGGGCTACCTCGACACGCCGGGCATCTACAGCCCCGAGCAGCTCGCCGGCTGGAAGCTGGCGACCGACGCCGTGCACCGCCAGGGCGGCCGCATCGTCGCCCAGATCTGGCACGTGGGCCGCATCTCGCACACCTCGCTGCTGCCCGCTGGCGAGCAGCCCGTGTCGGCGACCGCGAAGGTCGCCAACACCAAGACGTTCACGCCGAACGGCTTCGATCCCGTGTCGGCGCCGCGCGCGCTGGCCACCGAGGAAGTGGGACAGGTCGTCGACCAGTTCCGCCAGGCCGCGCGCAACGCCATCGACGCCGGCTTCGACGGCATCGAGGTGCACGGCGCCAACGGCTACCTGGTCGAGCAGTTCCTGCGCGACTCCTGCAACGACCGCACCGACCGCTACGGCGGCTCGATCGAGAACCGCGCGCGCTTCCTGGTCGAGGTGATGACCGCGGTCTGCGAGGAGATCGGCCCCGGCCGCGTCGGCCTGCGGCTGTCGCCGGTCACGCCGGCCAACGACATCGGCCAGGACTCGGACCCGTTCGCGCTGTTCAGCCACGTCGTCAAGGAGCTCGCCAAGCTGCGCTTCGCGTTCATCGAGATCGTCGAGGGCGCCACCGGCGGCCCGCGCGACTTCGCGCCGTTCGACTTCGGCGCCCTGCGCAAGCTGTGGCCCAACGCCTGGATCGTCAACAACGGCTACACGCGCGAGATGGCGCTGGACGCCGTCGCCTCCGGCCGGGCCGACGCGGTCGCGTTCGGCAAGCCGTTCATCTCCAACCCCGACCTGGCGCGCCGCCTGCGCGAGAACCGCGAGCTGTCGGCCTGGAACCAGCAGACGTTCTATGGCGGTGGCGCCGAGGGCTACACGGACTATCCGGCGCTGCCTGCGTGAGCCCGGTCGGCGCTCAGTTGCCTTCGGACCACTCGCCTTCCTGCACCGGGATCGAGGGCGGCAGCTTGCCCCAGGGCCCCAGCGGCAGCAGGGCCACGCGCGCCCGTCCCGCGATCGCCGGGATGTCGCGTTCCGCAATGGCGAGGTCGGCCGACGAGTTGTTGTTGACGGCGACCTGCGCGGAATAGGGAACCCGATTGCCGAGCAGCGCCTTGCCGATCACCCAGCTGGCGTGCAGGTTGCCGATGTAGACGACCTCGCCGCCGACGGCGTCGAACTCCAGTGGCACCTGGCCCTTGACGGGATTGATGTAGAAATTGCGCCAGCTGGCCGACCAGGAGGTGAAACGATGGTGTCCGGGCGGCAATTCCAGGACATAGACGTGGCCGTACTTGTCGCGGAAATGGTTCCTGATCGGGATTTCCATATGGCCCGCGGCCGAGGAGATCTTCACGGCGTCTGGCGAACCGCCATCGATGAAGAAGCGCGCCGACGCCCCGGACAAGGTCCGGTCCTGGGAGACGGACACGATGACGATGGCCTTGTCCTGGGCCTGTCCCGGCGTGGCGTGGCGATCGACCACGGTCGCGTTCGCAACACAGCCCGCAAGCGCCGCAGCGGCGAGGACGGCGGCAAGACGTCGAATGAAGGGGCGCGAGATCATGGAGGCGGCAGCGGGTGACGTGGCAATGGAGCGGCATCATGCCAGCCGCAGCGCCGTGTAACGCCTTCAGAACCGCAACCGCTTCGTGCGCTCCCGGAACAATTCCACGACCCCCGTCGCCCGCGGCCCCGGGATCAGCTCGAACGGCTGGCCCGCGGCGATCGTGCCCGGCACGCGCACCGACAGCCAGAAGCCGCTCCAGCGCGACTGCGCCACCATCTTGGCGGCGTGCACGAAGCCCAGCGTCTCGTTGAAGCGCGCGTCGGGCAGGCGCGGCACGCTCACCACCAGCGTGCAATCGGGAAAGCGCAGCAGGTCGCCCTCCCACAGCTGGGACTCCTGGATGCCGTCGAGCGCGAGGTGCTCGTCGAAGGAGCCCGGCGGGAGCGGCGCATCGGGCTCGGCGACCTGGGCCTGGGCGCGCACGGTCTGCCAGAAGGGGCGGTGCACCGTCGGATAGGCGAACAGCGCGTGCGACAAGGCGAGCTCGTCGGCCAGGGCCGGGTCCTCGCCCACCGGATGCAGGTCGATGCGCTCGGCGAAGCCCGCCAGGCCGACGCCCACCGCGCCGGTCGCCGGCTCGAGGCGCAGCACGCCCGCGCTGCCCGCCGGGCGGGGGATGTTCACGCTGGCCACCATCATCGTCATCGACCCATTGTCGGCGCTTCGCCGCGACAATGGCGGCGCCATGACGTCCCCGCCGATCTCCGATCTCGCCGTCCTGCTCGCCTCGATGCGGCCCGAGCTGTACGCCGGCGTCTGGGCGTGGTGCGCGTTGCCGCACGGCACCCCGGTCGACGGCGTCGACGCGATCGCCAGCGTGCGCGAAACCGAGGGCCTGACGCTGGTCGTCCCCGAGGCGCAGGCGCTGGCGCGCGGCTGGCCCGTCGCGTTCCGCAGCGCGCGGATCACGCTGACGGTGCACTCCGACCTGGCCGCCGTCGGCCTCACGGCAGCCTTCGCCCGGGCGCTGGCCGATGCGGGCATCGCCTGCAACGTGATCGCGGGCGTGCACCACGACCACCTGTTCGTGCCGGCCGAGCGCGCCGCCGACGCGATGGCGGCCCTGGGCGCGCTGCAAGCCAGCTCGACAGCGTGACTCCTATACTGGCGCGCCTCGACCGCCACCGCCCCCGATGACCGACTCCTCCCCGCACGGCTCGCCCGCCGCGCCGCTGCCCGCACTGCGGCTGGTGGACGTGGCCTGCCGCCGCGGCGACCGGCTGCTGTTCTCGGGCCTGAACGAGACGCTCGGCGGCGGCGAGCTGTTGTGGCTGCGCGGCGGCAACGGCCGCGGCAAGACCAGCCTGCTGCGCCTCGTGGCCGGCCTGGCCGCGCCGGAGCAGGGCCAGGTGCTGTGGGGCGACGCGCCGGCCCGGCGCCGCCCGGACTTCGCCGACCAGCTCGTCTACATCGCGCACACCAACGCGCTGAAGGACGACCTGACGGCCGCCGAGTCGCTGGCCTTCCTCGCGCGCGTGCACGGACGTGACGCGAGCGCCTCCGCCGTGCGCGCCGCGCTCGCGCGCCTGGGCCTGGCCGGGCGCGAACGCACGCCCACGCGCAGCCTGTCGCAGGGCCTGCGCCGGCGGGTCGCGCTGGCCCGGCTGGCGCTCGAGACCGCGCCCACGCTGTGGGTGCTGGACGAACCCTTCGACGCGCTCGACGTCGCCGGCACGGCGACGCTGCACGCGCTGCTGGCCGCCCACCGGGCGCGCGGCGGCAGCGTGCTGCTGACCAGCCACCACCTGCACCTGGACGCCCAGGCCGCCAGCGCCGGCTTTCGCGTGCTCGATCTCGACCTGCTGCCGCGCGGCGCCGGGGTGGTGGCATGAGCGTACGCCCGGCCGCTCCGAAGGGAGCTCGCGCCGCAGCCGTCAGGCGGAGGGAAGCCTTGTGAACGGCGCCGTGTTCCTCGCCGTCTACCAGCGCGACCTGCGCCTGGCCTGGCGCCGCCGCACCGAGGCGCTGCTGCCGGTCGCGTTCTTCCTGGTCGCGGCGAGCCTGTTTCCGCTGGGCGTCGGGCCCGATCCGCAGGTGCTGCGGCTCATCGCCCCCGGCGTCGTCTGGGTCTGCGCGCTGCTGGCGGCGATGCTGTCGATGCCGCCGCTGTACGCGGCCGATTTCGCCGACGGCTCGCTGGAGCAGCTGCTGCTCGCGCCCGACGCCGGCCTGGCGGTGGCCGCCGCCAAGGCCGCGGCGCACTGGACGATCAGCGGCGCGCCGCTCGTCGCCGCCGCACCGGTGCTCGGGTTGCTGCTGGGCCTGCCGGCCGAGGAACTTCCGGTGCTGTTCGTGTCTCTGTTGCTGGGAACCCCCGTCCTGAGCCTGCTGGGCGGCGTCGGCGCCGCGTTGACGCTGGGGCTGCGCTCGGCGGGCATGCTGATCGTGCTGATCGTGCTGCCGCTGGCCATCCCGGCGCTGATCTTCGGCGCCGGCGCGGCGGTGGCGGTCGACGCCGGGCAGTCGGCGTCGCCGCACCTGTCGCTGCTGGGCGCGCTGCTGATCGCCTGCCTGGTCGGTGCGCCGCCCGCGACGGCGGCGGCGCTGCGGATCGCGGTCGAATGAGCCGCATCGGAGTGCTGTCATGACATCTCGCAACATCGCCCCGTGCTGACGCCGGACAATGCATGCCGTGAACTCCCCTTCCGCCGCCCTCGCCCTCCGCTCGCGCCTGACCTGGTTCACGTTCGCGTCGCCGGCCAATTTCTACCGGCTGGCGGGCGTGCTGGGCCCGGCCTGCGGCCTCGTGGCCGCCGCGTTCGCCGTCGCCGGCCTGTGGATGGGCTTCTTCGTCGCGCCCACCGACGCGGTGCAGGGCGAGGTCTACCGCATCATCTTCATCCACGTGCCGGCCGCCTGGCTGTCGATGGTGCTGTACGTGGCGCTGGCCTTCTGGGCGGCGATGGGCTGGTTCCTCAACGCGCGCATGGCCTTCGCCTTCGCGCGCGCCATCGCGCCCACCGGGGCCTTGTTCACGGTGCTGGCGCTGTGGACGGGCT
>Ga0207651_10000333_pt1 | contig 20042 bp, 19 predicted proteins | sample KBSM23metaG_FD_184328 | JGI IMG/M metagenome (GOLD analysis project Ga0207651, IMG submission 184328) | Miscanthus rhizosphere microbial communities from Kellogg Biological Station, Michigan, USA - KBS M2-3 metaG (SPAdes) (version 2) | ecosystem: Host-associated > Plants > Roots > Rhizosphere >... | reverse complement strand
TCGACGCCCGCGACGCGGAACACCGCCGCGACCGGGCCGAACACCTCCTCGACCGCGGCCGGCGCGCCGGGCGGCACGTCGGCGAGCACCGTCGGCGGGTAGAAGAACCCCGGCCCGTCGAGCCGCTGGCCGCCGGCGAGCAGGCGCGCGCCCGCCGCCACCGATCGGTCGACCTGGTCGGCGACGCCGTCCCGAATGGACGCGAGCGCGAGCGGCCCCAGCTCGGTGTCCGGCTGCGCCGGATCGCCGATCCGCAGCGCCGCCATGGCCGCCGAGAAGTCGCGCACGAAGCGGTCGTAGATCGCGTCGGCGACGATGAACCGCTTGGCGGCGATGCACGACTGCCCGTTGTTCACGACGCGCGCCTTCACCGCGGTGGCGACCGCGCGCGGCAGGTCCGCGCTCGCCAGCACGATGAACGCGTCGCTGCCGCCCAGCTCCAGCACGCTCTTCTTGACGTGCTGGCCGGCCGTCGCCGCGATGTCGCGCCCGGCGCCTTCGCTGCCGGTCACGGTGACGGCGGCGACGCGATCGTCGGCGATCACGGCGGCGACGCGATCCGAGCCGACCATCAGCGCCTGGAACACGCCGGCGGGCGCGCCGGCGCGCACGAACAGGTCCTGCAGCGCCAGCGCGCATTGCGGGACGTTCGACGCGTGCTTCAGCAGCCCGACGTTACCGGCGGCCAGCGCCGGCGCGGCGAAGCGGATCACCTGCCAGAACGGAAAATTCCACGGCATCACCGCCAGCACCGCGCCCAGCGGCTGAAAGAAGACGGCGTCGAGACCGTTGGCCTCGACCTCGGGCTGCAAGAACCTCTCGGCGTGGTCCGCGTAGTAATGACAGGCGCCGGCGCACTTCTCGGCCTCCGCCGCCGCCGCGCCGATCAGCTTCCCCATCTCGGCGGTCATGACGGCGCCGAACGCGCGTGCCTCGGCCTGGAGGATGCCGCCCGCGCGGCGCAGCACGTCCGCGCGCTCGGCGACGGGCCGCCGGCTCCAGCTCCTGAACGCGGTCGCGGCGGCCGCCAGCTTCGCCTCGACGGCCGCCGGCGCGTCCGGCTCGAACACGCGGAGGCGCTCGCCCGTGGCGGGATTGACACTTTCTATCGCCATGGACCCAATGTAACGCATGGGTGCAGCGAGGCGACGCTTCGGGCCGATGCCGGACCAGGTGCCGGTGGTGGGGCAGGGGACCTGGCAGATGGCCGAGGGCCGTCACAACGCGACCGAGATCGCGGCGCTGCGCGCCGGCATCGCGCGCGGGCTCACGCACATCGACACCGCCGAGCTGTACGGCAGCGGCGCCGCCGAATCGCTGATCGCCGAAGCGATCCGCGGCATCCCGCGGCGCGACCTGTTCATCGTCAGCAAGGTGCTGCCACACAACGCCAGCCGCGCCGGCACGCTGCGCGCCTGCGAGCAATCCCTGAAGCGCCTGGGCACCGACTACCTCGACGTCTACCTGCTGCACTGGCGCGGCGGCGTTCCGCTGGCCGACACGCTGGGCGCGCTGGAGGAGCTGGTCGACCAGGGCAAGATCCGCGCGCTCGGCGTTTCGAACTTCGACGTCGCCGATCTGGAGGAGGCGCGCCCGCTGCTGCGCAAGCACCCGATCGCCTGCAATCAGGTGCTCTATCACCTGGGCGAGCGCCACATCGATACGGACGTCGTCGGCGATTCTGATGGGGATCCTCAAAGGGTCCCCAACCCCCCCCGCGATGAGACACGCCAGGCAAAGCCCGGCGTGTCGCTACGCGAATACTGCGCGCAGCACGACATCGCCGTCGTCGGCTACAGCCCGTTCGGCCACGGCCGATTCCCGTCGCCCACGCGCGACGGCGGCCGCGCGCTGGCCGCCGTCGCGGCCCGCCACCACGCCACCCCCCGCCAGGTCGCGCTGGCGTTCCTGGCTCGCGCCGGGCCGCTGTTCACGATCCCGAAGGCGGGGACTGTCGCGCACGCCGAGGAGAACGCCGGTGCGCTCGGCTTGTCGCTGTCCGCCGACGACGTCGCCGAGATCGACGCCGCCTTCCCGGTCCGCGCCGGTAGCGAGCTGCCGACTATTTAGTGCACGACGTGCTGGGCAGGCGGCACAGCCCGCCGACGCAGCTCGCGGGCGGCAGACAGTGCTGCGCGTCCGTGCATGCCTGACCGTCGCCGGCCGTGTTCGGGCACGTTCCCATCGTCTGCAGCGGTATGAGCGAGATGCCGTTGCAGGTGTTGAACTCGATACAGATGGTCAGCGCTCCGTTGATGATGCCGCACGCGTCGCCGCCCTTTGCCACGTTGACCATCTCGCACTTGGGCATGTCGCTGAGGAAGTTGCACATGGCGCCGGTCTTGAAGTCACATGCGTTGTTGTCGCCCTTGCACGCCGCGGCAAGCGGCAGCGGCGTCGCGCAGGTGTTGCTGACCGCGCTGCAATAGAGGCTGCCCCGGCACGGGGCCATGTCGCTGCATGGCGCGCCCAGCGCCCCCGGTGTCACGCACTTTCCCGTCGCGCACGCCAGACCCTGCGTGCACCCCTCGGTGACCGTGCAGGCGCCGCCCGCCCCGGCGCGGGGCGCGCACACACCGCAGTCACCGGTCGTCTTCTCGCAGTGCGCGCTCATGCACTGCCAGCTGGAGCCGCAGCCCTCGCCGTTCAATCGGGTGCCCGGTTTCACCTGGCACGAGGCCGGGACGTTGTTGTTGACCAGATCGTCGCAGGTCGCGTTCGCCGCGTCGCGCGCGCAGGCGACCATGTCCGTGGTCGTCGCGGTGATGTCGGGAGCCTGCATGTCGCGCGTGCAGCCCAGCGTCACGCGCGTCATGCACGTGGCAGCGTCGCCATAGAGGACCTGCGCCACGGAGGGCGCGCAGCTGTTGAGTCGCGAGCACAGCGCCGACGCGTACTGCCCGCAGGCTTCGTCGACCGTCGGGGGCGGCATGTCGATGCCCCCGTCGTTTCCGCCCGCGCCGCCGCTGCCGTCATTCTGCGCCGCGACGCTCCCGCAGGCCGCCAGACCCACGCCGCCCACGGCTATCACCAACAACGAAGCGAGGTTCGATCGCATGCACATCCCCCGTGGCTCCATGGACACAGAAGCGGTATCGGCCCGCCAAGTTTTTACTCAAGCACTGTCGACATAACGTCCTGCCATGCGCAGACTTGCACACGAATGACTACCTGGAAGCTGTCGCCAGCGGCGGTGGTCATCGCGTGCGGGCTCGCCGCGCTCGCGGCCTGCGCACGCAACGCGCCGCCACCCGCGGGTCCGCGCCAGCAGGGCGTGATCCGTGTCGCCCACCCGGGCGTCACGCCGTTCGTCCGCGAGGTCGTGATGGATCCCTCGCGGCTGGACGCCGATCGCGCGCTGGATGCCGGCCGCCACGCCGAGGAGCTGCTCGCCTTCCTGGAGGTCGCACCCGGAATGCGGATGGGCGAGATCGGCGCCGGCGGCGGCTACACGACCGAGCTGGTCGCGCGCGCGCTGGGCGAACGAGGGCGCGTGTTCGCGGAGAACAACCGCTTCGTGCTCGAGCGGTTCGCGGCCAAGCCGTGGGCCGATCGCCTGGAGCGGCCGGCGATGCGCAACGTCATCCGCGTCGACCGCGAATTCGACGAGCCGTTTCCTCCCGAGGCGCGGGACCTCGACGGCGTCTACGTCGTCCTCTTCTATCACGACACCGTCTGGATGGGCGCCAACCGCGACCGCATGAACCGCGCGGTGTTCGATGCGCTGCGGCCCGGCGGCGCCTACGTGATCATCGACCACGCGGCGCGCGCCGGCAGCGGGACCGCGGACGCGCAGACGCTGCATCGAATCGATGAGGCGTTCGTCATCGCCGAGGTCGAGCGCGCGGGGTTCAAGCTGCACGCGGTGGGCGATTTCCTGCGCAACCCGGCCGACAAGCGGGACTGGAACGCATCGCCGCGCACCGCCGGTGAGCGCCGCGGCACCAGCGATCGCTTCGCGCTACAGTTCGTGAAACCGGCGCGGAATACTTCGCCCGGCATGGGTGGTTAACCCGATGTTTCGCGGCGATCGGGCAACCTGGGCCGCTTGACACCCACTCCAACTCGATACAAAGGACAGCTCATCATGATCCTCCGCAACCGCATGCGTGCGACCGTCGCCGCGCTCGCGCTCGGCGTGGCCGGCCTGGTCGGTCTCCCCACCCTTTTCCACGGGACGCCCGGCGCTCCCGGGATCGCGCCCGCGGCCGCCGCCGGCGCGGCGGTGACGCCCCGGACCGAAGCGCCCAACGAGGCGCGCGCACTGTCCCGGGCGTTCTCGAACGTTGCCAAGGCGCTCGGCCCTTCGGTCGTCCGCATCGAGGTCGAGGTCGCGCGCGGCGGCATGGGCGGTGGACGCCATCGCGTGCAGCCGCCCGGTGGGCAGGACGACGATGACAACAACGACGGCAACGTGCCGCCGTTCTTCCGCCACTTCTTCGACTTCAACGGCGGCGGCATGCCCGATCCGGGCCCCGCGCACGGCGTCGGTTCGGGATTCATCATCGGTACGAACGGCGACATCATCACCAACAGGCACGTCGTGCAGGGCGCCACCAAGGTCACCGTCACGATGAACGACGGCAAGGAATACCCGGCGCAGGTGATCGGCAAGGACGCCCAGACGGACGTCGCGGTCGTGCGGCTGGAAAAGCCACCGGCGAACCTGGTCGTCGCGCGCCTCGGCGACTCCGAAAAGTTGGAGGTCGGCGAATGGGTCGTCGCCGTCGGCAGCCCGCTGGGCCTCGAACAGACGGTGACGGCCGGCATCATCAGCGGCAAGGGCCGGCCGGGGCGTCACGTGCAGATGTCGGGCAAGCGCGTGCGCGGCTACATCCAGACCGACGCGAAGATCAACCCGGGCAACTCGGGCGGTCCGCTGGTGAACCTCGAAGGCGAGGTCGTCGGCGTCAACACGCTGATCCAGGTCGGCGCGGGCGGCGCGTACGGGTTCGCGATTCCCGTCAACGAGGTCCGGCGCGTGGCCCAGGTGCTGGTGAAGGAAGGGCGCGTCCGTTACCCGTACCTGGGGCTGTTGCTGACCGACGTGAAGGATCTGGACGATTCGCAGAAGGCGAAGCTGGGCAAGTCGGCGCCGCCGCAGGGGGCGTTCGTTCAGGAGCTGACGCCCGGCGGGCCCGCGGGCAAGGCTGGCATGCGTGCGGGCGACGTCATCACCGAGGTCAACAACCAGAAGATCGGCGGCGCCGGCGACGTGGTCGATTACGTTTCCGGGCAGAACATCGGCGCGAAGGTGACGCTGCATTACATCCGTGAGGGCAAGCCGGCGCAGACGCAGGTCGCGCTCGCCGAACTGCCCGACGAGGACCAGCGCCAGACCGCGGAGGCGCAGGGGCAGGGCAAGATCGGCCTCGGCCTTCAGACGCTCACGCCTGACGTCGCCAGCTCGCTGGGGCTCGAGCGGGGCACGAAGGGCGCGGTCGTCACGGACGTGGTCGCCGGGAGCCCGGCTGAACGGGCCGGCTTGAAGCCTGGCGACGTCGTGGTCGAGGTCGACCGCCGCCCGGTCGGTTCGTCCGAGGAGGCCGTCGCGGCGCTGCGTGCACCGCAGAAGAACGGCCATCTGCTACGCGTGCGCGGTGCGAGCGGCACGCGGTTCGTCACGGTCAAGTAACGTCGCGCCGCGCGCCCGGCGCCGACCCGGGCACGCGGCGTAACATCGCCGCTCCGAAACGCCCGCGCCGCGCGGCCCATCGGGTGGATCCTTACGCCCGCTTTCCGAGCGCCCATCACGGCTTACGTTGTCCGAAGGGGGTCGGGCGATGCGGACGTTGGCGGGAATGCTGGTTGTGGGGGTGACGCTGGCACTTGCGGGCGCGCAGTCGGCGGCCGGAGGTCACGTCACGCGCGTGACTCCAGCGACGGAGGCTCCGAGCGAGGCGCGGGCGCTGTCGCGCGCGTTCGCTGGCGTCGCGCACGCCATCGGCCCGTCGGTGGTGCGCATCGAGGTGCAGACCGCGCGCGAACGCGGCACGGCGTCAGGCATCATCATCGACACGCGCGGCTACGTCGTCACCAGCAACCACGTGCTGGATGGCGCGCCGGCGATCGACGTCGACATCATCTTCCCTGACGGTCGCCACGTGTCGGCCGACGTCGTCGGCCGCGATGCCCCGAGCGACGTCGCGGTCGTACGCATGCGCAGGCCGCCGGCCGATCTGTCGGCGGCGCGCTTCGGCGACTCCGACGGCGCCCAGATCGGCGAATGGGTGCTGGCGGTCGGCAGCCCGCTGGGACTGGAACAGACGATCACCGCCGGCATCATCAGCGGTCGCGGTCCACTGGAAGGCGGCGACGGGATCGCGGCGCAGGTCTACCTCCAGACGGACGCGAAGGTGAACCCCGGCAATTCCGGGGGCCCGCTGGTGAACCTGGACGGCGAGGTCGTCGGGCTGGCGGCGTTGATCAGCGCCGGTCCTGGCGGCAGCTACGGCTACGCAGTGCCGATCAATCTCGTCCGGCGCACCGCGACCGCGCTGATCGAGGCCGGCCACATGCAGCATCCTTACATCGGCGTCGCCTTGCGCGATGTTCGTGACCTCGATCGGACCGAAACTCACCGCTGGGCATCCCGAGCGCAGTCATTGCCGCCGCGTGGCTCGCTGGTGACCCGTGTGGTCCGGGACGCGCCCGCTGCGCGCGCGGGCCTGAAAGCGGGGGACGTGATCATGTCGATCGACAACCGTGACGTCGCTACGGCCACCGAGCTCGCGGCGATCATCTCCGCGCAGACGGTGGGCGCACGCGTCGTGGTCGGCGTCGTCCGCCGGGGCGCGACGCTGGTGCTGCCGCTTTCGGTCGCCGACCGGCCCATGACGGCGAAAACAGCCAGCTGACCGCGCGGCGCTGCGCGCTCACGCGACCCGGGCGCTCTCCAGCGTCAGGTGCGTGATCTCGGCGGGCTCGGCCAGCCGCATGGGCGGCCCCCAGTAGCCGGTGCCGCGGCTGACGTAGATCTGCGCGTCCCCGTAACGGTGCAGCCCTGGAAAGAACCGCTGCTGCAAGCGGACCAGCAGACCGAAGGGCCAGATCTGGCCGCCGTGCGTGTGCCCGGATATTTGCAAGCCGATACCGAACGGCGCGGCATCCAGAAGCGATCGCGGTTGATGCGCCAGCAGCACCAGCTCGCGGCGGGAATCGCGACCGTCCAATGCCTGCGCGAGCGCGGCCGCCGGGGCGAGGCCGCCGTAGCGGTGCGCCGAACGATCGTCAATGCCGGCCAGATCGAAGCTGGAATCGCCGTCCCCAATCGAGACGCGTTCGTTGCCAAGAACTCGAATGCCGAGGCTTGGCAGCGCTTTCAACCATGCATCGGCACCCGAAAAGTATTCGTGATTGCCGGTTACGAAGAAGACACCATGCCGCGCCCTCAGGTTGGCAAGCGGCGCGACCGCGTCGCGTAGCGCGCTCACGCTGCCATCAACGAGGTCGCCGGTTATGGCAATGATGTCGGGGCTCAGCGCATTCGTCCGTGCGACGACGTCCTCGACGACCGCGCGCCCGATCGTGGGTCCGACGTGGAGATCCGTAATCTGAACGATCGTCATTCCGTTCTGCGCGCGCGGCAAACGCGCCAAGCGCACCCGAACCCGACGCACTTCCGCCGGACGACGCGCCGACCGAACCGCGACGGCGGTGGCGCCGGTTACGACGACGGCGATTGCCGTTGCCGCGATTCGCGCAATGAACGTGCGCCGTTCCGCGTCAACAACGGCGTTCGCTGTGATGCGCCGCGCGATGGCAACGAGCACCCGCGCCACATCGAACGTCACCACCGCGGCGAACAGGAGAAACATCACGCCCAACCACGTGTACGCGGGCCAAATCACGACCTGGCCAGCGACGGTATTCGTCCGTCCGCGCGACAGGAACAGGACCGCCGGGACCCCGACGGCGGCGAGAACAAGGAACCAAGCAAGGAGGCCGCTCCACGGCGTCGGCCATTGCGGGTCGCGCACGAGGCGCACCCAAAGGAAATAATGAATCCCGCCAAGCAATCCCAGCGCAACGCCAATGAACATCATCTGGAAACGCTTTTTGACACGCAAAATACGAGAATCAAGCATTGCCACTGTTCGCCTTTGCGGCTAGTCTGCGCCCCGCAAAACAGGGGGATAGCAATGCCGAGACGTTCCGATCTTCAGGAAGTCGTGCAGCAGTTCGTCGATAAATTGTCGTCGATGATCGAGCAGGAAGTGGTGTCGCGCGCTCGCGAGGCGGCCTTGAACGCGCTCGATGGGCGCGGCGGGACGGTCAGCGTTCGCGGCGGCATCGTCGTTCGCAAGCGCCGCAAGGGTCCGATTCAGCTCTGTCCAGTTCCTGGTTGCCCCAACCGGGCGGCGCCGGTTTTCGGGATGGTCTGCGCGAAGCACAAGGACCTGCCCAAGGCTGCGATCAAGAAGTACCGGGAAGCCCGGCGCGCGAAGAAGCAAAAGAAGACCAAGTAGTCCGGCGGGAATCCGCCCCCCGTCCCGGCAACCCGTTGCCGGACCCGGTCTGAGGGGTCGTGCGAGGCCGCCTGACCAGGCGCGTGTTTGCACCGGTTTTTTCACGGAGACTGTGGCGACCGCGACACGCGCGTCATGGGGGCGGTCGGACCTCCCGGAAAATCCGGTGCGATTTCGCCAGTCTCGAATTGGCACCGGGGTTGCGAATGGCATCTCTGCCAGGAGGCAGACATGGCCATCGCGACCGCCCCAGTGGACTTTGAAGCTTACGAGCGCAACTCGAAACCCACCCCCTTGGACGGGCCCGCGCTGGAAGCGCTCAAGGCCTGCACCGAGCTCCGGAGCGCCTCCCTGGACGCCCTCCGATCGCTGTCGCGCCAGGCGACGCTGCGGCCGGTTGGACGCGGCGCCACCGTGGGCGCGCAGGGGACGCGGTTGGATTCGGCCATTCTGGTTGTCCGCGGGCGGATTCGTTCCGTTTGCCGTGCCCCCAATGGTCGCGAGGTCTCGGTGGAGGTATTTCGGACCGGCGATTTGATTGCCGACTTTGCGCTCGCTTCGGACCTACCGCTCGGCAACGACTGGGAGGCGGTCGAAAGTTCGACCTTGCTCATGATTCCGCGCGAGGCGTTGATGGCTTTCCTGCGCGGAGCTCCCGAAGTGCTTCTCGCCCTCGCCGCAGGGTTATGCGGGCGGCTGGAACGTTCGAAGCAGCTTGCCACCGGGATCGCCTTGTCTGGGGTGCAGGAGCGCGTCGTGTCGCGGCTGGTCGCGCTGGGCCGCCAGGATGGACCCGCGCAGCCGGAGGGGCTGCTCATCCGCAACCGGCCTACCCAGCAGGAGCTGGCGAACCAGATCGGGGCTTGTCGCGAGACCGTGTCTCGCACTGTGTCCGAGCTCGTCCGGCAGGGGCTGTTGACGCCCCGCGGGCGCTCGCTGCTGGTTAGCAAGCGTCTGATCGAAGGCAGCGCCTAACCCTGCGTCAGCGCGTAGTTAATTGACGCTACGCCATACGCAGGCGAAACTTTGCAGGGTTTGGCCAGCAAGCCCAGAGCCCTGGACTCGGCGGAGAGGACGCTCGTCCCGTTCGCCGAAGTCGATATCCGCACCTCGATACGCCCGACGGTCGCCGAGATCGATCTGGGCGCCGTCCAGCGCAACCTGGTCCGGTTTCGCGAGAAGGTTGGCCGGTCGGTCGCGGTGTTCGGCGTGGTCAAGGCCGATGCCTACGGCCATGGCGCGGTAGCCGTTGCACGCGCGCTCGAACCACTCTGCAACGCGCTCGCGGTATCGCTGGTTGAAGAGGGGCTGGAGCTGCGCGCGGCGGGGATACGGGCACCGATCTTCGTCCTCGGGGCCTACTACAACCGGCACCAGGACGACGTCATTGCCCAGCGTCTGACGCCGGTGGTTTACGACGTCGGCGATCTCGAACGTTTCGGCGCGGCCGCCGCGCGGCGGGGGCGCCGCATCGATGTTCACGTCAAGGTCGACACCGGAATGAGCCGCCTCGGGGTTCCGGTCAACGAGGTGCCGGCGGTGCTGGGGCGGTTCAAGGATCTAACCGGATTACGGCTGGCCGGGCTATGCACGCACCTGGCGTCCGCCGATCTGCCGGACGCCCGGGTGACCGAGGAGGCGCTGGACCGGTTCGACGTGTGCATGGACCACGCCCAGCACGAAGGGTTCACAGACCTCGCACACCACGCTGCCAACAGTGCCGCCGCCGTCCTCTTCCCACGTGCGCGGCTGTCGGCGGTTCGGCCGGGGCTGGCGCTGTTCGGCGCCATGCCGTCCCGTCACGTTGCCGTGGCCGATCTGGAACCGGCCCTGCGGTTGTCGACGCGCATCATGGCGATCCATGACATCGCGGTCGGCACCCCGGTGAGCTACGGGGGCCTGTGGCGAGCGTCGCGGCCTTCTCGCATCGCCACGCTTCCCGTTGGCTACGCCGATGGCTATCCCAGGCACGTTCGAGATGCTTGCGTGCTGGTTGGCGGTCGACGCGTGCCGATTGTCGGCGCGGTCTGCATGGACATGCTGATGGTCGACGTAACCGACGTTCCGCAGGCGGACGCGGTCCTCGGTAGTGCGGTGACGCTGATCGGCCGCGACGGAGCCGAGCGGATCACGGTCGACGATCTGGCGGGCTGGGCGGGAACGCTCAACTACGAAATTCTCTGCGGCATTTCCAAGCGCGTTCCGCGCATCCTGCGGGACGCGCCCGCAACCGCGCCCTCGGCCCTGGTGGCGCCGCCAAAGTCCGGCCCATGACCACCTCCTCTTCCGCCGACAATCCGCCGGAGATTCCAAAGATCGAGCGCCGGCTTCGAGGCGCGCTGGAGTACCTCATTGCGCCGGGCACGATCATTCTCGACTACTTCGGCGTGCGTGCAATCATGCTCGGAAGCGCGACAGCGGCGCTGTTCCGGCGGCCGTTCCGCCTGCGTCTGTTCCTCGAGCAGATGGAGTTCGTGGGCGTCGGTTCACTGCCCATCATCTTGCTGGTCGGATTCTTCTCGGGCGCGGTGTCGGCGCAGCAGGCGATCAACGCCTTGCGGATCTTCAACCAGGAGCGGTTCGTCGGGGCGACCGTCGGTATCTCGCTTGCACAGGAACTGGCACCGGTGTTCACCGGTCTAATGATCACGGCGCGCGCCGGATCGGGCATGGCGACCGAGTTGGGGTCGATGCGGATCACGGAGCAGATCGACGCGCTGAGCACGTTCGCCGTCGATCCGATTCAGTACCTGGTCACGCCGCGCCTGGTCGCGACGACGCTGATCATGCCGATCATGACGATGGTGTTCAACATCGTCGGCCTGGTAGGCGCGTACCTGTTCTCCATCTATTTCGAGCACGTCGATCTCGGCCAGTTCACGGAACAGTTCACGTACTGGACCGACCCGAAGGACTACATGATCGGCGCCTGCAAGGCGCTCGTGTTCGGCGTGACGCTGTCGGTGGCGGCGTGCTACCAGGGGTTCAACGTGCGCGGCGGTGCCAAGGAGGTCGGCCGCGCCACGACCAGCGCCGTCGTTTCGGGTTCGGTCTCGATTCTGGTATCCGACTACTTTCTGATCGACGCATTTCACATCTTGTGGCCGTACAAGTCGTGAATCAGCCGCCCACATCGACATCGCATGCGGCTCTACCGCCCGGCGCCGTCCCCGGCCAGCCGGGGAATCCGCTCGCACAACGCGACGAGCGCTGGCAGATCCGGGTGCGCGGCCTGAACAAGACGTTCGGGCCGCAGCACGTTCTGCGTGGTGTCGATCTCGACATCGAACGCGGCCGCACGAACATCATCATCGGCGGCTCCGGGCAGGGCAAGTCGGTGCTGATGAAGCACCTGATGGGCTTGTTGCACCCGGACGCGGGGGAGATCTGGGTGGACGGCGTGGACGTGGTGCCGTTTACGGCGGCAGAGATGAGCAAGCTGCGCCGGAAGTTCGGCATGGTGTTCCAGTACGCGGCGCTGTTCGATTCGATGAACGTGGTCGAGAACATCGCGTTCCCGCTGATCGAACGCTACAACCTGTCGCGCGACGAAATCATGGAGCGGGTCCGCGATCTGCTACGGCGGCTGGACCTCGCGGGGGTCGACGGGATCGAGAAGAAGATCCCGCCCGAGTTGTCGGGCGGCCAGCGCAAGCGCGTCGGCCTTGCCCGTGCGCTGATCGATCGCCCGGAGATCCTGCTCTATGACGAGCCGACCACGGGCCTGGACCCGGTCGCAACCAAGAATGTCGACGAGATGATCCGGCAAACGGCGGACGATTTCGGTGTGACGTCGGTCGTGATCTCGCACGACATGGCGTCGACATTCCGGATCGCCGATCGCATCTCGATGCTGCACGGGGGAAAGATCGTCGTCACCGGTACGCCGCAGGAAGTGCTGGCCAGCCGCCACTCGGCGTTGCGCGAGTTCGTCGAGACGTCCGGTCTGGTGGCGCCCGAGGAGGGCGGCCAGACATGAGGCGCAGCTGGGCGTCGATCACCGTCGGGGCGCTGGTGCTGATCGTGGGTGTGATCAGCTACAAGTTGATTCGTTCCACCAGCGAGCGCACGACCGCCAGCGAAGGCTACGCCGTCTGGGCCGTTTTCCACGACGCGTCCGGATTGTTCGAGAAGTCGCGCGTGATGACGGCCGGCATCTCGGTCGGTCAAATCGAAAAACGAGAGCTGGTGCCGTCGACGGCGCGCGCGAAGATCACCGTTCGCATCGCGCCGAACATCATCTTGTACGAAAACGCGGTCGTCGCGAAGAAATCAGCGTCGCTGCTGGGCGAGTACTACCTCGAGATCGATCCGGGCACGGAATTCAAGGAGGTCGACGGACGAGCAGTCCGACAGAACCGGCTGAAGGATGGGGACGAGATCAAGAAGGTCCTCGAACCGATCGCGTTCGGCGACATGATGGCGAGCATCGGGACGCTGATTCCCGTCATGCGGGAGATCCTCGAGGACGTCCGCAAACTCACGTCGGGACCCATCAAGGACATCGCCACCAACGTCAGCGAGCTGATCGAGCGGAACTCCGAGGCGATCGATCGATTGCTTGGCCGCGTCGAGCATATCGCGACCACCGTAGATCAGGTGACGACCGCGGAGGCCGACGACGTCAAGGTTGCCATCAAGAACGTTCGCGACATCACCGAGTCGGTCAAGTCGCTGATCGGCACGACGCACGAACAGATCGCCGAGACCGGTAAAGGGGCGCGCGGCTCGATCGAGAAGCTGCAGTCGTCGATCGAGAGCCTCGAGAAGTCGATGAAGAACGTCGAGACCGTCACCACGCGCATCGAGAAGGGCGAGGGGACAGTCGGCCGGCTGGTGTCCGACGACACCATCGCGCGCAACGTCGAGGAGATCACCGAGGACGCGGGCAGCTTCGTCAAAAGCATCACCCGCCTGCAGACCATCGTCGGCCTGCGCAGCGAGTACAACTTTCTCACCAGCTCGTTCAAGAACTACCTGTCGATCCAGCTGATGCCCCGGCCCGACAAGTTCTATCTGATCGAGCTGGTGGAGGATCCGCGCGGCTATCGCAGCAAGACGCTGACCGTCACCAACAACAGTCAGACGGGCACCTCGTCGGAAACGAAGGTCACGCTCACCGAGCAGCTTCGCTTCACGCTGCAATTCGGCAAGCGCGTCTCCCTGACACCCAACACGGCCATCGGCGGCCGGTTCGGTATCAAGGAGTCGACCGGCGGCGTCGCGGGCGATCTCTACCTGTTCCGCGATCGGCTGCTGCTTTCGATCGACGTGTTCGACGCGAAGGCCAACCAGTACCCGCGCATCAAGGCGACCATGGCGTACGCGATCTGGCAGCGGAACCTCTTCCTGATCGCGGGCGCGGACGACATGGCGAACTACGTGCGCGCGCCCGGCGGTGGCGCGCTGTTCGACTACTTCGCCGGCCTGCAGTTGACGTTCAACGACGAGGATCTGCGGTCGCTGCTGCTGTTTGGCGGCGGCGCGGCGGCCGGCGCCGCCAGCAAATAGGCGCGCACCGCCTCGGCCGTCGCCGAGTGGGTAAGCTTGACTCGGCGGGGCCGCCCTCTATAGTTACGGCGCTTCCGGCGGTCTGTAGGCGCCCGTACAAGCAAAATGCGGTTTAAAATCAATGAGATAGGAGACGGTGGGCTGCCGGTCAACGTCTCCGTCACCACCGAGTGGTTGGCGTCGGCATGCCCCGATATGGATGCGCGTCCTGGCGCGGCTGGGCTCGCGTTCACCGGCCAGATCACGCCGTCTGGTGATGACTACCTGCTTCGCGGCGAGCTCGTTGGCGATCTCGAGACGCCGTGCGCGCGCTGTCTGGAACCGGCGCTGGTGCACGTCGACGTTCCGCTGACGGTCACCTTCGTTCCCGCCGGCGCCGAGGACGTCGATCCGGACGACGATGGCGAAGCCGATCCCGACGTCATCACGTTCAAGGGCGGCGAGCTCGACCTGTCGGACGAGCTGCGCGACGAACTGATGCTCGCGATTCCGTTCAACCCGCTGTGCGACGAGGCGTGCCGCGGCCTCTGCCCGCTGTGTGGAGGCAACCGCAACCTCGTTCCGTGCACGCACGCCGCCGCCACGCCGACGGCGCCCGGCGGCCTGGCCGCGCTGGGCAAGATCAAGCTCTGACCTCACCGAGACAATAGAAAGGTACGCACGATGGCCGTCCCGAAGCGAAGACAATCCAAATCACGTTCCGCAATCCGGCGCGCGCAGGTCATGAAGAAGGCCGTGCCGAACTTCGTCCCGTGCCCGCGCTGCGGCGAGCCGAAGCTGACCCACCGGATGTGCGCGGGCTGCGGTTACTACCGTGACCGGCTGGTGATCGAGCCGAAGGAAGAGGAGCAGGCGTAAGGCCCTCAAGGGCCGTTGCCCCCATGCCCAGAATCGCCGTCGACGCCATGGGATCCGACGCCGCGCCGCGCGTCGAGCTCGAAGGCGTGCTGGCGGCCGTGAGATCGCGCGGCGTGCAGGTGATTCTGGTCGGCGACGAGCCGCGCCTGCGCGCGGAGCTCGCGGCCCTGGGGTCGCACGACAAGAAGGATCCGATCGTCGTGCGTCACGCGCCCGACGTCATCACCATGCACGATTCACCGTCGATGGCGGTGAAGCAGAAGAAGCAGTCGTCGATGCGCGTCTGCTTCGATCTCGTCAAGGCGGGCGAGGCCGATGCGGTCGTGTCGGCCGGCAATTCGGGCGCGATGATGGCGTGCGGCCTGTTCGTGCTCGGGCGCCTGCCCGGCGTCGAGCGCCCCGCCATCGTGACGACCTTCCCGACCAAGGCGGGTGAATGCGCGCTGCTGGACATGGGCGCCAACGTCGATCCGAAGCCGACGGTGCTGGCGCAGTTCGCGGTGCTGGGATCGGTTTACGCGCGGTTGCTCCACGGCAAGACCAAGCCGAAGGTGGGGTTGCTGTCGAACGGGTCCGAAGATCACAAGGGAACGCCGCTGACGCGCGACGCGCACCAGCTGCTGACGCGTCCCGACCCCGCCGGCGACGCCGACTTCACCTACGTCGGTTACGTCGAGGGGCGCGACATCTTCCGCGGTGAGGTCGACGTCGTCGTGACGGACGGCTTCACGGGCAACGTCGTGCTCAAGAGTGTCGAGGGCGCCGCGGAGGTCATCCTCGACATGGTTCGCGAGGAGGTCGCGCGTTCGGGCTGGCTGTCGAAGCTGGGCGCCGCGTTGATGACGGGCGCGCTGAAACGCCTGCGCCGCCGCACCGACTACGCCGAGCACGGCGGCGCGCCGCTGCTGGGCGTCGACGGCGTGGCGCTGATCTGCCATGGCGGATCGAACGCGATGGCGATGAAGAACGCCGTGCTGGTCGCCGATCGGTTCGCGCAGACGGGGTTGCGCAAGGAACTGACGGCGGCGGTTGCCCGCCACAACGCCTTGTGGGACGGCGCGCCGCCCGTCGCGGGGGCCCTGTCGTGATCCGCAGCCGCATCGTCGGCACCGGGCGCGCGGTGCCTCCCAAGAAGCTGACCAACGACGATCTGGCAAAGATGGTCGACACGTCCGACAGCTGGATCGTCGAGCGCACGGGTATTCGCGAGCGCCACATCCTGGACCCGTCGCTCGCGGCCAGCGATCTGGCGACCGAGGCGGCCGCGAAGGCGTGCCGCGCGGCCGGCATCGATCCCGCGGCCGTCGACTGCATCATCGTCGGGACCGTCACCGGCGACTGCCCGTTCCCGGCCACCGCGACCTTCGTCCAGAAGAAGCTGGGCGCGAAGACGGCCGGGTGCGCGTTCGATCTCTCGGCCGCCTGCGCTGGTTTTCTCTACGGCGTTTCGATCGCGGACTCGTTCATCCGCACCGGCCAGTTCAAGAACGTGCTCGTCATCGGGGTGGAGGTGCTGTCGCGCATCGTCGACTGGACCGACCGCGCGACCTGCGTGCTGTTCGGCGATGGCGCCGGCGCGGTCCTGATGACCGGGGATCCGGGCGGTGTGCGCGGCATCCTCTCGACGCACCTGTTCGCCGACGGGACGCAGACCGACATCCTGTGGCAGCCCGCGGGCGGCAGCCGCGAGCCGCTCACCGCCGAGAACCTCGCCGCCAAGCGCTTCTTCGTGAAGATGAACGGGCGCGAGGTGTACAAGCACGCCGTTCGCAACATGGCGGCGAGCGCGCGCACCGCCCTGGAGGCGAACAAGCTGACGCCGGACGACGTCGCGTGGGTCATCGGTCATCAGGCCAACCTCCGCATCCTGGAAGGGGTCTCGGAGCGCGTCGCGATTCCGATGGACCGCTTCTTCCTCAACGTCGATCGCTACGGCAACACGTCGTCGGCGTCCGTTCCGACGGCGCTCGACGAGGCCATCGAGCAGAACAAGCTTCGCGAGGGCGACATCCTGCTGTTCACGGCGCTGGGCGGCGGGCTGACCTGGGCCTCCGCGGCGGTGAGGTGGTAGCGTGGCGCTCGCGACGGAAGCCAAGACCGCGTTCGTGTTTCCCGGCCAAGGTTCGCAGAAGGTCGGGATGGGCCGCGCGCTGCACGATCAGTATCCCGAGGCGCGCGCCGTGTTCGGCGAGGCCGACGAGGCGCTCGGGTATTCGCTGTCGAAGCTCTGCTTTGACGGTCCGGAGGCGGAGCTGACGCTGACCGCGAACGCGCAGCCGGCGATCCTCGCGACCAGCGTCGCCGCGTTGCGCGCGCTCGAGGCGCGTGCGCCCGTGCGGCCGGTCGCCGTGGCGGGCCATTCGCTGGGCGAGTACAGCGCGCTGGTAGCGGCGGGGGCGCTGCGGCTGGCCGACGCGGTCCGGCTCGTTCATATGCGTGGCAAGTTCATGCAGGACGCGGTGCCGGCCGGGCAGGGCGCGATGGCCGCGATCATCGGGCTTACGGGCGACGACGTGGCGGCGGTGTGCCGCGACGCCGCGAATGGCCAGGTCGTCAGCGCCGCGAACCTGAACGGCGGTGGCCAGGTCGTCATCGCCGGTCACAAGGACGCGGTCGACCGCGCCTGCGCCGCCGCGAAGACTCGCGGCGCGAAGCTGGTGAAGCTGCTTGCGGTCAGCGCGCCCTTCCATTGTGCGCTGATGCAGCCCGCGGCCGATCGGCTGGCGTCGGAGCTGGCGCAGGTCGAGGTCAAATCCCCGGCGGTGCCGGTGGTGAGCAACGTCGAGGCGACGCCGAACCAGGATGCGGCGCGCGTGAAGGATCTGCTTGCGCGGCAGGTGACCGCGCCGGTTCGCTGGGAAGAATCGGTGCAGTGCCTGGCCGGTCTGGGCGTGAACGCGGTCGTGGAGGTCGGCGCGGGAAATGTGCTCGGGGGCCTGGTCCGGCGGATAGCCCCCGACATCGCGGTGCATGCCGCCGGGGATCCCGCTAGCATCGAGGCGTTGGCACATGCGTGAACTGGAAGGGAAAGTTGCGCTCGTGACGGGTGGCTCGCGCGGCATTGGCCGCGCCATTGGCGTCGCGCTGGGCAAGCTGGGCGCGAAGGTCGTGCTCAACTACAGCAGCAACGAGGCGGCGGCCGCCGAGTCCGCCGCCGCGGTCACCGCAGCAGGCGGCGTCGCCGTGACGAAGCGGTTCGATGTCGCCGATCCCGCGGCGGTCGATGCCGCGTTCAAAGAGGTGGTTGCCGCGGAAGGCGCGCTGCATATCCTGGTCAACAACGCGGGCGTTGCCGTCAACACTCTGGTGCTGGGGGCCAAGGACGCCGACTGGAAGCGCGCCATCGACGTCAATCTGAACGGCACGTTCTACTGTTGCCGTGCCGCGATCCGCGCGCTGTTGAAGGCACGCGAGGCGGGCCGCATCATCAACATCACTTCGATCACCGGCGAAGGCGGCTCGGCGGGGCAGGCGCCTTACGTCGCCGCCAAGGCGGGCATCATCGGTTTGACCAAGACGCTGGCCAAGGAGTACGCGTCGCGGGGCATCACCGCGAACGCCGTGTCGCCCGGCTACATCGACACCGACATGACCGCCACCGAGCTGCCCGAGGCGAAGCGCGCCGAGCTGCTCAAGACGATTCCGCTGGGACGCGTCGGCAAACCAGAGGATGTCGCCGCCGCGGTCGCTTACCTGGCGGGGCCCCTGGCGGGCTACGTGACGGGGCAAGTCTTGCGCGTCAACGGCGGACTTTTAATGTAAGGTACGCGCCGCCAAACCGTAACAACTGGATCGAGAGGACCAATCCCATGGCCGACGAAATCGAAGAAAAGGTCAAAAAGATCATCATCGAGCAGCTCGAGGTGGCCCCCGACAAGGTCAAGCTGGAGGCTTCCTTCGCGGACGACCTGAAGGCGGACTCGCTGGCGGTCGTCGAGCTGGTGCTCGCGCTCGAAGAGCAGTTCAAGATCGAGATCCCCGACGAGGACACCGAGAAAATCAAGACGGTCGGGGACGCCATCAACTACATCAAGGCGCACGCGAAATAGTCGCGGCCGCGTCGCGACGGAGGAAGCACACGAATGGCACGAAGGGTCGTCGTCACCGGCATCGGGCTCGTCACGCCGATTGCCGTGGGCACAGAAGAGACGTGGCAAGGACTGCTCGCCGGCAAGTCCGGGATCGGTCCGATCACGCACTTCGACCATTCGAGCTTCGCGACGCACTTCGCGGGCGAGGTCCGGAACTTCGACATCACGCGCTGGATGACCTCGCGCGAAGCCAAGACCATCGACCTGTTCATCCAGTTCGGCGTCGCGGCCGGCCTGATGGCGGTTGCCGATTCGGGATTGGAGATCAAAGGCGAGTTCGCCGAACGCGTCGGCTGCTTCGTCGGTGCGGGCCTGGGCGGTGTCAGCACGATCGAAGCGACGTGCAGGACGCTATGGGACAAGGGCCCGCGGCACGGCATCTCGCCGTTCTTCGTACCGATGATCATCGTCAACCTGGTCCCCGGTCAGATCTCGATCCGGGTGGGGGCCAAGGGGCCGAACATGTCGCAAGTGTCGGCCTGTTCGACGGGCGCGCACGCGATCGGCGATGCGGCGAGGGTCATCGAGCGCGGCGACGCCGACGCGATGATCTGCGGCGGCGCGGAGGCGACGGTTTCGCCGCTGGGCGTGGGCGGGTTCAACAGCATGCGCGCGCTGTCGACGCGCAACGCGGCGCCGCAGCAGGCGTCGCGTCCGTTCGATCTCGACCGCGACGGGTTCGTGATCGCGGAGGGGGCGGGCGTGGTCGTCCTGGAAGAGCTGGAGCACGCGAAGGCGCGCGGCGCGAAGATCTACGCCGAGGTGCGCGGCTACGCCCTGAACGCGGACGCGCACCACATCACGTCGCCGGCGCCGGAGGGCGAGGGCGCCCAGCGCTGCATGCGGCTCGCGCTCAAGGACGCCAAGCTGTCGCCGTCGGACATCGGTTACATCAACGCGCACGGAACGTCCACGAAGCAGGGTGACATCGCGGAGACGATGGCCGTGAAGAAGGTCTTCGGCGACGTCGCGCGCAAGGTGATGGTCAGCTCGACGAAGTCGATGACCGGCCACATGCTGGGCGCCGCGGGCGGCGTCGAGACCGCGATCTGCGCGCTGGTCGTCGCGCGCGGTGTCGTGCCGCCGACAATCAACTACACGACGCCGGACCCCG
>Ga0207651_10000328_pt1 | contig 20120 bp, 20 predicted proteins | sample KBSM23metaG_FD_184328 | JGI IMG/M metagenome (GOLD analysis project Ga0207651, IMG submission 184328) | Miscanthus rhizosphere microbial communities from Kellogg Biological Station, Michigan, USA - KBS M2-3 metaG (SPAdes) (version 2) | ecosystem: Host-associated > Plants > Roots > Rhizosphere >... | reverse complement strand
ATGCGACGGGCGCTCCATCCCCCGCATCCATGTCAGCCACCGTCATGTTCGACGCTACCGCGCCGAGCGTGACTATCAACAAGGCCGCCGGCCAAGCCGATCCCGCAACTACGGCGCCGATAAATTTTACCATTGTCTTCAGCGAGGCAGTCATCGGCTTCACCAGCAGCGATGTCAGCTTCGCCGGCAGCACGGCAGCGGGCACGCTGGCAGCGGCAGTGACCGGCAGCGGGCCGACCTACAATGTTGCCGTGACCGGCATGACCGGAGACGGCGACGTGGTGGCAACCATCCCGGCGACAGTGGTGACGGACCTTGCAGGCAATGCAAACTCGGCGTCTACCAGTACCGATAACATCGTGACATTTACCACGGCCGGTAGCATCACCCACGGCAGTCAGCTAATCCCACAAGGATCAGCCGGAGTGAATGTCGGGCCGACTGCGCTGCTCGGAAGCGCGGGATACCCTGCCAATCTGCAAGTCATCACACCGCCTGGCGGTGGCAATTGGCGGGCCGACAACGAGGCCACATTCATCGAACCCGGAACGTATGTCTATAACAACACCGTCACCAATCGAGGCGGAATTGTTCCAGCAGGCGGATTGACCATCGACGGCTACTTCATCCCGGCTGGAACCCGTGTGCTTCAATTCAAGGATTTCTCACAAGGTGGCTTTCTTCTCAATACAGGTAATTCATACCTATTCCGGGGTTGTCGGTTCCGAGGTCCGAGCACTGCTCCCGGCTTTTTCAACACTCAATCCGACAACACCGGAAACCTTCATGTCTTCTTTTGCGACTTGGGTGGCTTGAGCGGCCACTCTGCGGATAGCAATGAAGTTCCGATAAAGATCAGTCACGCTCCTTCGTCAATCATCTATCGCAATTACGTCTCTTACACGACGACCGGCGTGCAGATGAATTTGCCAGCCAACAACGAAGTGACCGAAAATTATATTTCAAAATTGTCGTTGTTTAATCCGGGTTTTCATCTCAATGGCATTGCCTTCAACGGTGGCGAGACAAATGCCTTGGTCTTGCGCAACAACATAGTGATCGCAACGCCTGATGAAGATGGCAATGTCATTGAGCAAACCGATTGCATTGCATTCTTCAACGACTTCGGCAGCTATCCCGGCACCGGCACTAACCGGGACGGATCGCTCGGCTACAAGATGGAGAATAATTATATCGGCGGCACCGGTTACTGCATCTATGCCGGGGGACCGGCGGCACAGAACATGAAGATGACCGGGAATAGGATGACGACGCTGTTCTACCCGAATGGCGGCTCGAACGGAGCAATACATCCATCCCAACCCGTATGGGGAACGACAGGCAACGTCAGGTCAGACAACAATTGGGCCGATGGCCCGAACGCAGGTTCACCTTTTGACGGAAGCACTGGCGGTAGCGGCCCAACTGTCTCTTTTGGCAGTGCTGGCACCTATCTGAATTATGCCGCGCGAACCAACTCCACCCTGGCTGCGCCAGCCGGTATTGCCAACAACGATTTGCTTATCGCCTATCTGGCTGTTGGTCAGAGCAGCAGCCCAACGACGCCAACCCCGCCAGGTGGTTGGAGCACGCTTCCGGGCTCACCCATCCAAGCTACTGTTGCGGGCTTTTTCGTTAAATTCAGCATCTTCTACAAAATTGCCTCGTCGGAGAGCGGTGATTATTTGTTCACACACCCTGCCGGCGGATCGTCCTGCGGCGTCGTCATGCGTTACACCGGAGTAGACATAGCTACTCCATTCAGTCCCACACCAACAACAAATACCGGGACCGGCACGATATCAACCGCACTGGGTTTCACAACCACTGTTGCCAACACCTTCATTGTTTTTACCGAAACGGATTGGGCCGATAACACCGCCGACACCGTGCCGCCGACCGGAACAACGCCAACGTTCACAGAACGCGTCGATCAGGTCTTGATGTACATCGCCGATGGGACGCTGGCTTTGGCGGGTGCCACTGGCGACAAATCACACACAAACAACAGCGCATTCGGCGGTGCCTGGACCTCATATCTCATTGGGCTGAAACCCGCCCCATAAACCCCTTTCCACAGCAGGCAGCCGCATGACGCGGCAGCCGCTTGGATGACGCAAGCCGCCTTCGGGCGGTTTTTTTATTGGAGACAACAATGCAGGTAGACGACGACGATCCGAAACAGTCAGCGCCAGCCTCTGACGGAGCGCCAGCCGACAAGCCGGAGCCGGAAGCGGACACCGAGCCCGAAGGCGATGAGCCCGAGGGTGATACCGAGACAGAAGCGGAGGCGTCCGACCAGGACGCCGACGACGATACCTCCGACGATGATGATGTAGACGACGACGAGGATGACAGCGACGATGGCGATGAGCCAAAGCGCAAGAAAGCCTCCCGTAACGAGCGCTACAAACGCCAAGCCGAACGCCTAAAGGCCGAGAACGAGGCACTGCGCAGCCGTTCCAGCAACGGCAGCCTTCCTCAAGACGACGCGGCCTTGGTGCGCGCGATTGAACATCGCGTGCAGCAGGAAATCGGCGAGCCGCCCAAGGAAGCTGATTTCAAGGGCGACTACATCGGCTTTGAGCGCGAAATGCAGGCGTACCTGTCCGAGAAACGGGTGGTGACGCGCGAGGTGAAAAAGCAATTCGTCCAGGCGGTCGAAACCGAACAAAACCGCATGGTCGAACTAGTCGCCGATCACAAGGCGCGCGTGGCCAAGTTCAAGACGCAAATCAAGGACTACGACGCGATCATGGCGAAAGCCACGGTCCGGGTCGCCCCGCACGTCGAACGGCTGATCCTGCACAGCAACAAGTCGCATCACATCGGATTGGTGCTTGCCAAAGATCAAGCACTGCTCACGCGCCTAAACCATTCCAATCCCGAGGAAGTGGCGCGCGAGCTCGGACGCATCGAGGGAAAACTGTCTCGGCCGCAAAAACCCCAGCAAACACAGGCTCGCAAGCCGATTGCTCCGCTCAAGGGTAGTGGCACCCGTCCACAATCACAAACGGCCGCCAGAGACGCCTACATCAAAAAGCTCTACGGCGACCGCGCCTAACAGCGTGTGTCATCGGGTGCGAGCCGCAGCCGAAAGGTTACGGCAGTGCCCAACACCGTCCTTAATCCATCAATCATCGCCTCTACGGCGGTGCGTATTCTCGAAAACGAGCTCGTCATGGCGAGCCGCGTCTATCGCGGCTACGAGGAAGAGTTCGACAAGAAGGTCAATGGCTACGAAATCGGCGACACCATCTCCATCCGCAAGCCGCAGCAATTCTCGGTGCGGCAAACGGCAGTGGCGGTGCTGCAAGACGTCCAGGAAGGCAAGCTCTCCCTGGTGGTCAACCAGCAAAAGGGCGTCGATTTTTCGTTCTCCAGCCGCGACCTGACGCTCAAGATCGAAGACCTGTCCGAGCGCGTCATTCGCCCGGCCATGGTGCGCCTCGCCAATCAGATCGACGTTGATGTGATGGCGGAATTCTACCGCATCCCGAACTGGGTGGGCCAACCCGCGACCGGCGCCGACGCGCCGATCTCGTCGTTTGCCATGTTCGCGCGTGGTGCCGAGCGGCTCGACCAGATGGCCGTGCCGCAAGACATGCGCTCGGCCGTGCTCGCGCCCGAAAGCTATTGGGCGATGGCCACCTCGCAGACCGGCCTGTTCCTCCCGCAGATCGGTCAGGCAGCCTATCGCCGGGGTGAGATCGGCGAGATCGGCGGCGTCGCCACCTACATGTCGCAGAACGTGCCGACCTATCTCGGCACTGCGGCCAACGACGACGCGGCCACCGTCACCGGCGCACAATCCACGACCTACGCGGCGGTGAGAGACACCGAAGCAGTGCCTGGCACCATGAACCTGGTGACGGGCGCGTGGGGCACCACCGACCTGATCCGGGCCGGTACGGTGTTCACCATCGGCACCGGCGCGACCGCTGTGCTCGCGGTCAATCCAGTGACCAAGGCCATCCTGCCGTTCCAACAGATGTTCACGGTGTTGGCCGACGTGACCGCCGTAGGTGGTGCAGCCACCTTGTCGATCACGCCGCCCATTATCCCGATCACGGCGGACGCGGCGTTCGGCACCACCAACATCGCGGCCGGTGCCGGCGCCACCATTCAGGTGGTCGGCGGCGACAGCCAGAACTACCGGCAGAACCTGATGTTCCACAAAAACGCATTCGCGTTGGTTGTGGTTCCGATGGTGAAGCCGCCTGGCGCCGTTGATGTTGCGCGCGAAACCTACAAGGGCATCAGCGCTCGTCTGATCCCGTACTACGACGGCACCAACGACGTCTCGAACTATCGTTTCGACGTCCTCTATGGCGTCAAGACGATAGACAACCGCATGGCTGTCCGCATGACCGGCGGCGCCTCCACGCTCGGCAATCCAGCCCAGTAACCGCAAGAGCAACGGCGAGCGCCTTCGCGGGCGCTCGTTCGTCCTATTGCAAAAGGAGCAACGGCAATGATGGCATCCGCCAAGAAGTCCACGACAGCCAAGAAGAAAAAGCGCAAAGCGCAGAGCGTTACGCCACGCGCCGAAGATGTGCCGGGAACGCTGCTCGGGACGGTCGGCATCCCCGTACAAGTGCAAGTCACGCTCGCCAATCCCGGCGTGTTCAACGAGATCGTCATCGAGTGGGGCTGTCTCGGTCTGTCCGAGGAACCCGACAGCATCCAGGAAATCTCGGCGAACAATCGTCTGGTTGACGACAAACGGCCGATCACCACCAGCGAAGAGGGCTTGCACCTCTATTTCGATCCGCCGCTGCAAGGCGCCGGTGTCTACGGCTTCCGCTTGCTCTGCACCTACAACGAGGCCGTCGAGGTGCGGAGCAATCCGCGCAAGATCGAAGAGCCTGACGATGACATGACGCCCGAGCAACGCGAAGGCGAAAAGCAAGCGGTCCCGGCAGAGTAATCGTCATGGCACGAACGCGCCGGGAATTGATCGACCAGGTTCTGGACAATCTAGGCGTCCTGGTGCCTGGGCAGGCGCCCGGCGATGAAGCGGTGAGCAGGGTCGATGGCGTCATCGACCCTACTCTCGCGACCCTGGCGGCACAGGCCATCGTCTATGTCGCTGACGCCGGCACGCCCAACCCGCCAGCCGGTGGCGAAATAGACGACGCCTTGTTCATGCCGCTCGCCAGCTGCATCGCCTGGTCGGTGGCCGGCGGCTTCAATCTGGCCGACAGCCCGTCGCTCAAGGCGTTGCAGATCGAGGCTATCAGCGTGCTTCGCATCATCGGCCGTCCGGCTTCGACGCGGCGCACACTCGGCACCGATATCCAGCTGCGCGGCTTGCGTTCAACACCGTTCGGCAGCTTTAGTCGGGGCACCTGATGCCGGTCGGTACACTCCCCATTCCATTCCCCGACAGCACCATGCCGGGGACGCCGGGCCACTTTCAGGAAAGTGGCGGGCGCATCATCAACAGCTATGTCGAGCCGCTCGCGCCGACCGCGCCGGCCGGAATAATCTTCCGCCGCGCACCGGGCCTGCGCAATTTCGGCACCACGGTTCGCACCGGTTTTCGCGGCGGCATCGAAATCAACAGCATCTTTTATTGTGCCTTTGGCAATCGCCTGGTGTCGTTTAACTCAGGTGGTGGGGCTGCCACCGACATCGGCAATCTCACTGGAACGTCGAAAGGGTTCTTCGCCCGCAACATGCTGCGGCCAACACCGCAGCTGGTGTTCTGCGATCCCGATGGCAACTACGCCAAGATCGACCTCTCCACCAACGCGATCACGATGAACTACGACACCGATCTGCCGGCGCCGAACTCGGTGTGCGTTCTGGACAACTTTTTCATCTACACCATCGGCGATGGCCGCGCGTTTGCCAGCGACCTCAACTCGACCGATGTGACCCCCCTATCGTTCGCCACCGCCGAGGCCAAGGCGGATGGCCTGACCAGGGGCGTGGCTTGGTCCGGCCAGGTGTTTCTGATGGGGCCGTCCACAACCGAGGTGTGGGCCAACGCCGGCACCACGCCGTTCCCGCTCAAGCGCTCGGTGGTCATCCCGCGCGGCATCGCCGGTCCATATTGCGTTTCTGGCTTTGAGGACAATTTCAGCCGTGCGCTGGTGTGGGTGGCTGACGACAACACCGTGGTTCGGCTCAACGGCTACACCCCGGAGAAGATCAGCCCGCCCGACCTCGACGGCTTGATCGAGCGCGTGACCGATAAAAGACAGTTGGAAATGTCCTGCTACATCAGCCGGGGCCACGCTTTCATTTTGCTGTCATCGCTCACCTGGTCCTGGGTGTTTGATCTCAACAACAACAAATGGGCCGAACGTAACAGCTACTTGCAGTCGCGCTCGCGCATCACTGGCGGCGTATTTGCCTTCGGCAAATGGCTGTGCGGCGACACGCTCACCGGCAACGTGCAGGAAATCACCAACCAGACGCACACCGAAATCGGCCAGCCTTTCCGCTGGCGCCTGGAAAGCGGCGCCGTCGAGAACTTCCCGGTGGGTGCGCGCGTTGGCCGCTTCGATGCCGAGTTCGTTACCGGCGTCGGCGAGGCAGTCGGCACCGATCCGATCCAGACCGATCCCATTGTGGAAATCTCCTGGAGCGACGACGGCGGGCAAACCTACTACGCGCCGATCCAGCGCAAGCTCGGGCGCCAGGCGCAGACCCGGCAGCTGGTGTCGCTGATTGCTTGCACTGGCCGGAGCTCGTGGAACGCGCGCCGCTGGCGCCTCGATATCGCCGATCCCGTGCATGTCGGCTTTATGGGTGCCTACCAGAACATCAGCCCCAAAGTATCGGACATCGGCTAATGGCAGTCGGCATTGTCAGTATTCCGCTTTCGGGCGTGCGCCTGGTCGATCCGAAGACCGGCATGATCGACCCATATTGGTACGACTTTCTGGCCGGTCTGGCGGGCGGCACGCCGCTAAAGAACTTCGCCACCGATGCTGCGGCCGCAGCCGGCGGCGTTCCCCTCAATGGGTTCTACCGCAATGGTAGCGCCGTGCAGATCAGGGTGACGTGATGGGCCTGTTTGACTTTTTATCCGGCAAAGATGACGCCGAGGAAGCTGCGGCCAAGAACGCCGCGCTTTACCAGCAGTACGGTGCCCAAGCCGGCAACATCTATGGCACCTATGGCACGCAATCGACCGGCGCGCTCAACACCGCGCTCAACCAAGGTGTGGGTGCGCTCGGGAGCGGGCTGACCAACCAGATCGACGCGCTGCGCACCGGCACCGATCTTGCGGCAGGCGCCGGCCAGGCTGGCGTTGCCGCCTACAATCCGCTGAGTGCGCTCGGGGGGTATTACGGAACGGCCGTAGACAGCTATTACGACGCGCTCGGGCTCAACGGGCCGGGCGGTGTCCAGCGCGCACAGAGCCAGTTCCAGACTGGGCCGGGCTATCAGTTTGCGGTCGATGAGGGCACCAAGGCTGCGGCCAACTCGGCGTCAGCGCTCGGCATCGCCGGCTCTGGTAATACCCTCGACGCGATCCGCAGCCGCGCGCAAGGCTTCGCCGACCAGAACTACAATCAGTATCTCGACCGGCTCGGCAGCTTCGTCAATCCGCAGCTACAGGCGACGGCGGGCGCGGCATCGGGCATTGCCGGCGCCAACAAGACTTTGGCCGATATCTACAGCAGCGGCTACGGCGGCATCGGCTCGGCCTACGGCGCCAATTCCGGCGCACTCGCCGGGCTCTACACCAACCAGGGACAGAACCTGTCCAATATCTACGGCAACGTGGCGCAGGGCCAGGCCGGTGCATTGCGCGACGTCACCTCCGGCACAGCGGCGGGCAACAACTCCGTTGCGCAGGCCGGGATGCAGGACGCCTCGAACTTCTGGAACCTGCTCGGCAACCTGGGCGGCGCTGCGGCCAAAGCATACGCAGGCCCGGCAGCAGCGAAGTGAGCTAAATCATGGCCATCAATCCCTTCCGCGTCGGGGAGTTACAACTCCCCCAACCACTGCGGCCGGTCCCCATCGACTTCTCGCCGTTGCAGAGCATTGGCGAGGGCATCGGGCAGTATCGCCAGCAGCAGCAGATCGGCGGCATCCTCGCGGGCGCCACCGGCCCGGATGGTCAACTCGATCTCGATAAGGCCGCGCGCGACATGGCTGCCGCCGGCTTTGCCGGCCAGGCCAATCGCCTGCTCGATAGCGCGTTGCGGCAGAAGGCTCTGACATCGGCCGAAGCCGACCGGGCGGAAGGGCGCCGGCTCACCGAGCGCGGACAGGACATTACGTCGGCGCACCAGAAGGCGCTTGAGGCGGATTTGGCCGAACGGCGCCGGATTGCCGAAATGGAGGCCAACCGGCCGACAATTCATGCCGTTCCGCCTTCGCTGACCGATCCTGGTGGCATCTACTCGGTTCCCCGCCAAGGTGGGGCGCCGACAATGTATCCATTCCCCGGCGCGACCGCTGCGCCAGGTCCAGTGCCGGCGCCCGCGCCAGCGGTGCCTGGTGCAACACCGGCGGCTCCGGCGGTTGCGCCACAACCGCCACCCGCCGTCGTGCCGGCGACCGCTGCTCCTGTGGTCGCGCCAGTAGTGGCGCCCGCCCCTGCGGACGCGAAGGCCGCGCCGGTCTACAACGAGGACTATCTCAACAGTTTACGCACGCCGCAGCTGCGCTCGATTGTGAAGCAAATTGCGAACTACGACGTGGACGTAAAGGAATTTGAGGCCAAGGACCGACCCGCCCTCCTGGCAGCGGCGAAGCAATATCGCCCCGACTTTAATGCGTCAGAGTTTCAGAAGCGGGGAACGCCGCCAAGTGGCGAGGTCGCCGGCCGCGTTGGCCTGGGCAACGATTTCCTGAGCAAACTGGACGACACCAAGGACGAACAAGGAAACGTCGTTCCTGGGATCAGGTCGCGCATCATCGCTGGCGAGACAGCAAGCCTCGGCGGTCGCGCGCAAGCGTTTATCAATACGGGCGGCCCCGGCGAGCTCGCGCGCGTGATCGACGGCGGCGCCGAGAGTTTGGAACGCATGCTGACCGGCGCCGGCATGCCCGCGTCGGAAGCCGCGACTTACAAGCGGCGCTACGCCTTCGACATCAAGACGCCCACCAGGGAAGACCAGGTCCGCAAGCTCAACGAGCTCGAGCAGGCTCTCCGCTATGTTGGAACCGAGGTCGGCAGGGGGCGCGGCGGCAAAGACTTGGTCACGGGCTTTCAGTCGCAGTTTGGCAAGGCCATTCCGCCGGCATCGTCGGCGAGACAAACGGCGCCGGCTTCGACGAAGGTCCAAAATCAGGAAGAGGCCAATGATGCGACCGGCCGTGCGCGGAGGGCATATCGGTTAGGGGCGCCACGCGAGGCGGTGCTGGAGCAGATGCGCAAGGACGGCATCCCGAACCCTGAGCGGGTGCTGGGCAACTAAATGGCAGCCGAAGACGATCCCTACGCCGCCCTCATTCCCGCAAAGCCCAAAGACGACGACCCCTATGCCGCCCTGATCCCGAGGGGCGGCGACGTTACGTCGGCCACCGAAGGCGCTCCCGCGCGCATTACGGTGCGCCCTCCCGGCGCGGCGCCGCCGGAGACAACGGCGAGCGATGCGTTTGGGCGAGGCTTCACCAGCGCCGCCAGCTTCGGCTTCCGCGACGAGCTCGCCGGCCTGGGTGCTGCCGGCGGCGCCGATCCGAACAGCACCAATCCCGCAGACCTACCTGGCCTGATCTACGGGATTGGCAAGGGCGCCTATCGCAAGCTCACCGGCGATCCCGAGGCCGAACGGCTCTATGCCGAAGAGGTTAAGCGCCAGCGCGAGCAAGGCAAGCAGCTGGCCGAAGACCAGCCAGTTGCAACGACCGCTGGCCAGATTACGGGCGCCGTCGCGCTGCCGATTGGCTTTGCAGCCAGAGCGGCGACATGGCCAGCGCGCGCGATAGCAGCAGCGCGCACCGGCGCGGTGCAGGGTGGCCTGACTGGACTGGGCGAAGCCGAGGGCGATCTCGGCGAGCGCGTGCCGGCTGCGGTCGAGGGCGCCGGTTATGGCTTGGCCGCTGGGCTCGTGGCGTCGCCCGCCATCAGCCTGGTCGGTGCCGGAGTGCGCAAGATACTTGGCCCGACGCTCAACATCGCGCGCGGGCTGCGTGGGCTGCCCGCCACCGAGGAAGCGCGTCGCTTTGTGGACGTTACTGGACGCGACGTTGCGGCCGGCGACGTCGGCTTGAGCGGCGCCGAGGCCGAGCTCGCACGAGCGCGCGGCCAGCCGGTGACGGCGCTCGATCAATTCGGCACCAACACTCGCGCACTCGCGCGGGCCGCTGCCGATGCCTCGCCGGAGGCGCGGGCCATTATGGAGCCGCAGCTGCGCGAGCGGTTCGAGGGGCAAGCCCCGCGCATGGGCGAATTCCTCAAGACCATGTCCAACCATGTTGACGACGGCGAATTGGCGAGCGCTATCCGCTCGGTTGGCGGCCTGGAAAATCGACCGCTCTACCAGCGCGCCTACGAGGCTGGCGACCGTGCCATCGGCTTGGAAAATCCAGAATTGAATACTTTATTATCGGCCCCTGCCGTTAGGGATGCGATGAAAGAAAGCATTACGCGCTGGCGAGACCGCCAAGTAGCGGCCGGTTATGGCAACCTGAAAGCACCGATTGACATTGATCCGCGCACTGGCGAAATGGTGTTTACCAACAGCCGGGGCTTTCCGACTTATCCAAATTTGCAGCTGTGGGACTATACCGGACGCAATCTTGAAGCTAGGGCCGCGCGTGCGCGGGATGCTGGTGACAACGATACCGCGTCACTTATAGGCGGCTTCGCCGGTCGCCTGAAAACGGCGCTGGACAAAGAGGTTCCTGAGTTCGCAAAAGCGCGAGCGTCGGCGAAAGACTTTTTCGGCAGCGAGAACGCGCTCGACTTTGGCCGCGACTTCTTTGGCGCCAGCACCAAGAAGGATTTTCGCGAACGGCTCGCCGGGTTTGAGAAGCTATCGGACAAGCAGAAGGCGATTGCGCAAGACGGTTATCTTCCAGCCTTCATCGACAAGGTGCAATCGGCGGCCGACAAGCAAAACCTGCTTAACAAAATCAAGACCTCGCCGAACTTCAAAACCGAAATGCAGACCATGCTCGGTACGCAGAAGGCCGCGCAAATCGAGGACTGGTTGCGCGTCGAGACGCTGATGGAGCAATCGCGCGCGGCGGTGTCGGGCGGCTCGCCGACGTCGCGTTTGCTACAGGACGCGCTGCGCTATGCGTCGCCAATTGGCACTGCGGCGGGCAGCGCCAGCGGGGCTTTTTTTGGCGACTACGATCCGAAAAACATAGGAGTTGGAACGGTCGCAGGTCTTCTCGCTGGCGCTGGTACCAAGCGGTGGAACGCATCCAACGCCAAAGTGATGCGCCAGGTGGCCGAACGGCTCATGTCCAGCGATCCCGCTGAGTACAGCAAGGCATTGCAGATGATGACTGCAAAGCCGGCCTGGCGGCGAATGCTCCACGAAGTAACAGACGCACTCACGCCTGGTCCCGCCGCGCTCGGTCGTGTCGGCGGCACGATTGCGGGAGAGCAACAGGGGCCGTAGATGGCAGGCACAATCAATCTCGCACTCAGTCAGCAATTCGATATGGATGGAGAGCCGCTTTCGGGCGGCTTTTTATATTTCTTCGCCGCCGGCTCTACCACGCCGCAGAACGCCTTCCAGGACAGCGGGCTCACGATCCTGTGGCCAAACCCGGTTGTGCTCGACGCCAGCGGGCGCATACCGATGTTCTATCTCGCCTCAACATTAGCCGAGGGCAATGCCAGCGGTCAGATCAAGATCAGGCTCACTGACAAGGCCGGCGTTACCATCCTCGCGGCTGACCAGCTGTTGATTATCGGCCCGGCGAGTGGTGGTGGTGGTGGCGGCGGCGCCGTTGATGCGACGACCGTGCTGCAAACCGGCGATATTAAAGTCAGATATGACAACCAAACGCGAACTGGGTTTGTTCGTTGTAACGGCAACACCATTGGCGCAACGGGATCGGGCGCAAATGAGTTGGCCGATACGACGTTAGCGCAAGCGCTGTTTGAATATCTCTGGGCATTTCCGAACATCACGTTGCAGAGTGCATCGAAGGGCGCAAATGCCCATCAGGATTTTATTGATCTAAAGCGGATGATCCTTCCTGATTTGCGCGGTCGCGTGATCGCCGGTATGGACGACATGGGGGCTACGGCCGCGAGCCGGCTGACGTCCGCGTTCTTTGGCTCATCGGGCATTGTGCTTGGCAACGTTGGCGGCAACGAAGCCACCACTCTTTCCCTGGCAAACATGCCAGCGCACACGCACACCGGCACCGCGTCAGGCACGACCGATCAGACCGGGACCGATCACACCCACGCGCAGCAGGGAACATTCACGACTGGCGGCGTGAGCGCAAGCCACACCCATCTGTACGGAAGCAGTGGACAAGGCTCCGCGACGGGCGGCGGTGGTGTCATTGCTCCCGGCGTCGTTAATGCGACCAGCGGCGAGAGCAACGACCACACCCATCAGGTGACGATCTCCGGGCCAACCGGGGGTATGAGCTCAAATCACACTCACTCATTCGCAAGCAGCCCGTTCACGACCTCATCACAGGGCTCGGGCACAGCACACCGCACCATGGCCCCGGCGCTAGTGATGACGATCTACATCAAACTGTAGAAATTCTGACATCTCGCCTGACAGCCGCCCTCCGGGGCGGCTTTTTTATTGGGAAAACCTGATGCCGTTCTACACCGGACACATCGCGGCGGCGAGCAATCGCGCGGACCTGTTGTTCCAGGTCAACCTGATTGACCCCGTGACCAACGACAACGTCAATCTCACCGGGTCCACAATCACGGTCGCGCTGCGGCCGTCGTCGCAGTCGTTGCCCGCAATCAGCGGCACCAATCTGGACGGCCATGTCACCGTCGTTGGTCTCGGCGTGTTCGACGTGCGGTTCAACCGCGCTGAAATGGTGCGCTTCGCTCCCGGCGATCTCGATATCGGTATCACCGTAAAGCTCGCGGACGGCGTGACCTATCAGTTGTTTGCCGGCCAGCTGCCTGTAGTGGATGGAGTGGTTGCGGCATGAGCCTCACCGCATATCCGACCCTGCGGCTCAAGCTGACGATGCCGCAGGCGCTCAAGCTACAATTCTTGCCGGCCATTCCGGGAAGCAATGCCGCAGCGGCTGCGGCGGTTGCCCTCGCCGCTGCGCAACAAGCGCAAACCGCCGCCGATACAGCTGTCGCCGCCACCGCCAACAAGGTGGATCGCACCGGCGACGTCATGTCCGGCTTTCTCACGCTCAACGCCAATCCGACAGCGCCGCTGCACGCCGCGACCAAGCAGTATGTAGACGCGCAAGCCGGCAGCGGCGGCATTCCTGACGCGCCGAGCGACGGCACCACCTACGGCCGCTTGAATGCGGCCTGGGCAGCAGTGCAGCCGCTCGATGGCGACCTGACCGCGCTTGCGGCGCTGACCGGCACCAATACGATCTATTACCGCTCGGCGGCCAATACATGGTCGCCGGTGGTTGTTTCCACCGGACTATCATTCAGTGGTGGCACGCTGTCGGCGACGGCAACCGGCGTCAGTGACGGCGATAAGGGCGACATCACTGTCACTGGTAGTGGTGCTACTTGGACAATCGACAATGACGTTGTCACCTACGCCAAGATGCAGAACGTCAGTGCGACCGCGCGCTTTATTGGTCGCGTCACCGCAGGCGCTGGCGATCCCGAGGAACTGACGGGGACGCAGGCAACAACTCTGCTCAATCCGTTTACGAGCGCGCTGCAAGGTGTTGCACCCGCGTCCGGCGGCGGCACCGCAAACTTTCTACGCGCAGACGGAACGTGGGCCACGCCGGCCAGTGGCGGTGCGCCGACAGGTGCGGAGTATGTTGTTGCCGCCCTCGATGGCACCCTGACTAACGAGCGCGTGCTTACAAACACGGCGACCGTAATTTGGGATTTCACGACGCCCGGTCAGGTCAAGGCAACGGCAACGGGTGGCGGCGGCGGCTCGCTTCCTCCTGACGGCACATACACTGATATTGCGGTCAGTGGGTCAGGAACGATCTGGACCGTTCGTCCGGCGGTCATCACCTACAGCAAGATACAGAACGTATCGGTCACCAATAGATTTCTCGGTCGCATCACCGCCGGGGCTGGCAGCACAGAGGAACTGACCGGCGCTAATGCCAAGACGATCATCGGGTCAGGCGATCTCACCAAGGCCGACGACACCAATGTCACGCTGACATTGGGCGGCACGCCCGCAGCTGCGCTCTACAGTGCCGTGTCTCTCACGCTTGGGTGGACCGGCACACTGGCGGTCGCGCGCGGTGGCCTGGGCGTCGGCACCATTACCGGGCTGATGCAAGGCAACGGCACCGGCGCTGTCACTGGCATTGCCAATAGCTCGACTGTCGGGCAAGTGCTCCGCGTTACCGGAGCGTCCACATATGCGTGGGGCGCGCTCGATCTTGCGAGTGCCAACGCCACCACGGGCGATCTGCCGTTTAGCGCATTGGCGCAGGGCAGCGCCCGCAGTGTGCTCGGCGTCACCGCCAATGCGACCGCCGATGTTGCGAGCATCCAGGGCACGACCGACCAGGTTCTCCGCATCAACGGTGCCGGTACTGCGTTGGCCTTTGGCGCGATTGATCTGTCCAAGACGGCGGCAGCAACGGGCGTTATTCAGGCGGCGAGCTTCCCCACTCTGACCGGCGACGTGACATCGGTTTCCGGTGCGCTGGCGACGACGATTGCCAACGATGCCGTCACCTACGCCAAGATGCAGAACGTGTCGGCGGCGTCGCTGCTGATTGGACGCGGTGATAGCGGCTCGGGCGATCCGCAGGAGATAACACTCGGCACCGGCCTGACCATGACCGGCACCACGCTGGCGGCGAGTGCTAGTGGTGGCGGCTTTAGCACCATTGCCATTCAAAAGTTTACTACCGTAGGCGCAAATACCTATACGCCCACTGCTGGCATGAAGTTCTGCACGATTGAACTGGTCGGTGGTGGTGGTGGTGGTGGCGCTAGTGGCGATAGCACGGGTGGCAGTACAGGATTAGGGGGCGGCGGCTCAGGCGGCTATTCGCGCATAACGGTTCCGGCTGCGACAATCGGTGTCAGTAAGAACGTGACAATCGGCGCGGCTGGAACTGCCGGCGTAGCGGGGTCTTCCGGCAACGGAGGTAATGGTGGGCAAACATTTGTCGGAGTAAATTTTGCAACAGCTATCTGTGCTGCCAACGGTGGCAATGGCGGAATTGGCCAAGCATCTGCCTCGGCGTGGAGTGGTGGTGCCGGTGGCAGCGTTACTGGTGCGGTCGGCGATATAATAGCAGCGGGTGAGCCAGGGAACAGTGGTAGCAATACCGGCTCCGGCAGCAATACCGTTGGTGGTAATGGGGGTTCCAGCTTCTTTGGTGGGGGTGGGTTGGGGGCGGCGGCCACTTCCGCAGCGGCCACAGCTGGCGGTGCCGCATCCAATTACGGCTCTGGTGGTGCCGGCGCTGTGTCTGGAGGCACCGCAACCAAGGCCGCTGGTGGAGCAGGCTCGGCGGGTTTTGTCATCATCACAGAATACATCTGAGGGAGATTGTTATGGCAATCGACTATAAGACTGCATCAGATTTGATGCACGACGCCGACTTTAACGGGCGCACGCGGATCGCCTGTCTGACCTATGCGGCCTACATTGTTGATGAGGCCACTGATGTACCCGCACACACCACGCGACTGAAATGGGCACAGAATACATTTGCGGCCAGTGAGAACGCCGTCAACGAGATCATGCCGATCCTGATTATGGACGACAAGGTAAAGACATCGGGCGCGGCAATCACCGACGCCGACTTGCAGAGCGCGGTCGAAACCAGCGTCAACAAGACCATCTGATGATCGTCCGGCTCGCGGTCGGCGTCGTCACCATCATTCTGACGCTGATTGTTCTGGCCCTGTGTGATCGCGAAGCGTCGTCCAAAATCCCCTACGACTGCGTCGATCCTACCGAGCGCGAGCGCGTGCGTGAGCTTGCGCTGAAGGGTATTGATGACGGCTTTGTGCAAGCGGCGGCACATCTCTACACCGTTTGGCAAAAAGACCCTGACACCGATCAGCCGAAGCGAGCGCAAGTCGGGATGACGAATGCGGTCAACGCCCATGTCCGCGCGCGCAAATTTGCGATTGCGTGGAACCCTCCAGGCTGTGAGAGCAAGCCATGAAAGTTGTGATCTCATCCGGCCACGGCAAATATATCCGTGGTGCCGCCGGGCCGGTGCCGTGGGGGCTGGACGAAGTCAACGAAGCGCGGCGCGTGGTCGAGCAAGTCGCCACCAACCTGCGCAGCTTCGGCGTCGAGACAATCACCTATCACGACGACGTGAGCCACAGTCAGTCGGAGAACCTGACCCGGATCGTGGACTTCCACAATTCCAAAACCCGCGACTTCGACATCAGCGTCCACTTCAACGCCTACGAGGTCACGACGACAACCGCGCGCGGCTGCGAAGTGCTCTACGTGTCGAGCGCCGGCCTGGAGCTCGCCGACGAAATCGTGGACAAGGTCTGTGATGCGGTCGGGTTCATCAACCGGGGACCGAAGAAGCGGACCGACCTGGCGTTCCTCAACGGCACGGAGGAAATCGCCGCCTTGGTCGAGGTCTGCTTCTGTGACGCCAAGCCGGACTGCGATCTGTATCGCAAGGAGTTTGAGCACGTCTGCCAGGCCATCGCATCCGGCATTGCCGGCGACGACATCGCGCCGGAGCCGGGACCGGAACCCGAGCCGGAACCCGAGGGCGTTCTGTTCCACGCCGAAGGCACCTGCTCGACCTTCGGAGGCCCCCAGGACACCGGCGTTTCGGCGAGCGAGGGCTTGGCCTTCATCTACGATTTTGACGAAGCCCCGTGGCTGTTCCTGCAAAAGCAGCCATCAGGGACCACGGGTCTTGCGCGCAGGCTGGACCCCAACGTGTTCTATCTCGCCTGCCGTTGGGACTACGACAAGACGCCCAAGACGATGCTCCGCGACAGCGGACAGATGGCACTGGTCACGGCGAAGAAAACCGGGATCGCGCGGCTGGCTCACCCTGCCGATTGGGGACCGCACGAAGAACAGACCGGACGCGCCGCCGACCTGTCGCCGGGCCTGATGGAAAGCCTCGACATCACCACCGATGACGAGGTCGAGGTGGTCTATCCATACGAGCAGGTTTAAAGATGCGCTGGAAGGGTCGCGTTATTGGTTCAATTTTTAGCCCTTCCAGCGGCTTACAGGAAATCTGTAAAATGGCGACTACCAGACGTTAACCATATCAATGGTTGGGTGGACTTGCCCCGGGAGACGGGGGCATTGATATGATTGCGGAATTTCCTGTTTGGCAGTGAGTTGGTAGTCATTCTGTTTCTGTAACGTTCGCGAGCTTCTTCTGCCGGTGATCGACGCGGAACTTCATCACGTTATCCACCTTGGCTTTATTCGCGCGGGTGTACTTCACCGTCTGCGTTTCCTTGCTGTGGGTGGCGAATGCGCGCGCATGATCTATGGGTGCGCCGGCCTCCGTCGCCTCGCTAATCGCCCCCGCCCGGCTGTCCATGTTCCAGACGTCCTTGGGGATGCCGCAGTCATCGGCCAGGCGCCGCCAGTGGTCGCGGAAGGTCTGGTCATTGTAGGGTCGTCCGGTGAGTTCATTAACGATGATAGGACCGGCAGCGGGAAGCGCGGCGCGACCAACGCTCTTGAACCGACCGCCGGTCAGCCGGTCCAGTTCCTCCACCACCATCGGGGCTCCCCACAAGCTCGCCTCAACCAGCTTGTCCTTCTTGCTGGTGTAGTGGCGGATGGTCATAGACTGGTCGATCTCCGACCACCGGATGCCGTACAGCCATTTGGACTGGCCGTAGACAATGTCGGAGGTGCCAGGCTCCCGCACTGGAGCCCACTCCCCAACGACGTCTTTCTGGCGCAACGCGAGCTCAAACTGGAACGCCTGAGCGAGCGCAATTGAGGGACGCTCGGCCCGGTGCGCCATCGCTCGGAGGGTGGTGACCTGCTCGGCGGTCAGCCGTTCCTCTCGTTCGCCGGTGCCACCAAGGTAACGCTGCTTGCCCAGAACGGCCGAGAGGCGCGCACACTCCGCGTCTTCCAGAATGCCGTGGCCGAAAGCAAACAGCGAACGCAGCATCGCCACCAGATAGTAGGCGCGGGGCAACTGTACTCTGGGGCCAACCCAGGTCTGATACCAATCAATCAGGTCGGTCCCTTTGATGTCGGAGACCAACTCATTGCCATGGTCGCGCCCGATGATGCGAAGGCGGCTATTGTAGACTTGCCGGGTGCGATGCCGCAGTTTCAGATATGGGCTGTGGCGGTGCTCGCGGTACACCTCGATTAGTTCTGTCAACGAGGTTGGTTTTTTCTCAGGTGCTGGCGGCAATCCGCCACGCGACCACACTAGCATTTCACTCTGTAGAGCCTGGCATCGCGTCGCGATCCATAGGCACTCTGTCGGCGTCGGATTATCGCCGAACCAAATGCGCTGCACTGTCGGCTTGAAGCCTTTTTTGGCGATGTCCGATCTCGCCTGCCAGCGCGCTTCCCATCCCGTCTTCAACTCCCGCCACGTCAGCCCCGGTGCGCTATCTACTTTCGGCGGCTTTCGCTTGTCCGTTTTTGTCATGTTGCCCTCTATGAACTCCGTTCAGTTTGTCGAAATAATCACGTACAGCCGGCCAGTAGCGCCGGCCCCCGAACAATGGTTGTTTTTTTGGGAAGCCGCTGCGGGGGTCGCGGTCGAACATTGATAGTGCGTCGCGCAGTGTACTATGCGGACAGCCAATGCGCCGAGCCAATTCAGTGTCGGTCAGGTAAAGCGGCTCGTCCATTATCCTCACTCCGTTCAAGCTCGGCTTTCAACGCTTCCAGCATCGCGATAAAGGATTTTAGCTCTTCGTTTTCGCGCTTGAGCTCTCCAATTCTCGCGAGCATATCGGGGTACAGAAGACCGGTCATCCCGACGCTTTCTGCACGACGCGCGGCATCTTCTCCGGCGTGTCATGCGGTAGCTGGTGAACCCGCTCGCGCTCGACCGGCATGAACCTCTTCCTCTCTTCCAGGAAGACGGCGCGTACTTTCTCCACCATGGCCAGCTGATGATCGAGCCATTGAATGTGGTCATAGGTTTCTTGCTGCTGGAGATGCCGTAAGTCGTCGCCTCGCATCCGCACATTCTCGGCCATCCGCTGTAAGCCGAGCACAAGGTCAGCCAATCTCTCGGTCATCGTCGCTCTCCATTAGTACCCGTCGAGGTCTTCGTGGTTCGCGGTTTAGCCAGACCCACCCGGCTAAACACGCCATCAGTCCGAGCACGCTGAGAACGAACACGGTGGTCATCATTGGCCGTCCTCAATTCTCGGTTCTCGCGCTCCAGAGTTTCTAGCCTCCACACCAGCCAATCGTTCTCTTGCGAAAGCTCGTGGATGGCGCGGGCTGCTTTGTCGGCCAAACTCAAACTGACGCGGTCTGGCCGTCGCACGTTCGGCATGACACTCACTCCTGCTTTGGTACCGCATCCATAATTTCGCGTAGCTCGTCACCAATGGCGTTGACCCGTGCTTGTTCCGGCCCGCTCCGATTGCGGTAGAAAGTGCGGAAAACATCCTCGCCGCGCGCGGCGGCGTTGCGCGCCATGTCCTCAATCGAAATTTGAGCCGCCCCACCTGTGCTAAGGGCAGGCGGGGCGGCATCTGCCGTTGTTGGAGCCGAAGGGGGTGTATCTCCGTCGTCCACGGCAGATTGGGTGATTTCTCCCGTTGTTGGATCGTGCCCGAGCACTTCTGGATTAAACGGGTGTGCGTGCTGCATGACGTTGGGCGCGGGCACTGGTGGCCCCTTGGGCTTCTCGTCAAATTCTTCGGGGGAATAAACGCCAAGCATAAGCTCCGGCGTGTGCCGACGCGCCCAAACGCGAACGCCGTGGTACATCAGCTGCTGATCGGGCTGCGTCTGCCAAACCCTGTTGTTGGTTCTGGCATCGGCGAGCTTCACGGTTACGGTTCTCGGGGTGAGCTCGTCTTGCAGACGCCCCGCCACGGTTATGGTGCGGTTGGCGCCTTCGCC
>Ga0207651_10000327_pt1 | contig 20323 bp, 17 predicted proteins | sample KBSM23metaG_FD_184328 | JGI IMG/M metagenome (GOLD analysis project Ga0207651, IMG submission 184328) | Miscanthus rhizosphere microbial communities from Kellogg Biological Station, Michigan, USA - KBS M2-3 metaG (SPAdes) (version 2) | ecosystem: Host-associated > Plants > Roots > Rhizosphere >... | reverse complement strand
TCCGACTTCACGCGAACCTTCACGTTGTAGTCGACGACGCGTTTCACGGGCACCAGAACCTTCATGACGCAGAACTCCTCAGGCAATTGACGTTAACGTAAACGGAATGGATTCTAGAGGTCTGGCGACCACGCGACCCGGCACCGCACGGATTATCCAAGAATAAAACGAACGATCGTGCTATTTTAGATCAAGCGCTCCAGGATTCCAATAGACTTCGCAGCAATGTCGCGCCAAGTCCACCCCGTTCCCCTGTCGTCCTCCGCGTCGCCGCAGCCCGTTCGCATCGGCATCTTCGACTCCGGCGTCGGCGGCCTCTCCGTCCTGCAGGCGATCCGCGCCCGCCTGCCGCAGGCCGAACTGCTGTACGCCGCCGACACGGCCCACGCGCCCTACGGCGACCGCAGCGAGGACTTCCTCTGCGACCGCTCCGAGCGCATCGCGCGCTTCCTGTGCGGCCAGGGCGCGCAGATGATCGTCGTCGCCTGCAACACCGCCACCGCCGCGGCCGTCGCGCGCCTGCGCGCCGCCTGGCCGAGTATGCCGGTGGTGGGCGTCGAGCCCGGCGTCAAGCCCGCGGTGGCGCTGAGCGCGGCGCGCCGCATCGGCGTGCTGGCCACCACGCGCACGCTCGCCAGCGAGAAGTTCCGCCGCCTCGCCGAGGCCCACGCCGACGGCGCCACGCTGGTGCTGCAGCCCTGCCCCGGCCTGGCCGACGCCATCGAGTCGGCCGATGCCCAGGGCAGCGGCATCGAGCAGCTCGTCGAGCGTTACTGCGCCCCGCTGCGCGAGGCCGCCGTCGACGTGGCGGTCCTCGGCTGCACCCACTACCCCTTCGCCCGCGCGCTGTTCGAGCGCGCGCTGCCCGGCGTGCAACTGGTCGACACCGCGGAGGCCATCGCGCGCCAGACCGCCCGCTTCGCCGACGACCTGGCCGACCGCGGCGACGCCGGCGTGGGCGCGGCCATCGAGCCCGCATGGCAGGCCTGGAGCAGCGGCTCGCCGCAGGTGCTCGCCGACTTCGCCCGGCGCTGGCTGGACCTGCGCGTCGACGTGCAGGACATGCACTGCTGACCGCGGCCACGACTCCCGCGGGCGCGCGTGACGCGCCGCGCGCGCGCCCGTCGACCGCGACGCGCCCGCTGCGATCCGCGCCGCTGGCACGCTGCATGTACTGCCTTGCGACAGGCATTCCGCGGACGGAGGAACACCTGATCCCGCGCGCGCTCGGCGGGCGCGCCACGCTGCGCGACGCGGTCTGCGAGCCCTGCCGCCGCATCACCGGCAGGCTCGAACAGGCCACGCTCGATCGCGAGTTCCTGGTGCCCAAGACGCTGCTGGCGCTGAAGCGGCGGCGGGCACGCGGCAAGGGGCCCAGCCGCCTGCCGCCCATCCAGCTCGCGGGCGACGACGCGCCTTCCGACCTGGACGCCGACACGTTCCCACGCAGCTTCTCGTTGGCCGCCTTCGAGCCCGCGGGGCTTCTGGCCGACGCGGCGCGCGCGGACACGCCGCCGCGCATCGACTTCGTCGATTGCCGCCTGAACCTTGGCACGCCCACGCGCCAGGCCGTCGCCGCCACCCGCCCCCTCGCGGACCCGCACGCCTACGCCTGGGCCATCGCCAAATGGGGCTACGCGCTGGCGGTGGCCGAGCGCGGCCTGGACTGCTGCGACACGCGGCCGATGCGCGACCTGATGCTGGGCCGCCGCGCCGATCCGTTCGCGTTCGTGGGCACGCCCGCGCCGCGCGCGTGCGCGTCGCGCGACTGGCTGCACGACCACGCGGTGCGCGAGACGGGCCCGTGGCTGACGGTCACGCTGGCGCTGTTCGGCTCGGCCGGCATGCTGCCCTACGAGGTCGTCATCGGGCGGCTGGCGGGCGCCGAGCGGCTGGTGCCCCGGGGCGGACTCGAACCGCCATGCCCGTGAGGGCGCGGGATTTTAAGTCCCGAGTGTCTGACCAATTTCACCACCGGGGCGCGCGCGCATTGTCGCAGCAGCCTGGCGCCCGCCATGGCATGCCGCTTGCCACGCCGACTCGACATTGGCCAGGGAGCAGGCGATGGATTGGCATTGCATCAACTTCAGGCGGGGCGGCTCGCAAGAGTCGGAGGCCGCAGACCTGGTGCTGGCGCTGGAAGACGCCTATGACAGCGCGGGCGAGCCACCGGCCGCCGAGGTCTTCCTGTCCCGCGGCGCGATCGGCGACTACGCGTTCTACCTGTCCCCCGAAGCGGCCAGCATGGCGCCAACCGTGCTGCAACGTTTCCACGCGGTGATGTGCGATCCGCCCGCCGACCTGCATCGCTGCACGCCGATGCGGCTGTGAAGCCTTTCAGGCCAGCGCCTGCTTCGCGTCACGCGACTGCCAGGCCGCGGCGCTCCACGTCGGCGCCCGCATGTCCCGTTCTCCGGAAGGTTGTTGCCTGACAAGGCTACGACGAACGAGCCTGAGTCGAATCGACATGCTGGCCACTTGCGCCACGCCTGTCGGCCGACCAGCCTCAATCGTCGCCGCGGAGCGCGCCGTCAGGCCTGGCCCGTCCATTGCGCCCGCTCGGGCGGCTGCCGTCCAAGCTCCTCGGCCAGCCCGATGAGAATCCCTTCCGGGCCGCGGATGTAGCAGAGCCGATACGCGTCCGCGTACCGGGCCACCTTGCCGACAAGCGTCGCGCCCCGCCTGGCCAGGCGAACGAGCGTCTCGTCGATGTCGTCAACGGCGAACATGACGCGCAGGTATCCGAGCGCGTTCACCGGGGCGCTGCGGTGGTCGGCGGCCACGGGCGGCGCGAGGAAGCGGGACAACTCGATCCGACTGTGGCCGTCCGGGGTCCGCAGCATGGCGATCTCGACGCGCATCGCGGGCAATCCGGTGACGTCGTCCGCCCAGTCGCCCTCGATCGGCGCGCGCCCTTCGAACTCCAGCCCGAGCTCGGTGAAGAACTCGATGGCGGCGTCGAGGTCTTCCACCACGATGCCGATGTTGTCCATCCGCTTGACCGTCATGGGTTCTCCTTGTTGCGGTTCCTGCCGCGAGACAAGGGCTCGCCGAAGACCCAGAAGACCGGAATGCAGATCACGATCGGGATCCAGACGCCCAGCATCTTCCGCCCGACATCGGCGCCCGTGATCGCGAAGTACGCGACGGCACCGAACATCGAGATGTAGACGACCCACCCCTGCCAGGTGAGCGGCGTCGACCAACCGAGTCCGCTCTTCTTGGCCTTGAACCAGTACCGCCGTTCGCGCTCCATCGTGATCCCTTCCGCAGATCGCCCCGATGCTAATCCTGCCTCAGGTGGCAGGCGACGCGATGCCCCGGCGCGATCTCCTTCAGGACGGGCCGCTCGACGTCGCACAGGCCCTTGCGCGCAATCGGGCAGCGCGTATGGAAGGCGCACCCGAGCGGCGGATTCAGCGGGCTGGGCACGTCGCCCTTGAGCATGATGCGCGTGCGCCGAACGCGCGGGTCGGGCACGGGCACCGACGACAGCAGCGCCTCGGTGTAGGGATGGCGCGGCCGCGCGTAGAGGTCGTGCGCGGAGGCGATCTCGACGATGCGGCCCAGGTACATCACCGCCACGCGGTCGCTGATGTGGCGCACCACCGACAGGTCGTGCGCGATGAACAGGTAGGCCAGGCCCAGGCGCTGCTGGAGGTCCTGCAGCAGGTTGACCACCTGGGCCTGGATCGACACGTCGAGCGCGGACACGGCCTCGTCGCAGACGATCAGCCGCGGGTTGGTCGCGAGCGCGCGGGCGATGCCGATGCGCTGGCGCTGGCCGCCGGAGAACTCGTGCGGATAGCGCCGCGCGTGCTCCGGCTTCAGCCCCACCAGCTCGAGCAGTTCGGCGACGCGCGCGGCCCGCGCGGCGGGCGTCGCGGCCAGCCGGTGGATCACCAGGCCCTCGCCGACGATCGCGCCCACGGTCATGCGCGGGTTGAGGCTGGCGTACGGATCCTGGAAGACGATCTGCATCTCGCGCGCGAGCGCGCGCCGTGCGGCGCCTGCCAGCGCCCCCGTGTCGCGGCCGTCGAAGCGGATCTCGCCCGCGGTGGGCTCCACCAGCCGCAGCACGCAGCGGCCGGTGGTGCTCTTGCCGCAGCCGGACTCGCCGACCAGGCCCAGCGTGGCACCGGCCTCGAGATCGAAGCTGACACCCTCGACGGCATGTACCTGGCCGGTCCGGCGCTGCAGCAGGCCGCCGCGCACCGGAAAGCGCTTGACGAGGTCGCGCACACTGAGGAGCACGTCCGTCATCGCGGCGCCTCCTCGAGGATGCACGCGACGCGATGCCCCTCACCGACCTGCCGCAGCGCGGGCGTCGCCTGCGTGCATGCGTCACGCACGTGCGCGCAGCGCGACGCGAAGCGGCAGCCGGGCGGCGGCTCGACCAGCGACGGCACGGTGCCCGGGATGGACGCCAGCCGCGTGCCGCGCGCGGCGTCGGCGTCGATCCGCGGGATCGAGCGGATCAGGCCCTGCGTGTAGGGATGCCACGGCCGCTCGAAGACCTCCTCGACGCTGCCCTCCTCGATCACTTGGCCCGCGTACATCACCACGACGCGCTGCGCGACTTCGGCGACGACGCCCATCGCATGCGTGATGAGCAGCACCGCCATGCCCAGGCGCGCCTTCAGCTCGCCGAGCAGGTCGAGGATCTGGGCCTGGATCGTGACGTCCAGCGCAGTGGTCGGCTCGTCGGCGATCAGCAGGCGCGGCTTGCATGCGAGCGCCATCGCGATCATCACGCGCTGGCGCATGCCGCCCGAGAACTGGTGCGGATAGTCGTGCACGCGGCGCGACGGCTGCGGGATGTGCACCAGCGCCAGCAGTTCGACCGCACGTTCCAGCGCGGCGGCGCGCGACAGGCCTTCGTGCAGCCGCAGTCCCTCGCAGATCTGCTCGCCCACGGTGTAGACCGGGTTGAGCGCCGTCATCGGCTCCTGGAACACGACGCCGATCTCGCGGCCGCGCAGGCGCTGCATCTCGGCCGGCGCCAGGGGAACGAGGTCGCGCCCGTCCCACAGCACCTGGCCGGCCACGATGCGCCCGGGCGGCATCGGCACCAGCTTGAGCACGGACATCGCAGTCACTGTCTTGCCCGAGCCGGACTCGCCGACGACGCACACCGTCTCGCCGGCATGCACCGTGAGGTCGACGCCGTCGACGGCGTGCAGCCAGCCGGCATCGGTCCTGAAGTGGGTCTTGAGACCGCGGATCTCGAGCAGTGCCATCACAGCACGCGGCGCGGGTCGAGCGCGTCGCGCAGGCCGTCGCCGACGAAGTTGATGGCCATCACCGTCAGGAAGATCGCGGCGCCCGGGAACAGCGCCCAGTGCGCGGCGATGTCCAGGTGATCCTTGCTGTCGAACAGCAGGCGGCCCCAGGTCGGGATGTCGGGCGGAAAGCCCAGGCCCAGGAACGACAGCGTGGACTCCGCGATGATCGCGGCGGCCACGTCGATGGTGCCGGCGACGATCACCGGCCCCAGCGCGTTGGGCAGGATGTGGCGCCAGACGACGCGCCCCGTCGTCGCGCCGAGCGCCCGCGCGGCCTCGACGAACTCCTTCTCGCGCAGCGAGAAGAACTGCGCGCGCACCAGGCGCGCCACCTGCATCCAGCGAAAGCACCCGATCACCGCCACGATCAGCACGAACACGCCGCCTTCCGGGCCGAACATGGCCTTCAGCTGCTCGCGGAACAGGTAGATCACGAGCAGCAGCAAGGGCAGCTGCGGCAGCGACAGGAACAGGTCGGTGAGCCACATGAGCGCCGCGTCGACCGGGCCCTTGGAGATGCCCGCGATCGCGCCGATCGTCACGCCGACGACCACCGCCATCGCCATCGCCGCCAGGCCGACGGCCAGCGAGATGCGGCCGCCGTAGAGCATGCGCGCAAGCAGGTCCTGGCCGAGGTCGTCGGTGCCGAACGGGTGGGCCAGCGACGGGCCCTGCGTCGTCGCCGAGAAGTCGATCGCGTCGATCGGCATGCGCCACGCCAGCGGCCCCAGCACCACGGCGGCGACGAACAGCGCGAGGATGCCCAGGCTGATGGTGGCCATGCGATGGCGCCGGAAGCGCCGCCAGGCCTCGCCCCACGGCGACAGCGGCCTATCGGTAGGCGATGCGGGGATCGAGGAGGCCATAGAGCAGGTCCGCGACGAGGTTGAAGACGATCACCAGCGCGCTGAAGACGAAGGTCACGCCCATGATCACCGGCGTGTCGTTGCGCAGGACGGCGTCGATCAGCAGCGCGCCGATGCCGGGAATGCGGAAGATCTGCTCGGTGACGATCGCGCCGCCGAACACGGCGGGCATCTGCAGCGCGACGAGGGTCACGACGGGGATCAGCGCGTTGCGCAGCACGTGGCGCGTGACGACGCGGCGCTCGGGCAGGCCCTTGGAGCGCGCGGTGGTGACGTGGTCGAGGCGCACGACGTCCAGCACTGCGGAGCGCACGTAGCGCGTCCATCCGGCGCCCTGGAACAGGCCCAGCACGCACACCGGCATGATCGCCTGGCGCACATGCTCGACGACCGCGTGCCAGCCGGTGGCCTCGACGTCGGAGCGGTAGACGAAGGGCAGCCAGTCGAGCCGGATCGAGAACACGAGGATCAGCAGGATGCCGGTGAAGAACGTGGGCAGCGAGAAGCCGGCCAGCGCGATCGTGCTGGCGATGCGGTCGAACCACGAGTACGGCTTGATGGCCGACAGCGTGCCCACCGGAATCGCGATGGCCAGCGCCAGCAGCTGCGACGTGCCGATCAGGCCGAGAGTGACGGGCACGCGCTGCCAGATCAGCGTGGTGACGTCGATGCGGCTGATGAACGAGAAGCCCCAGTCGCCGTGCAGCATCGCCACCAGCCAGTGCACGTAGCGCAGCGCGACCGGGTCGTCCAGGCCCAGGCTCGCGCGCAGGTGCACGCGCACCTCGGGCGGCACGTTGGCATTGGTGGCGAGCTCGGCGAACGGATCGCCGGGCGCCAGCGCCAGCACCGTGAACAGCACGACGCTGATGCCCAGCAGGCTGGGCAGCGCCAGCGCCAGCCGGCGCAAGATGAAGGCTCCCATTCGTCCGCGCGCGTCTCAGGCGCGGTACCAGTCGTGGATCCCGGACAGGTCCGGCCCCCAGCCGGTGAGCGGCGCGGAGATCGACTTGGCCAGCGCGCTGACCTGGGCGCGCACCGCCACCGGCACCACGAAGCCGGCGTTGCAAGCCATGTCGTTCATCTGCACCATCAGCGCCGCCCGCTTGACCGGGTCGAGCTCGCCCTCCGACAGGCGGAACAGGCTGTCGTACTCGGGACTGGACCAGCGGCACTTGTTCTGCAGCTGCCAGCCGTTGGCCTTCTGGCAGATCTCCCACGAGACCCACTGCTGCATGAAGCGATCCGGGTCGGTGCCGGTGCGCGTGTTGAGATACATCTCGAGGTCCGCGAAGAACTTGCCGTACGTGTCCGGGTTGGTCAGGTCCGACGAGAAGAACACCGACCCCTGCACCGTCTTCAGCTCGAGCTCGATGCCCGCCTTCGCGCAGGCCTGCTTGACGATCGCCTGCACCTTCTGGCGCACCGAGTTGATGGACGTCTGGAACACCAGCTTCAGGCGCTTGCCGTCCTTGGCGCGAACGCCGTCGGCGCCGCGCTTCCAGCCCGCGGCGTCGAGCAGCGCATTGGCCTTGTCGACGTTGAACTCGGCGACCATGGCCTTGCTGTTGAACTGCGCGGGGTTGTTGAGCGCGTTGGCAGTGACCGCGGCGCCGCGGCCGTAGACGAAGTCCCCGATGCTCTTGCGGTCGATCAGCAGGCCGAAGGCCTTGCGCACCGCGGGGTCGGAGAAGGCGAAGTGCCTGGACTTGACGCTGGCGCGCTCGCCGTCGACCTCCGTCCAGGGATCGGCCGCGTTGAGCATGATCATCTCTGCATTGCCGGACGGCATGAACAAGACGCGGCCCTTGCCGGCGGCCTCCATCGTCTTGAGGACGTTGTCCTCGACCTGCAGGTTCCAGGCGTAGTCGAACTCGCCGGTCTGCAGCACGGCGCGCGCCGCCGAGGTGGCGTCGCCGCCGCCCTTGATCTCGATCGTGTCGAAGAACGGCCGGTTGGGCAGGTGGTAGTCCATGTTGGCCTCGCCGCGCACGAGGTCGCCCGGCGTGAACGAGACGAACTTGTAGGGCCCGGTGCCCACGGGATGCTGGTTGGCCGGCGCCTCGCGCGACTTGGCGCCCATGTAGGCCGAGAACAGGTGCTTCGGGATCATCCAGACGCCGGAGCTGCGATCCCAGATCGGCGACGGCTTGGCGAAGTTGACGCGCACGGTGAAGGCGTCGATCTTCTCGACGCTCCTGACGTTCGTGTAGTTGCCGATCGTGAACGCCCCGGCCGCCGGATCGGTGGCGTACTGCCAGTTGAAGACGACGTCGTCGGCGGTGAACGGCTGGCCGTCGTGCCAGTTGACGTTCTTCTTCAGTTTCCAGGTCGTGGACAGCCCGTCGGCCGCGATGCCGCCATTGGCGCGGCTCGGGATCTCGGCCGCCAGCACCGGCACCGGCACGCCATTGGCGTCGTAGCGCGCCAGCGTCTCGTAGAACGGCCGGCAGCCCTCCTGGTCCTTGGTGCCGGTGGCGAAGTGCGGGTTCATCAGCGTCGGCCCCTGCCACAGCAGCAGCCTCAGCGGCCCGCCGCCGCCACGCTTCGTGGGCTTGTAGGGCGCCTCCTCGGCGCTCTGCGCCACGGCGACGTCCGCCAGCATGGCCGAGGCCAGCGGCACCCCGACGCCCATGGCCACCATGCGGGCGATGAAGTCGCGCCGCGCCAGTTTTCCGTAGCGCACCTGGTCGACCAGTTCGCGCAGCAGTCCTTCGCTCATGGATTCCCCCTTTGTGCTTCGCCGGCGTCGATCCGCCGTGGCAGGAACACTCTAGGGGAAGGCAGGCGGCATCGGCTAGGGGTCTACGAGTAGCCGGGGCCCCGACGGGGACCGAATGCGGCGTTCGCCATAATCGCGCGCATGCCGATGACCGACCCCCATCTCGAGATCTTCGCCGCGTGGTGCCGCGGCTGGGCCATCACTCGCGAGGTGGCGCCCCCGGTGCGCCACGCCGACGGTTTGCGCATCGAGGTCGGCATGCCGCGCCAGCTGCGGCGCTACGTCTTTCCGCAGGCCTCGCAGGCCCTGCACCAACTCGGTGAGACCGTCTCGCAGCCCTGGGTCTTCCTCAAGGCCTGCGCGACGAGCGACGAGCTGCGCGCGCTGCTGCCCGCGCGCTGGCAGATGCAGGACGACCACTTCCTGATGACCTGCGGCGACATGCCGTTCGCCGGCAGTGGCGCCCTCGCCCCGGGCTACATGATGCAGATCGACGACGCCGCCGCGCACACGCGCCGCGCGCACGTCGAGGTGCACGCGGACGACGGCTCGCTCGCCGCGGCGGGCCACCTCGCCCTCGACGAGCGCTTCGCGATCTATGACCGCATCGTCACCGAGCCCGCGCACCAGCGGCGCGGCCTCGGGCGCGCTGTCATGCACACGCTGCAGGCGATCGCGCGCGCGCACGGGCGTCACGCGAACGTGCTGGTCGCCTCGGCGCAGGGTCGCGCCCTGTACGAGACGCTCGGCTGGCGCCTGCACGCTCCCTGGGCGACGGCCGTCATCCCGGACGCCGACGTCGCGGCCTGAGGCCGGATCAGCGCAGGAGCGCGATGCACGCCGGCACGCTCGCCAGCGACAGGATCGTCGTGACGAACATGATGCGCGAGGCGCGCGCCACGTCGCGGCCGTAGAACTCGGCCAGCATGAACGGGCCGGTGCCCGTCGGCAGCGCATTGAGCAGCACCGCGGTGGTCGCCCAGACGGGCGGCAGCGCGAACACCTTGATCGCCAGCAGCGCGCAGAGTCCCGGCAGCACGACCAGCTTGGCGACGACGATGGGCGCCAGCGGCAGTGCCGTCGATCCCGCCGGCGCCGGCTGCGCGAGCAGCGCGCCGATCGACACCAGCGCGCAGGGCCCGGCGGCGCCGGAGAGCAGCTCCAGCAGCCGGTGCGGCGCCTGCGGCATCCTCCACCCGGTCGCCGCCCACGCGCCGCCCAGCACGGTGGCCACCACCAGCGGATTGCGCGCCACGGCGATCGCGGCCTTGGCCAGCGAGGCCAGTGGGTGCGCGTGCGACGTCGCACCAAACTCGAGCATCACGATGCCCACCGCGAACAGCAGCACGGCGGTCAGCAGCGTCGCGATGGTCGCGGGGATCAGCGCCTCGTGGCCAAGCAGCAGCAGGCTCAGCGGGATCCCGATGAAGCCGGAGTTGGCGTAGGTCGCGCCGAAGCAGTCGAGGCAGCGCTCGGCGATCGGCTGCGTCCGCGGCAGGAACCAGAACGTCAGCACGAAGGTGGCCACCATCGCGCCCGCATAGGCGATCACGAACTGCGGCTGCCACAGCTGGCGCCAGGACGCGCCGGCGATGGCCTCGAACAGCAGCGACGGCAGCGCGAGCCAGACGACGAAGGCGGTGAGCTCGCGCGCCGCGCCGGCGCCCAGCAGGTTGCGGCGGCGCAGGAACCAGCCCAGCAGGATCAGCGCGAGGAGCGGAAAGAAGCTGTCGACGATGGCGGTCATGCAAGGCGGACGGTCGCGCCGACGCGCCCTCGGGCCGGCGCTTCGATTCCACCACGGCCCGCCTCGCGCGAGCGCGTGCGCGGCGCGCGCCGGCGCAGCGCGCGATCCACCATGTGAACAAGCCTCAGGCCGCCAGCGGCTGTTCCGAGTCGTTGGCCGCGGTGTCGGGGCCTCGGTCCGGCGCCACGGCGGGGCTCGCGGCGGCGGGCGCGGCGGCGTCGGCGCGCCGGCGGCCGCGCCGCCACGCGAAGGCCGTCATCAGCAGCGCGAGAGCGCCTGCCGCACCGCCGGCGGCCCACCCGGAGCCGCCTCGGTACCACGCGCCGGAGTGCGCGGTCGAGAGGCGGTCGCCCAGCAGGCCCTGCGCCTTGCCGATGTCGGCGGCCAGCCTCGGGACGCCCGCGGCGTCGACCTGGTCCTTGCCGATCTCCAGCGTGTAGTCGGCCGCCAGCACGCGGTCGCGGATGCGCAGAGATTTGCTGAGCCGGAACGCGTCGCTGGCCACCGTCCTGTCCAATTTCGCGTCGGGCCAGTCCTGCGGCAGTTGCACGCGCACCTGCTCGCGCAGCGATTGCGGGCCGTGCAGCGACAGCGGCATCGTGCGGATCGGCTCAGCGGGCGCGCGCAGCTCGTTGTCGATCTCGGGCACGTGGAACGCGGCCTGGCGCGCGCCCTGGGCGTCCGCGGGCCAGAAGTCCTTGACCGCGTAGTGCTCGGTGACGACGACGGTGTTGGCGCGCGTGTCGTCGCTGACGTCGAACGGCGCGGCCACCGAGATGCCCGCGTAGGTGGCCGCGTAGAAGTTGAGGTAGCGGTGCTGCAGCTCGGCGCGCTCGCCGTCGCCCAGCTCGTCGCGCATCATGTCGGCCGAGAAGCCGCGGTAGGTGGTGCGCACGTCGAGCCGCACCGGCTGGTCGAAGCCGGCGCGGCTGTCGACGTCGATGCGCACCTCGCGCGAGTGCGCGGCCACGGTGTTGGCCCGCATCGCCGTCAACGCGCCGGCGTGGCCGTCGAGCACCAGCGCCCGCGCGTAGTCGGGCTGGGACACCGTCGCCAGCGTGCCCTGCTGCGGCGAGCGCGTCGGGTCGAGCCAGTAGTCGGCGCCGGCCACGCGCACGCGCGTGATCGCATGGTCGAACGAGCCCGGGTTGGGCAGGTCATGGGCGATGTCGTCGCGGCGCTGGGTGTTGACCAGCGCGGGGCTCGCGTCGACGCCGAGCGCGCGCAGCATCGTCACCATCAGCAGCGCCTTCTCCTTGCAGTCGCCCCAGCGGCGCGCGTAGACGGCGTCCGGCGCGCTCGGCGCATGCGTGCCGGCGCCGATCTCGACGCCGAGATAGCGCACCTGCTGCTGCACGAGGCGCAGCACCGCGACGACGCGCGCGTCGGCGTCGGGCGCCTGCCGCGCGATGTCGTCCACCGCGGCCTGCAGCGCCGGGCCCAGGCGCGCGGGCACCGGGTAGAGCCGCTCGGCCCAGCGGGCGACGCCGGCCCAGGAGCCGAAGTCCGACCACTCGATCCACGGATACGGGTTGTAGGTGCCGGGCACCGACGCCTCGACGTGCAGGCCCGGCACGTCGTGGGCGTCCCACGTGCGCTCGTCGAAGCCGTCGGCCTGCGCGAGCTGCGGCGCCGCGGCGCCGGTCAGCTGCGCCACGTGCAGGTCCAGGCTGGTCGCGGACGACAGGCGCCGATGCACGTGCGCGACGGGCACCTGCCACTGCATGTCGAAGTCGCCCGCGTGATGGCCCTGGAAGACCGGGTTCATGCCGCTGCGCGTGTAGGCGAATTCGACGATGTCGCCGACCCGGATGTCGGGCAGGTCCAGCGCGATCATCTTGCGGCCGTCGTAGATTCGCGCCTCGAGGTCGCGCTCGCGCTGCAGCACCTTCACCTGCACGTCGCGCAGGCGCGAGACGCGCCGGCCGCCGCGGATGACGTCCAGCTGCGAGATGACCAGGGTCTCCCAGCCCGGGTCGACCTCGATCTCGCGATGGCTCAGGTCGTCGATGCCCTTGTCGGTGATGGCCTCGCTGACCACGTGATGGAAGCGCGCGCGCGAGTTGGCCGCCAGGCGCACCTGGTCGTCGATCAGGTCGTAGCGGGCGCCATAGGCGACATTGGCGGCGTCCGCCTGCGGATGCGCGGCGGAGTCGAACGGCACCGGCCGGACCCAGGCCGGCGCCGGCCCGATGCCGTAGTCCGCCGCCATCGACGCCGCGGCGCCCAGCAAGCCGGCGGCGGCCAGCAGTGCCCGCGCCGCGCGGACGCCCTTGCCTTCGATCATCCCTGTCCTCCCACCCTGTTGCGCGCCCGTTGGGCGGGCGTCGTTCGAGCGGGAATTGTCGCCGCAGGGGCCCGGAAGCCGAATGGGCGCTAGCCCCTAGGGGCGCGCCCGTCCCCAAAAAGGGTGGGCGCGCACCAGGGTCATGCCGTGGCGGGGTCGCTCACGCGCGGGCGGCCGTTCTCGACCCGGCCCGCCAGGCGGCGCAGGAAGGCCGGGCTCGCGTCGCAGGTGACCGACAGGTCGTACCAGCCGTGGCTGTCCTCGACCGACCAGCGGTCCTCGACCATCTGGCCCGGCGCCAGGCGGTAGTGGCGGGCCGGGGCACGCGAGTAGGCATTGGCGGCGAGCGTGAGGTGCACGGTCGTCTCGCCGTCGTTGGACAGCCGTAGCCGCACGCAGTCCTCGCCGAAGCCGCCGTGCTCGGCGCGCACCTCGGGGTCGATCGACGCCCGCGCCGCCGCCGCCGCGGCGTCGCCGGCGAACTGGCGATGGAAGGCGCCCGGGCCGGTGACGACGACGTCGTAGTGGCCGTTGGCCGGCACGGTCGACCAGCTGCCTTCCAGGCGCTTGCCGGGTTCGACCGTGTACGTGCGCGGGGCATCGGCGCTGCCCGCGGCGGCCACGCGGAACACCGCGCCCGCGCCGCCGTGGTTGGCGAACACGAGGTGGAGCATGCGATGCGCCGAGTCGACCCTGGCGTGCGCGGCCAGGTCGTAGGGCAGCGCGCGCGACCACTTCAGCCCTGGCTCCTGCTTGGGCATCGTCTGCACGCTGGGCGGCGTGGGCACGTAGCTGTCATGGCGATTGGCGTCGGCCGGCACGTAGCCGGCCGTGCTGGGCAACGCGGGCACCGCGTCGTTGGGGCTCGCGAAGTTGAAGGCCGAGACCAGGTCGCCGCACACCGCCCGGCGCCACGGCGTGATGTTGGATTCGCGCAGGTTCTTGCCCTCCAGGGCGAAGCGTTGCTCGATGAAGCGGATCAGCGAGGTGTGGTCGAACACCTCCGAGCAGACCCAGCCGCCGCGCGTCCACGGCGACACCACGATCATCGGCACGCGCTGGCCCAGGCCGTACGGGCCGGCCGGGTAGGAGGCATTGCCGGCGAAGAAATCGTTGGCCACCGGCATGGTGGAGCCGCCCTGCTCCGGCGTCTGCGCGGGGGTCGGCGGCACCACGTGGTCGAAGAAGCCGTCGTTCTCGTCGTAGGTGATGAACAGCGCCGTCTGGCTCCACAGCTTCTCGTTGGAGGTCAGGATCTCCAGCACCTGCGACGTGTACCAGGCACCGTAGTTCGGCGCCCAGTTGGGATGCTCGCTGAACGCCTCCGGCGCGACGATCCACGACACCTGCGGCAGCGTGCCGTTGGCGACGTCGGCCCGCAGGATGTCGAAGAATCCCTGCGACGGATCGGCCGCGACGTTGGTGCCGCGGCGCGCGCCCTCGTACAGCGGCGAGCCGGGCAGCGCGTTCTGGTACTGGTGGAAGTACAGCAGCGAGTTGTCGCCGTAGTTGCCGATGTAGGGGTTGCTGGTCCAGCCCCAGAAGCCCGCGGCGTCCAGGCCGGTGCCCACGTCCTGGTAGACCTTCCACGTCACGCCCGCGGCCTGCAGCAGTTCGGGATAGGTCGACCAGCCGTAGCCGGCCTCGGCGTTGTCGACGATCGGGCCGCCGCCGGAGCCGTCGTTGCCGACCCAGCCGGTCCACATGTGATAGCGGTTCGGGTCGGTCGGGCCCAGCAGCGAGCAGTGGTAGGCGTCGCACACCGTGAAGGCGTCGGCGAGCGCGTAGTGGAACGGGATGTCGCTCCGCGTGAAGTACGCCATCGTGTTCGCGCCCTTGGCCGCGATCCACTGGTCGTAGCGGCCGCCGTTCCAGGCCTGGTGCGTGGTCGTCCAGTCGTGCGGCGTGCCCTCGAGGAACTGCAGCCCGAGGTTGGGCGCGTCGGGATGGAACGGCAGCAGCTCGCCGCCGTTGGCCGGCTGGTGCCACACCGTCTTGCCGCTGGGCAGCGTCGCCGGACGCGGGTCGCCGAAGCCGCGCACGCCCTTCATCGCGCCGAAGTAGTGGTCGAACGAGCGGTTCTCCTGCATCAGGATCACGATGTGCTTGACGTCCTTGAGCGTCCCCGTCTCGCGATGCGCGGGGATGGCCAGCGCCTTCTGGATGAGGCCGGGCACGGCGTTGGCGCCGACCGCGCCTGCGGCGGTGGCGAGGCGAAGGAAGTCGCGGCGGTTCGAATCTGTCATGGGTGCTCCTGCAGGCCGTTGTGATGAGTCCGCGAGAGGCTAGGAAGCGCCGGTGTCAAGGCGGTGACAGCCGCCCCATCCCCCTACCCTGGCTTGCCCCAAGCCTTCGTCACTTGCGCTTACGCGGCATGACACCCGTCCTGACACGGTTCCGTCACGGGCACTGACCATGATCCGGCGAGGCCGAACACGAGCCCGCCGCGCGCCTGCGCGCACCTACAGACATACGGAGCAGACCGCCATGAACAGATTCCTCCTTGCCACGACCCTCGCCGCGTCGATCGCGGCCGGCAGCGCCCAGGCCGCCCAGGGCCGCGTGCCCGAGGGCATCCCGTCGCTCGACCACGTGTTCGTCATCATGATGGAGAACCACGCGTACGGGCAGGTCGCCGGCAATCCCCAGGCGCCCTTCATCAACGCGCTGATGGCGCACGCCAACGTCGCGAAGAACTACTTCGCCATCGCGCATCCCAGCCTGACCAACTACTTCGAGGTCGTCGGCGGCTCGAACTTCAACAACCTGTCGGATCAGTACCCCGACTGGCACAACGCCGCGTGCATCCCGAACATGGCGCCGGGCCGCGCGACCAACACCGACACCCCCAGCACCGGCCTGATCTGCCCGATCCACGGCAACCGCGGCATGGACGCGCCGACGCCCGCGCTCGACATGACGATGAATGAGACATCCGCCCCGCCGCTGGCCAACATCGACGGCACGCGGTCCATCCCCGCGGGCACCAACATCGACGGCATCACGATCGCCGACCAGCTGGTGCGCGCCGGCAAGAGCTGGAAGAGCTACCAGGAAGGCCTGCCCGAGATCGGCGCCGACGGCGTCAACGTCAGCGACGGCTACTACTCGGCCGGCGGCAGGAATGCGGCGGGCGTGAACGTGACGTCCGACTTCGCCGCGCTGTCCACGCCGGGCAATCCGGTGTCGGCCGCCAACATCGTCTATCTGTATGCGGTCAAGCACAACCCGTTCGTGTACTTCCGGTCGGTGCAGGAAGGCGAGGATCACGAGCTGGGCATGCACCGCGTCGCCGCGTTCGAAGGCCAGCACGGCCTGTACGCCGACCTGAAGGCCGGCACGGTGCCCAACTTCTCCTTCATCGCGCCCAACCAGTGCAACGACATGCACGGCCGCGGCAACGGCACGGCGTTCTGCAACTACGACGCGGACGACAACGGCACGCAGGTCGGCCTGAACCCGTCGCTGATCCTGCAGGGCGACATGGCGCTGCAGCGCATCGTCACCGCCATCAAGGCCTCCAAGGTGTGGGCCGAGCGCCGCAGCGCGATCGTCATCCTGTGGGACGAGAACGACTACAGCACGCACACGTCCAACCAGGTCGTCGCGATCGTCGACACGAACTATGGCCGGCACCACGTCGCGAGCATGAACTACTACAACCACTACTCGCTGACCAAGACGCTCGACGCCGCGTTCAACCTGCCCTGCCTGAACCACGCCTGCGACGCCAACGTCGAGGTGATGTCCGACCTGTTCAGGCCGTGAGGCCCGGGCGTTCTTCGGAGCCCGCCGCCGGATGAGCCGCGCGCGCCACGCGCTGGCGCTCGGCCTGCTCGCCGCGTCCGCGCAAGCGGTCGCGGCGAGCGTCGTCGAGCCGCCGGCCTTCGATCCCCGCAGCACCGACGCCGCCCCATGCGGCGTGGGCGTGCCGCCGCCCGGCCACGAGATGCCCGAGCTGCGCCCCGGGGCCACGGGCGCCACGCTGACGGTGCGCCAGGACGGCGCCCGCCTGTGCTACGTGGCCGACGGCCTCGCGGACGCGCCGGTCCTGCGCGCGCGCCCGGGCGAGGCGCTCACGCTGACCCTGCGCAACGAGATCGCCGAGCCCGCGCAGATCGAGGCCGCGATGGCGCCGGGCAGGCTGCAGACGGCGAATGCACCGGTACCGGCAACAGCGGGCTACTACGCGGTCACGCCCGGCATGCACCACGCGGCCACCGGCGCGACCAACCTGCACATGCACGGCTTCGCGGTGCCTCCGGTCGCGCCACAGGACGACGTGATGAGCGTGTGCACCGACCCCGCCGCCGGCCCGGCGACCTGCGGCCAGCGCTCGTTCACCTACCGCTACCGCATCCCCGCGGCCATGCCCGAGGGCCTGTACTGGTACCACCCGCACGTGCACGGCGAGGTGCAGGCGCAGATGCTGATGGGGCTGGCCGGCGCGATCGTCGTCGAGGGTCCGGCGCACGATGCGCGCCGCGCCGCGGGCATCGCCGAGCGCGTGCTGGTGGTGCGCCAGACGCAGGACCAGGACGCCGCCAAGACGCCCGCGGCGGCCATGACCGCGGCCCCGCCCGACACGCACGCCTCGCCGCGTCCGACCGTCGCCAACGCGATCGACACCGCGCACGAGCTGCTGTGCGCCTCCAACGCGGGCATCGACCAGATCAGCCTGAACGGCTCGCCCATCCCGCTCGGCGACGTGCCGGACGCGGCGCTGGCCCGGTTCGAGATCGCGCCGGGCACGCGCCAGTACTGGCAGCTCCTCAACGCCGCGACCGATGCGTTCCTGAGCCTGTCCCTGGAGGACGACCGGGGCCGCGCGCTGCCGCTGGAGATCGCCGCCCGCGACGGCAGCCCGCTGACCGACGACACGGGACGCCTGCTGCATCCGGCGCCGACGACCGAGGCCCAGTCCGTCCCGCCGGGCAGCCGCATCGAGTTCTTCGTCGCGGCCCCGCCGCCGGGGGTCAAGGCGTCTCTCGTCACGCACGCCATCGACACCGGTTGCGCGGGCGACCGGCTGCCCGAACGGCGGCTCGCGGTGGTCGTCGCCGGCGGCGCCGCGCCGGTGCCGGCCGCCGGCACCGCGCCCCACGCCGCGGCACCGCCCGATCTGTTCGCGGGCATCCTCTCGCGCAAGGTCGATCGCCGGCGCGTGATCGCGATGGCCGAGTACCCGCGCCCCGGCAGCGCCGACCAGACGGACTTCTACATCGTCGAACGCAAGCCCGGCGCGGTGCTGCGTCCGTACATGATGGGCGACGCGCCGGCGATCACCGTCCGGGCCGGCACCACCGAGGAATGGACGATCGAGAACTGGACCAACGAGCTGCATACCTTCCACATCCACCAGCTGCACTTCCGCGTGCTCGAGGTCGACGGCCGGCCCTCCGTGGCGCCCGCGCTGCTGGACGTCGTCGAGATTCCCTACGCGAGCGCCACCGGCTATCGCAGCGCGGAGGGTCCGGTGCGCCCGGGACGCGTGCGCCTGCGCATGACCTTCCCGGCCGGCCTTGCAGGCGATATTCCCTTCCATTGCCATTTGGTCGACCACGAGGACAACGGCATGATGGCGGTGCTGCGCATCGTTCCGGCAGGCACGGCGCCGAGGCCGGTCGCCGCGCGGCCGGCGCCGGCGCCGCGGCATGCCGCCGTGGTCCTGGCCGCGGCCAGCCCGGACGACGCGGGCCTGCCCCCCGCCATGAAGGAGTCCGTATGCCGCGCCAAGTCCGCCACGCCGCCATCGCGCTGATCGCCGCGCTGGCCACGACCTGCGCGTCGGCCTGGGGCCCCGACGGCCACCACACGGTCGGCGCGATCGCCGACCGGCTCCTCGCGGGCACGCACGCGCAGGCCCGGGTGCGCGAGCTGCTGGGCGGCCTCACGCTGGCGCAGGCCGCGGTGTGGGCCGACTGCGCCAAGGGGGTCGATCCTTCGCGGGACTTCGCCTACGAGTCGCCGGGCAAGTACCCCGAATGCGCGATCTTCGAGACGCCCGAGGGCGAGGCCGCGATGGCCGACTTCGTCCGGCGCAACGACAGCAACTGCGAACGCGCGGCGGACTCGCCGCCGTGCCATGCGCAGTACCACTTCACGGACCAGGCGATCCAGCGCGCCCGCTATCGGCTCGGCGACGCCGGCACGCGGCGCTTCGACGTCGTCGCCGCCGTCACCGCCACGATCCGCGTGCTCGAAGGCCAGCCGGCCCCGGCGCCGTTCGACATCCGCGACCAGCGCGAGGCGCTGCTGCTGCTGGCGCACTACGTCGGCGACATCGCGCAGCCGCTGCACGTCGGCGTGGAGTACCTGGACGAACGCGGCCGGCCCGTCGACCCCGCGCGCGAGCCCTTGGCCCGCGCGATGGACACCCAGGGCGGCAACCGCATCGTGACGATCCGCGCGGCCACCAACCACCGCAGCGAGACGCTGCACGCGACCTGGGACGACCTGCCCGAATCGCTGAACGAGCGCCACGTCGACCGCGCCTGGCTGGCGCTCGCGCGCCGGGTGCCGCGCACCGAGGGGCGCCTCGCGGACTGGTCGACGCGATGGGCCGACGACACGCTGGCGCAGGCGCGCATCGCCTGGGACGATCTCGAATTCCGGCCGCAGGACGCCGGCCAGTGGACGACCACGCTGACCGGCCGCTACGACGACGCGATGGCGCCGGTCAAGAAGCGCCAGCTGACGCTCGCCGGCGCGCGCCTGGCGCAGGTGCTCACGACGCTGTGGCCCTGAGCATCCGGTGCCGGAGGTGCCTGGCTCCGCCTCGAATCGCGCCAGGGATGCCGGCATCAGGCGACGGCGTCGAACGCGATTCGTGGCGGTGCCTGGCGCCGGCTCCTCGGACGATCGGCGTCAGGCACTTCCTCCCTCCGCGATCAATCTGTCGCGGTCGCCGACTTGGCGGCGCGGAAGGAGGAACTGCCAGACACCTCGAGCAGCAACGCTCCGTCAGTCGACCAGGTTGCCCATCGCCTTGGCGCCCAGCGAGTCGCCGCTTGGGGTCATCACGCGCGAGATCTCGCGGTAGGCGCTGGCCTGGACGCGTTCGGGCAGCGGCACGAACTTGGCCTGGCGCGCCAGCGCGTCGCCGTGCAGGTAGGCCCAGGTCAGGAAGCGCAGCGTGCGTTCAGCACGTTCGCCGGTGAGCGCCACGCGCGGCACCGCCACGAAGGTGCCCATCGTGATCGGCCAGGTGCCCGAGCCCGGCAGGTCGTTGATCTCGGTGGAGAAGTCGCCCGCGGTGTACCAGGTGCTGTGCAGCACCGCCTGGTGAAAGCCGTCGACGCTGGCCGAGACGAACTGGCCGTCGGCGTTCTTCATCGCCACGCCGGTGAGGTCGTCGTCGATGACGTAGTTGTAGTCGATGTAGCCGATCGAGTCCTCGGTGGCCCGCACCGTCTT
>Ga0207651_10000325_pt1 | contig 20441 bp, 18 predicted proteins | sample KBSM23metaG_FD_184328 | JGI IMG/M metagenome (GOLD analysis project Ga0207651, IMG submission 184328) | Miscanthus rhizosphere microbial communities from Kellogg Biological Station, Michigan, USA - KBS M2-3 metaG (SPAdes) (version 2) | ecosystem: Host-associated > Plants > Roots > Rhizosphere >... | reverse complement strand
CCACCGACAGCAGCGTCGCGCCCGAGTGGCCGAAGTTCCGCACCTGGACGCCGTTGCCGAACAGCCCCTGCAGGACCGACGGATAGGACTTGCTGCTGGACGACGCGGCGTACCCCGCCGTGATGCTGTCGCCGACACACGCGACGTGCGTCGGCATGCGCGCCTGCGCCCGCGCCTCGCTCGACGGCAGCGCGGCCACTGCGAACGCCAGGACGGCGCAGGCGGTCAAGAGAGTCTGATTCCTCATGCCTCTCGTATGCCCGAACTGGGCCCCTTCGATCAACCGAACGGCGCTGGCGTGTAAGAAGCACTGGAGATGTCCGGGGCATGAGCAGTTAGTGATGTCCGCCTTCGTGGGGCGAAGGGGCGACGATGGGGAATGGGCCCCATCGAGCGCCGTATCGCCCGGGAGGCGAAGGCGATGACCAAGGAACAGGTCTTTGTGAAGGCACTGGAGAAGCGGATCACCTGGCTGCAGGCGGCGGACATCCTCGGCGTCACGGCGAGGCACATGCGGCGCATCCGCTGGTCGGTGAATCGGTACGGAATGGACGTGCTCAAGGACGGGCGCACGGGGAGCCGTCGCAAACGGATCCCGGCAGCCACGATCAAGGAGCTGTGCCGACTCAAGCGCGAGGTCTACCCCGACTTTTCGATCCGCCACTTCCACGAGTTCGCGACGGAGAAGCACGGCTTGAAGTTGTCCTACACGTTGGCACGCACCGTCCTGCAGGCAGCCGGTCTGGCGGAGAGGGCCGCGGGCCGGGGCCAGTACCGCCGCAAGCGCGAGCGCCGGCCGATGGTCGGCATGCTCCTGCACCTCGACGGGTCCACGCACCGCTGGATCCCTGACCTGCCGATGCAAGATCTCGTCGTCATGCTCGACGATGCCGACGGACGGATCCTCTTCGCACGCTTCGTCGAGCAGGAAGGAACTCGATCGACCTTCGCGGCCTTGCACGAGGTGCTCCGGACCAAGGGACGCTTCTGCGAACTCTACACAGATCGAGGGAGCCACTTTTGCAACACCACCGTCGCTGCACAGGGGCCAGACGTAGAGCAGAACGGCCAAGTTCCGCGCGCGCTGAAGGCCCTTGGAATCCGCCAGATTCTCGCCCGCTCTCCAGAGGCGCGTGGACGGAGCGAACGAGCGTTCGGAACGATTCAAGGACGGCTGCCCCAGGAGCTGCGCGCGGCCGACATCCAGAGCTACGAGCCGGCCAACCAGTACCTCCTCAGGACGTTCGTGCCCGACTTCAACCGTCGCTTCACGGTTCGGCCCATCCAGCCCGAGAGCGCCTTCATGCCGCTCACCGGGGTGGACCTAGACCTTCTCCTCTCCAGCCAGCACGACCGGATCGTTCGAGGAGACAACACGGTCAGCTTCGAGGGCCTCGTCATGCAGCTGCCGCAGTCGGCCGAGCGCCGGCAGTTCGCCCGCTGCCCGGTCATCGTCCACGAGCTCATCGACGGTCACCTGGCCGTCAGCTTCCAGGGGCGCCCGATCGCCCGATTCGACGGCGACGGTTCGCTGGTCGCCCATGCGACCCCACGAACCACCCGCCGGGCGGCATAAGCACCATGCTGCACCAGCGGACATCCTTAACTGCTTATGAGGCGGACTTAACTAACTGCTTCGGACAGCGTTTGTAAGACCGCGGCCGAATCAGCCGCCGCCGCATCGAGCGGGGTCGCAGACGGACACACCTTGTGCGGACCAACCGGGAGGACCTGCGATGGCGATCAAGGAGTACGAACCGGGCACCGCGTTTCCAGGCGTGATGGGACGGACGATCGGCGAGTCGTCGCCCGCGTGGCCGCGGCCGCTGCGGGCCAAGCCAGGCTCGCCCAACGTGCTTTACATCGTCCTCGACGACACGGGCTTCGGGCACCTCGGCTGCTTCGGCTCGCCGATCAAGACGCCCAACCTCGACAAGCTCGCCGCGAACGGCTTGCGCTTCAACAACATGCACACGACCGCGCTCTGCTCGCCCAGCCGCACGTGCATGCTGACCGGCCGCAACCATCACTCGAACGCGATGGCGTGCATCACCGAGGGAGCGACCGGCTACCCGGGATCGAACGGCCTGATCCCGTTCGAGAACGGCTTCCTGTCCGAGATGCTGCTGACGCACGGCTACAACACGATGGCGCTCGGAAAATGGCACCTCACGCCGACCGAGCAGTGCAGCCCGGCCGGCCCCTACGATCGGTGGCCGCTCGGCCGCGGGTTCGAGCGCTTCTACGGCTTCATGGGCGGCGACACCAGCCAGTACTACCCGGACCTGGTCTACGACAACCACCAGGTGCAGCCGCCGCGCACGCCCGAGGAGGGCTACCACCTGACCGAGGACCTGGTCGACCACGCGATCGAGTTCGTCGCGGACGCCAAACAGGTCGCGCCCGACAAGCCGTTCTTCATGTACTTCTGCACGGGCGCGATGCACGCGCCCCACCACGTTCCGCGCGAGTGGGCCGACAAGTACAAGGGCCAGTTCGACGACGGCTGGGACGCCTATCGCGCCAAGGTGTACGAGCAGCAGCTGAAGCTGGGCGTCTTGCCGGCCGGGACGCGGCTGTCCGCGCGCGATCCCGACGTCGCCGCATGGGACAGCCTGGGCGCCGACGAGAAGCGCCTCTACGCGCGCATGATGGAGGTGTTCGCCGGGTTCCTGGAGCACACCGACCATCACATCGGGCGGCTCTGCGCGTTCCTCGAGAAGATGGGGCAGCTCGACAACACCCTGGTGATGGTGGTCAGCGACAACGGCGCCAGCGCCGAGGGCGGGCCGCACGGCTCGGTCAACGAGAACCTGTTCTTCAACAACGTCCCCGAGACGCTGGAAGAGGGCCTGAAGGCGATCGACGGGCTGGGCGGGCCGCAGTACTTCAACCACTACCCGTGGGGCTGGGCGTGGGCGGGCAATACCCCGTTCCGCCGCTGGAAGCGCGAGACCTACCGGGGCGGGGTGGGCGATCCGTTCATCGTCCACTGGCCCGCGCGCATCAAGGCCAAGGGCGAGGTGCGCGACCAGTACGCGCACATCATCGACATGGTGCCGACGGTGCTGGAGGCGCTGGGCCTCGAGCCGCCGGCCGCCGTGCGCGGCGTGACGCAGTCACCGATCGAAGGGGTGTCGTTCGCGAACGCGTTCACGGACGCAAAGGCCGAGACGCGCCACCACACGCAGTACTTCGAGATGTTCGGACATCGGTCGCTGTATCACGATGGCTGGCGCGCGGTCTGCCCGGTGCCGGGGCCGTCGTTCGCCGAGGCGGGCATGGGCCTGGGCGACATGGTGATCACCGAGGACAAGCTGCGCGAGCTGGACGCGAAGGGGTGGGAGCTTTACCACGTCGACGAGGACTTCGCCGAGACCCGGAACCTCGCCGCCGAGCACCGCGACAAGCTGATCGAGATGATCGCGCTCTGGTACGTCGAGGCGGGCAAGTACAAGGTGCTGCCCATCGACGCGCGCGGCACGGCGCGCCTGGTGGAGGAGAGGCCGCAGATCGCGCTGCCCCGCAGCCTCTACGTCTACTACCCGGGCACGTCGGTGGTCGCGAACAAGATCGCGGCGCGCACCCTCAACCGCCCGCACAGCATCACCGCGACGGTCGACATCGCCGACGGCGCGGAGGGCGTGCTGGTGGCCCAGGGCAGCGCGTCGGGCGGCTACGCGCTGTACGTGAAGGATCACAAGCTTCACTACGCGTACAACTTCCTGGGCGTGCAGCAGTTCCACGTCGCGTCCGACACGACGGTCGGCGACGGCCGCCACGAGCTGCGCTTCGAATTCGAACCAACAGGCAAGCCCGACCTGGCGCGCGGCAAGGGGACGCCGGCGCGCGCGCAGCTCTACATCGACGGCAAGCTGGTCGCGGAGGGCGACCTGCCGGTCACCATCCCGCTGGACATCGGCATCACCGACGGCCTCACGTGCGGGCGTGATGACGGGTCGACGGTGACGACCGACTACCAGGCGCCGTTCACATTCACGGGCACCCTGGAGAAGATCGTCGTCGACGTGTCAGGTGAATTGATCGAGGACAAGGCCGCCGAGATGCGCTCGGTGATGGCCCACCAGTGAGTGGCTGGAGGCCGGAGTTGCGGAGAGGGAGGGATTCGAACCCTCGATACAGCTTTTGGGCCGTATAACGGTTTAGCAAACCGCCGCCTTCGGCCACTCGGCCACCTCTCCAAACGGCCGACGGACGATAGTCGACCGCGCCCGCCGCTGCAAGGGTGGCCGGTCAGCGTTTTTCGTACCAGGGGAACAGCCCGGGTCTCGCCCCGCCCGTCCATTGGTAGATCGGGAGGCACAGCGCCCTCATGCCCTCCGCTGTCGCAGGTAGGCCCGTGCGGGCGATCCCCTGCCGCCGGCCCCACGCCTGCCACGTCTCCAGCAACCGCGCGTGGTGACCGGACGCCGTGTGCTCGCTGGTGACCCGCACGAGCAGCCGCAGTTCCAGCTCCGTCGCGGCGGCGCCCACCCCACTCCGGCTCCCGCGCGTCGCGCGCGGCGCGTCGGTCCGCACGGGACCGCGCCGGACCCGCTGCAGCAGCGCCCGGGCCGCCGCCGAGAGCCCGCGCCATTGCCAGCCCTGCCGAGACGCCGCCACGGCGACCAGCGCCGGCCACAGCCGCCGGTGGATCAGCGTTTCCTTGCCGAGGACCAGCTTGGCCCAGACGACGTCATGGTCGATGCGGTTCAGCGCCTCGAAGATCAGCTTGCCCTGCGGGTGGCCCCACCACGATCCGCGGATCGGCTTGCCGGCGATGCACGCCGTCGCCGAGGGAAGCTGCGCGTCGTGCATCAGCAGCAGCCCCTGTTGCTCCACGACCCGTTCAACACGGCGCCGCGCCCGATCTATCTCCGCCTCGCTTGGGATGGGCCTATGCTAGTCCCGCAACCGCATGTCGTCGCGTCGCACGGGTGCTGTTCTGGCGGGCTTGCTGGTGGGTGTCGCCGGCTGTTGCACGGCCATGGGGCGCGCGAACAGGATCGAGCGCGACATGCGGCTGCAGAATCGCCAGCGTGCCGAGTCCGCCATGCAAGCGGCGGCGCGCGCGGTCGGCGCCGAGCTGTTGCCCGTCCTTCCCGAGGAGGTCTACGACTGCGACCTGCCCGGATGGCCAACGCCGAGCGGCAACTGCATCGCGTACAACCCGACGTACAACCCCTTGGCCAAGCTGCTGGACGCGCACGGCACGGTGCACCAAGCGGTGGCGGTACGCGGCTTTCCCAACTGGTACTACGCGCGCCTCGCCCGACGCGGGGACGACCTGTTCCTGCTCGTGCCCAAGCTGACCCGCCACCAGGTGGACCGGCGAACCCAGTGCGAGTGCGACGGGATGCCCCGCGTCCTGCCGCCCGCTCCGCCGCGCGTGGTCTTCATCGTGGAAGGCACGCCCAAGGCGCCAGCTCAGGAGATCGAGGTGCCGGTCACCGCGGACTACGTCGCCTTCGACTGCAAGGTGTACCTGATGTGAGGAGGAGGAGGAGGGATTCGAACCCCCGGCGCTTTCGCGCTACGGTTTTCAAGACCGTCGCCTTCGACCGCTCGGCCACTCCTCCGGACGGAGTAAGTTTAACCGGTCGGCGCCAGAAACTTCTACCCCGCAGCACGCTCCTCGAGACGAGCGGGACCTGCCGTTATCGTCACGATTGCCGCGTAGCACGCCAGGAACTGCTTCTGGATCAGCATTCCCGAGCCGCTCGCCCACTGCCGCTCGATGACCACGTGGTCGTCGGTTGGCGATCCAACCACCATGCCGGTGATCGGATCGCCCCGAACCATCTCGAGCGTCACACTTTGATTCGCCCGCATGAAAGAGACAAAGGTCCCCCTCAGCGTTCCCTCAGCACCAAGCATCGCCGCCATCTGCCGGTCCTTTCGCTCCCGCAACCTTACTGCATGGGCGCGTCGTGTCCATGTGTCAGAACGGGCTTCAAGAGCAGCTTTCGCGCCAACAGCGCCAGCCCGCGCCGGACGCAGGCCTACGCTTTCGCGGAGGCGTTGCACCGCGACACCCGTGTCGCAGCGGCGGCGCGGTCTCGGGTAGGATCGCCGCATGTCGGTCGCAGGGCTCGCGCTGGTGCTGCTCGCCGCTGGCGGCGGTGAAGGCGCGCCGCCGGCCGTGGGTGACCCGGCGCCCGCGATCGAGATGGTCACGCCCGACGGTCAGGTGACCCGCGCCGACTTCAGCGGCGAGATCGTCGTCGTCGATTTCTTCGCGACCTGGTGCGCACCCTGCCATCGCGCGCTCCGCGACCTGATCGCGATCCGCGAGGCGCTGGGGCCGCGCCTGCGCTTCGTGCTGATCGACGCCGGCGAGCCACCCGACACGGTACGGGAGTTTCTCGACCGCAATCCCCTGCCCGGCGGCACGCAAGTGACGATCGACCCGACCGACAAGATCATGCGCCGCTGGGGCGCGCGAACGTTGCCGACGACGTTTCTGGTCGATCGCACCGGCGTCGTCCGGCACATCAACCGCGGCTGGGGCGCGGGCTACCAGGCGCGCTTGCTCGCGTGGCTGCGCGCGATGCTCGGCGATCAGCCGGCGCGCCCGCGCCGCTGACGCGCTCAGAACGCGTCGGTTTCGGTGCTGACGATGACGCCGTGAGAAGCCTCGCCCAGCACCAGACGAAAGGCGGGCTCCCTCAGATTGATCGGCGCGGCCGTCGGATCGGGCTCTTGCCAGGCGCGCCCGAGAACCGCCACCCGCGTCCCCTCCCGCAGCACATCCTCGCGATAGTAGGCCCGCAGCTCGTTCGGGGGCCGGACGCCGAAGAGCAGACTCTGGAACATGGTTTCGGGCTGGTAGCGGATCGGGACGCCGCGCGCCTCAAGAAACGCTCTGATGAGGCTGGTCATCGCGACGTACGTGTCGTCGGCACTGGATGCCTCGCGTTGCCAGGCGTCGCTCATGCCCGCGAGCCTGACTTCGGCGTGATCCATGCGCACCACGGCCGACCCCGAGTCGTCGTCGACAAGGAAATCCTGCGACCGCACCTCGATGACGGGCGGGCCAGCCGCGTACCACGGCTGGTACGGCTCGACGCGCGTCACGTACCAGACGCAGCTCTCACCGGTCAGCGGCGCGGTGAAGGCCGATCCGCTGGCGCGCACCCATCCGACGATCTTCACCATCTCGCCGGCCCGCGCGCTGGCGATCGGCGTGCGTCCGTATTTTTGCAGCTGCCGGTCCGCCATCCAGCGATTCTAGTCCCGTCACCGGACGGCGAACCTCAATCCCAGGCGCCCGCTTCGTTGCTGACGATGACGCCGTCGGGCGGCTCGCCCAGCACGACGCGCAGCGCCGGCTGCCTCAACCCGACGGAGAACGCGGTCGGATCGGGTTCGTGCACCGCTTTGCCGAGCACGGCGATGCGATCTCCCTCGCGCAGGACGACTTCGCGGAAGCGCGCGCCCCGCTTCTTCGGCTCTTCCGACAGCATGCGCTCCAGGATGCTGCGGCGGTGGTAGCGAAGCTCGAAGCCGTGCGCGGCGAGGAAGCGCCGCACGTTCTCGGTCGTGGCGGCGCTGCGCTCGTCCCACGGCGCCGGCGGCTCGAAGCTCCACGGCGCCCGCATCTCCTCCAGGCTCACCTCGGCGCCCTGCATCCGGATCAGCGCCGACCCGCTGTCATCGTCGACGATGAAGTCCTGCCACTTGTGCTCGATGATCCGGCGCGGCGAATAGAGAAAGCCGTCCCAGGTCTGCGCCACCGTTCGGTACCAGACGCAGGTGGCGCCCGTCAGCGGCGCCGTGAACGTGGCGCCGGTGCCGCGCAGCCGCCCGACGACCTTGATCGTCTCCCCCATGCGCGCGCGATCGATCGCCGTCCGCTGGTACTGAAGCAGCGTCCCCTCGCGGCACGGATAGCCGTGATACGCGGTCTTCGCGACGTCCACGATCATCCCGAGGACGCGATTCATCTCCGGCAAGCTCAAGGTAGGGGTGCGATCTTAGCGTCTAGAGGAACGCTGTGCCGAGGCGACGGCCTCAGAAAACGCCTGCTTCGCGAGGCCGCCGCGCAAGCTTGCCCTCACCCTAGCCCTCTCCCGCAAGCGGGAGAGGGGATCGGAGCGGCGCCGGTTGAGGGTGTCTAGTGCTCGCCGAGGCGAGGGACGGGGTACGGCGGGAGTGCGTTCGTGTCGGGGCTGGACCCCGGCTCGCTCGGCGACGACGGCTCCTCGTTGGCCGGCGCCTCCTCGCGCGCCGACGGCGGCGGGACCGCGCTGGCGACGGGCATCCGCGACGGTTCGTCGCGGCGATCGCTGCGTTCGCGCTCGCGTCGTTCGACGGGCTGGCGCCAGTCGACCGGCACCGACGGCTCGGTCAGGAATTCTTCCGGCTTCGGCAGCATCAGCGCCGCGCGCAGCACCTCGTCCATGTGCTCGACGGGAACGACCTTCAGCGTCTTGAGGACCCGCTTCGGGATGTCGCGCAGGTCCTTGGCGTTCTCCTTGGGCATGATCACGGTGGTGATCCCGGAGCGGTGCGCCGCGAGGATCTTCTCCTTCAGGCCGCCGATCGGCAGCACGCGCCCGCGCAGCGTGATCTCGCCGGTCATGGCGACGTCGCGCCGCACCGGAATGCGCAGCAGCGCCGACACCAGGCCGGTGCACATGGTGATGCCAGCCGACGGACCGTCCTTCGGGATCGCGCCCTCGGGCAGGTGCACGTGGATGTCCGCGCGGCTGTAGAAGTCGCGTTCCAGCCCCAGCGACGGGGCGCGCGCCCGGACGTAGCTGATGGCCGCCTGCGCCGACTCCTGCATGACGTCGCCGAGCTTGCCGGTCAGCACCAGCTTGCCCTTGCCCGCGACGATTGAAACCTCGGTCGCCAGCAGATCGCCGCCGTGCATGGTCACGGCCAGCCCCATCACCAGCCCGATCTCGTCGGCCCCCTCCTGGCGCCCGTAGCGGAAGCGGTGCGGACCCAGGTAGCGCGGCAGGCGCTTCGGGGTGATTCGCCAGCCGACGGTGGCGCCGTCGCTGAGCGTGCGCACGGGCGCCTTCTTGGCCACCACGTCGCGCGCGATCTTGCGGCAGACCGTCGCGATCTCGCGCTCCAGGTTCCGGACGCCCGCTTCCTTGGTGTAGTAGTGGATGACGTCGCGGACGGCGTCCTCGGGGAAATCGACCGGCACGGCGTCGATGCCGTTGTCGCGCTTCTGCTTGGGGATCAGGTAGCGCTCGGCGATCGACACCTTCTCGAACTCGGTGTAGCCGGGCAGCTGGATGATCTCCATGCGGTCCTGGAGCGGGATCGGGATCCCCTGCAGGTAGTTCGCCGTCGTGATGAACATGACGTCGCTGAGGTCGTAGTCGAGATCCAGGTAGTGATCGTTGAACGTCGCGTTTTGCTCCGGATCCAGCACCTCCAGCAGCGCCGCCGACGGGTCGCCGCGGAAGTCGGTCGACATCTTGTCGATCTCGTCCAGCAGGAAGACCGGGTTCTGCGTCCCCGCCTTCTTCAAGGACTGGATGATCTTGCCCGGCAGCGCGCCGATGTACGTGCGTCGGTGGCCGCGGATCTCGGCCTCGTCACGCACCCCGCCCAGCGACAACCGCACGAAGTTGCGCCCGGTCGCCTTGGCGATCGAACGCGCCAGCGACGTCTTGCCGACGCCGGGCGGCCCCACCAGGCACATGATGGGACCTTTGAGCTTCTTCACCAGCGCCTGCACGGCCAGGTACTCGAGGATGCGCTCCTTGACCTTCTTGAGGCCGTAGTGGTCCTCGTCGAGGATGCGCTCGGCGTCGGTGACGTCCAGCTTGTCCTCGGTCTTCTCGCCCCAGGGCAGCGCCAGCACCCAGTCGAGGTAGTTGCGCACCACCGCCGCCTCGGCGGACATCGGCGCCATCATGCGCAGCTTCTTCAGCTCTTTCTTGACCTTGGCCAGCGCTTCCTTCGACAGGTTCTTCTGCTTGGCGCGGTCTTCCAGCTCGGTCAGCTCGTTCTTGAACTCGTCGCGATCGCCCAGCTCCTTCTGGATCGCCTGCATCTGCTCGTTGAGGTAGTACTCCTTCTGCGTCTTCTCCATCTGCTTCTTGACGCGTGTCCGGATCTTCCTCTCGACCTGCAGGATCTCGATCTCCGCCTTGATCAGCTCGTAAAGGCGCGCGAGCCGCTTCGACGGCGAGTCCATCTCCAGCACCGACTGCTTGTCGCCCAGCTTCAACTGCAGCTGGCCCACCATCGTGTCGGCGAGCTGCCCCGGGTCCTCGATCGTCTGCACCGAGATCAGGATCTCGGGCGCGATGCGCTTGTTCAATTTGACGTAGGTCTCGAACGTCGCGTGGACCTCGCGCATCAGCGCGTCCAGCTCCACGGACCGCTCCACGATGTCGGGGATCTCCTCGATCTCCACCATGAAGAAGCCGTCGGTCTGCGTGAAGCGCCGGACCGCCGCGCGTCGCTTCCCCTCCACCAGCACCTTCACGGTGCCGTCGGGCAGCCGCAGCAGCTGGATGATCGTGCCGACCGTCCCGATGGTGAAGATGTCCTCGGGAATCGGTTCGTTGGTCTTTGCCTTGCGTTGCGCGGACAGGAAGATTTCCTTCCCGCTCGCGGCGCCCTTGCCCATCGCTTCTTCCAGCGCGCTGATCGACTTTTCCCGGCCGACGAACAGCGGCACCACCATGTGCGGGAATACGACGATGTCGCGCAACGGCAGCAGCGGAACGCGGCGCGGACCCCTCTTATCGTCCTGGCGTTCAGACATCCGAACCCGGATCTTAGCAACGCTGCGAGGCGGACTCCAATAATCGAGTGCGGTCGAGGTTAGCGATTATTCCCTAATCACCTTCGGGCGCATGGACAGCCCCGGCGTTGTCGTTCACGTCCTCGGACTCCTGCGACTCCTCGACCTGCACGGGAATCGCCACGGATCCGGCCGCCGCCCCGGCCATCGACCCTCCGGTGGGCGACCCGCCGGTGGGCCCAGCCAGCTCGGCGCCCGGCTTCGGCTCGATCGCCGTCGCCGGAGGCATCGCGCCGACCGCATCCATGTTCATGTCGGCCGTCTGCTCGTTGACCAGCATGAACGACCAGCCGCCCAGACCCAGCGCGACGGTCCAGAACATCATCGACCCCAGGGTCAGCAGGGGCAGCAGGGGCAGCCAGGCCACCCGCTCAGCTCGGCCACGCGGACCATACGGCGGGCAACTCGAGCGTGGACCGCAGTCGTGCATGGAAGCCTCCTACTTGCTTGCGGATTGCTACGAAGCCGAGCGCTCGCCCTTCTGGTACATCAGGATCGGCTGCTGGCCCTTCTGGATCGTCTCCTCGTTGATCACGACCTCGCGGACCGGCGAACCCGTGGTCGGGACCTCGAACATGATCTCGAGCATCGCCAGCTCGAGGATCGCGCGCAGGCCGCGCGCGCCCGAGCGGTGCTTCTGAGCGTCCATCGCGACCGCCTGCAGCGCGCCCTTGGTGAAGCGCAGCTTGACGCCGTCCATCTCGAACAGCTTCTGGTACTGGCGCACCAGCGCGTTCTTGGGCTTGGTGAGGATGTCGATCAGGGCCGCCTCGTCCAGCTCGTGCAGCGGCGCGATCACCGGCAAGCGGCCGACGAACTCCGGGATCATGCCGTACTTGAGCAGGTCCTCCGGCTGCACCTCGCGCAGGAGGTCCCACACGCGGCGTTCCTTCTTGGACTGGATCTTCGCCCCGAAGCCGATCTGCCGCTGGCCGATGCGCTGCTCGATGATGTCTTCGAGCCCGACGAACGCCCCGCCGCAGATGAACAGGATGTGCGTGGTGTCGACCTGCAGGAACTCCTGCTGCGGGTGCTTGCGGCCGCCCTTGGGCGGCACGTTGCAGACCGTACCTTCCAGGATCTTGAGCAGGGCCTGCTGCACGCCCTCGCCCGACACGTCGCGCGTGATGCTGGGGTTCTCCCCCTTGCGCGCGATCTTGTCGATCTCGTCGATGTAGACGATCCCGCGCTGCGCTTTCTCGATGTCGTGGTCGGCGTTCTGCAGCAGGTTGACGATGATGTTCTCGACGTCCTCGCCGACGTAGCCGGCCTCCGTCAGGTTCGTGGCGTCCGCGATCGCGAACGGCACGTTCAGGATCTTGGCCAGCGTCTGCGCGAGCAGCGTCTTGCCGCAGCCGGTGGGTCCCAGAAGCAGGATGTTCGACTTGCCCAGCTCGACGTCCTCGGCGCCCACCTTGGCGTCGATGCGCTTGTAGTGGTTGTGGATCGCCACCGCGAGGATCTTCTTGGCGCGCTCCTGGCCGATGACGTAGTCGTCGAGGACGGTCTTGATCTCGGCCGGCTTCGGGACCGGGGCCAGGCCGAAGCTCTCCGACTCCTTCTCGATCTCCTCGGCGATGATGTCGTTGCACAGGCCGATGCACTCGTCGCAGATGTAGACCGTCGGGCCTGCGATCAGCTTCTTGACCTCCTTCTGGCTCTTCCCGCAGAAAGAGCAGGAGAGACTTCCGTGGTCGTCGCGCTTGCGCTCGGTCGGCACTGAAGAAAATGGTAGCACACGACCCCACGCTCGCGCTGCGTGACTTTGTTGTCGGGCGGCGGCTGACGGCGGGTCCGATCGAGTGGTGAAATTTCACCGGCTCAGCGCCGCCAACATGCTGGCTTCGGGACGGCACGACGGTTGCCTTTTCTTCAGCCGTGCGCAGCAGGGCCATCGTTCTCGTGATAGTCGGACTCCTGCTCGGAGCGACCGCCCCGGCTCGGGGCCAAGCGTCGCTGGAAGAGCCCGCGCTCCCGGAACCTCACGTCGTCCATCAGGAACGAAAGGGCCTCCTGGTCGCCGGAGGGGTCGCCTTCGGCGTCAGCTACGGCCTAGCGGTGCTGCTCGGCCTCTTCACGACGGGCGGCGGCGGGGGGCTCGAGAGAGACAACGAGACGGTCCGCGATGGCAGGTTCCCGGTCATCATCGTCCCCGTGGCGGGTCCGATGCTCGAGTGGTGGCGTGCACCAGCGAGCTCCCGCGGATCGCCGATGGTGTGGGCGGCGTGGAGCGCCACCCAGGCGGCGGGCGCCGCCATGCTGGTCGCCGGTTTCGTCGGGCACGACGTCGTCGAATGGCGGCCGGTGCCCGAGGGACCACGCGTGCGCGTCGTCCCCGCGGTCACCCCGCAGTCGGGCGCGCTGTCGCTCGACGTCAGTTGGTAGCTGGCAGCTGGTGACGGCTACTTGCCGCTGGGAGCGGCGAGCTTTTGCACGAGCACGTCGTCGACCAGGCCGTACTCCTTGGCCTCGATGGCGCTCATGAAGTAGTCGCGTTCGGTGTCCGACTTGATCCGTTCGATCGGCTGGCCCGTGTGCTTGACCAGCAGCTCGTTCAGCTTGTCGCGCGTCCGCAGGATTTCCTTGGCGTGGATGTCGATGTCCGTCGCCTGCCCCGAGAAGCCGCCCAGCGGCTGGTGGATCAGGATGCGCGCGTGCGGCAGAGAGAACCGCTTCCCCTTCGCGCCCGCGGCGAGGAGGAACGCCCCCATCGACGCCGCCTGGCCCATGCAGAACGTCGCCACGTCGGGCCGCACGTACTGCATGGTGTCGTAGATCGCCATCCCCGCCGTCACCATGCCGCCCGGCGAGTTGATGTAGAGCATGATGTCCTTGTCGGGATCTTCGCTCTCCAGGAACAAGAGCTGCGCGATGATGATGTTCGCGACCTGATCGTCGACGGCGGTGCCCAGGAAGATGATGCGGTCCTTGAGCAGGCGCGAGAAGATGTCCCATCCCCGCTCGCCCCGGTGGGTCTGCTCGATGACCGTCGGGATGATGAAGTTGCGAATCGCGGGCGGGGCGTCGTCGGTCATTTGGGTTCCTTTTTCGCTTTCGCGGCCTTTTCTTTGCGCGCTTCTTCGGGCGTCACGATCAGTGAAGGCGCTTTTTCGTCGGTGATCTTAGCCTGCGCGATCAGCATATCAAGCGCCTTCTGCTCGCGGATCTGGCCCTCGATCTGATGGATGCGGTGGTCCTTCTCCAGCTCGGCGCGCAGCTGCTTCGGGTTCTCGTTGCGGGCCGCCGCCAGCTCGGCGATGCGCTTCTGTAGATCCGCGTCGCTGGCGGTGACGCCTTCGCGTTCGGCGATGGCCTGGATCAGGATCGATCCGCGCGCTTCTTCCTCGGCCTCGGCGCGCATCTCCTCGCGCATCTTCGCGTCGTCGATCCCCTCGACGTCGATGCCCATCATCGTCAGCTGCTGCTTCGCGCGGTTGACGACCATCTGCGCGTACCGCTCGATCAGCGCCGGGGCGATCGCGAACTCGTTTCGCTTGATGAGCTCCTTGATCAGCGCGCGCGTCATCTCGCCCTTGACCCGCCGCTCGTCCGCCTCGAGCAGCCGCTCGCGGACCTTGCCGCGCAGCCCTTCGAGGGTCTCCGCCTCGCCCGTGTCCTTGGCCATCTCGTCGTCGAGCGACGGGACCTTCTTCTCGCGAGCTTCCTTGATCGTCACGTGCAGGTGGACTTGCTTGCCCGATAGCTCGGGCAGCAGCCCCTCCCCCGACATCGTGTATTCGACCTCGATCGGCTCGCCGCCGATCGGCTTGTGCCGCAGCCGGCTGGCCAGGCCGGGCAGCGCGCCCTCGGTGTCGTTTTCGAGGTCGACGGCCACCTGGCGGCGCTTGAGCTTGTGCTCCCCCACCCGCCCGGACACTTCGACCAGCAGCAGGTCGGTATCGCCTGTCTCGGTGCGGCCCTCGACCGGCTTGAACTCGGTCAGGCGGCGGCGGTAGCCCTCCAGCGCCTCCGCGACGGCCTCGTCGGTCACGCCGGCGGGCCGGCGCGTCAGCGGCACCCCCGTGTAGTCCTTGGGCGTGACCTGCGACCGCACCTCGACGCGGGCCGTGAACTTGAACGGCGCGCCCGATTTGATCTCCAGCTCCTCGACGGTGGGCGGTGCGACCGGCTGGATCTGGTTCTCGCGGATCGCCTGCCCCAGCGAGTGCTCGACGAGATCCCGGGCCACCTCGTCCTCGACCTGGCGCTTGTACATTTTCTCGAGCAGCGCCCGCGGGACCTTGCCCGGACGGAATCCGGGAAGCCGCACCCCGCGACGGAGCGAGTCATAAGCCTTCTCGAGCTTGGGCACCACGTCCGCCCAGGGAAGCTCGAATTCGACTCGTTTCTCGACGGGCGAGAGGTCCTCGATCGTGATCTGCATGGGGTGGGTGCCGCTTGTCTACCTTCGCCACCGCTCGGGCGCAAGCAAGGCCGATACCCTGGGTAGACAGTTGTTTCCACGTCGCGCTTGCGCGACGGGCGGTGTTTCGTCAGCATTAGGCCCGCCATGGGTCTTGCCGGGTTCACGTTAGCCGATCGGCTGGGGGCGAAATCGTCCCCCTGCACGGTGCCGGGGTGTGCGCGCACCTGGCTGTCGATGGCGTCAGCGCAAAAGAAAATGTCGAAGCTCGGCGGCCGCGGCGCGCCGGATCCGTCCGATCCGGCGTCGTCGATGTGCGACCCGTGCCGCGACGCCTACGCGAAGACGAAGGACGTCGAGCGGCCCTGCGATCGCCCCGGCTGCACGGGGACCTGGACCTGGCACGTGATGCAGCAGATGGAGGCGTTCGCGACCAAGCGTCCGCCGCCGCAAGGCCTGTGCGCCGACGACGAGCGCCGGCTCGGCGAGCTGACGGACAAGACCATCCCCTGCGCCGTCCCGGGCTGCACGCGCACCTCGGCGTTCACACGCCGCGCGCAGCTGCTGGCGGGCGCGCCGGAGGTGGAGCCTCCTCTGCCCACGCAGCGCTGCGGTCAGTGCGAGGGCGTCTTCCGCAAGCTGAAGGATCGCCCCGTCCGTTGCGGCATCAACGGCTGCGACAAGAAGTGGACGTGGTCGGCGCTGGAGCAGATCGAGGCGTACGCGTCCGGCTTGACCAACGATCCGCCGCGGCGGATGTGCGACCGGTGCAAGGCGGACTTCGGTGCGATCGCCGATCGCGAGGTTCGCTGCCGCACGTCGGGTTGCAAGAAGACCTGGACGTGGACGCGCAGCGATCAGCTGGACGCATGCCTGGCTGGCAAGGCGCCGCCCAAGGCGCCGCACCGGATGTGCGAGAGCTGCAACGGCATCTACCGGACGCTGCAAGACGTGGAGCGTCCCTGCCGTCGCGCCGGCTGCAAGGGCGTCTGGATCGACAAGCGCGGCGGCCAGCTGGCCCGCGCCGTGCGCGGGAAGACCGGCGATCCCTATCCGCAGTACTGCGAAGACTGCTCGAAGAACATCGTCGAGCTGGAGGACCGGCAGGTCGCCTGCCGCACCGACAACTGCACCGGCACCTGGACCTGGACGAAGGCGGCGCAGCTGGCGGCCGGCGTGCGGCCTGAGCTGAAGGAGCCCGAAGGCGGCGAGCCCCTCGTGACGTCGACGGTCGATCTGGTGGCGGCGGCGGCCGCGGTAGCGGCCGGCGTGCTTCCGGAGGCGGCGGTGGCGCCGTCGACCAAGAAGAAGAACAAGAAGCGCAAGCGCGTCATCAAGCCGCCGGAGCGGCGCTGCGAGACCTGCAGCGACTTCCTCAAGGACAAGAAGACGCTGGAGATCGCCTGCAAGGGTTGCAGCACGCAGATCCCCTGGCCGCCCGAAAGCCAGCTGCAGACGCACCTGGGCGCGTGGGCCCAGCCTTCACTGTGCGGGGCGTGCAAGCGCGACCTGATCGAGGCGGAGCGCGCCGCGGCCCGCGAGGCGCTGCGCAACGCTCACCCCGGCCCGGGCGAGACGCCGCCAGCCGCGGCTCCCGAGCCTGCCTCGGAACCTTCGGCTCCCACGGACGACTCCGCCAGCGCTTGACGTCCGGCGCGCTCCCTCGCGCGCGCTAACGGGCGGTGGCCAGCTTGCGCGCCAGCGGATAGTCCGCGGGCAGCAGATCCATCGCCGGTAGTGAGGAAGGTGAGACCCACTCGATCTGCGCCACGTCGACGGCGCGCGGGCGGCCCTCGACGATCCGGCTCGCGTACACGAGCATGTAGAGATCGAAGTCCGGGTAGGCATGGAACACGACCTCGTGGATGCCGTCGACCGCGATGCCGCATCCCAGCTCCTCGCGTAGCTCGCGCACCAGCGCCGCCTCGGGATGCTCGCCGGGTTCGACCTTGCCGCCCGGGAACTCCCACAGGTTCGGCATCGCCTGATCGGGCCGCCGCCGCGACATCAGGATGCGGCCCTGCTCGCGCACCAGCGCCGCCACCACGAGCTTTCGTTCCCGCATGCGCGTTCAGACGCCGGGTGGCTTGTGCGCCAGCCCGGGCGACTTGGGGCGCTTGCCGCCGCCCGCGCCGATGGTGTCGACGAGACGCAACAGCTCGTCGACGTTGAACGGTTTCTGGATGACGGCCGGGACCGCATCCTCGAGAAAGCGCCGCGCGTCCCCCGAGAACGCCCCGCCGGTGACGAACACGAACCGGTTGGCCAGCGCCGGATACCGCTCGACGACGGCCGCGTGCAACTCCATCCCCGACATCTCGGGCATCTGCAGATCGCACAGCACGACGTCGAAGCGCGGGTCCTTCTCCAGCACCTTCAGCGCCTCGTGCGCGCCCAGCGCGGTGGTCAGCTCGTGCGCGTCGCACAGCATCCGGCGGTACGCCTTCAGCAACAACGCCTCGTCGTCGACGGCGAGGATCCGCCGGCGCTTCACCATGCGCGAAGGGGTCGTGTCCGGGAGGGGCGTCCGGGCCACCGCCGCGGCGGTGGCGGGGAGGCGCACGCGAAAGGTCGCGCCCTCCCCCGGCCGGCTCTCGACGATGATCTCACCGCCCAGGCTGCGCACGATGCCGAGCGAGATCGGCAATCCCAGCCCGGTCCCCATCCCGCGCGGCTTGGTGGTGAAGAACGACTCGAAGATCCGCGGCGCCGCCTCCGGCGCGATGCCCGGTCCGTTGTCGGACACCTCGACGACGACGTATTCCCCTTCGTCGAAGCTGCGCACGCGCACCAGGTTGCGTTTGACGTTGGCTTCTTCCAGCGCCTGCACGGCGTTCGAGATCAGGTTCAGGAACACCTGCCCCAGGCGCGGCGCGCTGGCCAGCACCGGACGGCTGGCGCGCAGATCCTGCTCGACGCGCGCCCGGTACTTCAGCTCGTTGCGCAGCATGGTCAGCGCGGACTCGACGGCGGTGTTGACGCTGATCGGGACGTTGATGTCCTCGTCGGCGTGCGAGAACGACCCCAGGTCGCGCACGATCCGCTGGATGCGCGCCATGCCTTCCTTCGATTCCTGCAGGACCGCGCTCGCCTCGAACAGCAGGTTCGACAGCGCGGCGTGCGCCGCGTCGGCGTTGGGAAGCTCGCGCAGCTTGTCCTCGATCAGGCGCATGTGCCCGGTCAGGGCCTCGATGTTCGCCAGCACGAACGCCGCCGGGTTGTTGATCTCGTGCGCGACGCCCGCGGCCAGTATGCCGATCGACGCCATCTTTTCGGACTGCAGGCGGCCGATCTCCCGCTCGCGTTCGTCGGTCGCGTCGCGGATGTACAGCACCACGCCCCGCTCCGACAGCGGGTACGCCCGGGCGGCGAACGCGCGCCCGTCCAGCGTCAGGCTGCGGTCCGCGATCGCGCTGCGGCGGGCGGCCTCGGCGGCGACGTCCTGCAGCTCTTGCTTCAGCGCGCTGCCGAACAGGCGCTCGCCGATGGCGTTGGCGACCTTGAGCGCGCCGTTGCGCGCCAGCAAACAGACACCGTCCTCGAACACGTCGAAGGTCTCGCGCAGCAGGTCGCCGCTGGAGGACGGACGGGTGGCCAGCGACGCCTCCAGGCTCGCCGGCGAGACCAGCACGAACGGGTGGCCGGCCTCGGCGGCCCGCACCAGCGCCGCCGCGATCGATTCGACCTGCTCCAGCTCCTGCTCGCGGATGCCCAGCGCGCGCGCCGCCGCGCGCCGGTCGCCCGTCTCGTTATCGACGAGGAGTATGCGCGCCATGCCCGTCCCCCCTTGGCGAGAGACCGGCCGCCTGTGGCCGGTGCAGGTCCAGCAGACGCGTGACCGTCGCCCGCAGCTCGCGCGGCGGCACCGGCTTCGCGAGGTAGGCGTCGAAGCCCGCCTCGAGGATGCGCTCGCGGTCGCCCGCCATCGCCTGCGCGGTGAGCGCCACGATGGGAACGTCCCCTCCGCCGGGCAACGCGCGGATGGCGCCGGTCGCTTGCAACCCCGACATCCCCGGCATCTGCACGTCCATGATCACCAGATCGGGAAGCTGCCTGCGGCAGTATTCGATCGCCTGCCGGCCGGTCGAGGCGGCCGCGATGTCGAACGAGAACGGTGCCAGCATCTGCCGCAAGGTGAACAGGTTGTCTTCGTTGTCTTCCACGATCAAGACCGTTGCCGGGACTTGCGGGGAGCCAGGAGCATACGCCTCTGCGCGAAGATCATCGACGGTCTCCTGCTCCGTTGACGGAGATGAAACCTTCCGATTTTCGGAGCCCTCCGCGGCGCGCGGCAGAGTCAGGGTGAACCTGGAGCCGCTGCCCGCGACGCTCGAGGCGGAGATGTCGCCCCCCATCAGCCGCGCCAGGCGGCTAGCGATCGCCAGGCCCAGCCCGGCGCCGCCCTGACGGCGCGCCAGCGTCTGATCGACCTGGACGAACTCCTCGAAGATGTGGCCCAGCTGGGCTTCGGGGATGCCGACGCCGGTGTCTGTCACATGTATGGCGACCCCGGCCGCGCTGACCCCGGCCGTCACGCGCACCATCCCCGCCTCGGTGAACTTGATCGCGTTCGCGATCAAATTGGTCAAGATCTGGCGAACCCGATCGACGTCGCAGCGCACGAGCGGCAGGTCGACGGGCAGCTTCACGCTGACCGCCAGATCCTTGGCGTCCGCGAGCGGCGACAGCGCCTCGACGACGGATGAGATCTGCGGAGCGAGGTCGATGTCTTCCGTGTCGAACACGAGGTGGCCCGATTCGATGCGCGACAGATCGAGAATGTCGTCAATCAGGCGCAGCAGCGTGTGGCCGTTGCGGGTCATGATCTCGAGGTAGCGCCGTTGATCGATGGTGAGCGGACCGGCGACGCCGTCGCGCAGCAGCTGAGACAGCGCCAGGACCGAATTGAGCGGCGTGCGGATCTCATGGCTCATGTTCGCGACGAACGCGCTCTTCAGCTGGTCGGCGTTCGTGGCCGACCGCGACAGCCCTTCCGCGATGCCATGCAACGGATTCACGACCCGGCGCATCGCCAGCGACGCCGCGGCGACCGCGGCCAGCACCCCCGCGCAGACGCACGCGGCCAGCCAGGCGACGGCGCTCGACCGCGTCAGGCCGGCGATGAGCAGGCCCGTCAGCGGGGCGGCCAGCGCCGCCGACAGAAAATAGGCGCGCAACCGGCGGCGCGCCAACGCCGCATCGGGCGTCTCCGCCGCGAAACGATCCTGCTTTCCCGCGCCGATCACGATCGCCTAGCCTCTTGCCGTCGCCCGTCCGCCCTCGTCTAAAGGTTGCTCC
>Ga0207651_10000322_pt1 | contig 20521 bp, 22 predicted proteins | sample KBSM23metaG_FD_184328 | JGI IMG/M metagenome (GOLD analysis project Ga0207651, IMG submission 184328) | Miscanthus rhizosphere microbial communities from Kellogg Biological Station, Michigan, USA - KBS M2-3 metaG (SPAdes) (version 2) | ecosystem: Host-associated > Plants > Roots > Rhizosphere >... | reverse complement strand
CAGAACTTCTCCGGCGACGACATGTGCAGCGCGATCCACTTGCCGTCGGCGCATTCGAGCACGTACGACTGCGAGACTCGCGGCCGGCTGTACGGGCCCATCACCTCGTTGACCTGGAAGAAGTGGGTGAAGGCGTCGAGGTTGAAGTGCGCCATCGCCTCGAGCATCGAGACCTCGACGGTGCGGCCGACGCCGGTGCGGCCGCGCTCGATCAGCGCGCCCATGATTCCGTAGGCGGCGTAGAAGCCGGTCAGCGAATCGGCGATCGCCGGGCCGACGACGCGCGGGTTCTCGGGATTGACCAGGAGGCCGAGGAAGCCGCTTGCCGCCTGCGCCACGGTGTCGTAGGCCGGCCGGTCGCGCGCCGGGCCGCTCGGTCCGAAGCCGCTGATCGAGCAGTAGACGAGACGCGGATTGAGCGCGCGCAGGCGCTTCTCGCCGACGCCGAGCTTCTCGGCGACGCCCGGCCGGAAGTTCTGGATGTAGACGTCGGCGCCAGCGATCAGCTCGTCCATCACCGCCTGGTCGGCCGGCTGCTTGGTGTCGAGGGCGATGCTGCGCTTGTTGCGGTTGTAGGTCTGGTAGTGCGGGCTGTACAGGCCGCCCTTGAAGGCACGGAACGGGTCGCCGGTGACCGGCACCTCGACCTTGACGACGTCGGCCCCGAGGTCGCCAAGCAGCATGCCAGCCGCCGGGCCGGTGATGAAGGTGCCCTGCTCGACGACCCTGATGCCTGCCAGGACCTGGCTCATGGGCGTGCGCTCACTTGCTCTTGAATCCTGCGGGCACGTCGCCGTCGTACTCCATCTCGCGCGTCGCCTGATAGGAGAGGGCGAAGCCGATCGGCTGCTGGATCTCCTCGTACAGGTGGGCGATCAGCCCGGCGGTGCGCGCCAGGATCGGCACGCCCTTGAGCGCCGCCGCCGGAAACCCGGCGCCGAGCAGCGCGGCGGGAATCGCGCCGGAGACATTGAGCTTGAGCGGTTTCCCCAGCACCTGCGGCAGCAACGCCTCGGCCGCCTCGGCGATGGCGACGAAGCGCAGGTCCGTGCCGGCGTCGCGCGCCACCGCGAACAGCGCCCCGACCCGCTCGTCGCGCTCCTTGTGCAGCGGGTGGCCATAGCCCGGGATCTGCTTGCCGGCGGCGCGCCAGGCCTGCATCACCTCCAGCGCGGCGGCGTCGAGCTTGCTGCCCGAGGCCACCTTGGCGTCGATCTCGGAATACATCCGGCCCGCGGTCTCGGAGGAGCCGAGCACGACCGAGCCGCAGCCGAGCACGCCGGCGGCGACCGCGCCCTGCATCGCGTCCGGCGCGGCGGCGAAGGTCATGCGCGCCGCCTGCACGCTCGGCACCAGGCCGTGCTCGGCGATCGCCACCAGCGTCGCGTTGAGCACGGCGGCCTCGCCGTCCGAAGGCAGCCGGCCGACGAGCAGGAGGAAGAAGTGCTCGATGAACGAGACCTTGCCGATCAGATCTTTCGAAAGATCGCGGCCGCGGATGACGATCGTGTGCTCGTCCGAGGTGCAGATCGCCGTGCGCGGCACGGTCGCCTTGCCGATTTTCATGGCCGGTTCCTGGAAGCGGTGCGGGACGGCCGGATCAGGCCGGGGTCGCCGCGAGGCGGAAGTCGTAGCTCGCCGAGTGGTAGGGCACCTTCATGTACCGGCCGTCGACCGCCTTGCCGGGCGGATGGGCGTCGAAGTCGACCACCAGGCTGTCGCGCTTGCCGAACACCGCGTCCTGGTCGATGTAGGGACTGCCGGCGACGAAGATGTGGGTCGTGACCGGCACGTGGCCGTCGGCCGAGACCATCATGTGCATGTGCCCCGGGCGGAAGATGCTGCGATCGGTGATCCGCATCATCTCGCCCACCGGGCCGTCGTCCGGAACCGGGTAGTAGGTGGGGCGGATCGACCAGAACCAGTAACGGCCCTCGGCATCGGTGCGGAAGCGCCCGCGTGCCTTCATCGTCGGCTCGGCCGAGAGTTGCACGTCGTACTTGCCCTCGCCGTTCCCGGACCAGACGTCGAGCAGCGCGCCGACCAGCGGCTTGCCGTCGCAGTCGGTGACCCGGCCCATGTAGAGCGTCGGCTCGCCGGGGACGCCTTCGCCGATGTCGCTGCCGAGCGGCAGGTCGGGCGCGCCGGGCCAGTAGAACGGGCCCTCGACCGTGGCCTCGGTCGCCGGCGTCGCGCCGGTGCTGTTGCCGCTCGCCCGCGCCTGCGCCAGCGAGACGACCATCATCGACAGACCGAGGGTGTCGGAAAGCAGGATGAACTCGGGGCGCTTCTCGGTCGAGATCTGACCGGTGCGGGTGAGGAACTGCAGGCCCGCAAGCCACTCCTCGGGCTTCAGGTCGACCTCGCGGGCGAAGGCATGCACATGCTTGACCAGTGCCGTCATGATCTCGCGCAGCCGCGGATCGGGCGTCTTGGCGAACGCAGCGACGACGTCCTGCGTCAGCCGCTCTTGGTTGTATTCGGACATCTCGTCTCCTGGGGTCGCTGCCGGCGGCTCGGAAATCCGCCCGGGGCCGAAGCTTAGGGTTGCGTGGCCGGGCCGAGGAAGTGACGTTTTCGCATCGATATGATCGACAGCATCGATTCGACAACCGGGTTTCCATGGAGCTGAGGCATCTTCGCTACTTCGTGGCCGTGGCCGAGCACCTCAGCTTCACGCGGGCGGCGGCGCGGGTCCACGTCACGCAGTCGACCCTGTCGCACCAGATCCGCCAGCTCGAGGAGGAGGTCGGCCAGCCGCTCTTCGACCGGATCGGCAAGAAGGTCGTCACCACCGAGGCCGGCGAGTTGTTCCTCGGCTTCGCGATCCGCGCCCTGAAGGAGGTCGACCAGGGCATCGCCATGCTCAAGCCCGGAAGCGGCGGGCTCACCGGCCAGGTGCGGGTCGGCGCCACCCACACCTTCAACATCGGCCTGATCCCGGAATGCGTCGCCCTCTTCCTCGCCCGCCATCCGACGGTGCGGGTGCGGGTCGAGGAGCTTGCCGCCGACCAGATCGGCGAAAAGCTGCGTGCCGGCGAGCTCGATCTCGGCATCGCCTACCGGCCGAGCGGCGCCACCGACCTCTGGTTCGAGCCGCTCTACAACGAGGAGATGGTGCTGGTGGTGGCGAACAGCCATCCGCTCGCCGGCCGCAAGCGCATCCGCATGGTCGAGCTGCACCAGCAGCGGCTGGTGCTGCTGCCCGAGTACTTCGCCACCCGCATCCTGCTCGAGGAATGCTTCAAGGCGAGCGGCGCCGAGCCGATCGTCATCGCCGAGTTCTCGACCATCGCGCCGATGCTCGGCCTAGTGCTGCGCATGGAGATCGGCGCGATCGCCGCGATCAACGCGGTGCCGGCGGCGATGAGCGGCCTGAGCATGATCCCGATCGAGAGCCCGACACCGATCCGCACCCCCGGCCTGCTCTGGCGCCTCGAGGCCAAGCGGGCGGCGACGGTGCAGTCGTTCGCCGTCATCGTGCGCAAGACCGCGCTCGGCAACAGCCTGCGCCAGGAAGGTCCGGCCTGAGCGGCGCGCCGGGCCTCGCTGGCGGCGATCGCCGCCTATGGGCGGACTAGCAAATTCCGATTGGCCCGAGGACGGCGCGCGGGCTAACCTTGGCTCGCAACAAGAACCGGAGCATCGAACCATGGCCAAGGCCGCCCGCAGCAGCGCCGCACCGCGCATCAACATCGGTATCAGCGAGAAGGACCGGGCGGCAATCGCCTCCGGCCTGTCGAAGCTGCTCGCCGACACCTACACGCTCTACCTCACGACCCACAACTTCCACTGGAACGTGACCGGGCCGATGTTCAACACCCTGCACCTGATGTTCATGGGGCAGTACACCGAGCTCTGGAACGCGGTCGATCCGGTCGCCGAGCGGATCCGCTCGCTCGGCCATCCCGCCCCGGGCTCGTATGCGCAGTTCGGCAAGCTGAGCTCGATCAAGGACGCGCCGGCGACGCCGCCCGCGGCGCTCGAGATGGTGCGCATCCTGGTCGAGGGCCACGAGGCCGTGGCCCGCACCGCCCGCGGCATCTTCCCGCTGGCCGACAAGGCCGGCGACGAGCCGACCGCCGACCTGCTGACGCAGCGCCTCACGGTGCACGAGCAGACGGCCTGGATGCTGCGCAGCCTGCTCGAATAGCAGGGCACCGCCGATAGCAACCCCGTCACGGGGCGCGGCCGCCGCCGTGGCCGGAACGCGCCGCGGGGACGCTTGACACGTCCTTTTGGTAAGCTTATCCTTACCGTAAGCAATTGCCTACCATGTCGCGTCCCAACCTCGCCCTCTCCGCCCGCCGCTTCGCCGCGCTCGGCGATCCGACCCGGCTCCAGGTCTTCCTGCTGCTCTCGCGCGAGCCGCAGTCGGTCGCCGAGGTGGCCCGTTACACCGCGGTCAGCCGCCCGGCGGTCTCGCAACACCTGAAGGTGCTCGTCGACGCCGGCCTGGTGGCGCGGGAGTCCGCCGGCACGCGCAACCTGTACCGCCCCGACGCCGACGGCGTCACCTCGATGCGCGGCTTCTTCGACAGCCTCTGGGATGTCGGTCTCGCCCGCTTCAAATCGGCCGCCGAAGCGGTCGCCCGCTCGCACCTCAAGGAGAAGCCATGACCGCTGCCGTCGCCGCACCGCTCAGCGTGAAGAAGACCGTCCTGGTCGCCGCCTCGCAGGCCATCGCCTTCGAGGTGTTCACGGCGCGCCTCGCCGCCTGGTGGCCGATGCCTTCGCACCACATCGGCCAGGCCGAATGCGTCGACGTGGTGGTCGAGCCGCGCGTCGGCGGTCGCTGGTTCGAGCGCGGCAGCGACGGCAGCGAATGCGACTGGGGCCGGGTCCTGGCCTGGGAGCCTCCAGGCCGCGTCGTCTTGGCGTGGCAGCTCGGCGCGAACTGGGCGTTCGATCCCTCCCTCCTCACCGAGGTCGAGGTGCGCTTCGTCGCCGTCGACGACCGGCAGACGCGGGTCGAGCTCGAGCATCGCGGCCTCGAGGCCTACGGACCGCAGGCGCCGGCCATGCGCGACGTCTTCGCGTCGCCCAACGGCTGGACCGGCATGCTCGAGCACTACGCCGAGGTCGCCGGGCGCTGAAGCCCGGGGGTTTTGCTCGGACGCCGGCCTCGGCCGCGCGCAGCGGTCTACGATGGCGGTCCATGCGGATCGCCATCGTCACCTTCGACGGCTTCAACGAACTCGACTCGTTCATCGCGCTGGGCCTGCTGAACCGGCTTTCGGCGCAGGGCTGGAAGGCGGAGATCGCCAGCCCCTCGGCCAAGGTCACCTCGATGAACGGGGTGACGATCCAGGCGCAGCAGCCGCTCGAGTTCGCCAACAGCGCCGACATCGTGCTCTTCGGCAGCGGCATCTACACCCGCGCCATCGCCGACAGCTTCGGCAAGAAGGGGTCGCTCCTCGACCGCCTGCAGCTCGATCCGGTGCGCCAGACGATCGGCGGGCAGTGCTCCGGCGTGCTGCTGATGGCGCGCCTGGGCCTGCTCGCCGACCAGCCCGCGGCCACCGACCTCGCCACCCGCCCGTGGCTGATGGAAGCGGGGGTTCGCGTCGACGACTCGCCCTTCCGCGCCCGCGGGCCGATCGCCACCGCCGGCGGCTGCCTCGCCTCGCAGTACCTCGCGGCCTGGGCGATGGTGCGCGGCGCCGGCTGGGCCGCCGCCGGGCGGGCGCTGCACTACGCGGCGCCGGTCGGCGAGAAGGAGAGCTACGTCAAGCGCGTGCTCGACGTCGTCCGGCCGTTCGTCAACGGTGCTGCCGACTGAGCGGCTCGGTCGCGCCGCTCGAAAGCGGCGGCGGTCCCGAGCGGACGGCGCCCTTGACCTCAGCCCAGCTCGTCGATGTTCTTCGGCCAGCTCTCCTTGAGCAGCCGCGACAGCGCCCTGTCGGCGAGCAGCCTGCCGCCGGTCTGGCAGCGGGCGCAATAGTTGGTCTCGTTGTCGGCGCGGACGATGCGCTGCACTGGGGCGCCGCAATCCGGGCAGGGCTGGCCGAAGCGGCCGTGGACCGCCATCTGCGGATGAAAGGCGGTGACCTTCTCCGGCCAGCCGCCGGCACGATCGGCCTCGGCGCCGAGCCGCTCGGTCCACTCGGCGAGGACGGCGCGAGCCGCGCTATGGAGCCGCTCCACGGCGGCGGCGTCGAGCGAGCGGGTCAGCGCCAGCGGCGATAGCCGCGCCCGATGCAGGATCTCGTCGGAATAGGCGTTGCCGATGCCGCTGAAGAGCTGCGGCAGGGTGAGGGCACGCTTGACGGTGTGGTTCTCCGCGGCCAGCCGTGCCGCGAAGGCGGCGAGGTCGGCCGTCATCACGTCGATGCCGCCCGGGTCCATTGCCGCCAGCGCGTCGCGGCCCTGCAGCAGGTGGAGCGAGGCGCGCCGCTGCGTGCCGGCCTCGGTGAGCAGCAAGGTCCCGGCGGCCTCGAACTCGAACAGCGCCAGCGCGATCCGCCCCGGCGGCTTGCTTCCGGGCGCGAGCCACTTGAGGCGGCCGGCGATCATCAAGTGGATGACCAGGAAGAGCTCGCCCTCGAGCCCGAGGACGATCCGCTTGGCGAGTCGCTCGACGCCCTCGACCTGTCGGCCCTCGGCGGTGGCGAGCGGCGGCACCGCCGTGCGGACCAGGAACGGATTCAGCACCTTGATCCGCTGCAGCCGCCTGCCGACGACGCGCCGGGCCAGCCGCTCGACATAGACGGTGACATCGGGCATCTCGGGCATCGGCCGAGTGTGCACCGGCGAGCCGCCGGATAATCGCTGCTCCATCCGGCCGCTCCGTCGCGGCGCCCCTTCCTCCCCGATGCCCGACCTCGCCACCGAGGTGCGCCGCCGGCGCACCTTCGCCATCATTTCCCACCCCGACGCGGGCAAGACCACGCTCACCGAAAAGCTGCTGCTGTTCTCCGGCGCGATCCAGATCGCCGGCTCGGTGAAGGCGCGCAAGGCCTCGCGCCACGCCACCTCCGACTGGATGGAGATCGAGAAGCAGCGCGGCATCTCGGTCGCCTCGAGCGTGATGCAGATGGAATACCGCGGCTGCGTCATCAACCTGCTCGACACCCCCGGCCACCAGGACTTCTCCGAAGATACCTACCGGGTGCTGACCGCGGTCGACGCGGCGCTGATGGTGATCGACGCCGCCAACGGGGTCGAGCCGCAGACGCGGCGGCTGCTGCAGGTCTGCCGGGCGCGCAACACGCCGATCCTGACCTTCGTCAACAAGATGGACCGCGAGGTCAAGGAGCCGCTGGCACTGATGGAGGAGATCGAGCGCGAGCTCGGCATGGAGGTCGTGCCCTTCACCTGGCCGGTCGGCATGGGCAAGAGCTTTCACGGCGTGATGGACCTGCGCGAAAAGCAGATGCGCGTGTTCAGGCCCGGCCAGGACCGCGACCGGGACGACGACGAGATCCTCGCCGGTCTCGACCACCCCGCCTACGCCGAGCGCTTCGGCATGCAGTACGAGCAGGCCGAGGGCGAGATCGACCTGCTCGCCGACGCCGCGCCGCCGTTCGACCGCGAGGCCTTCCTCGCCGGCAGGCAGACGCCGATGTTCTTCGGCTCGGCGGTCAACAACTTCGGCGTGCGCGAGGTGCTCGACGCCCTGGTCGACCTGGCGCCGCCGCCGGCCGACCGGGTGGCGACGCAGCGTACGGTCCATCCCGAGGAGCCGAAGTTCAGCGGCGTGGTGTTCAAGATCCAGGCCAACATGGACCCGGCGCACCGCGACCGGATCGCCTTCGTCCGCGTCGCCTCGGGCCACTTCGAGCGCGGCATGCGGCTCAAGGTCGTGCGCTCCGGCAAGGAGCTGCGGCCGAACACGGTGGTGAGCTTTCTCTCGCAGCGGCGCGAGTTGCTCGACGAGGCCTTCGCCGGCGACATCATCGGCATCCCGAACCATGGCGTGCTGCAGCTCGGCGACACGCTCTCCGAAGGCGAGGCGCTGCAGTACACCGGCCTGCCGTTCTTCGCCCCGGAGATGTTCCGCTCGGTCGAGGTCGCCGATCCGCTGCGCTCGAAGCAGCTGCGCGCCGGCCTGACCCAGCTCGGCGAGGAGGGCGCGATCCAGGTGTTCCGCCCGGTCGCGGGCACGGTGCTGCTGCTCGGCGCGGTCGGCCAGCTGCAGTTCGAGGTGGTCGCGCACCGACTCGAGCACGAGTACGGCGTCAAGGCGCGGATCCTGCCGGCGCGCTACAACGTCGCCCGCTGGGTCACCTGCGACGACGCCGACGGCGGGCAGAAGGAGCTGCAGCGCTTCATCGACGGCAATGCCCACCGCGTCGCCCGCGACGCGGTCGACGCGCCCTGCGTCCTGCTCGAATACGCCGGCGAGCTGCGGGCGATGCAGGAGAACTGGCCGAAGATCCGCTTCCACGCCCTGCGCGAGCACGCCGGGCTGGTGTTCCAGAAGCAGCTCGAGGGCTGAGCCGCGTCAGCCGCTGCGCGACGTGGCCGGGCGGTCGGAGCCTGGGCTCGCGGTACTACTTGTCGTGGCCCTTGCCGTTGTTGCCGTGGCCCTTGCCTTCGTCATGCTTGTCGTGGCCGTTGTGGTGGCCGTTGTTCCAGCCGGGATGCTCATGCTGGTAGCGCTCCCTGACCCACTCGTCCCGCACGAAGTACACCGGCTGGTTGCAGGCGCCGTAGTGGCCGCAGTACTGGCGCCAGTTCTGCTGGTGCGCCGGGGGCACGTAAAGGTAGATGGGCTGGCGCTGGTATGCGACGGGCTGGCGTTCGATGATCACCGGCTGCTGCACGACCAAGGCCGGCGGCGGGACGTCGCCGATCGTGATGCGGCCGTAGACGCCGGGCTGATTGATGCCGATCGAGACGCTGGTCTGGGCGAAGGCCGAACCGGCCAGGCCGGCAACGAGCGCAAAAGCGAAAATCTTCCTCATGTTTCTCTCCAGGACAAGGTTGCCCTTCATTAACGCATCGCGACCCCGTGCCCGAGACCGGGTGCGGGCGGGGCTGCGTGTCGGACTTCACGCCGTGGCCGCCGAACGGTAGTAACGAAAAGCAATGGACCTGCCTCTGCGGCGCTCGCGCCTCGCGCTCTGGCTCGACCTGATCCGCTGGGACCGGCCTGCAGGCTGGCTGCTGCTGCTCTGGCCGACGCTCTCGGCGCTCTGGATCGCCTCGGGGGGCTTTCCGGGCTGGCATCTGCTGGGGGTATTCGTCGCTGGAACGATCCTGATGCGCAGCGCCGGCTGCGCCGCCAACGACGTCGCCGATCGCGAATTCGACCGCCACGTCAAGCGCACCGCGGCCCGGCCGGTGACCAGCGGCGCGGTCCCGCCGTGGGAAGCGCTCACGCTCGGCGCCGCGCTCGCCGGCGTCGCGTTCGCGCTCGTGCTCACGACCAACCCCGCGGCCGTCGCCTGGAGCTTCGCCGGTCTGGCGGTGACGCTGTTCTATCCGTTCAGCAAGCGCTTCTTCGCGATGCCGCAGGCGGTCCTCGGCGTCGCCTTCAGCTTCGGCATCCCGATGGCGTTCGCCGCGGTGCGCGGCAACGAGGCGCGCTCGCTGGCCGACGTGTTCGTCGCCGTGCCGCCGCTCGCCTGGTGGCTGCTGCTCGGCAACCTGTTCTGGGTGCTCGCCTACGACACCGAGTACGCGATGGTCGATCGCGACGACGACCTGCGCATCGGCATCAAGACCTCGGCGATCACGCTCGGCCGCTTCGACGTGGCGGCAGTCATGGTGTTCTATCTGGCCTTCCTGGCGATCTGGGCAGGGCTCGGAGCGCAGTGGGGCGCGGGCTGGCCGTATTTCATCGGCCTGGCCGCAGCGGCGCTGATCGCCGCCTGGCACTTCACGCTGATCCGCAAGCGCAGCCGCGACGGCTGCTTTCGCGCCTTCCGCCTCAACCACTGGCTCGGCTTCGCGGTCTTCGCCGGCGTCGCCGTCGACCTCGCCCTGCGCTGACGGCAACGAACGCCGGCGCCCTGCGACGCCGGCGTTCGTTCGTTCAGGCCGCGACCGGCTCGGCCGCGGCGATCCGCTCGAGGGCCCGGCCGAGCGCCGCGACCGCCTGGTCGATCTGCTCGCTCTTGATCGTCAGCGGCGGCGCCATCCGCACGACGGTGCCGTGCGTGTCCTTGGTCAGCACGCCCTCGTCGACCAGCGCGTCGCAGACCCTGCGGGCGCCGGCGAAGGCCGGGTCGATCTCGACGCCGACCAGCAGGCCCTTGCCGCGGATGTCGATGATCGCCGGGTGATCGAGCCGATCCAGCCTGGCCAGCAGGTAGTCGCCCTGCACCCGCGCGGTCTCGCAGTACGGACCCTGCTCGAGCAAGGTCAGCGCCGCCTCGCCGACGGCGGCGCCGAGCGGGTTGCCGCCGAAGGTGCTGCCGTGGTCGCCGGGGGCGAACACCGCCATCAGTTCCTCGCGGGCGCAGAAGGCGCTCACCGGCAGCAGGCCGCCGCCGAGCGCTTTGCCGAGGGTCAGGCCGTCGGGGCGCACGCCTTCGTGGTCGCAGGCGAGGAGGCGCCCGGTGCGGCCGAGGCCGGTCTGCACCTCGTCGGCGATCATGAGGATGTTGCGCCGGGTGCAGATCTCGCGCACCGTGCGCAGATAGCCGAGCGGCGGAACGATGATGCCGGCCTCGCCCTGCACCGGCTCGACGATGAACGCGGCCGTGTTCGGGCCGATCGCCGCGTCGAGCGCGGCCGGGTCGCCGAACGGCACGCTGCGAAAGCCGGGCGTGAACGGGCCGAAGCCGTCGCGGTACTGCGGCTCGCTCGAGAAGCTGATGATGGTCGTGGTGCGGCCGGCGAAGTTTCCGGCGGCCACCAGGATCTCGGCCTGCCCGGCGGGCACGCCCTTGACCTTGTAGGCCCACTTGCGCGCCGCCTTGATCGCGGTCTCCACCGCCTCGGCGCCGGTGTTCATCGGCAGGGCGCGGTCCATCCCGGTCATGCGGCAGAGGCGCTCGAGGAAGCTGCCCAGGCGCGCGGTGTGGAACGCGCGGCTGGTGACGGCAAGCGTCTTCGCCTGCTCGGTCAGGGTCTGGACCAGCGTCGGGTTGGCGTGGCCGAAGCTCACCGCCGAATAGGCCGACATCATGTCGAGATAACGGCGGCCGGCGGTGTCGAACAGCCAGACGTCCTGGCCGCGCTCGAGCACCACCTTCAGCGGGTCGTAGTTGCGCGCGCCATGGCGACGCTCGAGCTCGATCGGCGTGAGGGACTTCCTGGCGAGGGCTTGGGCCCGGGCGGCGGTGGTCATGGTGGCTCCTGCGTGACTGCAGGTGGCACTTTAGCTGCGCCGACGCGAAATGTGCTTTCTAAATCATGCGCATCTAGGCGTCTTGGCGCATGATCCTTTCTCCAATTGCTATGATTTCGTGATGACCACGCCTTTGGACGACATCGACCGCAAGATTCTTCGCTTGCTCCAGACGGATGGGCGGGCCAGCAACGTCGATCTCGCGGCCCGGGTCCACCTCTCCGCACCGCAGTGCTACCGCCGGGTGCGGGCGCTGGAGGAGGCCGGCGTGATCCGCGGCTACAGCGCGCGCCTCGCGGCCGAGGCGCTCGGCCTGTCCGTCACCGCCTACGTCAGCGTCAGCATTGCCGGCGACCAGTTCGGCCGCGTGCGGGAGATCGAGGCGCAGATCCGCGACTATCCGCAGATCCTCGAATGCCAGGCGGTCTCGGGCGACTACGACTATCTGCTCAAGGTCGTGGCGCGCGACCTGAAGAGCCTGAGCACCTTCCTCACCGACCGGCTGATGCAGGTCGCCGGCATCGACGACGTGCGCTCGATGATCTGCCTCGAAGAAGTCAAGCCGCCTTCACCCTTGCCCGTCGAGCCCTAGGCTCGGCGGGCAAGGGCACGGCGGGCCGTACAGGGCTGCTCCCTCCCCGCTTCGCTCCCCTCCCTCCGAGAGGGAGGGGCCGGCCCCCGTGGGGCCGCTTTCCGTTGCGAAGGTCGGCTATGGATACAACCCGCGTTCCTCACGGGCGATGAGGATCCGCTCGCAGGCGACCGCGAAGGTCGCGGTGCGCAGGCTGATCTTGTGCCGGTCGGCGGTATCCCAGATCTTCTTCAGCGCGTCGACCATGATCTTGTCGAGGCGGACGTTGATCTCGTCCTCGCTCCAGAAGAAACTCGAGAAGTCCTGCACCCACTCGAAGTAGCTGACCGTGACACCGCCGGCGTTGCAGATCACGTCGGGCACGACCAGGATGCCGCGCTCGCCGAGCACGTCGTCGGCCTCGGGCAGGGTCGGGCCGTTCGCGCCTTCGAGCACCAGCTTGGCCTTGATCCGATTGGCCCGCTCCGACGTGATCTGGCCCTCGAGCGCCGCCGGGATCAGGATGTCGCAGTCGACGTCCCAGAACGCCTCGGCCTCGATCCGCCCGGCGCCCTCGATGTTGGCGATGCCGCCGTCGCGCCGCAGCACCTCCATCGTCTTCAGCATGTCGAAGCCCGCCGGCAGCACGAGCGTGCCGGTGTGGTCCTGCATGGCGACGACCTTCGCGCCCGCCTGCACGAACAGCTCGGCGGCGGCGCTGCCGACGTTGCCCATGCCCTGGACCGCGACCCGCGCGCCGTCGAGGTTGAGGTTGATCCGCCGCGCCGCCTCGCGCCCGGTGACGAAGACGCCGCGTCCCGTCGCCTTCACCCGCCCCAGCGAGCCGCCGAGGTGGATCGGCTTGCCGGTGACGACGCCGGTGGCGGTGCCGCCGGTGTTCATCGAGTACGTGTCCATCATCCAGGCCATGATCTGGCCGTTGGTGTTCACGTCCGGCGCCGGGATGTCGCGATTCGGGCCGATGATGATGCCGATCTCGCTGGTGTAGCGCCGGGTCATGCGCTCCAGCTCCTTCAGCGACAGCAGCTTCGGGTCGCAGCGAATGCCGCCCTTGGCGCCGCCGTACGGCAGGTTCACCGCCGCGCACTTCACCGTCATCCAGGCCGCGAGCGCCATCACCTCCTCGAGCGTCACGTCGGGGTGGAAGCGCACGCCGCCCTTGCCCGGGCCGCGCGACAGGTTGTGCTGGACGCGAAAGCCCTCGAAGTGGGCGACGGTGCCGTCGTCCATCTCGATCGGCACGTCGACGATGAGGGCGCGCTTCGGGCGCTTCAACGTTTCCGACCAGTGCGCGAGCGAGCCGAGATAGGGCAGCACGCGGTCGACCTGCGCGAGATAGGTGTGCCAGGGGCTCGTGGCGGTCGGCGCGAGATAGGAGAGGTAGCTCATCGAGGAGTCCTTATGGGAGTTGTCGAAAGGCGGGGGCCGGATCGGGCCAGCCCACGACTCTAGTCCCCGGCGATGCGCACTGTCACCTTGCAACGCCGCAGGGAGCGACGCCCCCGGGGAGCAGCCTGGGCCAGCTAGGAGTCCGGCCGGCCGAACTCGTCGCCGAGCTCGCGGGCGCGGTCCCGCGCGGCGAGGATCGCCTCGACCCAGGCGGCCTTGACGCCGCGCGATTCGATCAGCGTCATCGCCGCGTGCGTGGTGCCGCCGGGGGAGGTGACATTGCGGCGCAGCGTCTCGAGGCTGTCGCTCGAGGCGGCGGCGAGGGCGGCGGCGCCGGCGACCGTCTGCACCGCCAGGCGACGGGCCTCGTCTTCGCCCAGCCCCATCTCCCCGCCGGCGGCCAGCATCGCTTCGATCAAGTGGAAGACATACGCCGGGCCCGAGCCGGAAAGCGCGGTGACGGCGTCGAGCGCGGCCTCGTCGTCGAGCCAGACGAGCTTTCCGGTCGGCGCCAGCGTGGCCGCGACCTGCTCCCGATCGGCGGCCGACACCGCCGGCCGGGCGTACACGCCGGCCACGCCCTGGCCGATCAGCGCCGGCGTGTTCGGCATCGCCCGGACGACCCGTTCGCTGCCGCTGGCCTCGACGATCGCGTCGCAGCGGATGCCCGCCATCACGCTGAGCTGCAGCGCGCCGCTCACGTAGGGCGCGCAGGGCGCGGCGGCGACGCGAAAGAGCTGCGGCTTGACCGCCCAGACGACCAGCGCGGCCGTGGCGAGCGAGTCGTCGGCCGCGGGCAGCACCCGGACGCCGAAGCGGCTCGCCAGGCCTTGTCGCTGCGCCTCGCCCGGATCGACGACGAGGATCGATTCGGCGGCCCGACCGCCGGCGACGAGCCCGCCGACGATCGCGCCCGCCATGTTGCCGCCGCCGATGAACGCGATCGTCGCCATCGCGCGAGTGTACGGAGGCGGCGGCGCCGGGCGTCAGCGGCTGACGGCGGCGCGGCGAACCTCTCGACCTCTCGTCTTGTGCCTTCGGGCGCGGCATGATCTCCGCGCGTCGGGCCCCGCCGACGCATCCGGAGGCCCCATGCATCTCGAAGGATCCTGTCACTGCGGCGCCGTCCGCTTCAGCGTCGAGGCGCAGAGCCCGGTGCCGTTCATGCATTGCCACTGCTCGATCTGCCGCAAGACCGCGGGCAGCGGCGGGTTCGGCATCAACCTGGGCGCGAAATCGGCGACGCTGAAGGTGCGCGGCGAAAGGCATCTCTCCCGCTATCACGCCCTGCTGCGCGAGCCGGGCAAGCGAGCGAAGCGCTCGCCCGCGGCGCGCCACTTCTGCCGCGAGTGCGGCAGCCCGCTCTGGCTCTATGACCCGCGCTGGCCCGAGTTGGTGCATCCGCACGCCTCGGCGATCGACACGCCGCTGCCGAAGCCGAAGGAAGTGGTGGAGGCGGCCCTGGCCTTCGCGCCGGCGTGGGTCGACGTGCCTTCCGGCAAGGGCCACGTCCATTGCCGGGAGTGGCCGAAGGAATCGCTCGAGGACTGGCACCGCCGCCACGGGGTCCTGAGCGAGTGACGCTCAGGCCGGCCGCGGCCGCTCGCCGAAGATGGCGCTGCCGACCCGGACCAGGGTCGACCCCTCGGCGATCGCCGCCTCGAGATCGGCGCTCATGCCCATCGACAGCGTGTCGAGCGGCAAGCCTTCGGCCTGCAGCGCCTCGAACACCTCGCGCAGGGCGCGATGCGGTCGGCGTTGGATCTCGAAGTCGCCCGCCGGCTCGGGAATCGCCATCAGGCCGCGCAGGTTCAGCCGCGGCAGCGAGGCCACCGCCAGTGCGACCTCGGCGACGTCGCGCGGCGCGAGCCCGGCCTTGGAAGCTTCGCCGCTGATGTTGACCTGAAGGCAGATGTCGAGCGGCGGCAGAGCCGCCGGCCGCTGCGCGCTCAGCCGCTCGGCGAGCTTCAGCCGGTCGACCGTGTGCACCCAGTCGAAGTGTTCGGCGACGACCCGGGTCTTGTTGCTCTGCAGCGGGCCGATCAGATGCCATTCGATCCGCTCGCGCAGCTCGCCCAGGCTCAGGATCTTCTCCAGGCCCTCCTGCACGTAGTTCTCGCCGAAGCGGCACTCGCCCTCGGAATGGGCCGCGCGCACCGCGTCGGGGCCGAAGGTCTTGCTCACGACAAGCAACGTGACGCTTTCCACGGGGCGCCCGGCGCTGGCACAAGCGCTTGCAATGCGCTCATGCACACGGGCGAGCTTGTCTGCGATCATTGCACTACCGTTGCACTGCAGCCGCGCTGCGACGCTTGTCGCCGCGCCCGAGGCGCACTTCCGGACGATTCATGGACATTACCCAACTGCTGGCGTTCTCGGTCAAGAACAAGGCCTCCGACCTGCACCTTTCGGCCGGCCTGCCGCCGATGATCCGCGTTCACGGCGATGTCCGCCGCATCAATGTCGACCCGCTCGAGCACAAGCAGGTGCACGACATGGTGTACGACATCATGAACGACTCGCAGCGGAAGAACTACGAAGAGACGCTCGAGTGCGATTTCTCATTCGAGATCCAGGGCCTGGCGCGGTTTCGGGTCAACGCATTCAACCAGAACCGCGGCGCCGGCGCCGTGTTCCGGACCATTCCCTCGAAGATCCTGACCCTGGAACAGCTCAACTGCCCGGCGGTGTTCGCCGAGCTCGCGGTCAAGCCGCGCGGCATGGTGCTGTGCACCGGGCCGACCGGCTCGGGCAAGTCGACCACCCTGGCGGCGATGGTCAACCACCTCAACGAGAACGAGTTCGGCCACGTGCTCACGGTCGAGGATCCGATCGAGTTCGTGCACGAGTCGAAGAAGTGCCTGATCAACCAGCGCGAGGTCGGCCCGCACACCCTGAGCTTCGCCAACGCGCTGCGCTCGGCGCTGCGCGAGGACCCCGACGCGATCCTGGTCGGCGAGATGCGCGACCTGGAGACGATCCGGCTGGCGCTCACCGCCGCGGAAACCGGCCACCTCGTGTTCGGCACGCTGCACACCTCGAGCGCTGCCAAGACGGTCGACCGGATCGTCGACGTGTTCCCCGCCGCGGAAAAGGAGATGGTTCGCGCCATGCTGTCGGAATCGCTGATCGGCGTGATCTCGCAGACGCTCTGCAAGACCAAGGACGGCGCCGGCCGCGTCGCCGCGCACGAGATCATGCTGGGCACCGCGGCGATCCGCAACCTGATCCGCGAAAGCAAGATCGCGCAGATGTACTCGGCGATCCAGACCGGCAATTCCATCGGCATGCAGACGCTGGACCAGAACCTCGCCGACCTGGTGCGGCGTAACATCGTGGCCCCCGCGGAAGCGAGAGCCAAGGCGAAGTTCCCCGAGAACTTCCCGGGGTGAGGCCGGACGTGGGACAGTCCCTGCGGACTGGCGCACGCCTGCCGAACGACCGCGCGCTCGCAAGCGCGCGGTCAGGGTGAGCAACAAGGAAAGCCATGGAACGCGACCAGGCATCGAAATTCGTCAATGACCTGCTGCGGCTGATGGTGTCGCGCCAGGGTTCCGACCTCTTCCTTACCGCCGACTTTCCGCCGGCGATCAAGGTCGACGGCAAGGTCACCAAGGTCTCGCCGCAGCCGCTCACCGGCCAGCACACCCTGGCGCTGACGCGTTCGATCATGAACGACAAGCAGGCGGCGGAGTTCGAGCGCACCAAGGAATGCAACTTCGCGGTCGCGCCGCAGGGCATCGGCCGCTTCCGGGTCAATGCCTTCGTGCAGCAGGGCAACGTCGGCCTGGTGATGCGGACGATCCCGCAGATCATCCCGACCATCGACGCGATGAACCTGCCGCACGTGCTCAAGGACGTGGCGATGACCAAGCGCGGCCTCGTCATCTTCGTCGGCGCCACCGGCTCCGGCAAGAGCACCTCGCTGGCGGCGATGGTCGACCATCGCAACGAGAACTCGTTCGGCCACATCATCACGATCGAGGATCCGGTCGAGTTCGTGCACTCGCACAAGAACTGCATCATCACCCAGCGCGAGGTCGGCATCGACACCGACGACTGGGGCATCGCCCTGAAGAACACGCTGCGCCAGGCGCCCGACGTCATCCTGATGGGCGAAATCCGAGACCGCGAGACCATGGAGCACGCGGTCGCCTTCGCCGAGACGGGCCACCTCTGCCTGGCCACCCTGCACGCCAACAGCGCCAACCAGGCGCTCGACCGAATCATCAATTTCTTCCCCGAGGAGCGCCGCGCCCAGCTGCTGATGGACCTCTCGCTCAACCTGAAGAGCCTGGTGTCGCAGCGCCTCCTGCCGCGCCAGGAAGGCAAGGGCCGGGTCGCCGCGGTCGAGATCCTGCTCAACACGCCGCTGATCTCCGACCTGATCTTCAAGGGCGAGGTGGCCGAGATCAAGGAGATCATGAAGCGCTCGCGCGAGCTCGGCATGCAGACCTTCGACCAGAGCCTGTTCGACCTGTACGAGAGCCAGACCGTCACTTACGAGGACGCTCTGCGCAACGCCGACTCGGTGAACGACCTGCGCCTGCAGATCAAGCTGCACAGCCACCGGGCGCGCGGCGGTGACCTGACCGCCGGCACGGAGCACCTGCATATCGTGTAAAAACGGCACCCGCCGCCACTCACGAACGGCCTCTCGGAGGCCGTTTTCTTTTCATGCCCCGAACCTACGACCCCGTTCCCTCGCGCACCGTCGCCTTCCTCGGCCTCGGCGTGATGGGCTATCCGATGGCCGGCCACCTCGCCGCGGCCGGACACAAGGTGACGGTCTACAACCGCACCGCCGCCAAGTCGGCCGAATGGGTGAAGACGCACGGCGGCGCCAGCGCGGCAACGCCCGCCGCCGCCGCGTCCGGCGCCGAGCTGGTGTTCGCCTGCGTCGGCAACGACGACGACCTGCGCTCGATCACGGTCGGCGCCGATGGCGCCTTCGCCGGCATGCAGCGTGGCGCGATCTTCGTCGACCACACCACGGCCTCGGCGGCGGTGGCGCGCGAGCTGGCCGCGGCCGCCGCGGGCCGCGGCGTCGGCTTCGTCGATGCGCCGGTCTCGGGCGGCAACCTCGGCGCGATCAACGGCGCGCTCACCGTCATGTGCGGCGGCGACGCGGCTTCGTTCGACGCCGCGCGCCCGGTGGCGATGGCCTTCGCCAAGGCCATGACCCTGCTCGGGCCGAGCGGCGCGGGTCAGCTGGCCAAGATGGTCAACCAGATCGCCATCGCCGGGCTGGTGCAGGGCCTGTCGGAGGCGATCGCCTTCGGCCAGCGCGCCGGGCTCGACATGAAGGCGGTGCTCGAGGTCATCGGCAAGGGCGCGGCGCAGAGCTGGCAGATGGACAACCGCGGCCCGACCATGATCGAGCGCAAGTTCGATTTCGGCTTCGCCGTCGACTGGATGAGGAAGGACCTCGGCATCGCCCTCGAGGAAGCGCGGCGCAACGGCGCCCGTCTGCCGGTGACGGCGCTGGTCGATCAGTTCTATGCCGACCTTCAGGCCCGGGGCGGCAACCGCGCCGACACCTCGAGCCTGATCAAGCGCCTGGACTGAGCGGCTACGGCCGGACGACGGCGGCGCTGGCGGCGGGGTCGGCCGGCGCCAGCGTCTTGGGCTGGGTGCTCGCCAGCTCCGCCTCGGAGATGAGCTCGAACACCCGGACCACCTTGACCACGCCGCTGACGCCGCGCGTAACCTCCGAGGCGCGAGTGGCCTCGCGCTCGGTGACGCGACCCATCAGGTAGACGACGCCGCGGTGGGTCGTGACCTTGATCGAGTTGGCGAACAGGTCTTTCGCATCCACCAGGCTGGCCTTCACCTTGGTGGTGACGTAGGTGTCCTTGGAGCGCTCGGTGAAGGTGTTGAGCGGCCCGATGGTCAGCTCGTTGACCACCGAGCTGACGTTGGGGACCCGGGCGACGATCTGCTCGGCCGTGGTCTTGTCGGCCTGGTTCGGCACCTCGCCGGTGAGCAGCGCCATCCGGTTGTAGCTGGTGGTGTCGATGCGGACGCGATCGCCGAAGGTCTCGCTCATGCGCGCGCTCGACTTGACCTCGATCGTCTCGTCGTCGACCTGGGCGCCGGTGGTGCGCCGGTCGGTCGCGACCATGGCGCCACCGACGATCGCGCCGCCGACCAGGATCGCGCCGCAGCCCGAGAGCAGGGCGCCGGAGAGGGCCGCGCCGGCCACGACAAGGGACAGGCCGCGGCGGCTGCCGCGGCGGGAAATCAAGGTCATGTGTTTTCCTGTTCGCCGAGCAGTTGCAGGTCGACCGCATCGCACAGGCAGTGCAGCACCAGCAGGTGCACCTCCTGGATGCGCGCCGTCCGCTCGTGCGGGACGCAGATGTGGACATCGGTCTCGGTCAGCAGCTCGCGCATCCGCCCGCCGGTGTTGCCGGTCAGCGCCACGACCGTCATCTCCCGGCCGTGGGCCGCGTCGACCGCGGCCAGGACGTTGGCGGAATTGCCGCTCGTCGACATGGCCAGCAGCACGTCGCCGGGCGAGCCCAGCGCCGCGACTTGCTTGGAGAAGACGTGCTCGTAGCCGTAGTCGTTGCCGACCGCGGTGAGGATCGAGGTGTCGACGGTGAGGGCCAACGCCGCCAAGCCGGGCCGCTCGCGCTCGAAGCGGCCGACGAACTCGGCAGCGAAATGCTGCGCGTCGGCCGCCGAGCCACCGTTGCCGCAGGCCAGGACCTTGCCCCCGCCGGTGATGCAGCCGACCAGCGCGCTGACCGCGTCGGCAATCGGCTTGCTCAGCACTTCGGCCGCGGCGTACTTGAGGTCGGCGCTATCGAAAAATTGCTGCTGTATCCGCTGTTCGAGCATGGTCACCGATGATATGACACGGGTTTCGCGCCTCGGTTCACGAACGTTTCACGAGGCGTCGAAGGCCGCGCGCAGCCATTCGATCCGTTCGCCTTCGACCGTGACGCATCGAAGCGGCAGGGCGGCAGCGAGGCGAACCGGCCAAGGAAGTGCCGAGCGGCGAAGACCAGCCGTTGCTGCTTGCGAAAGTCGACCGTCGGCGTCGCGCAGGATCAGGTCGATTTCGCCGCCGCGCGACCGCGGGCCGCGCGCGACCCGATAATTGCGCTCGACCGGGACGAGCCCGTTCGCCGCCAAGTGGGCGAGCGCTCGCCTCTCGGCTTCGTCGCCTCGGGCCTTGGTCGTCCGCAAGGCGGCCGGTCTTGCATCGGAGGTCATGGGTGCTCGCGGATCGTTCGATGCTCGTCCAGGCGGCTGCGGCTGCGGCCGGCGGCCAGCAGTATCCCGCGCCG
>Ga0207651_10000301_pt1 | contig 21265 bp, 23 predicted proteins | sample KBSM23metaG_FD_184328 | JGI IMG/M metagenome (GOLD analysis project Ga0207651, IMG submission 184328) | Miscanthus rhizosphere microbial communities from Kellogg Biological Station, Michigan, USA - KBS M2-3 metaG (SPAdes) (version 2) | ecosystem: Host-associated > Plants > Roots > Rhizosphere >... | reverse complement strand
ATGGCCGGGAAGACGTCGGGCAGGTAGTACTCGCCCTGGGCGTTGTCGCTGGAGAGCCCGGCGAGCGCCTCGGCGAGCGGCCCGGCCTCGAAGGCGTAGGTGCCGGCGTTGACCTCGCGGATCGCCAGCTGCTCGGGCGTGGCGTCGCCGGCCGCCCTGGCCTCGACGACGCGCTCGACCTCGCCGGACTCGGCGCGCACCACCCGGCCGTAGGAACCGGGCTCCTCGAGCTCGATCGTCAGCATCGTCGCCGCCGCCCCCGCGGAGGTGTGGGCGGCGAGCAGCCCGGAGATCGTCTCGACCGAGACCAGCGGCACGTCGCCGGAGAGGACGAGAACGGTCTCGGCCGCTTCGATCAGCGGCAGCGCGGCGCGCGCGGCGCCGCCGGTGCCGTCGGGCTGCGGCTGGACGACGGTCTCGACCCCCTCTGGCAGCCCGCTGGATATATCTCGCTCGGGAGAGACGATCGCCGCCACCTTGCCGGCCCTCGCTTCACGAGCTGCCGCAATGGGCCAGGCCACCATCGGACGGCCACAAACCGGGTGCAGCACCTTCGGCAGGCTGGAACGCATCCGCGTTCCCTCACCGGCCGCCATCACCAGCACAAGGAGAGAATCCACCGGCGAATCGTAGTGCGGCGGGGAGAGTCCGGGGTGCCCCTCCCCGGAGGCCGTCGCGCAGCTGAATCGTTTGTTGCGCTGCGAAGCGTGGTCTCAGGAGCCTCCGGTGGAGGGGCACCCCGGACTCTCAGCCACTCCTCGTCGCGTCAGCTGTCGCGCGCGAGCTCTTTACCGACGAGAGCTATAGACGTAAGCGTCCAGCCGGCGAAGATCAGGTCTATGCCGACGAGGAGGCCGATCGCCCAGTCGGCGCTGCTGGGGAACTTGACGAGGATGAGGATCCCGATGATGAGGCCGGCGACGCCGCTGAGGCCGATCAGGCCGGCGCCCTGCCGCCCGCGGGCGGCGACCGCGACGGCGACCCTGGTAATGCCCATGAGCAGGAAGTAGATGCCGAGCAGGGCCGTGAGGGTGACGGCGCCGTGGTGCGGTTCCGCCAGCAGCCAGACGCCGACGGCGACGGTGAGCAGGGCCCAGAGCAGGCGCACGACGAGGCTGCCGAGCGAGTGCGCCGTGAAGGCGGCAGCGACCAGGAACGTGCCGAAGACGACGAGGACGATGCCGATGAAGATCGCCGTCCCGACCGCGGCGACGGCTGGGACGAGGATCGCGATGCAGCCGAGGACGATCGCCAGCACGCCGATCGTCATCAGCTCCTTCCAGCTGCGGCGCAGCCCCTCGCGGATCTCCGGGTCCATCTGCACTCCGCTCATCTCCATGTCGGTGACCCTAAGCCGCCTCGCGGACGCTACGCTCGGAGCCGCGATCCGGGGTGGTGTAATCGGCTAGCACGCCAGGTTTTGGTCCTGGAAGCGGGGGTTCGAGCCCTCCCCCCGGAGCTACTCCTCGCCGACGCGCGGCACCTGTCCAGCTTCCGCGCCCGGCTCCAACGCCGGGCCGCGCGGCGAGGCGATGCCGAGCACACGCATCGTTTTGAGCCCGAGGCCGAGCTTCTCGCGGCCCTCGGTTGCCGAGACGTCGTGCCCGCAGAGCTCGCGCACCCGCTCGAGCCGGTAGCGGATCGTGTGGCGGTGGGTGAAGAGCTGTTTCGCGGTCGCGGCGACGTTGCCGTCGTTGTCGAGATAGGCCTCGACGGTGGCGACCAGCTCGGTCTCGTACTGCTCGTCGTAGGCGACGAGCGGCGCGATCGTCTCGGCGTAGAAGCGCTCCAGCTCGCCCGGGTCCTCGCTCATCGCCGGCAGCAGCAGTCGGTAGGAGCCGGTGTCCTCGAAGGCGAGCGGCGAACGGCCCTCGGCCTCGCCGACGTTGACCGCCAGGCGCGCCTCGTTGCCGGCCCGGTAGAGGTCGACGGGGTCGGCGGCGTGCCGGCTGCGCCCGATCGTGAGGTTGAAGCCGGAGAGGCCGTCCTCCAGCTCGCGCGAAAGCCCGGCCGCGGCGCGCTCGATGCGCGCGTCGTCCTCGGCGGGGACGATCGCGGCGATCTCGGAGGCCTCCTCCCCGCTCGCGCTGGCCAGCGACCCGGGGGCGAGAGAGCGCAGCGCCCGCTGGGCCAGGGTGAGCACGCGCGCGCGCCACTCGCCGGTCTGCGCGGTCCGCGGCGCAACGTGGAGGATCAGCACCCCGGCCCCACGCTCCAAGTCGGCGCCGAGCTCGGCCGCACGGGCGACGATGTCGCCCCGGTCCGTGACCTGGCGGGCGAGGACGGCGATGACGAAGGCGCCGGCCATCTCCTCGCTCTCCCACTCCGGCGAGCGCGATCGCTCGAGCTCGAGCGCCAGCAGCGTCGTCACCATGCGCGCCATCGCGGCGTCGGGCGGGGCAGCGCCGCGGTAGCGGAGCTCGCCCACGGCGCTGTCGGCGACGCGCAGCTCGACCCGCGTCACGTCGTCGCCGCCGGCGAGCAGCTTGCGCTCCTGGTCGGGCGAGGCGCCGGCGACTGCGAGCACCGCGCTCGAGCGGTCGATCAGGGCGACGCTCGCGTCGAGCACGCGGGCCGCGGCCCGCGCCACGGCGGGAAGGCCGGCGCCGGACTCCACCGCCTCGGAGAGCGCGTCGAGCATCCCCGGCTCGACCTTCTTCGCAGGCGCTTTTCTCCCTTTGGAGGCCGCTGGCATCGGCCCATTATCCCGGCCGATCCCGGCTGGGAGGGCTAGCGGCCGTGGACGAGGTCGATCAGGGTGTCGTAGTTGAGGACGATCGCGATGCCGAGCACGGCCCCGATCGAGACCAGGGCGGCGAGGAGGAAGACCGAGAGCAGCCCGGCGACCGCCTTCTCCCAGATCCGGCCGTAGGAGCTGACCGCCGGGATGAGGATCAGGCCGACGAAGACGACCAGGCAGAGCAGGCCCGTGGCCCCGAACAGCACGTACTCATCCTGGATCTTCTGCAGCGCGAGCGGCAGCACCGGTCCCATTCTGCCGCACCGTAGTGACGACCAGCGCCACGGAGGCGGCGAGCGAGAAGGCGGCGACGCCCAGCGCCCAGCCGCCGCCGACGTCGCTCAGGTAGTGGACGCCGAGGTAGACCCGGGAGAGGCCGACCAGGGCGGTGAGGACGATCCCGGCGACGACGACCGCCGCCCCCCTGGCCATGCCGGGGCGTAGCCGCATCACGATCGTCACCGCCAGCCAGAGGTAGAAGGTCGAGTAGGCGGCGTGGGCGCTGGGGAAGGACGAGCCCGAGGCGCCGACGAGGCCGCCTTCCGGGCGGGGACGGTCGACGAGGTCCTTGATCTCGTGCGCGCCGACGAAGATCGTCACCATGCCCGCGAGCAGGACGCAGAGCTCGGCCCAACGGCGGCGGGCGACGAGCAGAGCCGCGGCGACGAAGGCGAGCGAGCCGACGACGGCGAACGCGCCGAGGCGGGTGAAGACCTTGGCGATGTCCGTGAGCCAGCCCATGCGCAGGCTTTCGACCAGTTCGATCGCCGTCTGGTCGCCGGGCGTCGGTCCGGGGTCGTGCCCGAGGATCATCGTGTAGGAGACGAGCACGAAGCCGGAGACCGCGAGCACCGCCATCAGCGAGGTGAACTCGAGGCCGAAGGTGCCGCCGGGCGTCACCCGCCCCCAGAGGAACCGCAGCTGAGGCCGGAAGGGACGCACGAGGACGACGAGCCAGCGGGTCGCGGCGTGACGCTCCATCCAGGCGACCGCGCGGCGCCGGTTCTCCTCGACCCGCAGCCGGCGATAGAGGAAGACGACCGCGGCGGCGACGACGATCGTCGTGCCGAGCACGAAGGCGCCGCGCCCGGCGTACTTGGCGGCGCTCTCGATGCTGCGCGAGAAGAAGTAGCCGACGAGGATGTGGGCGCTGGCCCAGAGTCCGGTGCCGAGGATGCTGTACGGCACGAACGCCCGGTAGCGCATGCCCGAGCTGCCGGCGATGAAGGGGGCGAAGGCGCGCACGAGGCTGACGAAGCGCCCGACGAAGATCGTCTTGCCGCCGTGGCGCGAGAAGTAGTCCTCGACCCGTTCGAAGCGCTCGTGGCCTATGCCGAGGCGGGGCCCGTGCCGGAGAACGAACTCTCTGCCGAGGCGACGGCCGACGAGGAAGCTGGTCGTGTCGCCGAGCCAAGCCGAGAACCAGGCGATGCCGATCAGCAGGTAGACGTCGATCGCCCCCTGACCGGCGACGGCGCCGCCGAGCAGCATCACCGTCTCGCCGGGGACGACGAGGCCGACGAAGGCGCCGGTCTCGGCGAAGGCGAAGGCGCCGACGAGGAGGTAGGTCCAGGCGCCCAGCGTGTCGGAGACGTCTTCGAGCAGGCCCTGCAGGTCGAGGTGGCCGAGCTCGCGGCTGAGGAGGAAGTAGCCGGTGAGGACAGCGGCGAAGACGATCGCCGTCACGGCGCGCTTGCGGCGGCTGCTCTTTTCGCCGGGCAGCTTCATACGAGGCCCTCCGCGCTTCCGGCCTCGCAGACGATCCCGTCGTCGCGGTCGAGCTCGGCGGTCGCGGCGCGGGCGGAGGCGAGATCCTCGAAGACCCCGAAGGCGGTCGGCCCCGAACCGGTCATCAGCGCCGGGGACGCGCCGGCCGCGCGCAGCGATTCGAGCGCGTCGCCGATCGCGGGCCGCAGCGAGAGCGCCGCCGGCTCGAGGTCGTTGACGAGCAGCTCCGGATAGGAGAGCGGCGAGGCGCCGGCGCCGGCCACGGCGCGCAGCCGCCCCGCCAGAGCGTCGAGCTCCTCGGCGGGGCGCCCGAGGCCGAGCCGATCGGCCTCGGCGAACACCTCGGCGGTACCGAGGCCGCCCCCGTCGGGCAGCAGGAGGACGGCGTGCGAAACCGGATCGGGCAGGGGCTCGACCTCCTCGCCAGCTCCCTGTACAAGTGCCAGCAACGGGTTGAGCTGCGAGGGGACGTCGGCGCCCAGCTCGAGTGCGATCTCCTCCAGGTCCGCCACCTCTTCCGCCGCGAGACGCAGCACCGCCGCGGCATCGGCGCTGCCGCCGCCGAGGCCGGCGGCGACCGGCGTCCGCTTCTCGATCTCGATCCGCAGCGGCGACCTCGTCCACCCATGCTCGCGGAGCGCCGCCAGCGCCCGCGCGGCGAGGTTCTCGCCCTCGACTCCCGGGCAGACGACTTCGTCCTCCTCTGCCTCGCTCACGGCGATGACGTCCGCCAGCGCCAGCGGCTCGAAGAGCGAGCAGAGCTCGTGCAACCCGTCCTCGCGGCGGGGTCCGAGGTAGAGGCAGAGGTTGAGCTTGGCTGGAGCAGAGAGCCGCAAGGGGGCCTGTCCCGGTAGGGGTTCCACTTAACTTTTTCGGTGAAGTGGAAGTGGTCTGCCGCGGGCGGGGTCAGCGAAAAAGTACAAGACGTTCCACCCCTACCGGGACAGGCCCCTCGCCAACGCTCGGAACTCCTCTGGAGAAAGCTGCTCGGCGCGAGCGTTTTCCGGCAGGCCCAGCTCGGCGAGCGCTGCGCGAACCGGCCCAAGCGAGCCGGGCCGGACGTGCTCGAGCGAGCGGGCCAGCGACTTGCGGCGGTGGGCGAAGGCGGCGCGCACGAGCTCGCGCGTCGCGAGGTCGGCGCCAGGGCCGGTGCGCCGCATGGCGAGGATCGCCGACTCGACCCGCGGGCGGGGACGGAAGACGGCCGGGTCGACGGTGCGGAGGAGCCTCACCTCGCAGGCGAGCTGGACGAGCACGCTGGGCGAGCCGTAGGTGCGACTGCCGGGAGCGGCGCGCAGGCGGTCGGCGATCTCGCGCTGCACCATCACGGTCCAGCGCTCGACCGACGGCAGCTCCTCGACTGTGCGCAGGAGCACCGGCGTCGCCACCGCGTAGGGCAGGTTGGAGACGACGGCGGTCGGGGCCGGCCGCAGCGACGCCAGGTCCACCTCCATCGCGTCCCCCCAGAGCAGGTCGAGCCCGGGCCGCGCGGTGAGGGGCGTGAGCGCCGGCTCGAGCCGGCGGTCGATCTCAACCGAGTGCACGTGACGGGCGGCGGCGAGAAGCCGCTCCGTCAGCACCCCCTCCCCGGCGCCGACCTCGAGCACGACGTCTCCCTCGCCCAGCTCGGCGTCGCGCACGATCGCGTCGAGCAGGTTGGGGTCGGACAGGAAGTTCTGCCCGAGGCGGACCACGGCTACCAGCCGAAGAGGGCCTGCGCGTTCGCCTCGACCGTGCGCTCGAGCTCCGCGTAGCTGACGCCACGGATCTCGGCGACGACCTCGGCGGTGGAGACGACGTGGGCCGGCTCGTTGGCCTGGCCGCGGATCGGCTGCGGCGCGAGATAGGGCGCGTCGGTCTCGACCAGGACCAACTCGTCGGGCAGCTTCTCCGCCGCCTCGCGCAGTTCGACTGCCTCGGGGTAGGTGACGACGCCGGAGAAAGAGCAGTACCAGCCGCGGTCGATCGCGTCCTGCGTCCGCCAGGGGGCAAGGAAGCAGTGGAGGATCACGCGGATGTCCCCGCCGCGGGAGTCGAGGATCTCGAAGACGTCGTCGATCGCACCTGTCTCGCCGTCCGGATCGCGGGCGTGGATCACGATCGGCAAGCCCTGATCGCGGGCGATGTCGACCTGCGCTTCGAAGGCGCGCCGCTGCTCGGCGCTGGTCGTCTTCTCGCGGTAGTAGTCGATCCCGGTCTCGCCGATCGCCCGCACCCTCTCCCTGTCCTCCGCCAGGCGAGAGATCTCCTCCGCGACCTCGTCGTTGAACTCGGCCGCCTCGGTCGGGTGGCAGCCGACCGTCGCGAAGACGTTCTCGTAGCAGTCGGCGGAGGCGACCGTGAGCCGGTTCGAGGGCCGGTCGAGACCGACGTTGAGCATCCGCTTGACACCCGCCTCTTCCGCGGAGGCCACCACGTCGGCCTCAGGCCGCTGGCAGTAGAAGAGATGGGTGTGGGAGTCGATCACGCCGCCCAGCCTATCCCCACCGTTCCGCCTGCGACGGCGGCGCGCCTAGGGACAGGCGAACGGTTCGATCGGCATCAGCGAGGTGACGAGCGAGATCTGCGAGCAGACCGCCCCGACGATCCCTTCGAGTTTTTCGACGCGGGCAGTGAGGGCGTCGAGCCGTTCGCTCAGGGCGGCGATCGTCGCGTCGGCGCCGGGGCTCCCCGTCGCGCCGGTGGCGCCCGTCTGGGCCGCCGATCCCCGGACCTGCCAGGCCACCTTGCGCTCGCCGCGACGGCACTTTGCGCGACCCCGAACCGCACGCAGGGCTCCCTTCGGCTTGCCCTTGACCTTGTAACAGGCGTGGATCATGCCGTCGTGCCCGACGATCTTGTGAGCGGAGGCGGCCGGCGCGAAGACGAGCAGCAGGGCGGCCAGGGCGGTTGCAGACAGCGCGCTGTATCTCATGGGCATCACTTTCCCCCGCCGGCGCGGCAAAGCAACCCGGTCCCGGCGATTGATCGATCATTTCTTACCGAATAGCGGGTAAATGCCGCTAGCCTTCTGCCGCGATGGCGGACTTCGCCGACTACTACAGGGAGATCTACGCGCGGGGGCTGGGCGGCGAGACGCCGTCGATCCCGGTCTCGGTCGCCGAGCTGGAGCGGTGCGCGGCGGAGGCGATGGAGGAGCGGGCCGCCGGCTACGTCTTCGCCGGCGCCGGTGGCGAGACGACGATGGACGCCAATCGCGAGGCCTTCGCGCGGCGGCGGATCGTGCCCCGCATGCTGCGCGACGTGGCCGAGCGCGACCTCTCGACCAGCGTGCTCGGCACCGAGATGCCGGCGCCGCTGATGCTGGCGCCGATCGGCGTCCAGAAGATCGTCCACGAGGACGGGGAGCTGGCGACGGCGCGGGCCGCGGCGGCGCTCGGCGTGCCGATGATCGTCAGCACCGCCTCCCACTTCAGCCTCGAGGAGATCGCCGAGGCGAGCGGCGAGGGACCCCGCTGGTTCCAGCTCTACTGGCCCAACGACCGCGAGCTGGCGCAGAGCTTCGTCGAACGCGCCGAGGCCGCCGGGTACGGCGCGGTCGTGCTCACCGTCGACACCTTCGTCCCCGGCTGGAAGTCGCGCGACCTGCAGCAGGCCTGGCTGCCCTTCCTCAACGGGATGGGGGTCGCCAACTACTTCCAGGACCCGGTCTTCCGCGCCGGCCTGGAGCAGACGCCGGAGGAGGACCCCGGGATGGCGACCGGTCACTTCCTCGGCGTCCAGGCCAACCCGTCGCTGACCTGGGACGACCTCGGCTGGCTGCGCGAGCGCACCTCGCTGCCGATCCTCGTCAAGGGGATCCAGCACGTCGACGACGCCCGCGAGGCGGTGCGCCGCGGGGTCGACGGCATCGTCGTCTCCAACCACGGCGGCCGCCAGGTCGACGGCGCGATCGGCTCGCTCGACGCCCTGCCCGCGATCGCCGAGGCCGTCGGCGACGACCTGGCGGTCCTCTTCGACAGCGGCGTCCGCGGCGGCGCCGACGCGATCAAGGCGCTCGCCCTCGGCGCCGACGCCGTCTGCCTCGGCCGTCCCTACGTCTGGGGCCTGGCGCTCGAGGGCCAGGCCGGCGTCGAAACCGTCCTCAAGATGGTCCTCGCCGAGCTCGACCTGACGATGGCGCTCTGCGGCTACACCCGTCCCGACCAGCTAGGCCCAGAGTCGCTCCAATAGCCGTTCCGGTGCGCTTTATGCCATCTATGCCCACATAAAGCGCACCGGAAGGGTTAGGCAGGCGCCTCGATCTTCGGGAAGAGTGGCGAGATGCGCTCGACGGGTTGGCCACCAGGGCGCGAACCGAAATCCGCGAGCTGTCGCGGCTCCTCGGCGAGCGCTGTGAGGAGCTGCTCGCTGGTCTGAGGCAAATAAGGGACGAGCAGCAGGGTCGTCACCCGCAGGCCCTCGACCAGGTTGTAGAGGACCTCGTCGAGGCGCTCGGGGTCGGCCTCGTCCTTGGCCAGCACCCACGGCTGCGTCTCCTCGACGTAGCGGTTGAGGCGGCGCACCAGCTTCCAGGCCTCCTCCAGCGCCTGGGTCAGCTCGGCCCGGTCGAGCAGCTCGGAGAACCGCGGTACGACGCCCTCGAAGTCCTCGGCCAGCACCGCGTCGACGGCGGCGATCGGCACGACGCCGTCGCGGTAGCGGTCGACCATCGCCAGGACGCGGCTGGCGAGGTTGCCGAAGTCGTTGGCCAGCTCGGTCTCGTAGCGGGCCTCGAAGCCGGCGGTCGAGATCGAGCCGTCCTGGCCGAAGCTGACCTCGCGGAAGCAGTAGAAGCGCAGCGCGTCGGCGCCGAAGCGCTCGATCGCCGCGAAGGGATCGAGGACGTTCCCGAGCGACTTCGACATCTTCTTCTCGCCCATCAGCAGGTAGCCGTGGATCGCCATCCGCCGCGGCGGCTCGAGGTCGGCGGCCCAGAGCAGCGCGGGCCAGATCACGGCGTGGAACTTGAGGATGTCCTTCGCCATCACGTGCAGGTCGGCGGGCCAGAAGCGACCGGTCAAGTCCTCGCCCTCACGGGCGAAGCCGAGGGCGGTGACGTAGTTGAGCAGCGCGTCGAACCAGACGTACATGCGCTGGTCGGGGTCCCAGGGCAGCGGCAGCCCCCACTTCAGCGCCGGCCGCGAGAGCGAGACGTCCTCGAGCCCCTGCTTGATGAAGGCGACCGCCTCGTTGCGGCGGAACTCGGGGACGACGAAATCGGGCCGTTCCTCGTAGAGGCCTTCGAGCTGGGCCTGGAAGGCGGAGAGGCGGAAGAACCAGTTCTCCTCCTGCAGGCGCTCGAGCGGGATCTCGTGGATCGGGCAGGTCTGCCCCGGCCCCAGCTCGCGCTCGGTCTTGAAGTCGGCGCAGCGCGGGCAGTACCAGCCCTCGTAGGTGCCCTTCGTCACCCAGCCGTTGTCGTAGACCCGCTGCATGATCTCGGCGACCTTCTCCTTGTGGCGCGGGTCGGAGGTGCGGATGAAGAAGTCGTTGGTCGCGTCGATGATCGGCATCAGCGCCTCGAACTTCGCCGCGTTGCGGTCGGCCAGCTCCTGCGGCGAGATCCCCTCGCGCTCGGCCGCGCTCTCGATCGGCTCGCCGTGCTCGTCGGTGCCGGTGAGGAAGAAGACGTCCTCGCCGCGCTGGCGCATGTGGCGGGCGAGCACGTCGGCGGCCATCGTCGAGTAGGCGTGGCCGAGGTGCGGCTCGGCGTTGACGTAGTAGATCGGGGTTGTTACGTAATAGGTCATGACGAATGTTCCCGCTTCGCTCCCTCGCGAAGAATCAGATATGCACGCTCGGTCGCTGCCGCGCTCACTGCCTCGGCTCTCTTCCGGTCAGTGCACGGTAGAGGTCGTTGGCGCGGGTGCCGGTGAGGGCGGCGACGACGCTGGCGGCGGCGCGCGGGCGGGCGCCGGACTGGACCAGATGGCGCAGGGCGTCGACGGCAAAGCCGACGTCGCGGTCGTGGTCCTCGTCGGCGGCCGGGCCGACGACGAGGACGATCTCGCCCTTGACGTCGCCGCGGAAGCGGCGCGCCAGTTCGGCAAGCGAGCCGCGCGCCACCTCCTCGTGCATCTTGGTCATCTCGCGGCAGACGGCGGCCGGGCGGTCGGGCGCGATCGCCGCCAGGGCGGCCAGCGAGTCGCCGATGCGGCGCGGCGACTCGAAGGCGACGACGGTCTCGGCCGAGCGCAGGACGCGCTCCATCTCACCGGAGCGCTTCGGCAGGAAGCCCTCGAAGCGCCAGCGGTCGGTGGGCAGGTTCGAGGCCACGAGCGCGACCGGGATCACCGACGGACCGGGCAGCACCGTCACGTCGAGGTTGCGTTCGATGCAGCGGCGGATCAACCGGTAGCCGGGGTCTGAGATCGCCGGCATGCCGGCGTCGGAGACGAGGGCGACGCGTTCGCCGCGTTCGATCCGCTGCGCCAGCTCGATCGCGCGCGCCGCTTCGTTGCCCTCGTGGTTGGAGACGAGCGGCGGCGCCGGCCGGATGCCGAGCTTGTCGAGCAGGCCGCCCGTGCGGCGCGTGTCCTCGCAGGCGATCCAGTCGGCGGCGATGAGCGCGTCGCGAACGCGGAGGCTGACGTCGTCGAGGTTGCCGATCGGCGTCGGGCAGACGATCAGCTCGCCCGGCATCAGCCCGTCGCCCCGCTCTTCTCCAGCTCGATCCGCGCCATCGCCGCGGCGCCGATCATCCCTGCGTCAGGCCCCAGCTCGGCGGCGACGACCGGCGTGCGGTTCATCGGCGGCAGCGCCCGCGCCTCCAGCTCGCGGCGAGCGGGGTCGAGCAGCAGGTCGCCTGCGGCGATCACCCCGCCGCCGATCACGATCGTTTCCGGCTCGAAGATGTTGGCGAAGCTGGTCAGGGCGACGCCGAGCCGGCGACCGACGAGCTCGAAGACGCCGCGCGCCGCCGCGTCCCCGCCGAGCGCCGCCTCGGTCACCGCCTTGCCGTCGACCGGGTGTCCGTCGGCGAGCATCCGCGCCAGCACCGAGTCGGGCTCGCGCTCGGCCGCGGCGCGGCCCTCGCGTCCCACCGCCGTGCCGGAGGCGAGCGACTCGACGCAGCCGCGCCCGGGACAGTTGCCCTGACAGTCGGGCCCGTCGAGGTCGATCACCACGTGGCCCAGCTCGGCCCCCGCCCCGGTCGATCCCCGGTAGACCTCGCCGCCGAGGATCAGACCGCCGCCGATGCCGGTGCCGACGGTCAGCATCACCGCGTTCTGGACGCCCTTCGCGGCGCCGTAGAGGTGCTCGGCAAGAGCCGCGACGTTGGCGTCGTTGTCGACGAAGACCGGCAGCCCGGTCCGCTCGGAGACCCGATCGCGGATCGGCACGTCGGTCAGCGGCAGGTTGACGGCGGAGACGGCGACGCCGCGCTCGTGGTCGATCGTCGCCGGGATGCCGAGCCCGACCGCCGCGACGGCGGGGCGCTCGGCGCGCGCCTCCTCGACCTCACGCACGAGCAGCTCGACCAGCTCCTCCTCGGTCTGCCCCGTCGAAGCCTCGCGGCTTTCCCAGAGGACCTTGGAATCGGGGTCGAGGACGCCGAGCAGCATCTTCGTCCCACCCAGGTCGACCCCGATGATTTCGCCTGCTCTCACGAGAGAAGTGAGCTGTCGGGGAGGCGAGCGACCGCGGGCATCGGCATAGTTCGCGCAGTCTTTCATGGCCGGCAATGGCGAGCAGCAGCCCTCCGGGCCGCCCGAGTACAAGGTCTACCGGTCCCGGAGAGGCCTTCTGTCGAGGCTGCGGTCCCCCGATCTCTCCAACCTGCGAGAGCGGACTCCCCGACCGCGCAGGTGGTGGCGACGGGAGAAGCGGCCCGAGGGGCTCCGGCCCTCGCCGCCGCGTCGCCAGACCTGGAAGCGGGTGCTCAAGTGGGTGGCTCTGGCGGCGCTGGGCTGGGTCCTGCTCAGCTTCCTCGCCTTCGCCGTCTCGGCCCAGCTCCAGTCCTTCAAGCTCTCCGGCGAAGCACGCGACGCTCTGCATGGCAACCCCCTGCTGCTGCCCAGCGCGCAGACGATCCTCGTGCTCGGGACCGACGCGCGCCCGCCCGACACCAAGGAACCCGGCGCCGCTCCATCTCAGAAGTGCTTCGAGCAGCAGGAACGCGGCGAGGCGCCCCACGACGGCTGCTCGCCGGGCGAATTCCGCGCCGACACGCTGATGCTGATCCGGGCCGGCGGCGGCGCCTTCCGCAAACTCTCGATCCCGCGCGACAGCTACGCCGAGATCCCCGGCCAGAGCCCGCAGAAAATCAACGCCGCCTTCGCCTACGGCGGCGCCAAGGCGCAGATCGAAGCGGTGGAAGGCTTCCTCGACGTCCAGGTCGACCACGTCGCGATCGTCGACTTCACCGGCTTCGAAGACCTGATCGACGCGGTCGGCGGCGTCAAGGTCAACCTCCAGCACAAGCTCTGCGCCGACATCGCCGGCGGCGCCGGCGGCGGCCAGGGCGGGGTGACGATTCGTCTGCCCAAGGGGGAGAGCACGCTCGACGGCGAAAAGGCGCTCGCCTACGCGCGTACGCGCGAGCCGAGCGAATGCCCCGGGCCGGGCAAGAGCGCCTACTCGTTCGGCTACAGCGACTTCAACCGCGCCCAGGCCCAACAGCAGGTGATCAACGGGATCAAGGACCGGCTGACCGACCCGCTGCGCCTCCCCTACAACTTCGCCAAGGGACCGATCATCGGCTGGGACGCGCCGAAAGCCTTCGTCAGCGACATGGGTTTCTTCACGATGCCGCAGCTGGTGTTGTCGGCCGCCTTCGGCGGCAGCGGCAAGACGGACGTTCTCTGCGCGAAGCCCAGCGACGAATGCAACCCCGAAGGGCCGGGCGGCAGCGTCGAAGTGCCGGAGTCGACGCGCCGCCGCGCTGTTCACCGCCTGCTCGAGGGCTAGTCGGCGGCGGGAGCCTTCGGCTTCGAGTCGCCTGACTTCGAGGAGGACTCCGACTTCGATTCCGAGCCCTTCGACTCGCCGGACCCCTCGCCCGAGGAGCCGTTCCCGCCACCCTTCTTCTTCTTGCCGTAGTCGGTGTTGTAGAAGCCCGAGCCCTTGAAGTGGACGGCGACCGGATGGAGGACGCGTTCCGCGGGGGCGCCGCACTCCTGGCACTCGCCGAGCGGTTCCTCGCTCATCTTCTGGATCACGTCGAAGACGTGGCCCTTCTCGCACTTGTACTCGTAGATCGGCATGGCGCTGGGGAATTATCGCAGCCGATACGGTTCAGGCATGGCCGCCACCGAGCAGGGAGCTCCCCCGACCGACGTCTCGATGGAGGAGATCGTCGCCCTCTGCAAGCGACGAGGCTTCGTCTTCCCCTCCTCTGAGATCTATGGCGGCCTCGGCTCGACCTACGACTACGGCCACTACGGGGTGCTGCTGAAGAACAACGTCAAGGCCGAGTGGTGGCGGGCGATGCTGCAGGTGCGCGACGACATCGTCGCCCTCGACTCGGCGATCCTCCAGCACCCGCGCGTCTGGGAGGCCTCGGGCCACCTCGAGGGCTTCACCGACCCGCTCGTGCAGTGCCTCGGCAAGTGCAAGAAGCGCTGGCGCGAGGACCACCTGCGCGAGGCGGTCGAAGCCGAGGGCGGCGACCCGAGCGCCGAGCTGCGCTGCCCCGAGTGCGGCGGCGAGCTCTCCGAGCCGCGCCAGTTCAACCTGATGTTCGAGACCCACATCGGACCGGTCGCGGGCGAGGGCTCCGAGGTCTTCCTGCGACCCGAGACGGCGCAGGGCATCTTCATCAACTTCAAGAACGTGATGGCCTTCGCGCGCAAGAAGCCGCCCTTCGGCATCGCCCAGATCGGCAAGTCGTTCCGCAACGAGATCACGCCCGGCAACTTCATCTTCCGTACCCGCGAGTTCGAGCAGATGGAGATGGAGTTCTTCGTACCGCCGGCCGAGGCCGAGCGCTGGTACCGCGAGTGGATCGAGGTCCGCGAGCGCTGGTACGTGGAGCTTGGCATCAGGCCCGAATTCCTCCGCGTCCGCCCGCACGAGGCCGACGAGCTCTCCCACTACTCCTCGGGGACGAGCGACGTCGAGTACCTCTTCCCGATCGGCTGGTCGGAGCTGGAGGGGATCGCCAACCGCGGAGACTTCGACCTCACCCAGCACGCCAAGTTCAGCGGCGAGAAGCTCGAGTACTTCGACCAGCAGACGAAAGAGCGCTACGTGCCGCATGTGATCGAGCCGGCGGCGGGCGCCGACCGCGCGACGCTCGCCTTCCTCGTCGACGCCTACGACGTCGAGGAGGTCGAGGGTCGCCAGCGGACCGTGCTGCGCCTCCACCCCCGCCTCGCCCCGGTCAAGGTCGCCGTCCTCCCCCTCGTCTCCAAGGAGGGCATGCCGGAGAAGGCGCGCGAGGTCTTCGAGGAGCTGCGCAGCCGCGTCCCAGCGGAGTTCGACGAGGGCGGCTCGATCGGCAAGCGCTACCGCCGCCAGGACGAGATCGGCACCCCCTGGGGCGTCACCGTCGACGGCCAGACGATGGAAGACGACACCGTCACCCTGCGCGACCGCGACTCGCTCGAGCAGACCCGCGTCCCGATCGCGGGACTGGCCGACGATCTGGCACAGCGGCTGGCGCAGCCCTGGCGCAGCCCGAAGCTCGTCGCCTAGTCGAACTTCATCGATTACGGACCGCCTCGATCAGGCAGCCGCAGCCCGTCGGGCTTCTTCGTCCTCGGCAACCATCCGGTTGACGATCTGTTGAGCGCTGGAGCTCCCGGCAAGGGCAGCGCGATTGATCTCCTGCCAGAGCTCGTTGGTCGGGTCGATCCTGGCCGGGACGTGGTCCCGTTCGCCGACGGTGCAGTGCCAGCAGATGTCGGTGCGCTCGTCGTTACGGAACCACTCGTGGCGGCCGCAGTCCTTGTTCCCGGGCGGGAACAGATACGCGAGCGGGCGGGGAAGGTGCTCCCGCGCCCAGGTGCGAAACCGATATCGGGGCCATCGTGCCATGCGTCGAGTGTAGGGCTCAGCGATTCCTTCGTTTCTGGCGATTGCGGAGCCTACGAGCCTTCTCCTCGGCCTGCGCCTTTCGACGCTGGGCCTTGGAGATGGAGGGGTCGCGCGCGATCCTTGCGATTTCATCGGGAGTCTCGTCCTTGAACTCGGTGTGCCGGTAACGGCCTTTCCTCTTGCCCACCCACCCCTAAGGGCATGGGCCACAACGTTCCCCCCTGTCGCGCGCGATCGGGCGGCGCTGAACTAGCCGCCCGCGCCCTCGATCAACCCGATCACGTTGCCCTCGGGGTCCTTGAGCTGGCCGAGGACCATGCGGCCCATGATCGTCTCCGGACCCATCACCCGGGCGCCGCCGAGAGATTCGGCCTTGGCGAGGGCGTCCTCGACGCTGGGGACTTCGACGTAGAAGGTGACGTGGCCCTCGTAGCCCTCGGGGCCCTGGCCGATGCCGCCGCCGAGACCGATGCCTTCGGCGTTGCTGTTGGCCTCGCGATCGACCAAGCCGTACTTCATCTCGTTGTCGGCGTTCACGTCCCACCCGAACAGCTCGGCGTAGTAGCGCTGCAGCTTCTCGCCGTCCCTGCCGACCACCTCGAAATGGACCACTGGCCGTCCCATCTCGTCCTCCTTTGAGTGTTTGTCGGGGTCCGATCTTCTCGCAAAACCCGTCTGGAGCCGCTCAACCCCCGCCCTCCGCCTGCCGATAGCGCCTTGGTGGCGGCGCAATCGACTTGGCAAGAGGGTCGGATCAGCCGCGGCTGGCGCCTGACCCAGGTCGCCTGGGCGTTGATCCGGGCCGACCGCACGATGCTGGTCCTCGCCCTCGCCGGAGTCGTCTCCTCGATCTTCTTCGCCTTCCTCGTCTTCCTCATCGCTGCCGCGTCCTCCCACCACTCTGGTGGGCGGTTCGGGGCCGCGACGCTGATCGCCCTCTACCCGTCCACGCTGGCGAGCGTCTTCTTCAACGTCGCCCTCGCCAGCGCCGCCAGCGCAGCCTTCGACGGCGAGCGCCTCAGCGCTCGCGAGGCGCTCCGCCTGGCCTGGGGCAAACGGCGCCGGATCGCCCTCTGGGCGTTGATCTCGGTGCTGATCGGGACGCTCCTCAACGAGATCGCCAACCGCCTGCCGGGCGGCGGGCGCATCGTCGCCTGGTTCGCGGGCGCGGCCTGGGGACTGGCGACGCTCTTCGTCGTGCCGATCCTGGCGATGGAAGGGATCGGCCCGGTCGACGCCGTCAAGCGCTCGGCGAGCGTCGTCAAGCAGCGCTGGGGCGAGGGCATCTCCGGCCGGGTCGCGATCGGCGCCTGGTCGGTGATTGCCGCGGTGCCGCTGGCCATCGCGCTCGCGATCGGCGGAGCGCTCCTGCAACGGCACCCCGGTGCCGGGGTCGCGCTCATAGGCGGCAGCCTGATCGGGCTGTTCGCAGTCTTCGCCGCCGTGGCGGCAACCCAGCAGGTCTTCGCCGTCGCTCTATACCGCTACGCGATCGACGCCCCGATCGGCGGCTTCTCCACCGCCGACCTCGAGTATCCGTTCGTCGCCGATCGGGAGCGCCAGAAGCGCAAGTCCTGGATCCTCCGCATCGGCGGCGCGTTCCTCGCCTTCTTCCTGGTCCTGGTCGCGATCGCGGCGATCGTCGGGCCCCACAAGCATCACACCGAAGCGGAAGGCTATTTCCATGCCAACTGGGGAGCACGCGAAGCGGCCGCAATGCCCCCTGGGACGCCTGTCGTCTTCCGAAAGAGGGGGATCGGGGTCGTTACGAGGGCGGAAGGCCAGGGTTCGGTCACGCGGGTCGAGTTCCGCGTCTTGCCGGGCTTCCGGTGGATCGCCCGCGAACACACGAGCTACATAGGGCACGCCGGTGGCCGCACCTACTGGGGCCTCCGCGCCCTTCCACGAAGGGGCCGCTGAAAGCCGATCAGCTTTCGATGAAGCGCTCGACGTCCATCGCTTCCGCCTCGAGCGCCGCCATCGCCCGCTTCGGGATCGGGTCCAGGGGCTCGATTCCGACCCTGCCGCGGTTCAGCCGCCAGCCGGCGGCGGCGCGCCCCTTGACCATCGCGAAGGGACGGAAGATGCCGTTCAGGGTCACGAAGTGCGTATGCCGGCCGAGGATCTGCTCGCGCGAAGTCCAGCCAAGCAGCACCGGGTCGAAGGCGCCGAGCAGCCGCGGACCGGGCACCTCTGGCTCGGGAGGGCGGGCGGCGAGGTGGACGAGCCCGTCCTCGCGCTCGACCAGCTCGGGAGCGATCGCCGCGAGCCCCGCCCGCGCGTCGCGCAGGGGCAGGCCGGCCCAGCGGGCGAGGTCCCGGTCGTCGGCCGGCGCGTGCCCGACCAGGTAGCGACGAGCGAGCTCGGCCAGGGCTCGGTCGCGCTCGGCCGGCCTGGCCGGCTCGATCCAGTCGTCGAGCCTCACGTAGGCATGCTGCTTGCCGACCATCGGGCCCCGCACCGCGACTCCCCGCAACGAGGCGAGGAAGAGAAGATGGATCAGGGCCTGGCCCTCGGTGGGAACTCCAGCCGCCTCGAGCCGCTCGCGCAGCTGCACGCGGGTCAGCGGTCCCTCGTCGGCCAGGGCACGCTCGATCGTCGCTACAGCGCGCTCGCCGACCGCGGGCGCCACTCCCTCCTGAGCGAGTCGCCGCTTGGCCGAGGTCTCGAGGGGCGGCGTGGTCAGCGCATGGAGCCAGCGGTAGTCCTCGCTGCGAACCAGGTGCAGGGTGCCGCGGTTCAGCCACGAGATGACAAGCGAGCGCTCCTCGGTCAGAGCGCGGTCGACGTCGCTCGCCCTCAGCCCCTCGGTGCGCGCCCGCACGGCGAGCCGCGCCCCACGCGGATCCTGGCCCTGAATGGCGAGCAGCCTCTCCGCCACGGCCACGGGGTCGCGCAGAGGCTTTCCGGCAAGCGCCTGAGAGGCAAACCTCTCGGCGAAAATCATCCTCGACGCCTGGGCTTTCGCTCTTCCATCTCGAGAAGTTCGATCACGTAAACCATCATCCCGTTGTCGTAAGCGAGCCTCGACGGCACGATGAGTTCACGGCGCCCCCCCAGCCTCATCCCCTTGAGGCCGATTTCCCATGCCCTACCGAGATGGTTCTGCCCGAGCCGAAACCTGTACGGGTCTTCTTCGCTCCAGAAGTCCTGCACGAATTTCGTCTTCGGATTGCCGGCCAGATAGCGGACCGCAAGGTTTTCCCCCGGTTTTATGCGAGGCCCAGCTGAGCCTTCCTTGAGGATCCTGACGACGACGTGCCTCGGTGGCCTTGGCGGATACCGGAGCTTCGGCCTGGGACCCGTTCCCTTCACCTTCCTCGGCGATGCGCCGGCCTGACCTTCAGCCGGATTGCCCGGCTCGACCGAGACCGCTTCAACCACGTAGATCTCCGGTGCATTATTCGGAGTCGCTGTGCCGCCCGGCACGATCAGCTCCCGCCGTTCCCCCGCCCTTATTCCGGACAGCCCCGCTTCCCATGCGTCAGCCGCCTGCCCGCTCCCGAACACGAACCGCAGGGGGAGCTGACGCCAATGGTCTTCATATATCCGGTGTCCCTCGTAGGCGAAGCTGAAATACCTGACGGACAGCTCATCCCCATCGCGAGCAGGGCGCCCGCTGCCCTTCTCCAAGGCAACGACCTCGAGCTTCGAGCCGGGCTCCCCCTCCGGCACTGACACGTCCGGACGTCCTTCTTTCCCTTCGAGCACCGTGGACCTCGAATCCGAGCCGCCACCGCACGACGCCAGGGCAAGCACCATCAGACCCAGGCTCAATGGCTTCAGGGCCCGGATGGCAAACCTGCGGATCACGGCGGGTCGCCTTAGCGCACCGAGGCGAGTTCCAGCACGTAGATCACGGGGACGTGGGTGTAGGCCTGCGCCGGGGGCACGATGAGCACGCGGCGGCCACCCACCCGCATCCCCTTCAGACCGGTTTCCCAGGCGCCAAGCGACTGGCCTTCGCCGAAGCCGGTGACGAAGGGGTCGTTCCACCAGTCTTCGTAGCGCTGGCCGGTCCGATAGTCGAAGCTCTTGTATTTGAAGGTGCCGGTGCTGCCCTTCACCAGGACCGCTCCCGTGCCCTTCCGCAGATCCTTGACGATCAGCTTCTTCGGCACCGGGCCACGATGGATGACGGCGGTCGGTTCCCCGTGGCGCCAGACGATCTCATCGGCCTGCGCCTGGGGCTCGGAGCCACCGCCGCAGGCAACCAGGGCAAGCAATGCCCAAAGAAAAACGATTAGCGCGAATGACTTCACGGCCGGATCGTACCCTGCCAGCAGCCCGTCGCGGTCGCCTGCTCGGCTACTTGATCGCGAGCAGGTCGACCACATAGACAAGCGTTTCGTTCGGCGGGATCGATGTCGTGCCGGTGTCCTCATAGGCGAGCGCCGGCGGGATTATCAGCTTCCGCCTACCCCCGACCTTCATTCCCGTCATCCCCCGATCCCATCCGGGGATCACCCGGCCAGCATTGGTCTTGAAGGTGAGTGGTTCGTGGTAGCTCCAAGACGAGCCGACTTCCTTGCCGCTCCTGTACTGGATCCCGATCCATTGGACGGTCACTTCGTCGCCGGGCTTGACCGTCGCGCCGGTGCCCTTCTCGACTTCCTCGACGATCAGCTTCTTCGGAGGCGGGCCCTTCGGCACCGTCACCTTCGGCTTGGTCGGCTCTTCTCCGGAGCTCGAGTCGCTGCCGCCGCAGCCAGCGACCATGAGGACGGCGCACAGCGCGACGATCGGGGTCCATGCCTTCATAGGCGAGAATCCTACGTCCTTTTGCAAAAGAATCGCTTAGTAATTGTCCCGATCCCGGCGCCCACACCCGCGCAGCGCCCGCGGCTATGCTCGCATCCACCCAAGCGGTCGACCACAAGGAGAAGGCGAATGGCAATCGGTCTCTGGATCAGCTTCGCAGGCGGGACACAGGAGCAGTACGACGCGGTCAACGCCGAGATGGACGTCGAGCAGAACCCACCAGAGGGCCTCGTCTTCCATTCGGCGGGACCGATGGAGGGCGGCTGGAACGTGATCGACTTCTGGGAGTCGCGGGAGGCCTTCGACCGCTTCCAGCAGGAGCGGCTGGGGCCGGCGATCGTGGCGCTCGGCGACAAGGCGCCGCCGAACCCGCCGAGCATCAAGGAGTTCGAGGTCTACAACACGATTGGGGGGTAGCGCCCGATCGGGGGCATCGGGATGGCCCTAAACCTTGCATCGCTGCTGAGCGAGAGCGCCGGGCGCACGCCCGGCGCCGCGGCGATCCGACTCGGCAACATCGAGCTCAGCTACGGCGAGCTCGACGATCGCAGCGCGCGGCTGGCGACGCTGCTGCACGAGAAGGGCTTCCAGCAGGGAGACCGGGTCGGCGTGATGTTGCCCAACGTCCCCGAGTTCCCGATCGCCTACTACGGCGTGCTGCGGGCCGGAGGCATCGTCGTGCCGATGAACGTGCTGCTGAAGCGGCGCGAGATCGCCTTCTACCTGGAGGACTCGGGCGCCAGGCTGCTGCTCGCCTGGCACGGCTTCGCCGAGGAGGCCCGCGACGGCGCCGCCGACGCCGAGGCGGAGATGATCGCGGTCGAGCCAGCGGGCTTCGCCGCCATCCTGGATGAGCTGGAACCGGCAACCGACCTCGCCGACACGGCCGAGGATGACACCGCAGTCATCCTCTACACCTCAGGCACCACCGGCAAGCCGAAGGGCGCCGAGCTGACCCACCTGAACCTCTTCCGCAACGCGGACGTCTCCGGCCGCACCACCTCCGAGATCGCCCAGGGCGACGTCGTCCTCGGCGCGCTGCCGCTCTTCCATTCCTTCGGGCAGACCGTGAGC
>Ga0207651_10000299_pt1 | contig 21268 bp, 22 predicted proteins | sample KBSM23metaG_FD_184328 | JGI IMG/M metagenome (GOLD analysis project Ga0207651, IMG submission 184328) | Miscanthus rhizosphere microbial communities from Kellogg Biological Station, Michigan, USA - KBS M2-3 metaG (SPAdes) (version 2) | ecosystem: Host-associated > Plants > Roots > Rhizosphere >... | reverse complement strand
CAGCTGATGGAGTGGCAGCGCGATCTCAAGGACCCGACGGAGTTCATCGAGACCGTCAAGATCGACCTGTTCCAGGACGAGGTCTTCGTGTTCACGCCCAAGGGCGACGTGAAGGCGCTGCCCAAGGGCTCCACGCCGATCGATCTCGCGTACTCGATTCACTCCGAGGTCGGCGAGCACTGCTCGGGCGCGCGCGTGAACGGCCTGATCGTTCCGCTGCGCTACGCGCTGCGAAACGGCGACACGGTCGAGATCCTCACCTCGGCCAACCAGAAACCGTCGAAGGACTGGCTGAAGTTCGTCGTCACCAGCCGCGCCCAGACCAAGATCCGGCACTTCATCCGGATGGAACAGCGAGAACGCAGCCGCCAGCTGGGGCGCGACCTGCTGGGACGCGAGCTGCGCAGACAGAGCTTTTCGCTGGCCACGGCGGAGAGGGAAGGCTGGATGGAGTCCGCGGCCGAGCGGCTGCGGCTCGGGACCGCCGACGACCTGCTGGTCGCGGTCGGCTATGGGAAGGTGAACCTGGCGCACGCGGCCGACTCGGTGTTGATGGATCAATCACACGGGGCGGAGCCCCCGGCGGCGCCGCAGCCGGAGATCGCGCCCGCCGCACGACGTCCCATCGCGAAGCGATCCATCGCCGGCGTGCGCGTGCAGGGCGAGGCCGACATCCTGGTGAAGTTCGCCAAGTGCTGCACGCCGGTTCCGGGCGACGGGATCGTCGGCTTCATCAGCCGCGGCCACGGCGTCGTCATCCACACCCGCGATTGCCCGAAGGCGCTGGAGCTGGACCCGGCGCGCCGGCTCGATGTCGCGTGGGACGAGGAGTCGAAGACGCTGCGCCCGGTCGCGGTCCAGGTGACGTGCACCGACCGGCCGGGCCTGCTGGCCGCCATCTCGAAGGCGTTCACCGAGCAGGGGGTGAACATCTCGCAGGCCAAGTGCCGCACCACCGAGGACGGGCGGGCGGTCAACACCTTCCAGGTCACGGTCGGCCACCTGGATCAGCTCAAGACCGTGCTGCGCAGCCTCGTTTCGATACAAGGCGTGGTGTCTGCCACCCGGCTGTGATAGATAGGCCGCGCTATGGCCTCGAACACTCGGATCACCTGGAAACGGCGCACGCGGAAGCACGTGAACGCGGGCAAGAAGCGCAAGGCGAAGGACAGCAAGAAGTCGACGCCCAGCGCGGCCGAGCTGTTCGCGTCTTTCGGCCCCCCCGAGGGCGCCGCCGCCAAGACGAAGTAGCGCCCTTCGTTTCTGGCGCTCCGGCCGGCAAACCGCCGGAGCGAATTGATCTTTCCGGGCAATTGTGAGGTAACATGGCGCCCCACGAGCGCGGTGTCACCGACGCCAGCTCCCGAGGCGCGACCAACCGGATGAAACTCTGCCCGAACTGTCACTCTCAGTATCCTGACGACGCTAACTTCTGCCCGCAGGAGACGTGCGCCACCGACACCGGCCCACGGCGCCTCGAGCCGATAGTCGCGGCACCGCCGCCGTCGCGCTACGAGATGGAATCGCAGCTGGGTGGCGCGCGCACCGGCGAGGTCTGGCGCGCGCGCGACACGCAGACGGGCGCGATCGTCGCGTACAAGCTGGTCGCGCAGGCATCGCTGCCCACGACGGCGACGCTGGAACGCGCCCAGCGCGAGCTGAAGCAGCTGCAGCGTTCGCAGAGCAACCGGCTCGCGCGCGTGCTGGACTTCGGCAAGGACCCCGGCGGTCGTCTGTTCATCGCCAGCGAGCTGTGCGAGGGCCAGCCTCTCGACCAGCTGGTGGCGGCCAGCGGCCCGCTGTCGCTCGATCGCGCGAAGGCGATCGTCGCGCAGATCGGCGAGGCGCTGCTGGAAGGACAGAAGGTCGGCGTCGTGCACCACGACCTGTCGCCGAAGAACGTGCTGATCTCGGGCAACGACGAGGTCAAGGTGATCAACTTCGTCGCGCCGTTCGCGGTGTCGGACACGGTGTTCGGCGTGCCCGAGTACCTGTCGCCGGAACAGGCCGAGGGGAAGCTGGTCGACCAGCGGTCGAACACGTACAGCCTGGGCGGCATCATGGTGCTGCTGCTGACCGGTCAGTCGCCCGTTTCGGGCGCCGACGCGGCGGCCGTCGTCCAGCAGGTCACCCGCGGCGACGTCGTTCCCCCCAGCCGCCGTCTCGACGGCAACACGACGCTGACGCCCGAGATTGACCGCATCGTGCTCAAGGCGATGGACAAGAGCCCGAATCGCCGGCCGCTGACCATGCGCCAGTTCCTCACCGAGGTGAGCGGGATGGTCGCCATGGGCGCTGCGCCGGCCGCCGGCGGCGCCGGCGTCGGATTCGCCAAGACGATGCTGTTCACGGGCGGTTCGACCGAGGTTCAGAAGCTGGTCCAGCAGGCGGTCGCCGCGCGTGGCGGCGGGCCCGCCGCGGCGCCTGCGCCCGCGCCGACCCCGGCACCCACGCCACCGCCCGAGCAGCCGTCGCCCGCTTACGCGTCGGCTCCGACGGGGAATACGCCGGCGCCGACCGGCCCGCGCCGCACGCACGGGGCCGCCATCGCGGCGACGGTCGTCTCGCTGCCGGCCGCCAAGGTTCCGGGGATGGGTGCGCCGATTCCGGGCGCCAGCACCGGTGGGTCGGGGCAGTTCACGCCGCCGCCCGCCCAGCCGGTCCAGGCGACGCCGCCGCCGACGGGAGCCGGCCCGGCGCCTTCGCCCAAGCCCGCCGCGGGCGGCAACTTCCGCGAGACGCTGTGGTTCAAGAAGGGCGACGTCGACCAGATGGTCGCGGAGGCGCGCGCGCGCGTCGAGGCGGCGCGCGCAAAAGGGATCGCGGTCTCCGACGCGGACGCCGAGGCGGCCGCGATGGCGGCGGCGGCGGCAGCTTCGCCCGAGGCCGAGGGCGCCAAGCCGCTCGATGACCGTTACGTCGACGACGGGTCGGTCACGGCGGACGACCGCCGGAAGTTCTCGCTGCGTTCCGGTGGGACGGCGACGTCACTGCCGACCGTTGGCCACGTTCCCGGCGAACGCATGAGCGACGACGAGGTGATGGGCGAGATCGGCGGCAAGCGGCGCATCGGCATCATCGTCGTCGCGGTGATCATCGCGGCGCTGCTGGGCATCTTCGCCGTCAAGAAGCTGACCGCGAAGGATGTGTCGAAGAACGCCACGGCGATGACGCCGCCGACCATCCCGACCACCGAGACGCCTCCGCCGGCAGCGCCGACTCCGGCCCCCGCGCCGCCCGTACCGACCACGACCGCCCCCAAGGCGCCCGCCGCGGCCGCCAAGGACGAGGGCGACGAGTCGTCTCCGGCGAAGGCCGCGCACGCCGCTTCCAAGAAGCACGTCGTCGCCAAGAAGCCCAAGGGCAAGAAGGCGCACAAGTAGCGCCTCGGGCTCGGGCTTCTGGCCTCGGCCTTCAGAGCAGGCGGTCGACGGCTGCCGTGATCGCGCGGGTGACGTCGTCGATGGCGGCGCTGGCGTCGATCGTGAGGGCCTTCGAGTCGCCGGCCACGAGCGCGCGGTAGGCGGCGGCGACGCGTTCCTGGACGGCGTCCGCGTCGTAGCGCTCCTCGGTGCGGCCGGCGGCGCGGCGGCGGGCGGCGGCGGCGGCCACGGGCAGGTCGAGCAGCAACGTCAGATCCGCCGGCCGCACCTCGCGCGCCAGCTGGGCGACCCAGTCGCGCTCGGCCTCCTCGCCCTGGTACGCGAGCGACGACAGCAGGTAACGGTCGCACACCACGTCCGTCCCGGCCGCGAGGGCGGGCTCGATCTCGCGGCGCAGGTGATCGCGCCGATCGGCCGCGAACAGCAGCGCCATGGCGCGTCCGTCGGCCGGCGCGCCGTCGGGAAGTCGGTGTCCGCCCAGCAAAATCTCGCGCAGCAGCCGGCCCACCGGCCCGGTGCTGGGCTCGCGAGTGGCGTGAACGCGCCGCCCGCGCCCCGCCAGGTGCGCGGCGAGGCGGTCCAGCTGGGTCGTGGTCCCCGAGCCGTCGATGCCCTCGAGCACGATGAAGAGTGGCGGTGTCATTTGCGTAAAACGCTTCCCCGATCTACACGGTTCTGGGCGTGACGAGAAGCTGGTGCACCCAGGTAACGGCATGCGCCGCCGTCGTCGCGGCTGTGGCGGCGTCGGGCTGCCCGCGCGACCGCAACCGCTCGTCGCCGCCCAACGCCGCGACCGCCAACCTCGACATGCGCGACGTGCGCTGCGTGGAACGGCCCGAGGGCTGCGTCTGGTGCGAGGGCCGCGGGCCCACGCCGCCGCTGGTGGAACCGGACGCGGTGCCCGCGTCGCTGTGCGACCCGAAGGACCAGGGCAACTGCGTCGACTTCTGTTCGCGGCTGGCCCCCGAGTGCGCGGTGTCGTGGCGGACGGTGCCCAGCTGCTTGCTGCCCTCCGAGCAGGAATTCCGCCGCGAGCTCATCCGCCGCGACACGGCGGACCGCCCGGAAGCGCTGGTCCAGGGCCGCGTCACCGACGAGACGGGCCGCCGCATCGAAGGCGCGAAGATCAGCGTCTGGTTCCAGGGGACGTCCATCGCCGAGGACGCCTCGGGTAAGGACGGCAGCTTCCACCTCCGCCTGCGCACCGGCCCCTGGACCTACTTCGTCCGCGTCAGCGCCAAGACGCTGGCGACCGAGATCGCGGACCTGCGCATCGAGAAGCCGGGGACGACCGTGCGCAACTTTCGCCTGGCTCCCGAGGCCGTGATTCGCGGCCGCGTCGTCAGCAACGAGGGCGAGCCGATCAAGGGCGCCACCGTCCATGCCGTCCGCAACGCCGAGGATCCGGTGGCGTCCGGCGAGGCGCAGAGCGCCGACGACGGCACGTTCGCGCTCGGCGGGCTGGAGCCGGCGGCGCCGGTCGTGCCGGCGGTGCCCGTGGTGCCGCCGCGCAGCAAGCGCTACTTCCTGCGCGCGTCGAAGTTCGGCTGGCTGCCCGAGACGCTGAAGTGGACCGTCGCCGCGCCCGCCAAGGGAATCGCCTTCAAGCTGGCCCGCACGGGCGTCATCCAGGGCCGCGTGGTCGACACCGACGGGGAAGGGCAGGCGAACGCGACCGTGGTCGCGCTGCTGTCCGCCGCCTTCGGGCCCACGGCGTCGCCGATCATCTGGCGGGTCGACAGCGACGGGAAGTTCGCGCAGGACCGTTTCCAGGCCGGGACGTATTACCTGTGGGCCCGGCACGGCGAGATGCTTGTCTATCCGCCCGAGAAGATCGAGATCACCGACCAGGACCTGGACGCCGAGGCCGAGCTGCAGCTGGCGCACAAGGGCGCGCGCGTGCGCGGGCGGGTGGTCACCACGCGCGCCAATCTCGCGGTCGAACCGGACGCGCGCGCCGTCCTGATCGGACGGTCACCGCTGGCGCTGCCACGCAAGGCGGTGGGCGACATCGACCGCGACGGCAAGTTCGTCGTGGGCACGCTGCTGCCGGGGCGCTACGAGATCTCGATCCGGGTCGGCTCGCGCATCTTGCAGATCACCGCGGGCCCGCGCGAGGTGGAGATCCCGATCGATCCGGGCGCGACGGTGGATCTCGCCGAGGCCATCACCGTCCGCCCGCAAGCGGAAGAATAGAAGGAACCCTCACCCACCTCTCCCCGCTGCGCGGGGCGAGGGTTCATCGATCTTGCGCGTTCTGGTACTAGTGGAGGACGCGCATGCGGCTGAGGCAGTCGGCGAGCACGTGATGGCTCTCGTTCTCGAACGAGGTGAACCGGACCGCCATGCCGGCGACCGCGCGGTTGGACCCGCCCTGCGTGTAGTTGATGAAGTAGTGGTTCTTCACCTCGCCGGTCGCGACCACGTCGCCCGACCCGTCGGGCACGGGGAAGCAGACGCGCACGGACGCGCCGAGGGGCAGGGGGTCGGGCAGCTCCAGGAAGATGCCGCCGGCCGACACGTTGCGGGCCACGCAGTAGATCTCCCCGAACAGCAGCGATTCCAGGCGCACCACGAACATCTTGTCGAACCGCAGGTGCTCTCGCTGATCCTCGACGGCAATGGCGTCGCTCGCGGTCACCTCGGAATCGTCAGCTCTGGAATCGGAAGGCGTTGTCCCCATGGCCATCATCCTACAATGTCATCCAATGAAGTCAAAAAACTTACATGTAGGATAAATTGGTGACCGTGAACTCCTGGACGACCGGATGGCGGGCGTGGGTGCCCGCGCTGCTCTGGTCCGCGCTGATCTTCGGGCTGTCCTCGATCCCGGGCCGGGCGCTCCCCGATCTTTCGGGTTGGTGGAATGCCGACAAGTTTGTCCACACCGGCGTCTACGCGGTGCTGGGCGCGCTTTGCTGGTTCGGCGCGCGTGGAACGCTGCCACCAGGGCGCGGACCCCGGGCGCAGGTATTCGTGGCGTTCCTGTGCACCACCCTTTACGGCGTCACGGATGAGGCGCACCAGTCCTTCACGCCGATGCGTTCGCCCGACGCGTGGGACGTTCTCGCTGACGCCATTGGCGGATTGCTTGGTGCGCTTGGTTGCGTCGCGTTCGTGTCGTATCGGCGCGTGCGGAAATAGCGACCGTCGCGCCGTCCGATGTCGTGGATGAAAATCGACGGCTCCGTTATCATGACGGTTTCGGGCCTCGGCAAACGAATGCTCTCGGACGAGCGGACCACACACGAAGAGCTGCCCGCGCCGCGAGAGGTCGAAGGTCTCGTCGTTGCGCCGGGTCGCGCCGTCATGCGCGCGCTTGTGGGTTTCCTGCGCGGCGAGGGCATCAACGTCCGCACCGTGGCTGACGCCGAGGGCGCGTTCGAAGAGGCGTTGCTGCACCCGCCCGACGTCGTGCTGATCGACGACCGCGTGCCGCCCTCGGGCGGCATCGATCTGGTCCTTCGCCTGAAGGCGAACGTCCGCACCCACTTCGTCCCGACCATCCTCTGCACGCTGAACGATCTGCGGCGGGAGAGGGTGCGGGCCCTGGCGGCGGGCGTGGACGCCGTGTTCGCGCCGTCGACCGACATCGAGGAGCGACGGGCGCGCGTCTGGGCGCTGCTGCGCACGCGGGCGCTTTACCGGCGCATCGACCGCCTGCAGCGCACGCAGCGGAACGAGATCGTCGACCGCCGGCAGTGGCTGTCGCACTTCCTTCACGACCTCAAGGGGCAGATCGGCGCGCTGGCCGCGAACGTGGAATATCTGGACCGGTTCGCGCCCGACCCGTCGGATGCGCGGTACGCTGATTTCAAGTCCAGCATCGAGGACACGCGCGGCATCTTCGAGCAGGTCAAGGCGGCGGTCCGCACCGTGCTGGACTACGACCGGTTCGAGACCGGCCAGCTGGTGCCGCGCGACGATCGTTTTCGTCTGGGCGACGCGGCGGCCGAACCGATCGAGACGTTGCGCCGACTGTCGACGATGGCGGAGCGCAGTCTGTCTGCGTTCGCGCCCAGCCCCGAACGCGAACGCATGCTGTACGGCGATCGCGAGCTGGTCGCGTGCGCGATCTTGAACCTGGGCATGGCGGCGCTGCGGCGCTCGGCCGTGCACAGCGAGCTGGCCGTCGAGATCGCCGAGACCGACGCGGGCATGCGTTTCCGCGTCGCCTCGCCGGGGGCGCCGCTGCAGCCCAGCGAGCGCATCAACATCTTCGCGCCCTATGGCCGTCACGCCGCCGGTTCGGCGATGTACGGGTTCGGCCTGGCGCTCGCGCGCGCGCTCATCGAGCTGTCGCAAGGCACGCTGTGGGTCGAGGATCTCCCCAGCGGCGGCTGCGCGTTCGTGTTCGAGCTCAGCATGAAGCGCGCCGGCGCGCGGCCCGTGCGCAGTCCGAACACGCGCGTGCAGGGGCGGGTGGAGCCGCCCGAGCAGCCGTGAGAGGGCGTGTTTGGCTGCTCGCGCTGCTGCTGGCGGCGGCGTCCGCGCACGCGGCCGGCTCGGACGTGAAGGTCGAGGATCTGTGCCGCGCCGTGGTCGATGATTCGACCAACTACAAGATGCGCGTGCAGGCGGCGCTGGTGCTGGGGAAGCTCGGCGATGCGCGCGCGGTCCAGCCGCTGATCAAGGCGCTGAACGATCAGAACAAGACGGTGCGCGGCATCGCGGCGTCGGCGCTCGGTCAACTGGGTGATTCGGCGGCGCTCGATCCGCTGCGCGACCTCATGCGGCGCGACAGCGATTCGTTCGTGCACGGACAGGCCGAGAAGGCGATCGCGGCGTTGAACGCGGGCGGGGGCGGGGCGCCCAAGCGCGGCGCGAAGGTCTACGTCAACTTCGGCGCCTTCGCGGGCGGCGTGAAATCAGCGGGACCGGAGGCGGCGAAGATCCTCCACGACGCGCTGTCGCGCGAGCTCGGGAAGTTGCCGGTGGTGACGTTGACGCTGAGCGCCGCGGACCAGCACAACTTCGGCAAGACCGGGCTGTCCGGCTTCTACATCGACGGCAACATCACGAAGCTCGAGGACAGCACGGCCGGCGGCGGCAACGAGACCAGCTGCGACGTCAAGGTGATGGTCGCGCGCTGGCCGCAGAAGAGCATCATCATGTGGACCAACGCGGGCGCCAGCGTGCAATCCGGTTCACGGCCGCGCGACAAGGAAAACGCGCGCAAGGACTGCCTTGAAATTTCGGCCCGTGGGCTCAGCGAGGACCTTGTGAATTTCCTGAAGCAACAGGGGGGCTAGTAGAATGTCGCGCAGCAAGCGGATGCGGAGGAGTTCATGAATACTGGTGAAACAGCCATGGCAAGGCCGGTGTACAAGCGCAAGGTCAAGAACTACTTGCTCGATGTCGGGCTGCAACTCCGCTACACGGGGGCGATCGTCGTGATCGCGATCGTGCTGACGGTCATCCTCGGCAAGCGCATCTACGAAGCGACGCAGGAGACCTCGAAGGTCATCCTGTGGACGGGGCTGGTCGACGAAGCGGTCAAGAAGGAGCTGGAGGCCAACTTCGCCCAGGGCGATCGCACCGTCTTGCTGGGGATCGTCGGGTTCGGCCTGGTGCTGGTGCTGTCGATCAGCGCCGTCGGCATCCTGCTGACGCACAAGGTGGCGGGCCCCCTCTACAAGATCTCGAGCTTCTTCGGCCGCATCCGCGACAACCGCCTGGGCCCAGCGCCGGCGAAGCTGCGGAAGGGCGACGAGCTGCAAGACTTCTATCTGTCGTTCCGCGACATGCACCAGGCGGTCCGGGGGCGCGTCGAGGACGACGTCCGCGTGCTGGAGGGGGCGCTGGCCGCGATAGACGCCGCGCCCGAGGGCAAGTCGCCCGCTCTGCAGCGCGCGCTGGACGACCTCCGCGGCATGCAGAAGCGCAAGGAAGACAGCCTGGAAGCGCCGCCGATCGATCGCATGACGACCAGCAGCAACACCTGAGCAGCGCGTAGCGCGTCGGAGGGTTCTGAGCGAGAACGTCAGGCGCGGCGGGTCTGCGCGGCGCTGACCAGGCAGAGCCCGTGCAGGAACAGCCCCGGCAGGAAGCAGCACGCGTAACCCATCAGCGTGGTCGCCATCCAGGCGACGCCAGCGCCGGGGCGGCCCGAATAGATGTGGCCGGCGCCCGGAATCAGCATCGACAGCATCACCGACGTGACCGGGTTAGGCCGCGGGCGCAGCGTCAGGAAGAAGTTCTCGTTGACCGAGATGGGCGGTGGTCCCACGGCGAGGTCGTTCGTCACGCGCGTCGCGAGCGGCTTTCGACCCGGGTACACGTACTCGACGATGCCGGCGTTGTTCGTGCGGACGTTGAGCGTGCCTTGTTCCACCATCCGGGCCAGGTGCCGCTCCGCGGTCCGCACCGAGATCCGACCCAGGTAGGCGACGTGGGCCGCGGTGACCGGGACATCGGTCTCGAACAGCACCTTCAAGACCAGCTGTTCAAACTCGTCGAAATCCACGGCTACGTGCTCAGGTTAGCACACGCGAAAGTGATCGATCACGGCGAACCGCGCGCGCGGCGCGATCATTTTTTCTGCGCGCACGCCTGACGAATTGTCAGTCGCACCTCTGCATTTCCGATCGATTCGCGAGCCTGCCCGCATTGTGATCGACGGGGCGGTGGGATACGCGGCTCCGGATCGGTCGTCCCGATCGCCCCGAAAACGGATTCGCCATTGATCGCGCGCAGTTAACGGAATATTTCTTATCGGACATTTGGACACCCGTGGGCGGCGGCCATTTGAGAGCCGTGGCCGGTCCGCCTGGACACCGAAACCCGTCGACCCCGCCTTCACGCTAGAGCCCTGCCTGCCGCTGAAAGGAGCTTGCTGATGCAACGCGCGTTCGCCCGGCCTCGATTCGCACGTGGATTCGTTTCGGTGGGAGGTGTCGGGCTGGCGGCGATGTTGGTGGTCGTCAACAGCGGCGGCGCGGGTTGCGGCGGCGGCGCGAGCGGCACGGGCCAGGCCGGCGCCACGGGCGCGGCCGGCGACGGAACGGGCCGCGGCGGGACGACCGGCAGCGCGGGCAGCGCGGGCACAACCGGCGCCGCGGGCATGGGCGGGACGACCGGCAGCGCCGGCTCGACCGCGGGAACGACCGGTGCGGGCGGATCGGCGACGGGCACGGCCGGAACGACGGGTTCCGCGGGCCGCGGCGGCACCACCGGTACCGCCGGCACGACCGGCGCCGCGGGGCGCGGCGGCACCACCGGCAGCGCAGGAACCACCGGCGGCGCGGGCACCACCGGCCGCGGCGGCACCACGGGCACCGCGGGCACGACCGGCGCGGCCGGCGCGGCCGGAACGATGGGCACCGGCGGTACGGGCAACGAGTTCTGGGTCGGCCCGAACGGCTCCGACTCGAACGCGGGGACGCAGGCGGCTCCGTTCAAGACGTTGACGGCGGCGCACTCCCGGGTGACGGCCGGCGGCACGATCTGGCTGCTGTCGGGGACGAACGCGATCACGCCGACCCAGACCCTGACCAAGAGCGGCACCGCCTCCGCGCACATCCGCGTTCAGGCCGTCGCGGGCGGCACGCGTCCGCTGCTCGACTTCTCGGCCCAGGCCTTCGGAAACCGCGGCATCGAGGTCCGCGGCGACTACTGGGAGCTCCGCGGCTTCGAGATCCAGAACGCAGGCGACAACTGCGTCGCCGTCGACGGTTCCAACAACACGTTCGACATGCTGGTCATCCACGGCTGCCAGGACACCGGCCTGCAGATCACCGCGTCGTCATCCGACGCCACCAACGACGCGAAGGCGGCGAACAACCTGGTGCTCAACTGCGACTCCTACGAGAACATCGACCAGCCGACCAACGGCGAGAACGCGGACGGCTTCGCGGCCAAGCTGCGCATCGGCCCCGGTAACGTGTTCCGCGGCTGTCGGGCCTGGAACAACGCCGACGACGGCTGGGACTTCTTCGCGTCGGATGACGTGGTGACGATCGACAACTGCTGGGCGTTCCTCAACGGCAAGGTCGTGTCGGGAAGCAACAGCGCCGGCGATGGAAACGGCTTCAAGCTGGGCGGCGCGCCCAACGGCGCCGGCCAGGGCGGCGCGGTGCACATCGTGAAGAACTCGTACGCGTTCGACAACCGCGCCTGCGGCTTCGTGCGCAACAACAACCCCGAGGTCCCGATGCTCACCAGCTGTGGCGCCAGCGGCAACGGCACCGCCTTCTGCCAGGTCACCAGCTCGCCGGTCGTCACGATCACCATGACCGGCGCGCAGGGCAAGGCCGCGGCGCGCAACGCCGACGGCAGTCTGCCGGCGATACGATAGGCACAGTCCCCTACCCCGTCCCCGCTTCCTGCAGATATGCCGTCAGCCCGTCCTGCCACGACGACAGCGTGTCCAGGCCGATCGCGCGCAGCGCCCGGTTGTCGAGGATCGGGCGTCGCGGGCGAATCTCCGGGTGCGGAAGATCGGTGGACGCGACGGCCTGAACGCGGTCGTCGGGAAGGCCGAGCCGCTTCGCGACCGCGTGCGCAAAGTCGGCCCAGGTCGTCTCGCCCTGGGCGGTGCAGTGATACAGACCGTGGTGATCGGTCGCGGCGAGCGCGATCGACACGGCCGCCACCTCGCGCACCCAGGTCGGCGACGCCATCCGCTCGCGATCCGCGCGGACGGTCTGGCCGGCGCGCAGCCGCGGCGCGATCTGCGACGGGAAGTTGCGCCCGCCGTGCCCGTACAGGCAGCCGACGCGCAGGATGAAATGCCGCGGGTTGGCCGCCGCGACCAGGCGATCGCCCGCGGCCTTCGATCGGCCGTAGTCACCAAGCGGCGACGGCGCATCGCGCTCGTCGTAGGGTTGCGCGCGCGCGCCGTCGAACACGAAGTCGGTCGAGTAATGCACCACCGCCGCGCCGACCAGCGCCGCCGCCGCGGCCACGACCTCCGCGCCCACCGCATTGACGGCGTGCGCGAGCTCCGGCTCGCGCTGCGCGCGGTCGACGTCGTTGAACGCCGCCAGGTTGAACACGACGGCGGGCCGGCTGCCCTGCAGCAGCGCGCGCACGGCGGGCGCGTCGGTGATGTCGCAGTCGGCGCGCGGCGGGGCCGCCGCGATCGTCCACCGCGCGCGGCCCAGCGCGGGCACCAGCGCGCTGCCCAGCGTGCCGTGTGCCCCGAATACGACCGCGACCGGCGCGGCGCTCATGACGCCTACGAGGTCGGCGCCCGTCCCGCCAGCGAGGTCCGGACGTCCTCTTCGTCGGCCTTGACCATCATCTCGACCAGGCCCTTGAAGCTGACCTTCGGCTTCCAGCCCAGCACGCGCTTGGCTTTGCTCGGATCACCGTGGAGGTGATCGACCTCGGTGGGACGGAAGTAACGCGGATCGATCTCGACGTACTTCTTCCAGTCCAACCCCAGCACGCCGAACGCGACGTCCAGGCACTCTTCGACGCTGTGCGACTCACCGGTCGCCACGACGTAGTCGTCCGGCTTGTCCTGCTGGAGCATCAGCCACATCGCCTCCACGTAGTCACCCGCGAAGCCCCAGTCGCGCTTGGCTTTCAGGTTACCGAGGTAGAGCTTCTTCTCCAGCCCGTGCTTGATGCGCGCGGCTGTGCGCGTGATCTTGCGCGTCACGAACGGGATGCCGCGCCGGGGCGACTCGTGGTTGAACAGGATGCCGCAGCAGATGAACATGTCGTACGCTTCGCGGTAGTTCTGCGCCAGTTGATGGGCGAACACCTTGGCGCAGGCGTAAGGGCTGCGCGGCTCGAACGGCGTCGTTTCGCTCTGGGGCGGCTTGGCCCCGCCGAACATCTCGCTGGACGACGCCTGGTAGAAGCGCACCGACTTCTCCTGCCCCGACTCGCGGATCGCTTCCAGCAAGCGCAGCGTGCCGAGGGCGACCGTCGACGCCGTGTACTCGGGGACGTCGAAGCTGACGCGCACGTGGCTCTGCGCGCCCAGGTTGTAGATCTCGTCGGGCTTCACCGAACGCAGCGCGCGATTCAGCGAGCTCGCGTCGTCGAGGTCACCGTACACCAGCCGCAGCCGATAATCGGGCACGTGCGGGTCCTGATAGATGCGATCCAGGCGCTCCGTGTTGAACGAGCTGGAACGCCGGACCACGCCGTAGACCTCGTAGCCTTTTTCGAGCAACAGCTCGGCCAGATACGAACCGTCCTGGCCGGTGACGCCGGTGATGAGGGCGCGTTTCATTTCTTCTCAATCTCCTCTTGATGTTCTTCGAACCAAGCGACGGTTGCGGCGACGCCGCGATCGAACGACGTGCGCGCCTCGAAGCCGAAGCGCTCCTTGGCGCGCGTGACGTCCAGGCGGCGGCGCGGCTGCCCGTTGGGCTTGCTGGTGTCCCACACGAACTTGCCTTCGTAGCGGGCCGCCTTGGCGATCTTCTCGGCCAGGTCGCGGATCGAGATCTCCACGCCGCTGCCCAGATTCACCGGATCGCTGGAATCGTACCGCTCGGCCCCCATGACGATGCCTTCGGCCGCGTCCTCCACGTAGAGGAATTCGCGGGTGGGCGAGCCGTCACCCCACAGCACCACCTCGCCGTCACCGCGCTCGCGGGCGCCGACAAACTTCCGGATCATCGCGGGGATGACGTGGGACGTATGCAGATCGAAGTTGTCGCGCGGCCCGTAGAGGTTCACCGGAAACAGCACGACGCTGTTCAGACCGTACTGCTCGCGGTATCCCTGCGACGCAACCAGCATCATCTTCTTGGCGATGCCGTAAGGCGCGTTGGTCTCCTCCGGATATCCGTTCCAGAGATCGTCTTCCTTGAACGGTACGGGCGCGAACTTCGGATAGGCGCAGATGGTGCCGGTCGCGACCAGCTTGCGCACCTTGGCCAGCCGGCACTCCTCGAACATATGCAGGCCCATCATCGCGTTCTCGAACAGGAAGCGGCCCGGGTTGTCGCGGTTGGCGCCGATGCCGCCGACCTGCGCCGCCAGGTGGAAAACCACGTCCGGGCGCGCGTCGGCCAGCAGCCGGCGGACCGCGGCGCGATCGACCAGGTCGTAGTCGCGCGAGCGCGGAACAAACACGCGCGCGCCGGCCTTCTGCAAGCGATCGACCACGAACCCGCCGAGAAAACCGGCGCCGCCAGTGACGGCGACGTGCTTGTCCTGCCAGAACGAGCTCATTGGGCGGGGGGAAGTTACCACAGCCCTCCCCATTTACGGCCCCTCTGCCCCACCGTCCCGTCCACGTGCGCGTGGACGTGCTCGTGCTCGTAGACGTGCTCGACGCCCCGCGCCTACGGCGTCAGCGCGGCGTGCGCGGACAGCTTCCCCGCCGCCACCTCGGCCGCCAGCGTGGTCAGCTCGGGAAGCGCGGCGCCCGGGTTGCCCGGAGGCGGACGGACCCCGCCCGCCTTCACGGTGCTGCCGAACGTCGTGACGACGAAGATGCGCACGATCTCCGACCGCTCCGCCGGAAGCGCCCGGCCGTAGGCCTCGACCAGGTCGGCGATGTCGGCGGGCGGGTTGCCCTCCAGCACGGCGCGCGCCCAGGCCGACAGCAGCTTCGCCTGGAAGTTGCGAAACGGCCCGAGCACGGCGGCGGGGCTGATCCCTTCGGGGACGCGATCCTTCACGAACGGCGCGTAGACGGCGTCGGGCGCGATCTTCCGGCCGACCGTCTTCGACTGCGCCAGGCGGTAGAGCACGGTCGCCGCCGCGTTCGGGTCGGCGAGCAGCTCGCGCGCCGGCCGCGGCGCGCCGTCGGCGCCCAGCGCGTAGCGATTCTCGCGCACGGCGGCGAACAGCTCGCGCTGGGCCGCCGTCCCCGCGTCCGCCGGCAGCGCGCCCGCCGGCCCCTCCCCGTCCCGCCATTCGCGCGCGATGACCTCCAGCGCCCGCGCATACGCGACGACCAGCGGATGCGCCGGGTTGGGCGCCTCCACGGCCGCCACCCGCGAGGCCGCCAGCTGCCCGAGCGTTCCCGCCAGCGTCTGCGACAGCGCGCGATCGTGGTCCGGATACGCGTCGATGGCGAGCGTCACCAACGCCGGGTACTCGTCATCGCCGAAGGTTCCCTTCAGCGCGATCCCGCGCGCGATCGGTCCGGTGGCGCGTGACCCGCCCATGATCAAGACGGTCGGCTCGCGCGCCGCCGCCCGCTGGGCCTCCGCATACCGGTGACCGCCGACGTCGATCTCGCGAATGAGCTGCTTGGCCAGGTAGTCGGTCCGCAGCACCTCCGACGCGAACCCCACCGCGAATTTCTGGTGAAGCGGGACGGCGTGCGGGTTATCGACCTCCACCTTCGTCACGATCGGCAGCCCCGACTTGCTCTTCGCGGCGCCCGATGCAGGGGCCACGATCGCAAACGAATCCGCGGCGCCCAGGGTCGTGTCGCGCTTGCAACCTGGGCCGGCGCCCAGCGCGAACGCCGCGCCCACCAGCACCAGACCCGTTCGAAATGCCGCCCGCCGCCCGCGAGCGCCGCCCGTCATTGGGCGCGCGCCGCGTACGATCCGCAGTACACCTGCAGCAGGCGGGTCAGCGCGTCGAAATCGACCGGCTTGTAGAGAACCGTCACGTCTTCTTTTATACCGATCATCGGGTCGTTCGCGGCGGTCATGATGACCCGCGGGATGGACGCGAGGTGCGGGGTCCTTTTGACGACCTTCAGGAATTCGGCTCCGTTCATCACCGGCATGAACAGATCGACAAGCATCAGCGCCGGATGTTCCGTTTCCAGCACGGATAATGCCGCCTTGCCGTTGGGGACGCAGATGGCGCGGTAGCCGCGCTCCTCCACGACATCGTTGATGGTCATCGCCACGTCCTGGTCGTCCTCGATGACGAGCACCGCAGGAGGGGTGGGCTTCGGCTTTGCCATAGCGATCACGGTCGTCGTCCGGACTCTATAGATCCGACCTCGGCCGCTAGCAATGCTTGGGTGGTAACATTCTTTGTACGCGACGTTTCGTGCTACAAGCCGGTGGCGCCGGCCCCGTAGCTCAGGTGGATAGAGCGGCGGTTTCCTAAACCGTAGGTCGCCTGTTCGAATCAGGCCGGGGTCACGACGAAAGGCGCGCGCCCGCGCCCTTGCAGGCCTCGTGCCGCGGTTCGCACGCCGATGTGTGTCCTCGCGGCACCTCGGCGGCTCGCATCCGGTCCGACCTGTACCGTGCAATCCTCTGTTAATAAAAAGGAATGCGGTCAGCTGTGACGTGGTGAGGTCGGCCCCCGCGTCGCGTGCAGCGTGCGCAGCGTGTGCAGCGTGCGAATGCCCAGCAGGATCGCCAGCGCCGCGCCGAATATCAACGGCTGCCGCAGGTCCGATTTCACGCGCCACACGAAGTGAACGACGCCCAGCGCGGCGGCGAGATAGATCAGCCGGTGCAGGCGCTTCCAGCGCACGAACCCGAGGCGTCGCACCATTCCGTCCGTCGACGTGATCGCCAGCGGGATCAGCAACAGGAACGCGGCGAACCCGACCGTGATGAACTTCCGCTTCACGATGTCCTTCCCGATCGCCGCGAAATCGAAGAACTGATCGACGCCCAGGTAGACGGCGAAGTGCAGGCAGACGTAGAGGAACGTCTCGAGGCCCAGCATGCGGCGGAGACGCAGCGGCCACTTCCAGCCGGTGACGATCTGGATCGGCGTGGGCGAAAGTGTCACCAGCAACAGGGTCAGCGTCCAGAAGCCCAGTCGGTTCATCGCGTCGGCGATCGGGTTCGCGCCCAGGTCGCCCTGCAGCGCCAGCACGCCGATGCGCGCGGCGGGCACCAGCGCCAGGACGCCGATCGCCAGCTTCGCCAGACGCGATCCCAGGTGCTTGGGCTTGGCCACGGTCAGAAGGACTTGCGCAGGTCCATGCCGGCGTAGAGCCCCGCGACTTCCTTGCCGTAACCGTTGAACGCCAGCGTCTGCCGGCGCCGGAGCTCGCCGATGCGGCGTTCGTTCGCCTGGCTCCAGCGGGGGTGGTCAACCTCCGGGTTCACGTTGGAGTAGAAGCCGTACTCGTTCGGCGCCTGGCGGTTCCAGCTGGTGGGCGGCTCGGTCTCGACGAAGCGCACGCGGACGATCGACTTGATGCTCTTGAAGCCGTACTTCCACGGCACGACCAGCCGGATGGGCGCGCCGTCCTGGTTGGGCATCACGCGCCCGTACATCCCGACCGCCAGGATGGTCAGCGGATGCAGCGCCTCGTCCATCCGCAGGCCTTCGACATACGGCCATTCCAGCGCGCCCGTCCGCTGGCCCGGCATCTCGTCCGGCGCGAGCTTGGTCGTGAACGCGACGTACTTCGCGCGCGACGTCGGTTGCAGCTGCTTGATCAGCGGGCCCAGCGGGAACCCGACCCACGGGATCACCATCGACCAGGCCTCCACACAGCGCAGGCGGTAGACGCGCTCTTCCAGGGGGAAGCGTCCCAGCAGCGCGTCGATGTCGATCACCTGCGGCTTCGCGATCTCTCCCTCGAACGCCACCGTCCACGGCCGCGTCTTCAAGCGGTGGGCGTTCGCCGACGGATCGGATTTGTCGGTGCCCAGCTCGTAGAAGTTGTTGTAGGTCGTGATGTCCTTGTAGGACGTGCGCGGCTCGGCGGTGCCGAACGGCCCCGGCGCGACCCCCGCCAGCGCGGGCTCGGTCGGTACGATCGGCTTGGGCTTGCAGCCCGCGAGCGCGAACGTCAGGCCGGTCGCCGCCGCCGCGCCGCCGGCGAGGAAGTCGCGCCGGCGCAGGTAGATCCCCTCCGGCGTGATCTCGGAGGAAGGAACAGACGGGATGTCGGGGCGCCAGAGGGGCGACATCGGCCTATTCACTCTACGCCCGCTGGCGCCGGCGGGTTACGGTATGACGATACGAGGATGAGCGCGCCGTCCCCATCAGCCGTGCCCGAGCTGCCCGCCATCCTCGAGATCAAGCGCACCCTGGATGGGCGCGAGAAACGCTTCGACTGCCGCCTGCTGTCGCTGGCGGACGCCAGCCACGCCGCCGTGCTGTGGGTGGCTCCGGACGCGATGCACGTCCACGGCGTCGACCTTCCGGCCGGGACGGTCAGCGTCGGGCACTTCTGGACCGACCGGCACTTCAACGTTTATCACTGGCTGGACCCCGACGGCGGAACCCTCGGGTACTACTTCAACATCTGCGACCAGACCCGCATCACGGCGGGCGTGATCGAATGGCGCGATCTGATCGTGGACGTGCTGGCGCTGCCCGGCGGACGGCTGGACGTTCTCGACGAGCACGAGCTGCCGCCCCAGCTGGCCCCCGACGTCGCCGCGCACATCGAGGTGGGCAAGCGCGCCATCCTCGACGCGCCCGGCGCCGTCCTCGCCGAGATCGAGGCGACCTCGCGGACGGCGCTGCTCAGAATCCGCTGACGACCGCGGGCCGGCGGTCGACGCGGGCGAGCGAGAAGGTCGCGACGAGATCCGCCGGGGTGGCGCGCGTACCGGGGTCGCGCAGACCGGCGGAGGCCGCCAGGGCGCCCACGACGGCATCCGGCGCGACGCCGCGATCGCGCAGATCGGCGACGGCTTCCGGGCGCGTGCGCTTGGCGAGGCGCTCGCCCGAAGGCGTCAGCACCAGCGGCACGTGCGCGAACACAGGCGGCGGCAGCGCCAGCGCGCGATAGAGCGCGAGCTGGCGCGGCGTCGAGCGCAGCAGATCATCGCCGCGCACGACACGCGTCACCGCCATCGCCGCGTCGTCGACGACGACGGCGAGTTGATACGCGGCGGTGCCGTCCGCCCGCCGCAGCACGAAGTCATCGACGCCCGCCGCGTCGCCCGCCACCAGGCCGTGCACGTCGTCCGTGAAATCGATGCGCTCGCCGCGGCCTGCGAAACGGATCGCCGGCGCCCTCCCCTGCGCGGCGGCGCGCGCGCGCACCTCGTCGGGCGGCAGGCCGCGGCAGGTGCCGGGATAGCGGGGGCCGTCCTCGTCGGCGTCGTGGGGGGCCAGCGCCGCGCGCGCGACGTCCGCGCGCGAGCAGGCGCAGGGGAACGCGCGCCCATCGGCGAGCAGCCGGTCGATCGCGGCGTCGTAGTCCGCGCCGCGCTCGCTCTGGCGATACGGCGCGTGCGGGCCGCCGCGGTCGGGGCCCTCGTCCCAGTCGAGGCCCAGCCAGGCGAGATCCTCCAGCACCTGCGCCTCCGCGCCCGCCGGGACGCGCGCGCGATCGAGGTCCTCGATGCGCATGATGAACGCGCCGCCGCGGCTGCGCGCATCCAGCCACGCGAGCAGCGCCGTGCGCGCGTTGCCCAGGTGCAAACGCCCGGTCGGGCTTGGCGCGTAACGGCCGCGCATCAGTCCCTCAATACTTCAGGAGCGAGTCGACGGGAATGCCGGGCAGGCGCTCGCGCCCGCGCAGCAGCTCCAGCTCGACGACGAACGTCGCGCCCACGACCTGGCCGCCGATCTCGCGCACCAGCTCGACGGTCGCCCCCGCGGTTCCCCCGGTGGCCAGCAGATCGTCGACGATGACGACGCGCGCGCCGTGCACCACCGCGTCGGCGTGCATCTCCAGCGCGTCGGTCCCGTATTCCAGGTCGTACTCGCGCCGGCGCGTCTTGTGGGGCAGCTTGCCCGGCTTGCGCACGGGCACGAAGCCGACGCCCAGCGACGCCGCGACCGGCGCGCCGAAGATGAAGCCGCGTGATTCGATCGCCACCACCAGCTCGGGCCGATGCCGGACGGACGCCTCGGCCAGCATGTCGATCGCCTCGCGCAGCGCCGCGCCGTCACCCATCAGCGGCGTCAGATCGCGGAACAGGATCCCCGGCTTGGGGAAGTCGGGGACGTCGCGCACGCGAGACCGCAGCAGCGCGCGCCGCGCGTCGCGGTCGCCCGCGCTCACGAGCGCCCTTTGCCGAGCTGGGGGAGAAAGCCCATCGGGTTGCGAGGAATCTGCCCGGCGCGCACCTCGAAGTGCAAGTGGGGCCCGCTCGCGCGGCCGCTCTGTCCGACCAGCGCGATGCGATCACCGGCGCGCACGGGTTGTCCCGGCGTCACCAGCACGACCGAGTTGTGCGCGTACACGGTCAGCAGATCGCCGCCGTGGTGCACGACCACCATGTTGCCGTAGCCGCGGATCCCGTTGCCCGCGTACGCGACCCGCCCGTCCGCCGCTGCGAACACGGGCGTACCGATGGGCGCCGGCAGGTCGATGCCCTCGTGCGGCCGCCCCTCGCGCGTCCCGAACGGCGAGCCGACGACGATGCGTCCCGTCGCCAGCGGCCAGCGCAGCGGCGTGCCCGACGCGACCAGCGCGGGCGGCATCCCATCGCCGACGGGCGCGACTGGCGATTGCGCCGGGGACGCCAGCACGAAGATCATTCGGCCCGGGCGCGCCTCGGCGGGGTCGGCGAGCCCGTTGATCTCGAGGAGATCGGCCATCGGCACGTCGGCGCGCTTCGCGATCGTCTCGAGGCTCTCGCCCGCCGCCACCACGTGCCAGGTGCCGGCGGGACTCGCCGTGTGCAGCTGCGTCTGGCCGCCGAAGTGGCAGCCGGCCAGGCACAGCGCCGCAGCAATGACGAGGACCCTTTGGCACATCTCAAAGGGAGCCGCACACTCGCGCTTCGCGCGAGAGCGGCTAGGCCGCAGGCTGGCCGCCGCCGACGCCGAAGCGGCCCAGGAGATCGACGTAGCGGCACCGGGTGTCATACGAGGTGACGTAATGGTCGCCCTGCCGGCGCACGACCGCCAGTTCTTGCTCGTCGGGGCCGCCGACCGGGATCACCAGCCGCCCGCCGTCCGCCAGCTCGGAGACCAGCATGGCGGGGATGCGAGGCGCGCCCGCGGAGACGATGATGACGTCGTAGGGGGCGTGCTCGGGCCAGCCGCCGCTGCCGTCGAACGATTCGACGATCACGTTGCGGTAGCCGGTCTCCGCCAGCACGTCGCGCGCGCACGCGGCGAGC
>Ga0207651_10000298_pt1 | contig 21290 bp, 16 predicted proteins | sample KBSM23metaG_FD_184328 | JGI IMG/M metagenome (GOLD analysis project Ga0207651, IMG submission 184328) | Miscanthus rhizosphere microbial communities from Kellogg Biological Station, Michigan, USA - KBS M2-3 metaG (SPAdes) (version 2) | ecosystem: Host-associated > Plants > Roots > Rhizosphere >... | reverse complement strand
CAAGGCCACGGCCTCCGGCGCGAAGGTGACCAAGAACACGAGCGGCTGCGGCGACTGCCTCGACGCCGGTGCGGTGGGGGCGCAGGCGCTGACGAGCGGTTCGGTCTCGTTCACGGTCTCGGGAGGGCGCCTCCTCGCCGGCCTCGGCACCGACACGAGCGCCAGCACCAGCTACGCCGCGATCAATTACGCCTTCAGCTTCACGAGCGCAACGGCGTGGGAGGTTCGCGAGAACGGCAACTATCGCTTCGACGGCAAGTACTCGACGGCCGACGTGTTCAAGATCGCCATCGAGGGCACGACGGTGAAGTACTACCGCAACGACACGCTGGTCTACACGAGCAAGACGGCGGTGACCGGTCCGCTGGTCATGGATACGAGCATCGCCAGCCTCGGCGCCTGGGTGCAGGTGTCGAGCGTCAGCGGAACCACGACCGCGCCGCCCCCGGCCCCCGCACCGGCTCCCGCGCCGGCGCCCGCGCCCGCGCCGACGACGGGCGCGACGCTCAAGGTGCTGCAGTGGAACCTGCATCACGGCGGCTTCGGTACCGATGGCGTCTACGACACGAACCGCGTCGCGACGTGGATGGCGAAGTTCAACCCTGATGTGATCACGATCAACGAAATCGAGAAGTTCACGTCGTGGGGCAACCAGGATCAGCCCGAGGTCTACAAGGCGCTGCTCCAGCAGAAGACCGGTAAGACCTGGTACTACCTGTATTCGCAGGAATGGGGGCAGTGGGCGTCGAACGGAAAGGGCAACCTGATTTTCTCGACCGTGCCCTTCGACAACACCAGTCGCTACGAGCTGGTGCACAACGCCGATCGCAGCCTGGGCCAGGCCACCATCACCTGGAACGGGCGCAAGATCACGCTGGTCGGCACGCACATCGACCCCTACGACCAGACGCTGCGGCTGACGCAGGCGCAGGAGATCGTCAGCCTCCTCGCCGCCGAGCCGGAGAACAAGATCCTGACCGGCGACATGAATGCGTGGCCGGACCAGTCGTCGATTGCCTACTTCAACAACTACTTCAACGACTCGTGGACGGTGGCGGCCGGGCAGGGCAGCGCGTACGCCTTCGCGGGTAACAACGGCGAAACGAAGAACGGCCGCATCGACTACATCTACTATTCGAAGGCGTCCGCCAACCTCACCGTGGTCCAGTCGCAGGTGTTCGACACGCGCGACGCCAACGGCTACATGCCGAGCGATCACCGGCCGGTGATGACGACCTTCCAAGTGAAGTAGCCAGCAACTAGCCGACCAGAAGCCAGGCTGGGGAGCACTGGCGGCTGGAAGCCGGCGAAGCCACAAAAGGAGTGGAGGCCCGCGAGGGTCCCACTCCTTTTGTGTTCAGGGCAGAGTGCTGAGCGTCCGGCTCGACCACGGCACACGCGCGAGCAGGCGGGCGCGGACGTCCGGCTCGATCACCGTGAAGAACGCGAGCGCCAGGTAGCTGCCGGCGACCAGGCCCGCCGACGTCAGAAGCTCGAACCAGTTCCGGCCGGGCAGGACGGTCAGTCGTAATGCCGCCGCCATCAACGCCACCGGCACCGCGGCGAGGAGCGGCCGTGCGTAGATGGCGCGCAGGTACTCGACAATCGAGAATCCGTTGGCGCGGCACAGCAGCACGGCCAGGAACGCGCCGCGGATCGACGTGAACGAGACCGCCACGACCCACGCGACGCCGTAAGCGCCGTAGCGCGGCGCTACGATCAGCGAGACCACAATCATCAGGACGACTTCGGCCACCAGGCTCCACGCGTAGGTACGGAGCTTCGCCTGCCCCATCAGCACGGCGCCGGAGTTGAACTGCGCGGCGATCGCGAGCAGGAACGGCACCACGAGGACCGGCATGACGGCGCCGCTGCGCTGCCCGACTTCGGGAGAAAACCAGACCGTCAGCAACGGCGTCGCGTAGACGCAGAGGAAGATGGCGAGCGGCATGAACAAGCCCAGGCAATTGCGGTTGGTGGCCACGGCCATGGCCCAGACGCTGCGCGCATCGCGCCTGACGTCGAGTTCCGCGGTGACCGATGCGGTGATCTGCCCGACCTTGGTAAACGCTTCGGTCGTGTACATCAGCAGGCGCCACGGCACCGCGAAGAACGCGACTTCCGTCGGCCCGCACATCGATCCGAGGACCGTCGCCGGCACCTGGAGTTCAACCATGCTCGCGACGTTCAGCACCGAGGAATGCTTGCCGTAGTCGACGAGGGCGCGGAAGGCGTCGCGGGAGATCAACCGCGGCGAGAGGTGCAGGTGGGCGAACACGCGCCGCAGGCTGAGCAGGTTCCACAGGTCTTCGGCGACCGCGACGGCGAGCACGAGATAGCCGAGCGAGAGCAGGCCATGGCCGGAGAGCAGCAGCGCCAGCGATCCGACGGCGCGCACCGTCAGGTTGCCGATGTAGGCCCGGTTGATCAAGTCGTACCGCTGCAGCGCTTCGAGCGCCGCCGTCACCGGCGAGAAGATCAGGCGCGCCGATATCGACAACGCGATGATGACCAGCAGCAGCCGCGCATCGTCCTGCAGCGCCCGCTCGATGTTGAACAGCGTCATCGCCGGGCCGCGGAAGAGCAGCGCGAAGGCACAGCCGATGGCCGACATGGCCAGGAAGTACAGGATCGCGGTGTTGATCGTTTGGTTGACCCCGCGCCAGTCCTGCTGGGCATTCTGACGCGCGCACCGGTTGATCACGGCGGCGCGCAGACCGAAGTCGAGCAGCCGCAGGTAGTCCATCGTCGAGAAGAGCAGCACCCAGACGCCGTACTGCGCGACGCCCAGCTTCCGGACGAGGATCGGCGACAGGAACAGGCCCAGCAGGATGTTGATGCCCACCCCGGTCCAGCTCCAGATCACGTTGCGGAGGAAGCGGCTCGTCTGTGAGGGCGGGGCGGTCAGTGTGGTCACAGGTTCCGACATTGGCGGCTCCCGACACCTCTTGCAAATCAGGGCCCGCCCCGCTGAGCCAGGAAATACCCGTGAGCAATCCTGATGAGCTTGCCGCCGCGCTCACCCGCGACCGGCGCGGATCCAGAGATAGCCGGCGAAGTAGCGAAGCATCATCTCGTGCCGGAAGGCGTCCGCGGCGCGGCCGCTGATCAGGCAGCCGACGAATGCGGTCAGGTCGTCGAGCGCACAGCGGAACATGTAGCGCGGCACGCCGAAGACGTGCGGCGCCGTGCGCAGGTTCACGCCCAGTTCGGTGACCGGCCGATCCCGTTCGAGAGTCGCGCGCGACGCCCCCTTTCCGAACCACCAGCGGCGAAAGTACCCCCGGGTGAGCCGCGCGGCGGGGATGTGATGGTCCACGCGCATCGCAGGGATGTACAAGCCGCGCAGCCCGGCTGCGCGCGCGCGCGCGAGGAGTTCGGGTACTTCCTGGCCGAGCACGCGCTTGCTGCTGGTTCGTCCCAGGTCGGCGCGGAAGCCGCCGACCGCATCGAACAGGGAACGATGGACGGCCATGTTGGCGCCGAGCGGAACCTTCTTGCGGTGCTCGTAGACGAACGGATCGCGTCCGTGGTCCTGGATGGCGATCGTGCCCCAGAGATCGCCGCGGCTGAGATCGAGCCAGCGCGGCGGCGGACTCTCCCACAACGGCGCAACGGGCCCGCCGGCATAGGCGATCGCCGGCTCGTCCGGTCGCAGCAGCCCATCGCATGCCGCCTCGAGCCAGCCGGGATCGACGAGGACGTCATCGTCCGTCATCGCGATGACCGTCCCGCGCGATGCAGCGATGCCGGCGTTGAGCGCGCTCGAGCGCCCCTGGCGTGACTCGAAGAGATAGGTGAGCGTGACGGGAAAGCTCTGTGCCTGCCGCTCGACCACGGCGCGCGTGTCATCGGTCGAATTGTTGTCGACGACGATCACGTCCCACGTACGGCCGGGCGCGACCCGGAGATCGCGCACTGACGCCAGCGTCCGATCGAGCAGCGCCGCGCGGTTGTACGTGGCGATCAGCACGGTGGCGTCGAGCGAGCTCACGACGCCGCTCCATCATTCGATGCCGCCGCGGTCGCCACGTGGCCGGCTCCAAGCACGCTGCGAATCAGGTCAACGGCACGGGCGGTGGCGGACCCCGGCTCGTGGAACAATTCTCGGGCGATGCGCCGGCGCGGCGCCGAGAGGTGGTCGGGGACGGCGAGCGCCGCCCGTGCTGCGCGCGCCGTTTCGACCGGCGTGCGCGCCACGTCGGCGGCGCTGCGGAGAAGCTGCACCTTCTCCGGGTTGACGCGCGCCGCGCGAGGAAGATCCGGCGCGTCGAAGACGATCAGCGGCCGATCGAGCACCAGGTATTCAAAGCCGATGGAGCTGTGATCGGTCACCATCGCGTCGGCGGCGGCCAGCACGGGCGACGCGTCCGCGGACTCGGTAAAGGCGACGCGCCCCGGCAGCGAGGCGGCGAGCGCCTGGAAGCGCGATCGCCAGTCGATCCCGGCGTTGTACCGCGGATCCGTGTCGAGCGATCGATCGTGCAGTTTCACGATGACGTTGAAGCCCTCCTCAGCCAGCGTCCGGACGATCGCTTCTCCGGCCAGGTGCAGGGACGAGGCTTCCGAGTACGTCGGGGCGTAGAGCACCGTTGTGCGGCCGCCGGCAAGTCCCAGCGACGCGCGGATGGCTGCCGCGTCGTACTCGCGCCGCGCCAGCCGATCGAGCTTCGGATACCCGACCAGCCTGGCCTGCGCCGGCGTCACCACCTCCGCCTGCAGGTAGCGCAGCATCCGGTCGCGATTGATGAACGCGACGTAGGTGTAGTACTCGAATCCCATCGGCAGCCCCGCGGGATTGTCGAGATCGTACTTGCCGGCCACGCCGTGAAAGAAGTTGACGCGGTGGGCGCAGCGCCGCAGCCGCGCCGCGGCCCAGGGATCGCCGTTGATGTAGGCGTCGAACCGCCGCCACTCCACTTCACGGTGCGTCAGAAAGGAGCCCCGCGGCACCAGCGGCTGGATGCGATCCGGGTATTCGCTCGTGTACCACACCTGGAGGTGCGGTTCGCCGGCCAACGCATCGACGATCGGTCCCAGCACCGCATGGTAGACAGGCGTTCGAAGCTCGACCAGCAGCGAGCGCTGACGCTGCAACCGGCCGACCGCGTGGTCGAGCTTGTGCAGCGCCGGGGTCGCGCGGCGAATCAGCGTGTTCACCATCCCATGCGTCTCCGGTTCGTGCCAGATGCAAGGTAATCGCCGAGGTCCGCCGAATTGCAGGAGCGGGCCGCACGCGGCGCAAAACGGTCGCTGCGTGGAAGCGCCGTCGCCGTTTTCCCTAACCGATTACCGAAGGAGACACCCGGCATGCTCAAGGCGAGAGTCGTATTGGCTGTGACGGCAATGCTGGCCCTGCTGACGCCTTCATGGGCCGCGGCGGACCCGATCACCATCACCGGCGGGACTTTTACGCTGGGCGCGTATGTGCCTTTCAGGGACTCGTTCCGGAGCGTGTCCCTCTCCCTCAACGGCGAGGGCGGATTCTTTCTGCAGGGAAGCGCCGTCGACATCTTCACGGGGGTCGTCGAATCCTGCGCCCAGACCCACCCCTGCGCCGCCGGCGCCACCATCAGCGGCACTCGAGACCCGTTCTTCTCGAATGCGTTCGGACCGGCGACTCTCGACGGCGTCGCGTACGATTTCGTGCGCTCGAATTCGAACGGGCGGCTCCATTTCGCGGCTGCCGACAGCGTCATTCCCTCGAATGGCGGCGACGCCTTCGAGCTCCAGGCCCCCTTCACTTTCGCCGGCATCGTCAACGCGTTCGCGCTGACGACGCAGGGACAACAGCTGATCGGGGATTTCTCGCTCGTCGGGCAGGGCACCGCGACGACGCGTGTCGCGCGCTTCGGCGACGGCTTCGGAGTGGTGGGCGTGACGTTCGCGTTTGCCGATCCGGCCGCCAGCCCGACACCGGAACCGGCCAGCCTGCTGCTGCTCGGCACGGGCGCGGCGCTGATCATCCGCCGGAAATCGCGGCCTCGGGGCCGGACCACCACGAGCGGGAATCCGTCCAGCGCTGCCTGACGATCCCGGCGAAGAACCACACCCACACTTCGTCCTCGAACGCGCCGATGGCATCGCCGCGCAGTGTCTTCCACAAGGCGCTGGCGGCGGTCACGAGCGCCTTCCGATACAGGTATCGCGGCACGCCGAACACGTGCGGCACGGTGCGGAAGTCGATCGTCGTCCGCTCCGGCGCCTCCATGTCGAGGCCGCACTTCCCGTAGAGCATGGCGCGGCTGATCCCGCGCCAGTAGAACCAGCGGCGGAAGTAGGCTTTGTTCAGCCGTGATGCCGGGATGATGTGTTCGAGCGCCAGCTCGGGCGCGTAGAATCCCCGGACGCCTGCGCCGCGGGCGCGGATGCACCACTCGCGCACTTCCTGGCCCAGTAGCGTGCCCGCTTTCCGCCCGGTCTGCGGATCGAAGAATCCCGCGCGATCGAAGGCGGACCGCCGGAACGCCATGTTCACGCCCAGCGGCACGCGCGCGCCGAACTCGATCGGCTGATCGCCGTAATCGAGCAGCGCGATCACCGCCCAGTGCTTGCCGCCGCGATGCGAGAGCCACGCGGGGCGCGGCGCGCCCCAGATCGGCAGCACCCGGCCGCCGACGTAGTCGCACTGCAGGCGGTCGAGGGCCTGGCCGGCGCGGTCCAGCCAGTCGCGCGCGACGCGCACGTCGTCATCCGTGGTGACGATAATGTCGCCGGCGGCGCGCCGGATGCCGGCGTTCAGCGCCGGGCTGCGCCCCTGCGCCGATTCGAAGACATAGTGCAGCGGCACGGGGAAGGCCGCGGCCGCCTCGTGCACCACCGTGCGCGTGTCGTCGGTCGAATTGTTGTCGACGACGATGACTTCCCACGCGGCGTCGGACTCGAGCCCGGCGAGGCTGCCGAGCGTCGCCCGCAGGTCGGCGGCGCGGTTGTAGGTCGCGATGACGATGGAGTATTTCATGGCGTCACCGGGCCGGCGTGGGGTTCACCCCGATCCGCCGACTCGGGACGCGATCGGCGCAAGCGGAGCGCGCGGGTCAGCATGCTCGGAGCCCACCGGGACAGGAAATGGGCGAAGCGCAGCGAGGCGCCGCCGCGGCGCTGGTGCAGCGCCGCGAGGTATTGCCGCGCCGCGTCGAAGTCTGCGATCTCGATCGCCAGGCGCGCTTCCGCGGCCAGCAGCTCCCCTTCGAAGCGGGTGATCTGCCGCTGCAGAATCTGCAGTTCGCGGGGCCGGCCGGCGATCTGGGCCTTCAGCTTGGTGTAGACACAGAGAATGCCGCGCAGCATCCGCACGTTGCTCGCCGACAGGCTGTCGCTGCGGACGCGGTAATGGCCGAGCGGACGATCGTTGCGGACGAAGGTGCAGCCGGCGATCGCCGCGCGCAGCCAGAAGTCGTAGTCCTCGTTGCTGCGCATCGATTCGTCGAAGGGGCCGATCTCCGTGTAGACCCGGCGCCGGAACACCGACATGATGAACACGGACCACTCGTCGCCGATGATCCCGGCGAGATCGGGGTCCGGTCGCGGATCGGGATAGGGCCGCGCGACCTGGCCGTGCTTCGGTCCGCCGAGGTACCAGGCGTTGCCGGTCACGATATCGGCCTCCGGCCGCGCCGCGAGCACCGCGATCTGCACCGCGAGGAATTCCGGATCCCACAGGTCGTCGCTGTCGAGCAGCGCGAAATACTCGCCCCGCGCCGCCCGCATGGCGGAGTTGCGCGCCCCGGCCAGCCCGCAGTTGGTCTGCTGGACGAGCGTGATGCGCCGGTCCTGGCGCGCCAGCTGCCTGACCGTGTTCGCGGTGCCATCCTTGGACCCGTCGTCGACGACGATCAGCTCGAAGTCGGTGAAGGTCTGCGCCAGCGCCGATCGGATCGCGTCGCCGACATAGGGCTCGACGTTGTAGGCCGGCATGATCACGCTTACGAGCGGCATGCCACTTCCTTCGTGACCAGGGCAGGCGCCGGATCGAGGTCGATCGCCTCGTAGAGGCCGCGGATGGCTCGCGCGGTGGCTCCGCCTGGCCGGTAGAACAGGTCTCCGGCGACCGCGCGGCGGGCCTCGGACAGGGCGTCCGGCGCGGCCAGGCCGCGCTCGACGGCGGCCAGCGTCTCCGCCACGGTGGTCACCGACTCCGAGACCGAGGCCAGCAGCTCGACGTAGTCGGCGTGAATGTTGGCGTCGCGAATCAGCTCGGGGCGATGAATCCTGACGAGCGGGCGATCGCGCAGCAAGTACTCGAAGCCGGCCGAGCTGTGGTCGGTAATCATCAGATCCGCGGCCACGAGATAGGGGCTGATGTCGTGCCCGGGGGCGATCGCGCCGCGTCCCGCGCGCAGCACCGGCTGCAGCGTCTCGACCCAGTCGACGCCGCCGGAGTAGCGCATGCGCACGTCGCGCGAGCGATCGTGCAGCTTGACGACCACGTTCACGCCCGTCGCCAGCAGCGCCGGAATCAGCTCGCGGCCCATGGCATTCAGCGACGAGGCCGGCGACCACGTCGGCGCGTAGAGCACGGTCGGACGCGCGGGATCGAGCTGCAGCGATGCGAGCACCGTCGATCGCGACCAGGTGCCGTTGACCAGCGGATCGACTTTCGGGTAGCCGATCAGCCGGATGGCCGGGCTGTCGGGATCGATCGCGCCGGCCTTGACGAAGTTGCGCAGCCGCCGTTCGTTGACGAAAAAGAGGCGATCCCACTCGCGCATCGAGCGCGCCGGCGCGTCGAATCCGTACTTGCCGGCGACGCCGTGGAACATCTGGATGCGGCAGGTGCCGCGCGGCAGCGGCTGCCACATGAAGTCGGAGGCGAGATAGGCGTCGAACCGCATGAGCCGCGCCGCCGACGTCGGGACCAGTCGTATGTCAGCCGGGGCCTCGCGATAGATGTCGCGCAGGCGCGCGGGCTCTTCGCTGGCGGTGAAGGAGAAGGTCACGCGCGGGTCGGCCGCGAGGGCGCGATAGATCGGCGCGACCATGGTGAAGTTCACCGGCGTGCGCGCGTCAACGAGGATGGAGCGGCGGCCGCTGCGCTGGCCGATGGCGCGATCGAACCGCCGGGCCGACTCGACGGCGCCGGTCAACAGGCTGAGGCTCACGCCCGCACCTCGACGGCGGCGGGCACCGCGCCCCCCTGCCTGACGGCCGCCTGGCGCGCGGCCCGGCCCGCCGGCACCAGCGGCTTCAGCATCTCGCGCGGCGTCGCCGCCAGCGCGAGCAGGTAATAGAAGGTCCAGCTGTAGGCCACCGAGGCGAAGAAGCTGCACACGAACCAGCCGACCAGCGACGCGATCATCGCCGCGGAATGCGCGTCGAACAGCGCCGTGTCGTAGTCGGAGAGCGGTCCCGCGGCCTCGGTCGCGGCGCCGCGTCCGGTGCGGCTCGACGGCCGCAGCTTTTTCAACAGGCGCCGCGTCTGGAACGCCGCCCGGAACGCCTGTCCGACCAGGTAGAGGAACACGGCAAAGCCGAAGATGCCGAGTTCCGAGGCGACCTGCAGCCACACGTTATGGCTTTCCTGCCAGGCCTGGATCCGCTTCTCCGGATTCCAGTCCTTGAACTCGCCGGCGCCGACGCCGGTCATCGGGTTCTGGACGAACGCGTCGAACGACTCGCCGAAGAGCCGCTTGCGCGCGGCGCTCGACTGGTAATCGTCCTTACTGTCGTCGGTGATGCTGGAGATGCGGCGCCAGTAGTTGGAGGGCGCCAGCGGCAAGGCACACAGAAGGATCAGCGCGCCGGCCATCACCATTGCCGGCCGCTGACGCGCGGCGAAGACAGCCAGCACGAGCATCATCGCGGCAAAGCCGAGGAACCCGCCGCGCGAGCCGGAGGCGACGATCGCTCCCACCATGCACATGGCGCAGCCGGCCGCGACGAGGCGCTTCAGCGGCGGGCCCGGACGCAGCGCCGTGAACGCCGCCAGCGGGATGAACACCGTCATGTTCAGCGCCATGTCGTTCGGGTTGCCCATGATCCCGCCGACGGAGCCGACGACGCGGGTGCCGCGGGCGATCATGTTGACGCCGCGCGCGTAGTCGATCACCGCGTGGAAGCCGAGATATCCGATCGCCAGCACGAGCAGCCAGGTCAGCCGCTCGAGCCGTCGCGGCGAGTCGATGACGTTGACGGCGAGCAGGTAGACGAGGACGACCTTGGAGTACTGGTCGGTGAACACGCCGATCGATCCGCCCATCCAGATCGAGAACGGCGCGGTGCCCAGGATGACCGCGCCGAAGGCGAGGACGCCGATCAGTTCCGGCGAGATCCGCGTGACCGCCTGCTGCCGCGCGAGCCGGCCCACGAAGAGCGCCGTCAGCGCCGCAATCGCCGACAGTTCCGCGAGGTGCAGGACCTCGAGCGGTGGGAAGACATCCTGCGGCCGCAGGAAGAGGATGGCCGTAAAGACGAGCGTCCACGTGAACGCCCAGTCGCGCGGCTCCGCAGGTGCCGCGCGTCGCGCCGAAGCGCGCGGCGGCAGGGGAGCCGCGCGTCCCGCCGACGCGGCTTCGGCCGAGACCGGCCGCGAAGTCGGACCGGCGCTGTCCGGACCCGCTGCCCGCGCCACCTCGCGCTGTCCGCCGCCGAAGGCCAGGCGTTCCATCAGCGCCAGACCTCACGCCCACGGCGCAGTGCGGCCAGGCCCGCGACCGCCGACAGGTTGAGCATCACGAAGGTGAAGGCCACGCGCGCGAAGCGTTCCCGGGCGTGGAACAGCGCCCCCGCCAGGGCCAGGCCGTAGAAGACGCCGTGCGCGAAGAGCACCGGCGCATACAGCACGCTTTCGCGCGCCAGCGCCACCGTCGCCACGAACAGCCCGACCAGCGCCCACGGCACCACCAGGCGTCCCACCTTGTGCGACATGTACTGCACCCAGACGGGATTGACGACCGGCAGCAGCAGGCGCGGCTCCTGCGCCAGGATCTGGTAGTTGCCGGCGAGCGTGCGCCGCTTGCGGCGCGACTCGGTGGCCGCATCCGCCGACGCGTGGTCGTAGGCGATCGCGTCCGCTTCGAACACGACGCGGCAACCGTTCAGCACCGCGCGCATCGGCGCCAGCACGTCATCGAGCAGCGTCGCCGCCGGCAGGTTGGTCCAGCACTCACGGCGCATGGCGTAAATCGCGCCGGTGGCGCCGAGCACCGACCAGACGCGGCTCTCGTTGCGGCGCAGCCACTTCTCGTATTTCCAGTAGAGGCCGAGCCCCTCGCCGACCGTCGTGTCGACGGTGTCGCGCTCGCTGTCGAGCACCAGTTCGCCGGTGACGCCGCCGACGGTCGGATCCGCGAGGTTGCGGATCAGCGCGGCCAGGGCGCCCGGCGCGAACCGCTGCCGGGCGTCCGCGAACACCAGGACGTCGCCCGTCGAGGCGGCGACGCCGGCGTTGAGCGCGAGCGGCTTGCCGCCCGCGGGGACGTCGATCAGCCGAACCGCGGGACCGAACGGCGCCAGCGCGCGCTCCGGCGCATCAACCGATCCATCGGAGACGATGATGATTTCGCGGCGTCCCGGGTAGTCCTGCTCGAGCAGGTTGGCGACGCGCGCCGGCAGGCGGGCCGCCTCGTTCCGCGCCGCGATGACGATCGAGATCGAGGGCCACGCGCCGTCCTGGAACGCGGCGCGGCGCGGACGGCGATCCGCGATGCGCGCCCACGCTGCCAGCAGGCAGGGGTAGCCCACATACACGTAGCCGACGATCAGCGCCGAGATCCAGAACAGTACGGTCATGGCCGATGGGAGTCGTCACGCCTCAGGCGATGGCGACCCTGTCACCCTCCGTGGCGGCCGCCTCGCGCGGCGCGCCCAGTTTGAAGACGTTGGGATGGGACCCCTTGATGGCGTTGCGCGTGTCGACGATGACGTCCGCTTCCTCGACCAGCGCCTTGTAGTCGAACGCCTTGTGGTCGGTGACGATGACGACGCAGTCGTACTGGCTGATCTGGCCGCGCGTCATGTCCACCGCCTTGACGTCGTAGCCGCCCGACCATTCGCGTCCGTGCACTTCCGGCACCCACGGATCGGCGTAGGCGATCTCGGCGCCGCGCGCGAGCAGCAGGCCCATCACGTCCATCGCCGGAGACTCACGCATGTCGTCGATGTCGCGCTTGTAGGCGACGCCGGCGATCAGGATCTTCGAGCCGTTGACCGCCTTGCGCCGCGTGTTCAGCGCCTCGGCGACCTTGTCGGCGACGTAGTGCGGCATGCCGCCGTTGATGTGCCCGGCCAGCTCGATGAAGCGCGGATCGAAACCGGTCTGCTTCGCCTTCCACGACAGGTAGAACGGGTCGATCGGGATGCAGTGGCCGCCCAGGCCGGGGCCGGGGTAGAAGGGCATGAAGCCGAACGGCTTGGTCTTGGCCGCGTCCACCACCTCCCACACGTTGATGTTCATGCGGTCGCACATCAGCGCCAGCTCGTTGACCAGGCCGATGTTGACCGCGCGGAACGTGTTCTCGAGCAGCTTCACCATCTCGGCGACGCGCGTCGAGCTCACCGGCACGATCGTCTCGATCGCGGTGCCGTAGAGCTCCCCGGCGAGCTGCGAGCAGGTCGGCGTGAAGCCGCCGACGACCTTCGGCACGTTGTGCGTCTGGAAGGTCGGGTTGCCCGGATCGACGCGCTCGGGAGAGAACGCCAGGAAGAAGTCGACGCCCGCCTTGAGGCCGGTCGCCTCGAGCATCGGCTGCACGACTTCGTCGGTGGTGCCCGGATACGTCGTCGACTCGAGCACGATCAGCATGCCCGGGTGCAGGTGCTTTGCGATCCCCTCGACCGCCGAGACGATGTAGGACATGTCGGGGTCCTTCGTCTTGCGCAGCGGCGTCGGCACGCAGATGTTGATCGTGTCGAGCTCGCGCACGATCGCGAAGTCGGTGGTCGCGTCGAGCAGCCCCTTGCGCTGCAGGTCCTGCACGTCGGCGGTGGGAACGTCGGGGATGTAGGAGCGGCCATCGGTGATGGCCTGCACCTTCCGCGAGTCGAGGTCGATGCCCGTGGCGTGGAAGCCCGCCTTGCCCAGCTCGACCGCCAGCGGCAGGCCGACGTAGCCGAGCCCCACCACGCCGGTGCGGGCGCGGCGGGTCCGAATCTTTTCACGAAGAGTGTCCGCTAACGCTGCCATCTACGTCTTCTCCTAGGAAGCTGAAACGCCCAGCATAATGCGTTTGACCCGGTCCCAGAAGCTCTCGACACGCACCGTGTCGAAGCGGGTGGGACCGGCGCCCGCGACGTGCAGGCGCACATGACCGTGTGAACCGGCGGTGACGGGTTCGGCGGCGGGAGCCGCCTGCGCCGCATGCTGCTGCCGCAGCAGCCGATACTCTTCGGCGAGCACGCGGCGCTGCTCGGCCAGCTCGATCTCGCGCTGCCGCAGCGCGCGTTCGCGCTGCTCGATCGCCGCGACCGCGGCGGTGGTGTACGCCGCAGAGGCGGCCCGCGCCGCGCTTTCTGCCGCGGCCAGGGCCGGCGCCGCAGCCACGGCCGCGGCCGTGGCGCTGATCGCCGGCATGGCGACCGCCGCCGGCCGATCCTTCGTATCCTTCGTGTCCTTCGTATCCTTCGCTTCCTTCGTATCCTTGACTTCGGCGGGGAGCACGCCCGTCACCTCGAGCTCGGTCAGCACCTCGCTGAGCATGGCTGCATCGAAGACGGACCGCTCCTCGGCGTAGCCGAAGACGAGCGTGGCGTCGCAAATGACGTTGATGATGCGCGGCACGCCGCGGCTCCGCGCGTGGATCAGATCGGTCGCCTCGCGCGGGAACTCGAGCGGCGTCGCCAGCGCGGCGCGGCGCAGCCGGTGGTTGATGTAGTTGCACGTCTCTTCGGCGTCGAGCGGCGGCAGGTGATAGCTCACCGTGATCCGCTGGCGCAGCTGCTCGAGCTCGGGGGCGGCCAGCTTGTCGCGCAGGTTCGGCTGTCCGACCATCACGATCTGCAGCAGCTTCGATTTCTCGGTCTCGAGATTCGAGAGCATCCGCAGCTCCTCGAGCGACGGCAGGCCGAGGTTCTGCGCTTCGTCGATCACCAGCAGGACGAGCCGTCCCGCGAGGCGCTGATCGACGAGGTACTGCGACAGGTCGCGCAGCATCAGCGGCTTGCTCTTGCCCGCGGGGTCCAGCCCGAAGTCGATCATGATCGTCTCGAGCAGCTCGCGCGGCTCCAGCATCGTGTTGACGATCCGGCCGACCGACGTCTGGCTGTCGAGATTGCGCAGCAGCGACTGCAGCAGCGTCGTCTTCCCCGAGCCGATTTCGCCGGTGATGACGATGAACCCGGCCTGGCTCTCGAGGCCGTAGCGCAGGTAGTCGAGCGCTTCCTGGTGCACCCGGCTGGGATACAGGTATTCGGGATCCGGACTCAGCGCGAACGGGCGCTCCCGGAGCTGATAGAACCGTTCGTACATCTCAGATGCCTCCGACCTCCGCGCGGGCGCGCCACGCGCCGAGCTTCCGTTGCGCCAGGGCGACAACCGCCGACGCCAGGCGATCAGGGTGGTGGCGGATCTTGCCCGCCGGGTGTTCCGACACCAGCGGCACCCCGATCGCGCGAACCCCGAAGCGCTCGAGCGCATTCAGTTCGAAATTGCCCGTGACGATCGGCGTGGCGCGGCGGTCCTTGTAACGCGCCGCGAGCGCCTCCGGCACCGGCGTGGTGTTGTAGATCACGCAGTCGAACAGCTGCCGGCCCACGTGCCGCTCGATGGTCAGCAGGTGATCGAGGACGGTGAAGTTGTCTGTCTCGCCCGCCTCGGTCATCAGGTTGGCAACCAGGATCCGCATCGCGCGCGACGTGCAGATCGCCTCGGCGACGTCGGGCACCAGCAGCGGCGGCAGGATGCTGGTGTACAGGCTGCCCGGGCCGGCCACGATCACGTCGGCGCGCAGGATCGCGTCGATCACCTTCGGCGAAATCGTCGGACGCTCGGGCAGCAGGCTGAGCCGGGCAATCGTGCCCCCTGCCTGCGCAATCGCGGTTTCCCCGCTCAGCACGCGGCCGTCCACGAACTCGGCGACGAGGGTGATCAGTTCCGACGTCGCCGGCAGCACGACACCGCACGCGCCGAGCATGCGCGCCGCCGCTTCGACCGCCGCGGCGAAGTCCTGCGTCACGTCGGCGAGCGCCGCGATCAGCAGATTCCCCAGCGCGTGCCCGTTGAGGCCGTCGCTGCCGCCGAACCGGTACTGGAAGGCGTCGGCGAAGTCGGACGGGGCCTCGGTCAGCGCCGCCAGGCAGTTGCGGATGTCCCCGGGCGGGATGATCTTCATGTCCGCCCGCAGCCGTCCGGAACTGCCGCCGTCGTCCGACGTCGTGACGATGGCGATCAGCCGATCGCGCGTGGCGTCGGTGGCGCCGTCGCGGAACACGACCGGGCGCAGCCCGCGCAGCACGTTGGGCAGCCCCGTGCCGCCGCCGATCGCGACGATGCGCATGGCGGGCCCGGAAGGGCTGTCCGGCTGGAGCGGCACGAACCGCGCGTTGGACTGCGGCAGCATCAGAGCCCCCGGACTGCCTCGATCGCGGGACGCGCCGGACGGCGATCGTGCTCCTCGCCATCGATCGCCGGGAGCACCTCGCGCAGCGCGCGCTGGTAGTCTTCGGGAAAGTCGATCTCGATCCACGGCAGTCCGCGCGTCCCGAGCGCGTAGAGCGGGCGCTCCTGGGCGAACTCGCGGAACGCCGATGGCGCCCATTCACGCAGACGCCCCTCGCCGACGATCCGGTCGAGGATGCCAACCAGGGGCGGCGCGCTCTTCGGGCCGAACTTCACGATCCCGAGGTTCTCGCCATCCGCCTCATCCGCGGGCATCGACTTGGACATGTCGACGACGCGGCCGCCGCGGACTTTGACCTTCATCTCTTCGTCACCGAACGGGGCCTGGCCGGGCTCGCGGTAAGCCATGAGCAACGCGGCGTCATGGTGTGTAGCGAGCAGGTCATCCAGGAGCCCGGGATGGAAGAGAACGTCACAATTCAGCACCACGAACCCTTCATAAAGCAGAGCTCGTGCCGTCCACAGCGAATACAGACTATTGGTTTCCGCAAAGCGGGAATTCTCTACGTACGCCGCGCCCGGTCCGCAGGCCTCGCGGACGCGGTCCGCCTGACAACCGACGACCACGACGATGTCGTCGATGCCGGCGCGTTCGAGCACCTGGATTTGCCGCTCGATCAACGTGAGACCGCCCGCCTCGACCAGGCACTTCGGCTTGTCGCCGGCCGTGCCGTTGAGCCGGGATCCCTTACCCGCCGCGAGAATGATGCCCTTCATGCCGTTTTCAATTGCGCCACCTTGCGCTTTCGTTCCGCCAGCTCCCGGAGCCGTGCGGCGTAATGCGCACGGTCGACCGGTCCGAGAGCGACCACGAACAGCGCGAGATACAGCAAAGCTGCGGCCGCTGCCTCGACCAGAACTGTCGCCAGCCCGGCCGGAGTGACGCGCCGCGAGACGAACAGGGCGAACCCCACCACGGCCGCTGGCCAGACCGCCGGCCACACCGCCTGCCGGAAGGCGCGCGCCACCGGCACGTCGATGCGGCGGCACGCGGCAGGGAAGATGACGAACATCGATCCCGCGGCAATGGGCACCAGCGTGCCGATGGCGACGCCGATCAGGCCCAACGGCTTGATCAGCAGCGCGCTCAGCACGAGGTTGACGACGCCGATCGTGAGGTTGACGAACGCCAGGTAGCGGACCTGGCCGGCCCCCTTCAGCAGCGTCGTGCTGGTGGCCGTCCCGACCCGCAACGCGACCGCGAAGGCGAGGATCTGGATCACCGGGGCGGCGCCGGCCATCGCGGGGCCCACCCAGGCCCGCACGAAGGCGTCGGCCAGCACGATCAGCACCACGGCGACCGGAATCACCGTCGCCAGCGAGAGCCGCGTGCCTTCGAGCAGCAGCGTCTGCAGCCGGCTCTCGCGCCCCGTGACGTCGGAATCGACGACCACCGGGAAGAGCACCGCGTTACCCTGGTTGGTCAGCCGTTGCGTACCGGAGATCACGCGATCGGCCACCGCCCAGATGGCAACCGGCGCGCTGCCCATCAACACGCCAATCACCAGTTCGTCGAGCTCGTAATTGAGCTTGTTCGCCCAGTCGATCATCGACGCGTAGATGCTGAAGCCGGTCACCTCGCGCAGCCGATCGCGGCGGAAGAGCGCGAGGCTCACCCGCAGCATCGGGAACACGCGGTAGGCGTTGTGGCGATAGACCAGGTAGGTGACCATGCGCACCGACGTGGTCGCGGTGACCAGGCCGATCAGGCCGTACCCAAGCAGCAGGACGATGACGTTGGCCAGCGCCACGGCGACGGCGGAGCAGACGGCGACGACGTTGTTGCGATCGAGGCGCTGGAACCCGACGCAGATGCCGCCGTAGACGGCAAAGGCGAAGTTCACCGCGACGTTCAGCCCGACGATCAGCAGGATCCAGCGGCCGGTCGTGACCTGCGCCGGGGTCAGCTTGAAGACGTGCTCGATGTTGAAGGCCAGGGCCATCACCACCAGGTAGGCGATGACGCCGAAGCACGAGAAGATCACGAAGATCGTGCTGGCCACCTCGTTCAGCGCCCGGGCGTCGCGATGCGCGCGGTACTGCGCGACGAACTTGACCATCGCGCCGCCGTAGCCGAGATCGAGAATCGAGAAGTGGACGGTGATCCCGGCGGTGAGCGTCAGCAGGCCGTAGGCTTGCGGCCCGAGGTGGTGCAGGTTGAAGGGCAGCGTCAGCAGGCCGATGATCATCTCGACGCCGACCAGCGCGTACCTGGTGGCGATGTTGCGGGCGATCGTCTGCAGCGGCCGGTCGTCCCCCTCCACCCACACCGCGTCGGTCATGCCGCCCCTTTGCGGAAGAGCACGACCTTGACGGTGTCGAAGACGATGGTCAGATCGAAGACGACCGAGAGATGCTTGATGTAATAGAGGTCGTAGCGCAGCTTCTCCATCGCGTCTTCGAGCGACGAGCCGTAGCGGTACTTGACCTGGGCCCAGCCGGTGATTCCCGGCTTGACCGCGTGCCGCTGCTGGTAGAACGGGATCTCCTGCGAGAGCTGCTCGACGAAGAACGGGCGTTCCGGGCGCGGCCCGACGAAGCTCATGTCGCCGCGCAGAACGTTGTAGAGCTGCGGCAGCTCGTCGAGCCGCGTCTTGCGGATGAAGCGGCCGACGCGGGTGATGCGATCGTCGCCGTCCTTCGCCCAGATCGGCTGGCCGCCCTTTTCCGCGTCCTTGCGCATCGAGCGGAACTTCGAGAGCACGAACGTGCGGCCGTTTTCGCCGACGCGCTCCTGCCGGTAGAGCACGGGGCGGCCGTCCTCGAGCATGACCAGCAGCGCCGTGATCAGCATCAGCGGCAGCGTCAGCGTCGCCAGCGCCAGCGACAGGACGAGGTCGATCGTCCGCTTCATCAGCCGCGTCACGCGCGACACGCGGAAGCCGTCGGAGAAAATCAGCCAGGACGGGCGGAGGTCGTCGATCAGGATCTTCCCGGTGACGCGCTCATACGTCGTCGTCGCGTCCTCGACGCGGACGCCGGCCATCTTCGCGCGCAGCAGCTCCTGCACCGGCAGCTTGCCGCGGCGATCCGACAGCCCGACCACGATCCGATCGATGTGGTGCTGCGCGATCAGCCGTTCCATGTCCGAGGGGGTGCCGACGATGGCCGGGTTGACGATGCGCTCGCCGATCCGTGAGGCATCGTCGTCGATGAAGCCGATAACCCGATAGGCGAAGTCGTGCTGATCGAGGATCTGCCGCGCCACCTTGCGCGCCGTGTCGCCGGTGCCGACAAACAGCACGCGCTCCTCGAGCCTGAGCGACCCGGTGACCTGGTTGAAGACGAGCCGCCAGCCGAGAATGGCGACGAGGAAGACGAACAGCGCCGAGACGTAGATGCCGTTGCCGATCATCAGGTCGGGCTCGGCGAAGTAGAGCGCCGCCAGGATGATCGAGGCCGCCCCGGCCGCCTGCAGCAGGCGGACGATCAACTCGCGGCTGGAGTGGACCAGCGTCAGGTCGTAAAAGTCGTTGTAGTAGAGACAGAGCTGGCAGATCAGCGTGACGAGGGCCACCTTCCACAGATTCGCCGCCAGGTCCGGCGTGCTCTGGAACGCCGCCGCGAGCGCCACCGATCCGAAGATCAGCAGCAGCTCGCCGGCGAACACCGTGAGACTGCGCGTCGAGACGTAGCGGTTGAACAGCTGCATGGCCGTGTCCCTTCGACTCGTTACCCGGCCACGTATCCGTAGCCGTCGTAGCGGTACGCCGTCGACGACTGGCCGGCGTCGTTGAGGACCAGCCCCAGCACCTTGGACAGGTCGAGGCCGGAGAGCGCGCGCTCGATGGCCGGCTTCGGCGTGACGCCGGCGCGGACGATCATCAGCACGCCGTCGGCGACGGCCGAGGCGATGGTGACGTCGGCGAGCGGCGCGATCGGCGGCATGTCGATGAGGATGCGATCGAAGCGCGTGCGCAGCATGTCGAGGACGCGGCGCATCGTCGCCGACCCGAGCAGCTCCGCCGGGTGCATCGGGATGATCCCCGACGGCAGCACCGTCAGCCGATGATCGCGGACCGTGACCAGCGCGTCGTCGATCGACGCGCCGCCCATCAGCACGTCGCTCAACCCCGGCGTCTCGGCGATGCCGAACAGCCGGTGAATCGCCGGCCGGCGCAGGTCGCCGTCGACGAGGAGCACGCGCTGCTGGAACTCCTGCGCCATGGTCAGCGCCAGGTTCGCCGCGGTCAGCGTCTTGCCGTCCCCCTTGTTGGGGCTGGTGACGATGATGGCGCGCACGGCGCGGCCGTTTTCCGATCGCGCCAGCCGCGTCCGCAGCGACCGGTACTGCTCCGCGGCCAGCGACTGCGGCGCGAGCGCGGCGACCAGGCGGTGATCGATGCCGCCGGTGACCTCGCGAGCGGCCGCCGGCGGCGCCAGCGGCGGCGCCATGATGCCGGCGGGCAGCGACACGGGCGGCGGCTCGGCGCGGCTGACGATCGGCGGTTCGGCGCCGCGCGTCCCGACCGGCGTGTCGGCGAGCGCGGTCGCCGGCGGGTCTACGGTGAGCGCGCGGGTGCGGTGCACGCCTCCCTCGCGTTCGGCCTTCCTCAGAATCTCCTGGATACGGCTCATGATCGTCTCTCTCCTCAGGCCTTACGCGGGAATCCGCGGAATCTCGCCGAGCACCGGCACTTCGAACTCGTTCTGCAGCGCGCGCGTGTCATAGACCGAGCGGTCGAGGAACTCGCGGCCGAGCGCGGCGCCGGCGCCGAGCACCAGGCCGGCGACGATGGCGAGGGCCATGATCTTCAACGGCTTCGGCTCGATCGGGCTCTTCGGGAAATCGGCGGGGTAGAGCACGCTGAAGCGCTCCCCTCCCTGCTTGCGGACGACGTCCTCGGCAACGCGCGCCTGCTGGTAGCGGGTCGTGAGATCGGCGTAGCGCGTCTTCTCGAGGCTGTACTCGCGCTCGAGCGAGGTGAGCTCCTGCTCGACCGCCGGCGCCGACTCGACGCGGACCTGGTACTCGCCGATCTGCCGCTGCGCCGCCGCCGACGCGTTCTGCAGCTCGCGGATGTGCAGGCGCGCCATCTCGCGCTCCTGGATTTTGCCGCGGTAGATCGGGTCGGTCTTCAGCACCTCTTCGCGATTCGAGGGCTGGGTCTTCGAGGCGACGACCTCGGCTTTCGCCTGCTTGATTTCTTCCTGCAGACGAATGACGTCCGGATGCTTGTCCTGGTAGCCGAGCGCGCGGTCGCTGGCGAGCTGCGACTGCAGGTCGTCGACCTTTTTCTGCGCCGCCTGAGCCGCCAGCAGGCTGCTGTTGGTCATGCCTTCCACCCCCGAGCCCTGGCGCATCGCGTCGAGCTGCGACTCGACCATCGACAGGTGGTCCTGCTCCGAGCGAATCTGCATCGACAGCGACTCGAGCTGGCTGCGCGCGCCGTTGACCATCGACACGTTCGAGGCGATCTGCTCGGGCAGGCGGCCCATGTAGTTCTGCTTCTTCGCGCGCAGCTTGTTCTCCAGGTCGGCCAGCTTGGCCTGCGAGTCGGCCAGCGCCTGCTCCAGCACTTCGGTGGTGTTCTGGGTCCTCACGACCTGCGCCTTGGAGTTCTCCTCGACGAACACCGACGCGACGCGGTTGGTGATGCGCTGCGCCCGATCCGCATCCTTGTCGGTGTAGCCGATGTAGAACAGGTCGATGCCGCGGGTCGGATCGATGCGGCCGGCGCTCGCACCGATGGGCGTCGGCACCTCGATGTTCTGAGCGAGGTTGTCGCGCAGCCAC
>Ga0207651_10000295_pt1 | contig 21336 bp, 21 predicted proteins | sample KBSM23metaG_FD_184328 | JGI IMG/M metagenome (GOLD analysis project Ga0207651, IMG submission 184328) | Miscanthus rhizosphere microbial communities from Kellogg Biological Station, Michigan, USA - KBS M2-3 metaG (SPAdes) (version 2) | ecosystem: Host-associated > Plants > Roots > Rhizosphere >... | reverse complement strand
CGATCTATGGATGGCAGTTCGCGTTCGGGCTCGTCATCTCGATCTATATCCACGAAATGGGCCACGTCGTGTGGCTGCGCCGCTTCGGGATTCCCGCGACGGCGCCGATGTTCGTTCCCGGCCTGGGCGCGTTCGTGCGGCTGAAAGCGCATCCCGCCACCGCAGGCGAGGACGCGCGCGTCGGACTGGCGGGTCCGGTGTGGGGCGCCGCGGCCGCGTTGATCGCGCTGGCGCTCGGGTTCGCGACCGGCCATCGCGTCCTGTTCGGCATCGCCTATTTCGGCGCGGTGATCAACGTGTTCAACCTGCTGCCGGTCTGGCAGCTGGATGGTGGCCGCGCGTTCGTCGCGCTGTCACGACGTCAGCGGGCGATCGCAGCGGGCGTCCTCTGGGTCGCGGGGCTGGTGGCCGGCAACGCGACTTACTTCCTTGTCGCGATCGCGGCAACGTTTCGCGCCGCATCGGCCGCCGGCGCTCCCGCCGAGGGAGATCGCAACATTCTCCTGACTTACGCGGGCCTGGTGGCGGGCCTCGCCGCGATCATGCTGGCAGCGGGGAAGATCTGACGACCGGGGATCGTTTTTTCGTCCGGTCCGGGCCAGAATAGGAGCCTCCGATGAAACCCCGCATAAATCCTTACGAGAAGCGGCAGAAGGAGTTCGCGCGGAAGGAACGGCAGAAGAAGAAGGCTGAACGCCGCGAGAACCGCGAGCGTGAACGCGCCGAACGTCCGGCCGGTGAAGTCGGCGAAGATCCCGATATCGCGGGGATTGTGCCCGGTCCCCAGCCGCCGCTCGAAGTCGAGTGATGATTGATGGGGACCCGAAGAGGGTTCCACAAACCTCCCGTCATGGGACATCCACAGGCGATGGTCAGGCTGCGGTCGACGTTGCTGGTGGCGCTGTGCGGCGGCATCTCGCTGGCCGCGTGTGATGCGGCGATCGGCCCGCAGGGTGGAACGGGGGGAAACCCGGGTCCGGGCGTCGCGGGTTCGGGGGACGCGGGCACGGGCCACGCGGGTGCGGGCGCCGGTGGGGGCGGAATCGGCGGCGGCAGCAGCGGCGCGGCGGGCACGGGCGCGGCAGATCGCGGCGGCACGACCGGCAGCGCGGGCAGCGTTGGGCCAGCCGGCAGCGCCGCGACGACGGGCAGTGCGGGGGCGACCGGCAGCGCCGGGACGACGGGCAACGCAGGGACCACGGGCCGCGGCGGGACGACGGGCAACGCAGGGACCACGGGCCGCGGCGGGACGACCGGGAGCGCGGGACGCGGCGGAAGCACGGGCAGCGGTGGCGCGGCGGGGACGGCGGGCCGCGGAGGCAGTGGAGCCGTTGGAGCCAGTGGAGGCAGTGGAGGAACGACGGGCAGTGCGGGCACGACGGGCGGCGCCGGCACCACGGGCAGCGGCGGTGGCAAGGGCGACGTCTGCGCGCGCTGGAAGGCCGACCGCGCGGATCTCAGCGAGGGCACGTGGAGCGGCGACGCCGCCTCGTGCACGGCCGGCGACATGGGCGCCGCCGCGCGCGCGAACGCGCTCCGCCTTGTGAACCTGTATCGCTGGCTGGCGGAGCTGCCGGCGGTCGTCACCGATCCGACGAAGGACATGCAGGACCAGCAGTGCGCGCTGATGATGCGCGCCAACAACATGATCTCGCACGAGCCGGACAGCTCGTGGCTTTGCTACACGCCGGACGGCGCGACCGCCGCCGGCAGCTCGAACGTGTCCAGCGGCCGCGCGGTGAGCTCGGTCGATCTCTACATGATCGACCCCGGCAACCCGACGACGATCGGCCATCGTCGCTGGATCCTGTCGAACTCGCTGGGGCCGATCGGCATCGGCGGCACGGATCGCGCGTCGTGCATGTGGACGCTGAACGGAACCGGAAAGGCCGGCAAGCCGTGGATGGCATGGCCCGCCCCGGGCGCGATCCCGCTGCAGGCGGTGTCGCCGCGTGGCACGACCGTCGACTCGACTGGATGGTCCGTCCAGAGCGACAACATTAACCTCGCCAACGCGCAGGTGACCGTGACGGTCGACGGCGTCGCGCAGCCGGTGACGGTCACGCAGCTGGGCGCGAACTACGGCTCGAAGTACGCGATCCGCTTCAACCCGATGGGCTGGACGACCGCGGCCGGGAAGACCTACGCGGTCGCGGTCACCAACGTCCCGACGGCGATCAACTACAGCGTTCAGATCGTCGACTGCCCGTAGAGCGCATCGAGATCCTTTCGGCTTCCCGTACGTCGGGAGGCCGCATGCAGAAAACGCCGAGGATCTTTGCCGGGTTCGTTCCGTTCATCGTGATGGGGTTCGGGTTGGGGTGCGCGACGCCGCCTCCGGTCGCCGCGCCGGGCCTGGGCCTGCGCAAGGTGGTCATCTACCGCAACGGCATCGGTTACTTCGAGCGCGGCGGGCGCGTGCAGTCCGACAGCGTGCAGTTCAAGGTGCGCAAGGACGAGGTCGGCGACTTCCTGGCGACGCTGGCCGTGCTGGAACGCGGCGGCAGCTCGGTGCGCTCGGCATCGTTTCCGATGGACGTCGCGAGCGACGACGATGCGCCTTCGCCGCAGCCGCCGCGTCCGGGCGCGCCGGCCGGCGATGATTCGCACAAGCTCCGTCGCGTGACCATGTCGCTGGACGGCAAGGAACACGATCTGCAGGTCGGCTACATCGCGCAGACGCCGGTGTGGCGACCGTCGTACCGCCTGGTCGTCGACAAGGACGTCGCCACCTTGCAGACCTGGGGCATCGTCCAGAACCTTTCGGGCGAGGACTGGACCAACGTCTCGCTGTCGCTGGTCGCCGAGGCGCCGCTGGCGTTCGACGCGTCGCTGGCCACGCCGGTGATCCCGTCGCGGCCCACCGTGACCGACGGCGGCGAGGTGATCGCCGTCGTCCCGCACACCGAGACGACGCTGGCCGAGGCGCCGCCGCCTCCGCCGCCCGCGCCCGCCGCCACCACCACCACGAAGCCGGCCGAGGAGCCGGCGCGCGAGGAGGCGAAGGCCTCGGGTTCGCGCCACGCGAAGAAAGAAAAGCGACGTGGGCCGGCGGCGGGCGACGCGGCCGGCAACGACAAGACGCTGCCGCTTGACCAGCTGATCGCGGGCGAACGCGCCGTCGCGCTGGGCGCGCTGCGCGGCGGGCCCGGCGGCGGCGGTACCGGCGAGACAGCGTACTCGCGCCAGACGCGCAACCTCGCCGCGCTGGCCGCCATCGGCGTGCAGTCCGGAACCACGCGCTACGATCTGCCGGCCGCGGTCACCATCCCCGACAAGAGCGCGACCATGGTGATGCTGCTGGATCGGCGCGTGCCGGGCGAGATCATCGCGCTCTACGCGCCCGACAGCGGCGTGCCGGATTCGACGGCGCATCCGTTCCGCGTCGCGCGCTTCACCAACAAGACCGGCGGCCTGCTCGAGCGCGGCCCGCTCGCGATCTTCTCGGAGGGGGCGTTCGTGGGGCAGGGGATGACCGACCCGCTGCCCGAAGGCGGCACCACCAGCGTGCCGTTCGCGATCGATCGGCGGTTCGCCATCGACGTGTCACGCGAGCACCGCGAGGAGGGCGCGCGCCTGTTTCACATCGAGGGCGCGACGCTGACCATCGCGCGCGACGCCGTGTCGCTGACGAAGTACCGCCTGAAGAACGGCGCCGACAGCGCCGCCAAGCTGATGATCAAGCACCCGCGCATCAACGGCGCGCGCATGAACGGCTTCCCGGCGGGCACCGAGGACAACGTCGGCATGGCCAGCGCGCTGGTGCCCGCCACGCTGGCCGCGCGCGCGACCATGGACCTGGTGCTGGACGAGCGGCAGGAGATCGCGCGCACCGTCGACTGGCTGGAGCCGCTCGCGGACGACGCGGTCAAGGCGTACCTGCGTGACAAGCGCGCCGATCCCGTGATCGCGGCGCAGTTGAAGGCGGCCTGGGAGATCCGTCAGGTGCTGGCGAAGGCGAAGGACGACCAGCAGAAGCTGGCGAACGAGGAGGAGGACCGCCGCCGCGCCACCGAGGAGACGCGCGCGAACATCAAGGCGCTGGAGAAGAACACCGCCGCCGGCACGCTGCGCGCGAAGCTGACCGAACGCCTGGCCGTCGACGCGAGCAAGCTGGATCAGGTGAACAAGAAGTTGATCGAGGTCAATTTGAAGATCAACGAGAACCAGGTCCGCTTCGGCGAGGCGATCCGCGCGCTCAAGCTGCGGCAGCCGCTGGCGGTCGAGTAGTTCGCGAGGTCCGATAGTCCGACAGCGCGAACGCGCCCAGCTGCGACACGCCCATCGCGCCGAGGAACAGGCGCTGCGCGAGCGGCCGGTCGCCGGCGACCGTGAGCGACGCGGCCAGCACCGCCAGGCCCTCGCCCAGCTCGATGAAGGCGTGGACGCGGAACGGGATCAGCTTGAACGTTCCCTGCGGGTAGTCGGTGAAGCGCGTGAGCAGGAAGTGAACGGTGGCGCCGCCGATCGCGATGGCGAGCGCGGCGCCGCCCAGCCCCAGGGCGAACGCGCCCGCGAGATAGATCAGCACGACGACGTCGTCGAGCCAGCCGTGGAGACGCGCGCCGATCAGCGGGAAGATCACGCGCGCAAGCGTAGCGCGTCAGCGCGCCGTGGGCCCGCGCCGCAGCGCAGGAACCAGGCCGCGCACGCGAGGCCGATCGGGAGTTGCCAGATCAGCACCATGCCCGGACTGAACATGTCGTAGACCAGCAACCAGCCGAACGACCCCGGACGCAAGATCAGCCGCGCGGCCCGTTCGGCGAGCAGGCAGATCAGCGGCCACGCCGCACCCCAGGCCGTCATCGCCCAGGCCAGCGTCGCGTCGGCGCGCCCGGTCAGCTTCCTCAGCGCGGCGGCGACCCAGCGCGCCCCCAGCGCCGACGACACGATCATCGCGCTGGTGCCCAGGACCGGGAACAACCATTCGCCGATTCGCTCACGGACCATGAATGGAAGCGCAACCAGCAAGCTCCCGCCCCAGAACAGCACCGGGAACGAAACACCGACGGACAGGATCGCGAACCACGCGGCCCCGGATGCGACGCTGACGCCGTGGTGGCGCCGGGTGACGAACAGCGCGCCGCCCGCATAGAGCGCGAAGAACAGGCCCAGGCCGTGCGCGGTCGCGACGCTGCTCACCGCCGTGTCCAGCACCGCGAGCAGCGTCAGCGTGGACGATAGCGTCATCGCGACGGCCATGATCGACAGGACGGGAAGCCAGCGGGGCGCACGCATCGCCCCTCGATACCGGTTCCTGACGCGCCGGTTGCATCAGATCCCGTCGAAAGCTCATGCGTCGGTGCACGCGCGACGACGATCCGCGACCGGCAGCGTGACCGCCGTCGCCGCATTTCACGAGCAACCCGATCGCCGGGGAAGAAACCAAACCATGCAGAGGTTCCCCAGGGAGACGATGCGAATTTCCTTCACCACGGCCAGCGCCGCGCGCGCGGCGGCCAGCATTCTCGAGCAGTACGGCTTCTCGGCCAGCCAGACGGGCAGGGACGTCGTCACCAACTGCCCCACGTTGCTGGCCGCGCCGGCGATCGAACGCAGCATCGGTCTCGAGCTGGTCGAGGGCATCGAGTTCTCGAACGGGGCGCCCAGGAACGGCACGCCCTGAATCGGCTCATCCTTTCTGAACCGGTTTGAGGTCCGTGGACCCCAGGTCCACCCGAAGGTGAGCGACGATTGCGCATAATGTGGGATTACGGGTGGAGACTGATGCCCCTGCCCCTCGCTTTCCTGGCTGAGGTCTCTTATGCTGCGGGTGCCAAGTAGCGTTTGTGGGTTTTCGGCCTCCGTTGGTGCCCCCGGCCGGTAAGGAGCGCTTATGTTGCAACTCGTTTTTCGTCCGACGACCCGTTTCGCGTTGGGCGCGGCGTCGGTGGTCCTTGGTGTGGTCGTCGGCTGCACCGCGGGCGTCCAGCCGACGCACCCGACCACCGGCACCGGCGGCACCGGCCTGGGCGTCGGCGGCTCCACGGGCGGCTCGAACAACCTGGGCATCGGCGGTCTCAGCGGCTCCACGGGAACCGGCGCGACGGGATCGGGCGGCACGCTGCCCGTGCCTCCGGGTTGCGGTGACGGCATCAACAACCAGGGCGGGATCGAGCAGTGCGACGACGGCAACACCGTCGCCGGCGACGGTTGCAACGGCATCTGTCACGTCGAGCCCAACTGGACGTGTCCGTCGGCCGGTGCATGCATGCGCAAGATCTCGTGCGGCGACGGGATCATCGGCGCCGGCGAGGTCTGCGACGACAAGAACACGACCGACGGTGACGGCTGCAACGCCATTTGCACGATTCAGGACCCGGCGTTCACCTGCATCCCGGGCCAGGCCTGCGTGCGATCTTCGATCTGCGGCAACAAGCGCGTCGAGCCGGGCGAGAACTGCGACGACGGCAACACGACGGTGAGCGACGGCTGCAGCGCGAGCTGCCAGCTGGAACAGGGTTGGGTCTGCCAGGCGCCCGGAGTGCCGTGCATGAAGGCGCCCCGCTGCGGCGACGGCATCGTCCAGGTGAACCTGGGCGAGGTGTGCGACGACGGCAACATCACCGACGGCGACGGCTGCTCGGCCAACTGCAAGGTCACGGGCGCCGGCTGCATCTGCGTGCCGAACATGAAGTGCACCTGCCCGCAGGTCCTGTGCGGCGACGGCATCATCGCGGGCAACGAGAAGTGCGACGACGGCAACGCGAACAGCGGCGACGGATGCTCGTCGACCTGCACGATCGAACGCGGCTATGTCTGTCCGCTCGTCAAGTCGCCCTGCGTGCCCGACTGCGGCGACGGCGTCCTGACCGGCAACGAGCCCTGCGATCCGGGGATCGCTGTCCAGAGGACGGCGTGCTCGTCGCTGTGCCGCTGGAACCCAGGCTATGCCTGCACCGGCAACCCGCCCACCGAGTGCCACGCCACCAAGTGCGGCGACGGCAAGAAGGAAGGCGCCGAGGGCTGCGACGACGGCAGCACGATGCCGTTCGACGGCTGCTCCGCGACGTGCGTGGCGGAGCCGGTGTGCATGCAAGGCATGCCGTGCGCGGGAAAGTGCGGCGACGGCATCGTGCTGGGCGCCGGCGAGCAGTGCGACGACGGCAACAACCTCTCGGGCGACGGCTGCTCGGCGACCTGTCAGAACGAGGCAGGGTTCACCTGTACGCGCCCACCGCTCGGCGACCGGATCGAGGTGCCAGCGGTCTATCGCGACTTCCGATTTGCGCACCAGGACTTCGAGGTCGGCGCGACCGGGATCAACGGCGTCGCCAAGGGTCTCGTCGCCACCACGCTCAACGCCCAGGGCAAGCCGACGTTCGTCGGCACGGCGGGCCAAGGCAACATCACGAGCGCAGCCACTTTCAATGACTGGTACAACGACGTCTCCAGCGTCAACCACACGACCACCGGGACACTGACGCTATGGAACAAGAACGACGGCAGCGGCGCCTACGTGAATCGCTGGGGACCGAACGGCGAGCAGTGGATTGTCACGGCGAAGGCCTACTACTGCGGAAACGTCGGCCGCGAAATGCTGGACGCGATGGGGATGCCCATCCCGTGCACGGTGAACGACGGCAGCAACACCAACTGCACCACGATGGCGGCGATGGGCCTGAAGATGATCCAGTGCAACGTCGAGGGCACGAACTACACCGCTCTCTTCCAACTCGCGGCGCTCGATGGAACGCCCGTGTTCTTTCCCGTCGACGGCGACAACTTCACGCCCGCGAGCGAGCGCGTCGTCGCGACCATCGGCAAGCCCTACGAGCCGACGGGGAGCTACCCGCAGGAGAACGGGAAGCCGCTACACAACTTCAGCTTCAGCACCGAGGTGCGCTACTGGTTCCCGTACGACTCCACCAAGACGTACCTGCTGGAGTTTCTGGGCGACGACGACGTCTGGGTGTTCATCAATGGCCGCCTCGCGCTCGACCTCGGCGGCATCCACACCGCGGTCGGCGGACCACCGACCATGGTTGACCAGAACGGCCAGACCGTCCCGAATCCCAATCCCGGCCAGGTCAGGATCAGCGCCACCAACAACTTCGGCATGACGACCGGCAACGTCTACCAGATCGTGGTGTTTCAGGCCGAGCGCCAGACGACGTCGTCATCGTATGAGCTCACGCTCTCCGGCTTCAACGCCGGGACCAGCGCCTGCGGGCCGGTCTGCGGCAACAACGTCGTGACGCCGCCCGAGCAGTGCGACAACGGCACCGCCAACAACACGGGCGGCTACAACAAGTGCACCGCGGACTGCAAGCTCGGTCCGTTCTGCGGCGACTCGATGGTCACCGACAGCGAGGAGTGCGACAACGGCACGAACGGCGACGCGTACGGCGCGATGACCGGCTGCGGCCCCGGCTGCAAGCTGCCCGCGCGCTGCGGCGACAGCAAGGTCCAGACCGAGTACGGCGAGCAGTGCGACCTCGGCCCCAACAACAACAACGGCGCATACGGCGGCTGCACGGCCCAGTGCCAGAGCGCCGGCTACTGCGGCGACGGCAAGGTGCAGAGCCCGCAGGAACAGTGCGACGACGGCGCGAACGACGGCACCTACGGGAACTGCGGAGATCCGATGATGCCGCTGCCCAACTGCAACCTCGGCCCGCGCTGCGGCGACGGCATCGTCCAGGATCAGTACGGCGAGCAGTGCGAGCCGATGAGCTCGAACGATCCCAACTGCACGAAGGCGTGCCGCAAGCCGGGCGTGTGCGGCGACGGCCTCAAGACGGCGCCCGAGCAGTGCGACGACGGCGCGGTCAACAACGACGGCTCTTACGGCGGCTGCGCGCCGGGCTGCGTGCTGGCGCCCCACTGCGGCGATGCGGTCAAGAACGGACCGGAAGAGTGCGACGACGGCGTGCTGGACAACAGCTACGGCGGTTGCTCGCCGGTGTGCAAGCTCGCCGCCCACTGTGGCGACGGCATGACCAACCCGCCCTACGAGCAGTGCGACAACGGCGTCAACAACGGCCCGAGCAACCCCTGCTCGGCCGTGTGCAAGCTCAACATCGATAACTAGCGCCGACCGATCGCGAACGCCGGTGCTAGGGCTGCCGCGCGGGGGACCTGATGCCTAGGTTGACCGCGAGACAACCGGGAGGGGGGCACATGAACGCGATCACCATGCTCAAGCATCAGCATCGTGAGGTCGAGGCGCTGTTCAAGCAGCTGCACAAGGCCAGGTCGGGCGCGCCGCGCCGGAACGTATTCGAGAAGGTGGCCGATGCGCTCGCGGTGCATTCCGCGATCGAGGAGAAGCACTTCTATCCGGCCGTGAAGGAGAAATCGACCGAGGAGATCCTGCTCGAGTCGTTGGAGGAGCACCTGGCGGTCAAGCGCGTGATCGCGGACCTGCTGCGGCTCGACGGCGATGACGAGACGTTCGCGGCCAAGGTCAAGGTCCTCGAGGACGAGGTCACGCACCACGTCGAGGAGGAAGAGGAGACGCTGTTCCCGCGGGTCGAGCAGATGTTCGACGACGAGGCGCTCGAATCGCTGGGCGAGGCGATGGAGGATACGCAGGCCGCGTTGCTGCAAGCGGGGAACCCGCGGCAGAGCGTGCCCGCCGAGACGGAGCGGGCCTCCACCATCTGAACGAGCGGACGCTTTACATTGTCACATTGGCGCGTTCAGGCGCTGCAGCTGACCGGCGCTGCGGCGTCGTCTTCGCCGCTCTCGGGCCGGTAGCGCGCGACCACGCGAATCAACTCGTCGACCTCGAACGGCTTTCGCATCACGGGCGCCGACTGCACGGCCGCCGCCGCCTTCAACCGGCGTGGATCCGCGGCGGTGATCAGCATCCCCTTGATCCCGTGGCTCTCCGCGCGCCCGACCAGATCGATGCCGTCGATCTCGGGCATCGTCATGTCCGCGATGATGAAGCCCGGCGGGGTGGCGCTTTCCAGCAGCGCCATCGCGGCGCGCGCCTGTGTCAGCCCTTGCGCGGCGAAACCTTCATCGCGCAGCATCTCGACGATCAGCGCGTTCACTTCTGCGTCGTCATCGACAACCAGCACCCACCACGGCAGAGAGAGCGACATGGCCAATTCATGTACACCAAGTCGGGTTGCCCCAGCGATAGGGCAAGTCCCTATTCAGGTGTCGAACAAGTTACTGCGCAGTGATGGAATCGATGTGAAAAACCGCGTCGTACGGGCCGTTGAAGGCGCCGCCTCCGTCGCCCGGATCGCCCGTGTCGAACTGCAGCCCGATCTGCCGGATATCGTTGGCCATGAAGCCGGCGACGCCCGCCTGCGCCTGCGCGAGGTCCAGGGTGACCTCGATCCACGCGTCTTCCACGCCGAAGGGCAGAAAGCGCTCGATGCGTAGGTGTAGTTCGGTCCCGAGCCGCCATGTAGTTGTACGCCTCCCAGGAAGAATCCGGAGTCCAGCATCACGTACGCGTGCAGCACCTTGCCGGTGAGGTCGAGGGACGAGAGATTCAGAGCCGGATCGACGTATTGCGCGTAGGCCGAGTAGCTCACGGTCAGCTTGAGCGATCCGGGTGACGGCATTCCGGCGGCGCCGTCCCAGGTCAGCGCGGGCGTGGTCGGCGAGCTCGGGCCCGCCAGGTTCTTGCGCGTCGGGCTGTCGTAATTGTTCAGCGTCCACGACTGCACGTTGCTGTCGAACGTGTAGTTGTCATTGGCGCACGCTATCACACCGGAATGGCCGGGACGTGCGGTCGATGAAGGGATCTCGTGTGTAGAAATTGTTTACTATCAAGTCACGAAAATACTGATTCTGTTTATTACGACGAGGGTCCATCGTCTGGTGATGCGAACGTTGTTGCTTCCGATCGCGATGGCCGCCGGGGCCGCCGCCGCCGGGTGTGGGATGGACGGGGGCACGCTCGGTGACCCGTCATCGATCCCGTCATCGACCCCGTCACCGACGCCGCTGACCGAGGAGACCGGCTTCCCGTGCGACGTCCGCGCCGTGCTGGAGACGAACTGCGCGCCCTGCCACGAAGGCAACCGGTACTACAACGAGCCGCTGACCACGCGCGACATCTGGCTGACGGCCCGCTTCGACGGGATGACGCACGGCCAGTACGCTGCCGCGCGGGTCGCGGACGGAGAGATGCCGCCGCCCACGGCGCAGACGCAGCCATCCAGCGACGAACGCGCGCTGCTGATCGCGTGGGTCGCCGCGGGCATGCCGCCCGGCGCGTGCGGGCCGCTCACGCCGCCCCCGCGCTAGTCGCTCCGCGCCACAGGCGCCATGTGCGACGACTGTCTTTTTCTGGCGGCCCGCGAACCCGCGCTTCGCGCAGGGGCGGCTGACGGGTGCCAGGTCGCTGCGTCAGACCGTCTTCGCGCAGTCGCAATCGCAGTCGCGCAGAGCGGCGATGGTGCTCGCCGCGCACGTGCGCCGGATCTGCTGGCCCAGCGCCTGCCGCGCGCGATGCAACCGCACCGTGGCGTTGTTGGCCGTGATGCCGGCTTGCGCGGCGTACGCGCGCAGCGGCACGCCCGCCAGGTCGACGTCGCGGATGATCGCGGCCAGCTCGGGGCGCAGCGTGCCGACCAGCCCGGTCGCGCAGCCGCAGACCGCCTCCAGCAACGCGCCGTCGTCCGCGGCCGCGGTCGCTGCTTCGCCCGCGTAGGCCGCCAGCGCGCGCCGCTCGACGTCGCCGTGTCGCCAGTGATCGGCGAGGACGTTGCGCAGCAATCGGTAGAACCATGCGATCGCCGATTCGCCGGCGCGCAGGCCGCCGCCGCGGTCCATCCCGCGCACGTACGCCTGTTGCAGGATCTCCTCGGCGGCGTCGCGCCCGCCCACGCGCTTTTCCAGGAACGCGAGGAAGCGGGCGCGGTTCTCGACCAGCACCGCCAGCGCCGGCGCGGGCAGCGCCGGCGCGGCGCGCGGCTCAGCAGCAGCCGGGATAGCAGACGGGGCAGTCGCAGTCATCGCATTCGCATTCCTCGGTGTCGGCCACCTGATCCTGTGAGATGTCGCCGGCTGGCGCCAGGTCGCGCCGGGCGGGCTCTGGATGGGTCGGGTTCGATGCTGTTCCGGGCATGTTCGACTCCTTTCTGCCTCCGTAGACGGACGAGGGGGCCCAGGATTACAGTCCGTGACGCGAACGGATAAGGTTCATTGCGTTGTTCGTTGCGTTGAATGTCTGACGATCGCGCGCTCGTCGGCCGCGCACGACCGGGGCCGAGCCGGTGGTACGACGATTGCGTTGCGCTCCCGCCGACATGCGGATGACCGCCTTGTTTACCGCCGCCACGCTGATCGCGACCGCGCCCGCGGCCACACACGCCGCGTCTGCGCCCGCCGCCGCAGCCGACGAGCCGTCGGTCACACCGCTGTCCGCCAGCCCGCCGCACCTGAGCGCGCCGGCCGTGAGCACGCCGCCGCCCGCGGCGCCCAGCGCGCCGCGCGAGAAGGGACGCTGGTACGGGTGGGAGCTGATCCTGAGCGACACGCTGTTCTTGCTGCTGGCCAACGACAGGGGCCAGGAAACGCGCTTCGGCGCCGCCGGCCTTCCGATCGGTCTCGTCGGCATCGTGGCGGTTCCTCCCGCGCTGCACCTGATCCACGGCAACCCGCGGCGGGCGGGTTTCGGCCTGCTCGTGCGCGGCGTGACGGTCGGGCTGTACGCGGCGGCTGTTCTCTCGTCGAGCGATTCGAGCACCCCCTGCCCCGGCGACGCCGCCTGCGTCAACATCGACTCGGGCGACATCGTCTTGCTGGGCATGACCCTCATCGCGCTGGGCGGCGCGATCACGTACGTCTTCATCGACGACTTCTTCTTTTCGCGCGTGCCGGCCGCGCCGCCGCGCCCGCGGGCCACCGTCGTGCCAACAGCCTACCTGCGCCCGGGCGGTGGCGGCCTGGGTCTGGTCGGAACGTTCTGACTCAAATCGCGTGGGGAGCCGCCGAGCTTTGCTCGGCGCGTACCATCGCGGGGGGGCGGGACCCTTTGAGGGTCCCGACTCAAATCGTCTCTTTTCTTGTCGATTGGATGCTCCTACGTTCGTCGTCAACAACAGGGAGGCGACGATGCCGATCAAGAAACTCAACCCGTACCTGAACTTCAACGGAAGCGCCGCGCAGGCGATCAAGCTCTACGAGAAGGCGCTGGGCGCCAGGGCGGAGAACGTCATGCCCTGGACGAGCGCGCCCGGCCAGCCGCCCACGCCGGAGACGAAAGATCGCATCATGCACGCCGTCCTGCACATCGGCGAAGGGGTGGTGATGGTCAGCGACGGGCCGCCCGGCACGCCCGTCACAGCGGGCAACAACATGCACGTCACGCTGGATTTCGACGACGCGGCCGACATGGCGCGGCGGTTCGACGCGCTGTCGGCGGGCGGCAAGATCACGATGCCGCTGCAGGACACGTTCTGGGGCGCGAAGTTCGGCATGCTCGTCGACGCGCACGGCGTGTCGTGGATGTTCAACTGCGAGACCCGGAAAGGCTGAGCGGCAGCGGGCGCGGCCCGGCCGGCGAGGCCTGTAGGGCGGCTCAGCAAAGCCGCTCTGCCGTTCTTGTCGCGCCTGCGCCCATGGTCAGGTTTTCACGCATGACGAACATGCGTGGGTTGGTGGAGGCGCTGGTGGTGGGTTCGACGCTGGTCGCGATGCTGGCGTCGCCGTTCGTGCGCGCGGCGTCGGCCGCAGATGGCAGGATTCGCGTGTTGCAGGAGACGCCGGTGAGCACGGCCGCCGACATCCCCGCGAACGTCCGCAAGGAATGCACCGCGATTGGCGACGAGCTGCCGCGGGCGATCATGCGTTCCAGCCGCCACGTCTCGCTGGTTCCGACCCAGCACGAGCTGGCCGACAAGAGCGGCCGCTACCTGTCCGTCGAGATCACGAAGGTGAGCGCCCACGGCGGCGGCGCGTTCACAGGGCCCAAGCGCATGAAGGTCCGCGGCTCGCTGATCGAGAACGGCCGGGAGATCGCCGACTTCGAGGCCGAGCGCGGGTCGATGAAGGCGTCGGGCACCTGCTCGACGCTGGAGAAGGCCGAAAAGGATCTGGGCGCGGACATCGGCGTGTGGCTCGAGAACCCGAAGCCGCGCTCGCACCTCGGCGACTGATAACGCGGGTCAGAACGGCAGCGCACGTGAAGCGCCGGCGAAGGCGTTCCACGGCGCCAGCGGCGGTCCGTACGGAAACCCGACCGCCCCGACGCCGATGTCGGCGCCGGCGAGCAGCGTGACGCCGGCGCCGGCGCGCGCGTGCAGACCCAGCGTCACCCAGACCTGGTCCGTGTAGTACGGCGTCTGGTCGCTCAGCGCCGGATCGGGCTGGGCGGTGATCAGCTCGTGGTGGTACTCGGCGAAGGGACGCAGTCCGAGACGGCCAGTCCAGCGCTCGATCGGCGCATCCAGCCCCAGCGACGCGCGGATGCGGCTGCTGCCCATGCCGTGAGCGAACAGCGCGACCTGGCGCGCGGTCGCCGATTGGCCGGCGAAGTCGATCTGGTTGCGCGATCCATCGGCGTAGAAACCGCCGCTGCCGTGCACGCGCAGCGGCACCGGCGCCAGCGCCGTCAGATCGAACGAGGCGAGAACGTCGATCCACGCCGCGCCTGAACTGGGCCACGAACCGGCCGCGAACGGAAGCCGCGCGCCGATCTCGACGCCACCCGCCCAGGCGCGCGCGATCTGCGTCGCGGCCTTGGCGCCGACGGAGAAACCGCCGCTGCCGATCGTCGACACGCTGGCGTCCGACGCGGGCGTCGCGTTCACGTGGTTGCGGTTCCAGGCCGCGCGCACCGCGGCGAACAGCTCGACGTGCCGGTGCACGGCCAGACCCGCCGCGACGTTGCCCGCGATCTTCGTGTTGGTGTCGCCGAACACCAGGAAGTCGCTGGCGCGCGACAGCTCGCCGAACACGGCGAGGCGCAGCCGGCGCGCGTCGCCGACTTCGGCGGTGGACAGCCGGAAGAGACCCGCGGATCCCGTGACCGTGGGCGCCGGTTCGACGGGGGTGGGCAACTCGCCCGCCCACGCTGCGCACGACGCCAGCATCGCCAACGTCGAGAGGACGACGCACTGGCGAGCCGCCCCGTTGCGCACCACGACGGCGCCATCGTAACCGGAAATCGTCCGAGCCGACCGGCCGCCTTGATATGCTCCGGGCGGAACGAAGGCAATGCGCGTGGTTCGCTGCGGGGCGCTGTGGGTCGTATCGGTCTGCGCGGCGGCGTGCAACGAACGCCCGCCGCTGTGCCCCGAGGCGCATTACGACGGCGAGATCCCGGTCGCCGCCACCAGCGTCGCGCTGTCGGCGGCGCAGGTTCCGCCGGTCACCGCGCACACGACGTCGGACGAGGGCGGCATCAGCGTCGACATCGTCGACGGCGTGGGGACGGTCAGCTACGAGGGACGCGGACCGATCCCCGCGTTCCTGTTCAGCGAGATTCCGTGGGACTTCATCAATCGGACGCTCTACGCGGGGCTTGGCGTCGCGGACGGTGTCTGGTACCCGTTCTGGCTCTATTGCAGCAACGACGGCCGTCTCACGGACTTCGACGGCGAGATGACCGATCGCGACGTCGCGGTCCTCACGACCATCGAAGGGACGTGCACGCGGACCGGTGGTCGCGCGACACCGCTGGAGATCCCGGCGCACAGCCTGCGCGATGTCGCGCTCACCTGTGGGTTCACGGTGACCGCGCCGCCGGGTATGCACACGATCGACCTCGCCGGATCGCGCGCCGGAACGGCCAGCTTCGGGACGGGAACGGGAATCGTGCTGCCGTTCCACGCAGTCGATTGTCGGGTGAGCTGTGGCAGCCCCCCCTGGTACGAGCTGCACGCGATCGTGGCCGACCCCGCCAAGCAGACGGCGGCGTTCGCCATCTACTATCTTTTTCCGGAGAATCCAGAGGCCGGTGTGCTGAGCGGGAACGGGATCGAGCTGCCGGCTGCGGGGTTGTACGGTGACGCGTACGCGAACGCGCAGTGGACGCTGGTCCGCTGAGGCGGGCGTGCTAGCGTCGCCGAGCACGCCGTGAGCAAGAAGCGAAGCAGCAAGCGCGCCGGCGTCGTCCAGCGCGACGCGCAGGGCCGGGCGCACCTGGTCATCCAGCGCGACGGCCACGGGCGCGAGGTGGGCCTGACGCTGTCGCAGCCGCTGTTCAACGATCGCTGGCAGGACGACGTCGCGGTCGCCGTCGCCGTCACGACGCACGCGATGCTGGGCCAGGGGCACACGCTGGCGCAGGCCGCCGCGCTGGGCCGCGACGCCATGGCCGCGACGTCGAAGATCGTCGACGGGGCGCTGGCGCAGTCGCCCGATCGGCCGCCCGCCTGCCGCGCGGGCTGCGCGCACTGCTGCCACCAGGCGGTGGGCGTGACGCCGCCCGAGGTGTTCGCCATCCACGAGCATCTACGCGCAACGCGCGCCGCGGACGAGCTGGCCGCACTGGCCGAGCGCGTGCGCACCGCCGACGACCGGACGCGCGGGATGACGTCGGCGGAGCGGTTGTCGCCCGCGTTTCCCTGTCCGTTCCTGGTCGACGATCGCTGTTCGATCTACGAGGTCCGCCCGCTGTCGTGCCGCGGGACCAACTCGCTGGACGCGACCGCCTGCGAGCGCAACCTGCACGATCCCGGGGCGCGCGCGGCGTTCCTGGCGGGCGACGCGGGCACGCCCTGCTACCTGGAGCCGTTCCGCGCCAGCCACGCCGTCACCGCCGGCCTCCAGCTGGCGCTGGACCAGCTCCACGGCCTGGAGGTGCTGCCGCTCGAGCTGACGGCGGCGATGCGCATCATGCTCGACGAGCCGGCGGCCGTCCCAGAGCGCTGGCTGGGCGGCAAGGACCCGTTCGCCGCCGCGCGCGGCGCCGACACCACCGACGACCCGCGCATCCGCGAGCTGAGTGGACGCAGATAAACAAAAGCCCCCTTGCGGGGGCTCTTGCTTGGGGGGCCTTGCGTGGGGGGCTTACGCTTTGAGCGTGGTCAGCTCGCCCGGGTTCTTGATGCCCGGCGTCCCGGCCGAGTCGGTGTAGTCCATGACGCCGAAGCGATCGACCGGCGTGAAGCCGCTGACGTTCTTGCCCATGGCGTTGATCAGCGTGACGTACAGCTTGTTGAGCGGCACGTTGCCGGTGTTCGACCCGGTGTTGAAGCCGACCGCCGTGTTGCCCATCGAGCAACTCGCCTCGCTGTTGCCGGTGCCGACCACCTTCGTATCCAGGTCGACCGACACGCCCGTCTTGAGGTAGCCGCCGCCGCTGCCGGCGATGACGATGGGCAGGTTGTTGTTGTTGTGGGCGTTGCCGTCCGCCAGCTCGGGCAGCCACATGATCATCGAGTTATCCAGCATCGAGCCGCCGCCCTCCTGGATGTTGTTGATCATGTGAACCAGCTTCGAGTACTTGCCGGCGTAGTAGCTGTCGATCTGGGAGATGTTCAGGATGACGTTCTCGGCGCACGTGCCGCCGACCGCGACGCTGCCGTTGCGGTGCGACAGACCATGGTGGTCCGACGAGTGCATCATCGTGGCGGTCGTGCCGTCCGGCATCGTCGTCGGGATGCCGCTGAACGTGACGAAGCCCGGCCACTGCATGATGATCATGCGGTTCGCGTCGCACATCATCGTCAGCGCGATGAGGTTCAACATCATGTCGGCCGTGGTCGTGAAGGCCGTGACCGTGTCGCGCTTGTTGGCGGCGGTGATGGCGGCGTCGGTGATTCCCAGCGCCGTGGCGTTGGTGGCGTTGCACGCGGCGGTGGTGACGACCTTCGTCTCCGTGTCGCGCATCAGGTCCTTCCACATCGCCAGCGCCTGCGTATCCGACTGGCTCAGGCCCTGGCCCGACAGCCCGTCGATGTCGCCGCGGCAGATGTCGAGGATGCTCTTGCCCTGCGACGCCATGTAGTCGGCCGGCGTGACCGTGCCCCCCTGGAACAGGCCGGTGAGGCTGCTGTACACGTTCTTGGGATTGACCTCGGGCGTGTACGGCGACGGCATGTCGGTCGCGGCGGCGCCGGGCTTGTACGAGACGATGCCCTTCACGTTCGCGAACGCGCTGCCGACCGACAGCACCAGCGGGCTCTTCGAGCCCTGGTTGAACATCGACGCGATCTGCCAGTCCAGCGACGGCGCCGTCGCGTAGTGATCGGTGTCGGGCTTGATCGGCGCGCAGGTGAGCTTCGAGCCCATGCCCTGATCGTGCGGATCGAAGTAGCCGTTGACGGTCCCCTTCGGGAACATCGCGAGGCCGCGCGGGACCAGCAGCTTGCTGGCGAGGTCGCTCAGCGGCTGCAGCGTCTGCCCGGCCAGCGCGGCGGCGTCGATGGTGCCGTTCTCGGTCTTCGGGAACCAGCGGTTCGTGAGGCAACCGTTGTTCGTATAGAAGATCACCAACCGCTGCGGTCCCGTCGCGCCGGCCGCGAACGCTTTCCGCGGCAACAGAGACGGAAGGAACGGCGCGGCCAGAGCCGCACCGGCAGCACCCTTGAGAAAGAGTCTTCTTTTCACGGCAGCTCCTTCACGCGATAGCGGAACGACTGGGTTTGGGTGAGGTCGGTCAGCAGGCTGATGATGTTGTAGCCGCTGGTGTTCATCTTCCCGGCGAGCATCTGCACGGTGCAGACGTCCTGGTTGGTGAGCGACCGTTCGTACGCGAAGGTCACCATCCGCTGCGCGTAGCAGTTCTGCGCCTCGGGCGAGGCCGCGATCTTCTTCATCAGGTCGACCGGGCCGGTCACGGCCACGGTGTTCGCGCCGATCGCGACGTTCGCGGTGCTGTCGATCGGGGCGCCCGTGCCCTTCTCCGCGGTCTGCCACTGGCCGATGCTGTCGTACGACTCCAGCGCGTAGCCGGCGGGGTTCACGAGCGGCGCGTGGCAGCCAGCGCACGCGCTGCCGACCACCTCGGTCTGCGCGGCGACCTGCTTCCGGTTGGTGTTGAGGTCAGCCGACGCCGGCGGCAGCGCGGTGCCGGCCGCGTCGGGCGGCGGCGCCGGAATCTGCCTGCACAGCACCTGCTTCTCCAGGAAGGCGCCGCGCAGAATCGGCGACGTCCGGTTGTACGACGAGTACGACGCCAGGAAGCCCGCGTGCGTGAACACGCCGGCGCGCTGGGTCGGGTCGAGGTCGACCATGGTCAGCGTCGTGCTGGTCGAAGTCAGGCCGTAGACCGGCGCCAGGTCCTTGTCGACGAACGCGACCGGCTTCGTGATCAGGTCCTGGAACGTCCCCTTCAGATCGAAGGTGATGTAATCGAAGAACTTGGCCGTCTCCGCCGTCAGCGTCGGCACCATGGAAGTCTTGAACGCCGGGAACAGCGCCGGATCGTGCGCCGCCTCCGACCAGCGGGTCCCGTCGCCCTGCAGCGCGTAGACGGTGTGGAAGTCGGCCACCTTCGCGCGCGCCTTCGAGTCCATCACCATGCGCTGCGCCTGCGCCAGGATGTCGGCCTGCGACTGCAGCTTGTTCATCTGCGCAGCCTGGAAGAGAGTGTCGTCCGGCATCGAGCCCCACAGCGTGTACGAAAGGCGCGACGCCATCTCCCAGCTGCTGAGCTGGTAGCTGTTGCCGTCGGGCGTGGCGGTCGACGTCTCGGCCTTGGTCAGGAACGTCGGCGACATCAGGAACGCCTTCACGATCAGCGCGATGGCCTGGTCGAACGTCCCGTTCTGCGTCAGCGTCGCGCGGTTCGTGTAAAGCGTGGTGAACTTGCTGACCTCGGCGGTCGTGAGCGGACGGCGGAACGCCCTCTGGCCGAACGTCGTCACGAACTGGTTGATGCAGGTCGCGTTGTCCGTCGTGCACGGCGTGACCTTCGCCCGCGCCGTCGTGGTCGCGATGACCTGCTTCGACAGCGAATCGGCGGCCATCTTGAACCCGTCCCACGCGCGCTGGTCGACGCTGCCCAGCGTGTCGGGCGCCAGCATGCCCGAAGGCGCGCTGGCCGTGATGTCGATGCCCAGCAGGTCGCGCACGGTCTTGTCGTACTCGGCGCGCGTCAGGCGCGGGAGCTGCGACGTCGCCGGGATGCCGGGCGTGCACACCGTCGGGTCGACGGGTGGCGGCACCACCACGCTGGAACCGCCCGTGCCGGTCGTGTTGCCCGTCCCGGAGCTGATGCTGTTACCCGTCCCGGAGCCGGTGGTATTGCCCGTCCCGGAACCGGAGCTGGCGCCCGATCCGGAGCCGGTGTTGCCCTGGCCGCTGATCGAACCTTGGCAGCCGGCTAGGAGCGCGGCTCCAACGATGATGGTTTTCGCCCAGGTCTTCATTGCGCTCACCTCGTCCCGGTATTCAGGGTGGAAAAAATGACGCGAAAGCGAAGTTCCGTCGGCGCGCGGAGTCCGCCGACGTAGGTACAGTAGCGATTGGTGAACGATCAGCTCACCATCGCCCCCCTAAGAGCATTTTTTCTTGGTGGCATCGGCACATACGTGTAGGCCCGGTTCGTAAATAACCAAAATTATTAGACCCCTGAAGCGGTGGGGGCGAAGTGAGCCGCCGCCAGCCGGTCATGGCGTCGTATCAGTGGCCGACTCGCCCCCCTCGGGAGTGCCTCCGAAAAGTCCGGCAGGGGGTTCCGGAAAGGTCCCGGGGGGTTACCGGGAAAATGGTCCGGTCAGCAGTTCGGGCAGCTGCAGCGCACGCCGCGGATGCCGGAGTACTCCTGGCAGCTCCGGTACGGGGACACGCAGCTCGCCGCGCCGAAGCACGAACAGGTCGCGCCCCCGCACTCCGGAGGAATCGTCACGCAGTGGTGCTGGGCTCCGAGCTGCGTCTCGTAGCTGACGCAGGCTTCGGCGCCGGTGCAGGAGCCGCAGCCGGTGACGGTCTTGCACTCGGTGGCGGGGGCGCAGGTGCCCACGTAGCAGGTGCCGGCGTCATTGATCACCGGGACCTCGCCGGCCGGGCAGGACGGCGTCGCCACCTTGCAGAGCACCTGCGTGGCGTCGCACGCGAACCCGGCCACGCAGTGGCCGGCCACGCAGTCGACGGTTCCCGTTCCCAATTGTCGGGCGGGGCACTGGTTCTGTTTGCACGTGATGGCTGTGCACGCGGGCGCGGTCGCACCGACGGGAATCGCGGCGCAGGTGCAGCAGTCGTCGACGAGTTTGCAGTCGGAGGCCGTGGTGCACTCGGGCCCGGGAACGCCGCCCGATCCGGCGCGCCCGCCGGACGAGCCGCCAGCGCCGTCGCCGCCGTTGCCTCCTGAGGCGCCGCCCTTGCCGGCACCGCCGCCGTTGCCACCGGACGCGCCGCCCTTGCCCGCGCCGCCGCCAGTGCTTCCCCCGGTGCCGAACAGACCACCGGTTCCGCAGTTGCCCGTTGTGCCGCCGCGACCGGCGACACCGTTCGTACCGGAGGTGCCGCTCG
>Ga0207651_10000285_pt1 | contig 21707 bp, 20 predicted proteins | sample KBSM23metaG_FD_184328 | JGI IMG/M metagenome (GOLD analysis project Ga0207651, IMG submission 184328) | Miscanthus rhizosphere microbial communities from Kellogg Biological Station, Michigan, USA - KBS M2-3 metaG (SPAdes) (version 2) | ecosystem: Host-associated > Plants > Roots > Rhizosphere >... | reverse complement strand
AGCTCGGAGAGCTCGATCTGTCCGCTCTTGATCTGATCGTTGAGCGAGCCGGCCAGCTCCTCGTACTGCTTGCTCTTCGCCTCGAGCTCGCCCTTCTCCTGGGTCAGCTGGGTGGTGGACTGTGTCAGCTGGGTGTTCTGGGTCTGGAGATCCGTGACCTGCTTCTGGAGCCCCGCGCTCTTCGTCTGCTCGTCCTGGAACTGCTTCTTGTAGTTGGCGGCATCCTTCTGGGCGGCGGCGAACTCGTCCTTCGAGACGCCACATCCCAGCAGCAATGCCATCCCGATTGAGGCGATGACACGGTTCGACATGCGTCCTCCCTTGGCGGCGTAAGTCGATGCACTCACGACGGAATCCGGGCAATGAGACCAAGGTCCCAGGGCCTGGCGGCACGCTCCGGACGAGCGCGGGGACGGCTCAGCGCCGAGCCACCGCGGCGCCCGGAGTCGCCTTCGGGACCGCCACGAACCCGTAGATCAGCGCGCCGAGCGCCCCCCCGATGATCGGGGCGACCCAGAACATCCACAGCTGCTCGAGCGCCCAGCCGCCCACGATCAGTGCGGGCCCGGTGCTGCGCGCGGGGTTCACCGAGGTGTTGGTGACGGGGATGGAGACCAGGTGGATGAGGGTGAGGCAAAGGCCGATGGCGATGGGCGCGAAGCCCTTGGGTGCCCGCTCGTCGGTCGCGCCCATGATGACGAAGAGGAACGCCGCGGTCATCACCACCTCGGTGAGGAACCCCGCGCCCATCGAGTACTGGCCGGGCGAGTGCGGGCCGTAGCCGTTGCTCGCCAGCCCGCCGGCGGTGGAGAAGCCGGCCTTGCCGCTGGCGATGAGGTACAGCGTTCCGGCGGCGAGCGCCCCGCCCACCACCTGGGCGACGACGTACGCGGGCAGCTCCGACGCCTTGAACCTTCCGCCCACCACCAGCCCCACCGAGACCGCCGGGTTCAGGTGGCAGCCGGAGACGTGCCCGATGGCGAAGGCCATGGTCAGCACCGTCAGCCCGAAGGCCAGCGCCACGCCGAGGAGGCCGATGCCGACTGCGGGGAAGGCCGCCGCGAGGACGGCGCTGCCGCAACCCCCGAGGACGAGCCAGAACGTTCCGAACAGCTCCGCCGTTGCGCGCTGCCAGAGAGGCATGTCCCTACCTCCGTCCTCGAAGCTCCGGGCCGTGTAGCACGTCCCGGAACGCGGCGTCGCCGCGAAAAGGGGGACGAAGGTCCGACGCGGCCCCGTGAAGCCCGTTGCCACTCGGCGTCAACGTGCCGCGGCCTCCGACGGCGGATGGCGGGTACGATGCCGGGCCGATGGACGAGTCGGCAGACGTCTCGAAGGCCGGTCCGCACGCGAGCAGTGAGTTCGACCGCGAATGGACGGAGATCCTCAACGAGGTCCGCGTCGCGCTCCCCGGGGTCCAGCTCCTGTTCGGGTTCCTGCTCGCGGCGCCGTTCAGCGAGAGCTTTCGCCACATCACCGGGCTCCTTCGCTACGGCTACTTCACCTGCTTCCTCTGCACGACCGGGTCCTGCGCGTTCCTCATCGCTCCATCCGTCTACCATCGCCTCCACTGGCGACGGGACGTCGTGGACAAGGAGCTGATGCTCCGCACGTCCAACCGCCTCGCGATCGCCGGGATCGTCCTGCTCGCGCTGGCGATGACCAGCGCCGTGTACCTCATTAGCTTCACCATCGCCGGGCACGGACCGGCAGTGCCGATCACCATGGTCGCGGCGCTACTGTTCGGCCTTCTCTGGTTCGCGCTGCCGCTTCTCCGCAGGAACGCGGAGCATCGGCGCTGACGCCCGTTCGCCTCGCCGGGATGCCCGCCCGCGCCACGGCACCGAGCGGCTCTGCAGCCGCCTGACCCTGACGACGATCGTCGCTTGACGGTCTCCGACCGTGAACCTCGAACGCGGTTGCCCTGACGGAGGTGTAGAACCCCGCCATGGAATTGCACCTGCCGGTCGTCATCGGCCTGATGGTGGCGGCCCTCGTCCTGGCGATCGGCGCCAAGCGCGCGCACGTGCCCTACAACGTCGCGCTGGTCGTCGGCGGGATGTTGATCACGCTGAGCCACGTTCTGCCGGAGGCGCCGCACCTCGAGCCAGAGGTCGTCTTCCTCGTCTGTCTGCCGGCGCTGCTCTTCGAGGGCGGATTCACCGCCCAGCTCGACTCGATCCGGACGAACCTCGTCCCCATCGCGCTCCTGGCCACGGTGGGCATGATGCTCGCGATCGGGGCGACGGGCGGCGCTCTCCACCTCGCGCTGGATCTCCCCTGGGGGCCGGCGATCCTCCTCGGCTGCATCCTCGCGGTCACCGACACCGTCTCCATCCTCTTTGCCTTCCGCCGCGCGCCGGTGCCTCCGCGGCTCGCGGCCATCGTCCTCGGCGAGAGCCTCTTCAACGACGGCACCGCGCTGGTCGCCTACGCGGCCATCTCCGGCATCGTGGTCGCCGGGGGCACGGTGGCCCTTCCCCTCCTCACCGCCAAGGTGGTCCTCGCGACCGTCGGCGGCCTCGCGGTGGGCCTCGCCCTGGGCATGGTGGGCAGCTTCGTCATCCGCCGCACCGAGGACCCGCTGGCGGAGATCATGGCCACCACCGCGCTGGCCTTCGCCGCCTTCGTTGGCGCCGAGGAGCTGCACGTCTCGGGTGCGATCGCCGGGGTCACCGCCGGGCTCACCGTGGGAGCCACTGCCCGGCGAACGCTGTCTCCGAGCAGCCAGGTCGCGATCCAGTCCTTCTGGGAGTACATGGCCTTCGGGGTCAACACCTTCCTCTTCCTGCTGGTGGGGCTCTCCAGCAATCCTTCGACGCTCCTCGCCTCCGCGCCGCAGACGGCCATCGCCGTCGCCTGCGTGTTCGCCGGACGCGCAGTGGCCATCTACCTGCCCTTCTTCGTCCTTGGCCGCGTGCGCCGCTCGCAGGCCGTCCCTCCCCGCTGGCAGCACGTGTTCGTGCTCGGGAACATCAAGGGCGCCCTCTCCATCGCCCTGGCGCTCGGGCTCCCCAAGGACACGCCCTTCCGCCCGCTGCTGGTGGACGTGGCCTTCGGCGTCACCTTCATCTCCCTGGTCGCCCAGGCGCTCCTGCTCGGACGGGTGCTGGACTGGCTCGGGCTCACCCGGCGCGACCCGCTGGCCGCGGCGATCTCCGAGCACCAGGCGAAGCTGGTCACCGCGCGCGCCGCCCGGGCCGAGCTGGACAGCCTCCTCGCGAACGGAATGCTGCCCCGGATGGCCTACGAGCGTCTGCGAAGCGAATACCAGATCATCATCGCAGAGGCCGAGCGGGAGATCCGGCGGATCCAGGAACGGAACCTCGCCCAGGGCGCGCGCCTCCTCCTCGCGGTGCGCCGCCGCCTCATCGACGCCGAGCGCGCCGCACTCTCCGCGGCCGAGCGCACCGGGCTCATCGACCCCGAGGTGGCCGAGCGGCATCTGCTCCGCCTCGACGAGCGAACGCTCGGCCTCGAGCGCCTCCTCCACGACACGCGGGAATCCGCCGCCCATCCGGCGCGGGAGGGCGCCCGATGAGGATCCTCATCGCAGGCGGTGGGCGGGTCGGCGGCTTCCTGGCGGCGAAGCTGGTCGGCGAGAAGCATCAGGTCACCGTGGTCGAGCGTGACCGGGCGGTGTCCGACCGGCTGTTCGAGGAGGTGGGCGCGCTGGTCGTGTGCGGCGACGCGATCGATCCTCAGGTCCTCGAGTCGGCGGGCATCGTGGGGGCGGACGTCGCCTGCGCGGTCCTCCCCCGGGACGCGGACAACCTCGCCTTCGCCATGCTGGTCCGGGCCAGGGGCGGAGCGCGCACCATGGTCCGGATGCTCGACCCGAGCTATCGCTCGGCCTACCTGCTCGCCGGCGTGCGGGACATCATCGCCGAGGCCGAGGTGGTGGTGGCGAAGATGACCACCGCCATCGACTTTCCGCAGATCGCCGGGTCTCTACCGCTCGCCGCTGGCGACGCAGTGCTCTTCGAGCTGGTGATCAAGCCCCGGGCTCTGGTGGCGGGGCGCACCGTGGCCCAGGTACGAGCGGATCCCGACTTCCCCAAGGAGTGCGTGTTCATCGGGTTCCTCGACGCGGACGGGAAGATCGCGCTGCCCGACGGGGCCACCGGGCTCCGGCCGGGAGCCACCGCCATCCTCGTCACCCGGCGCGATGCGCTTCCGCAGGCAGTGGAGTTCCTCTCCCGCGAGCCGGTGATCCAGGACCCCGCAACCCAGGTCATCGATGCGCTCCGCAAGGTGGACTTCCTCGCCCCCCTCGACGACGCGGCGATCGAGCGAATCGCCCAGGGCATCGTCGTGCGGACCGAGCGTTCCGGCCAGGTCCTCTTCCGTCGCGGAGATCCCGGCGAGACCTTCTACATCGTGCTCTCGGGCGAGGTGACCCTCGAGGCCGAGGACCGGACGCTGGTGGAGCACGTCCGTCCCGGCGGCTTCTTCGGCGAGATCGCACTGCTCACCGGGCAGCCCCGCTCCACCAGCGCCATCGTCCACCGCGACGCCCAGCTCGCGGAGATCGGCCGCGACGAGTTCCAGGAGGTGGTGATGGCCAACCCCACGGTGGCGGTGGGCATGAGCCGGATCCTCGGCCAGCGCCTGGCCAACTCCGCGCGCCCGCCCGCCCCGAGGAAGCGCAAGCTCTTCGGTCGCTGAGTCAGTCCATGTCCAGCGTGCGGAACTGGCCCTGCCCGTCCATGGCCGTGCCCCAGACCTTGTGCGATGCCTGGTGCTCGGACAGGCCGAAGCTCATCACCGTGCCGATGCCCAGATCGAAGTCGCGGACGGACTCCAGCGCGTCGACCAGCTTCTCGGTGTCGAGCTCGCGGCCGGCCCGGCGGAGGCCCTCGGCGAGGAGCTGCGAGGCCACGTAACCCTCGAGGGAGATGAAGTCCGGGTGCTGGTCGGGGTGGAACCGCTTCAACGCCTCGCGGTAGCGGATCACGCCCGTCGCGCCCGCGTCGTAGTGCGGCACCACCTGGGTCACGATGACGCCGTCGGCGTAGGTGGGGCCCAGGTCCTTGAGCCCCTCGGCCAGCGCGTTGCTCCCCACGAAGGAGACGTTGAGGAACAGCGGGGTCACGCCCGCGTCCCTCACCTTCTGGATGAACTTGGCCGCGGCCTTGTAGGTCGAGACCATGATCACCGCCTTGACCGGGTGTCGCTGCTGGACGGTCTCCTGCCCCCGAGGACCTCGCGAGGACACGGTGGCCTGGTCGTAGCGCACCAGCGCCTTGACCGCGGCGTCGACGTCCACCGTGTTCCGCTCGTAGTTCATCCGGAGCAGCTCCACGTCGCTCTGTCCCAGCTTGCGGAGCATCTTCGTGGCTCCGTCGTAGCCCGCGTCACCGTAGGCATCGTGCTGTGCGAAGACGACGATCGATCGCGGATCGATCCGCTTCACGTTCAGCAGGTAGTGGATCATCTTCGCCGTCTCGTCCTGGTAGCTCGCGCGGTAGTTGAAGACGTAGCGGTCCGGCGGATCCTTCCGGAGGAGCCCCGAGCCGGTGAAGGCGCCGAAGAAGAGCATCTTGTTCTTCACCGCGAAGGGCACCGTCTGCTGCGCGGTGGGCGTCCCCACGTTTCCGATGACCCCGAACACGGTGCGCTGGTCCAGCAGCTCGGTCATGTTGTCCAGCGCGCGGGTTCCCTCGTAGCCGTCGTCCAGTGCCACCAGGCGCAGCTTCCTCCCCGCCACGCCGCCGGCGTCGTTCACCTCGGCGAAGCCGGTCTCGAGGCCCAGCTTCATGCGGGTCCCCAGCTCCGCCGAGGGGCCGGAGAACGCCGCGGTCATGCCCATCAAGATCTCCTGGTCCGTCACCCCACGGACCGAGCGGGCCGCCGCGGCCGCGGCAGCCGCGTTCGCCGAGACGCCCGGCCCCCGCGTCTCTCCCGAGCGCGCGAGCCACGCCAGGCCAGCGCCGAGCACCAGGGCCAGCACCATCAGACCGGCGGCGTACGGCCAGCGGGGCATCGTCCGGGCCTTCGCCTTCTGCTTCTGCGCCGGGCCAAGGCTGAACCGGCTCAGGGTCGAGTGGGCGCTCGTCACCAGCTTCGAGGTCTGCGAGCTGAGGTCGGGCAGCGTGCTGACCTGACCGCCGTTCTTCAGCTGGTGCTCGATGACCGTGGTGATCTGCTTCCGGTCGTCCGCGAAGGCCTCGTTCAGCGACCCGCCGATCTCCCGATCGCTCACTCGCGGCGGATGCCTTTCGAGATAGCTCTCGAGATCGGTCTGGAGCTCGGCCGCGGTCGCGTAGCGGTCGTCGGGCTTCGGCTGAAGCGCCTTGAGGCAGATCTGCTCCAGCTTCTGCGGCACCTCGGGGACGAGCTGCCGGAGCGGCTCGATCTGTCCCTCGATGGCCCGCTGGAGCCGGTCGGTGGATCCGAGGTGCTTCCACATCCGGCGTCCGACCAGCGTCTCCCAGAGGAGGACACCCACCGAGTAGATGTCCGCCCGGCGGTCGACGTGACCGCTGTCGGTGAAGGCCTCGGGCGCCATGTAGCCGGTCTTGCCCTTCACCACCCCGGCGCGGGTCTGAGTGCCAGAGTCGAGCGCCTTCGCCACCCCGAAGTCGACGAGCTTCACCCGCCCGTCGTACCCGAGGAGGATGTTGCTCGGCGTGACGTCACGGTGCACGACGTTGAGCGGCTTGCCGTCGTAGTCCTTGAGCTCGTGGGCGTAGTGCAGGCCGGAGAGCACGTGCACCAGGACTTGCAGCTGCAGACGAGGCGGGAACAGGCGGGAGGCCTCGGATGAGCGGCGCGCGGTCTCGAGCGTCTGCCCGTCCACGTACTCCATCGCCAGGTAGTAGCGGCCGTCGTCCTCACCCACGTCGTAGGTCTGCACCACGTGCGGGTGATTGAGTCGCGCCGCGAGACGAGCCTCGGCGAGGAACATCTGACGGAACTCCTGCTCCTCGGCCAGGTCGGCGCGGAGCAGCTTGATCACCACCAGCTTCTGGAAGCCGCCGAGCGCCCCGCGCGTCGCGGTCAGGTACACGTTGGCCATTCCGCCGCGGCCGATCTCGCCGATGAACTTGAAGCGACCGGCGAGATCCGTTCCCAGGGTCTCCGCGATGACATCGGCCATGAACAGAACTCTCCGTCCGGGGTGCGCCCGCAATCGTACGCCCGAGCGCAGGCACGGCTCGATGGGTGCACGATCACGACACGGGGGCGAAGTGTGAGATCCGGATCCCCCTGTGCGGGACGGACCTCCAGATGCCCACGCCGGCGCCGGCGCGCTAACCTCCACAGCGATGAAGACGTTCCTTCGTCTCTCCTTCCTGATGGCGATGCTGACGGCCGCGGTCGCGCTCGCCACCTCGCATCCGTGGTCCGACTACGACGACACTCGCGGCACCTGGCTCCGGGGAACCATCCGCGCTTCGTCCTTCGAGCGTCCGCACCAGGTGCTCGACCTCGAGCAGGACGGAGCGCAGCACCATCGATGGAAGGTGATCCTCGCCTCGCCCTCGAAGATGGAGAGTCGCGGACTCAAGGTCTCGACGCTCGTGCCCGGACTCCGGATCCGGGTCTACGTCTATCCGGCGATCGACGTGCCCGACGAGGGCCGCGCGCTGCGGATCGACATCGGCGGACAGGTCACCGAGCTCTGGTGAGTCAGGAGCGCATCTTCTGGCGCCGCATGATCCGGTGCAGGTGCGCCCGGTCGACCCCCGCGGTCGCCGCGGCCCGCGAGACGTTCCCGTCGTGGCGATCGAGCAGCGCGCGGACGTAGCCCTGCTCGAAGGTGTCCAGCAGGCGGCGCCGCGCCTCGGAGAATGGAATGCTCACGTCCAGGGCATCGAGGTGCTGCGGGGACGGATCCTCGGAAGCGGGCTGGAGCGCCTCCTGGAGCGCCGCGCATCGCTCGAGGTGGTTGCGCAACTCGCGCACGTTGCCCGGCCAGGGCGAGAGCTGGAGCCGCGAGAGGAACGCAGGCTCGGCGAGCGCGCGCCGCGTCTCCTCGTCGAGCGTGAGCCGCCCCAGGAGCTGCTTCGCGATGAGCGGGATGTCTCCGGGACGCTCCCGGAGGGGCGGCAGGCGCACGGTGAGGACCGCGAGACGGAAGTAGAGGTCGGGGCGGAAGCGGCCGACGTTCACCTCCGCTCTCAGGTCCCGGTTGGTCGCGGCGACGACCCGGACGTCGACCGGGAGATACCGGTTGGCCCCCAGCCGTCGCACCTCCCGCGCCTCGAGCACCCGCAGCAGCTTCGGCTGGAGCTCCAGGGGAAGCTCGCCAACCTCGTCGAGGAAGACGGTCCCGCCCTCCGCCTCCTCGAAGACGCCGACCCGGCGCTGGATCGCCCCGGTGAACGCGCCGCGCTCGTGACCGAAGAGCTCCGACTCGAGGAGGTTCGCCGGAACCGCGGCGCAGTCGACCACGCGGAGCGGCTTGCCCGCGCGCCCGCTCTGCTCGTGGAGCAGCTCCGCCGCCTCGCTCTTGCCGGTGCCGGACTCGCCGGTGAGGAGGACCGTCACGTCCTTCGCCGCCGCCTTCGCCAGCTGCGCGAACGCCGTCCGCAGCGGCACCGACGAGCCGACCAGGGTGCCGAAGCTCGTCACCGGGGCCACCGGGAGCTCGTTCCGCTCCGCGAGCGGCGTGAAGACCAGCTCCAGCTGCCCCACCCGGAGGACCATCCCCTCCTGCAGCTCGGCCTCGCGGACCCGCACCCCGTTCACCCGCGTCCCGTTGCGGCTCCCGAGGTCCTTGACCCAGGCCCGCCCGTCCCGGTCCACGAACACCTCGCAGTGGAAGCGGGACACCGTGCGGTCCCGGACCTCGACCTCGTTGAGCGGATGGGAGCCGATCTGCAGCCGGTCGGACGAGGAGTCGAACGACTTTCCCTCGAGCTCGCCGCCGAGGCCCCGGAGCCGGAAGCGCTGGACGGCGGGCGGGACCACGCTGTCGGCCACCACCGACAGCGTCGGCGGCACCTGCTCTTCCGGGTCGTCCGCGAGCTTCCCCACGTCGAGTCTCCCCCCTCGGGAATACCACACCGCCCGCACGGGCGAAGGCCCGCCCCGGAAGGAGCGGGCCTGGGTCGCCTCGTGGGCCTCGGCGCTCAGAACATCCAGCCCACCGAGATGAGGCCCGCCAGCGGGATGCCACTCTTCAGCCAGCGGTCGGCGGTCTCCTTCACGCTCGTCGTGGTCCCGGTCGGGTCGGGGCTGGCCTCGGAGTGGTAGGCCAGGGGGAACGCCCAGGCGACGTCGACGCCGAAGAAGAAGCCGCTGGGCTGGATCCAGCGAGCGCCGATCTGCGGACCGAGGAAGTCGCTGCTCGCACGGACCGAGCCGCTGCCCTGGGCGACGGTCGCGCTGGCCTCCACGCCGTAGTGCCCGTACACCGCGCCGACGAAGAACACGTCACCGAAGGGGTAGACGCGCGCCGCCACGTTCCACATCGAGTAGTTCACGTCCACGCCGTTGATGGTGAGCTTCGGGACGAGGCCGTAGTCGAACGACGCGCCGAAGTAGCGGAGCACCTTCACCTCCGCGCCGAAGGTCGGAGTGGGCACGGCGACCGAGAGCCGCGGCCCGATGAGAACGCCGGGGATGAGACCGGACTCCTTGCCCCGCGGCTCGGGCGTGCGCCGCAGCCCGTCGGGAGCGGACGGGGCGGCAACGGTGTTCGCCTCGTCGGCCCGGGCGAACGGCGCCGCGAGGACGAGGGCCGCGGCGATCACTCCCGCGACGTGCGGGACGGTGGGGATCGAGCGGCGGAAGAGCGGGGGGGTCATTGCGAGGTTCCTCCTTCGGGTTCGGGGAGGGACCAGTGCAGCCGCGGGGCCGGCCCGGCGCCCTCTCAAACATAGGAAAACACGACTCTTTCTGCCCTCGAGGTGTGGCGCGATCGTCACGGTGGTTGACCAAGCCGCACCGGGGTCCGGGTGGCGGTCGCGCGCACACGCCCCGCCTGTCAGGGTGCGCTCCTCGCCCCACCGGGGCCCGCGCTCGCCGTGTCTCGAGATCGGAACCTCCTCTTCCTCACCGCGCTCCTCCGCTCCGTCGGCACGAGCCTGGTCGGCGTGCTCCTGGGCGTGTACCTGGCGAGGCTCGCGCTGGGCCCCGCGCTGATCGGGCTCGTCGTGGGGCTCGGGCTGGCGGGAGCAGCCTTCGCCGCGCTCGTGGTCACGCTCGGCGGCGATCGCCTCGGTCGCCGGAGGACGCTGATCGTCCTCGCGTGCACCGGCGCGGCGGGGACAATCATCGCCGCGGCGTCCTCGCGGGTCGAGCTGCTCGCCGCCGCCGCGTTCATCGGGATGCTGAACGGGATGGGTCGAGATCGAGGCGCGGCGCTCGTCCTCGAGCAGGCGATCCTGCCCGGTCTGACCGGTGAGGCCCGGCGCACCGTGGGCTTCGCCTGGTACAGCGCAGCGCAGGACGTGGGGCACGCGCTCGGGGCGCTCCTCGCCGGCGCGCCGCTCCTCGTCCAGCGCTGGGCCGGCATCGACCCGCTCGCGTCGTTCCGCTGGGTCCTGGCCCTGAACGCGGTGCTTCTCCTCGCAACCGCCCTGCTCTACCGGGGCCTCTCCTCCGCGGCGGAGCGTCCGGCTGCGTCGTCACCGGCTCGGCTCCCATCCAGGAGCCGGTCCGCGCTGTGGAAGCTCTCGGCGCTCTTCGGGGTGGACAGCCTCGCCGGCGGGTTTCTCACCACCGCGCTCCTCTCCTACTTCTTCTTCCAGCGGTTCCGGGTCTCCGAGGCGACCATTGGCCTGCTCTTCTTCGGCGCCCGACTCGCGAATACCGCCTCGCACTTCGGCGCCGCGTGGATCGCCGCCCGCATCGGGCTCGTCCGGACGATGGTCTACACCCATCTCCCCTCCAGCCTCCTCCTCCTCACCGTCCCGTTCGCACCGAGCTTCGGGGTCGCCGCGGCGCTGTTCCTCCTCCGCGAGGGGCTGGTCGAGATGGACGTGCCCACGCGACAGTCCTACGTGATGGCCATCGTCCCGCCGGAGGAGCGGACCTTCGCCTCGGGGGTCACCAACCTCGTCCGCCTGGGAGGCTGGGCCGTCGCCCCGGCGTTCGCCGGCGCGCTGATGCAGGGGGCATCGCTCGGCGCGCCGCTCCTGGTCGGCGCGGGGATGAAGATCCTCTACGACCTCGTCCTGTACGTCTCCTTCCGGGAGGAGCATCCGCCGGAGGAGGCCACGCAGTGACCTCTCCGTCGGGCTGCGTCCCCCGACCGGAGCGCTCGCCTGGCGCGCTGCCCGATCGGGGGATGACGCCGCCGGTCCGGCGCACCATGCTTCTCGTTCGGAGGTGTTCCCATGCCCGGATCGATTCCCCAGCAGATGAAGGCCACCGTCATCGACCGCTACGGCGGCCCGGAGGAGCTGCACGTCGCCACCCTCCCGGTGCCCCAACCGAAGGCAGACGAGGTGCTCATCCGTCTCACTTCCGCCGGCATCGGCGTCTGGGACCCCGAGATCAGGGCAGGCGAGTTCGAGATCGGCGAACGGCGCTTCCCGAAGGTCATCGGGAACGATGGGGCCGGCGAGGTCGTCGCGGTCGGGCCGCGGGTGAAGCGAGCTCGGGTCGGTGACCGCGTCTACGCCTACTCGATGGAGGGCGGCTTCTACGCGCAGTACATCGCGCTGAAGCAGGACAGCGTCGCGATCCTTCCCTCCGGCCTGAGCGTCGAGCCGGCCGGCGCGCTGGGCGCGGACGGAATCACCGCCCTCCGCGGGCTGGAAGACACCCTTCACGTCGAGCGCGGAGAGAAGCTCCTCGTCTTCGGCGCGAGTGGGGGCATCGGACACCTCGCGGTCCAGCTCGCGAAGCATCTCGGCGCAGACGTCTTCGCCGTCGCGTCGGGCGAGGACGGAGTGGCGCTCGTGCGCCGCCTCGGCGCGGACCAGGCGGTGGACGGGAAGCACGGCGCCGTCGTCGACGCCCTGCGCGCCTTCGCTCCGGAGGGGCTGGACGCGGCGCTGGTCCTGAGCGGTGGCAAGGGCCGCGACGCCGCGCTCGAGCAGGTGAAGAAGGGCGGCCGGGTGGCGTACCCCAACGGGGTCGAGCCGGAGCCGAAGGCGGCCCGGGGCATCACCGTCCGCGCGTACGACGGTGAGGCGAGCCCAGACGCCTTCGACCGTCTGAACGCGCTCATCGGCCGCGGAGCGTTCCACGTCGAGGTGAAGTTCTACCCGCTCGAGGAGGCCGCCCAGGCCCACCGCGATCTGGAGAAGCACCACCTCGGGAAGTTCGCCCTGAAGATGCAGTGACCCACGCGATCGAAAAGTCCGCTCGGAGCGGCGCGATCGAGCACTGAAAAGAAACACGGCGTGCGCCTGTCAGACATCGACCGACAGGCACTCCGTTTCCCATTCGATCGATGCGTCGGATCGGCTGGCCAGATCGCCCGGAACGTGGTTGAAGCGACTCTGATGGGCGCACGTTCCTGGCTCGCGCTGTCGCTGCTGGTGGCTTCGTGCGACGGCTCGATCACCGGACACCGGTCGTCACCGTCGACGCCCTCCGGGCCCCCGACGCAGACCGACGATGGACGCTACGTCTGTGACGACGCGGTTCACCCCGCGGCCACGCAGGCGCGGCGACTGACGCGCCTCGAGTACCAGAACTCCATCGACGTGCTCTTCGACGGCAGGCTCGACCCGAGCAGCCAGTATCCGGGCACGGTGGGCAAGTCGATCACCGGCTACTCCACCGAGGCCGCCCTCAACGACATCGGCTCGGGCGGGGCCGAGCAGCTCATGTTCGCGGCCGAGGACGTGGCGCTCCAGCTGCCTGCCGCGCTGCCGCAACTGCTGCCCTGCGCGGCGTCGAGCCCCAACGAGTCCTGCGTCAACACCTTCCTCGACGTCTACGGCACCCGCGCCTACCGGCGGCCGCTCACCACCGGGGAGCGAAACGATCTCCTGGACGAGTACCGCGCCGGCGTCGCCTCGGGCGGAAGCTTCTCCGACTCGATGGCCATGGTGGTCGACCACCTGCTGCAGATGCCGCAGTTCCTCTACCTCGCCGAGGCGTCGGCAGGCTCGGTGCGTGCGCTCGACGGCTACGAGCTGGCCAGCCGGCTCTCGTTCATGCTGACCGACTCGATCCCCGACGACGAGCTGCTGGCAGCGGCCCCCAACCTCACGGACCCGGCGACGATCGACGCCCAGGCGACGCGGCTTCTCACCTCGTCGCGCGCGAACACCTCCCTCGCCCGCTTCTTCCGCGAGTGGACCGGCACCGTGCAGGTCTCGTCGGCGGACAAGGACCCGGCGTTCTTCCCCTCCTTCGACGCCGCCCACGCCCAGTCGATGAACGATTCCTTCGATCGCTTCGTCCTCGACCAGATCCGGAACCAGGGAACCCTGCGGACCCTCCTCCGGACCACCGACGCGTTCGTCGACGCCAACATGGCCGCCCTGCTGGGCCTGCCCGCCCCGCCCGCCGGTCAGTGGGCGAAGGTCACCCTCGACGACAAGCGCTACTCGGGCATCGTGACCCAGCCGGCGATGCTCGCCTCGCTCGCTCACAGCGCCGAGTCGTCCTTCGTCTTCCGCGGGAAGTTCATCCGGAAGCAGCTGCTCTGCGAGAACCTGGGGATGCCTCCGCCTGACGCGCAGGCGACCTTCAACACCATCCCCCTTCCGCCCAATCCGACCGGCAAGGACATCTCCGCCGCGGTCGTCGCCCGGGCCGAGTGCTCCGGTTGCCACGCGCTGATGAACCCCGCCGGGCTCTCGATGGAGCAGTTCGATGCCATCGGCCAGTGGCGAACCACCTACTCCAGCGGGAAGACCATCGACCCCACGGGGGTGCTTCCCCAGGTCGGCGGGCGCCCGGGCGTCGCCGGACATGACCTGACCTTCACCGACCACGTCTCGATGATGGAGCAGCTGGCGAACGAGCCCACCGTCGCGACCTGCGTCGCCACCCAGGTCTTTCGGTTCACCTTCTCCCGACTGGACACGTCCTCCGACGTCTGCGCGATCCAGGGCGTCGGCGACGCGCTCAAGGCGTCCGGGGGCACGCTGAGCGACGCCATCCTGGCCATCACCGCCACCGACGCTTTCACCCACCGGAGCGACCAGTGAGCCAGCGCATCGACCGCCGGCGTTTTCTGGTCGGGTCTGGTGGCGCGCTGCTGGCGCTGCCGATGCTGGAGGCCTTCGCCCCCCGCACCGCGTTCGCCCAGACCGCCGCGGCGCCGAAGCGCCTGGTGGTGGTCTTCCACCCGCACGGCCGCGTGGTCGGCCCGGGCAGCAGCGACAACTGGGCGCCCCGGACGACGACCGGCCCTCTGCCGCCGGTGGGCACCGCGCCCAGCCCCGGGCTCGCGGCCCTCGCGCCGATCAACAACGAGATCGTCACCCTCGCCAACATCGACAACATCGTTCGCCATACCTCCGGTGATGTAGATGGGCACGCCAGCGCCAGTGCCACCTGCATGAGCTGCGTGGTGCCCGCTGGGCAGACCCCGAAGGGTCCGACGATCGACTACGTCGCGGGGCTGCGGCTCCGATCCAGCGCGGCCCAGAAGATGGCGATCGTCATCCCGGGCCAGGCGGCGCCGTTCAACAACTCGGTCACCGAGAACAACGTCTTCCTCGGGCCGGGCGGATCGGCCGGCAACTACCAGAGCATCGATCCGACCCAGCTGATCCGCGACCTGTTCGCCTCGGTGGTGGTCGGACCGCCGCCGCCACCTCCGCCGACGCCCACGCTGCAGGATCGCCTCAGCGCGCGGCGCGGGAGCATCCTCGACGCGGTCGCCAGGGGCTTCACCAGCCTCCGGGCGACGCTCAACCCGGCGGACCAGGCCCGCCTCGATCAGCACGCGCAGTTCATCCGCGACACCGAGCTGCGCTACCAGCAGCCGCCGCCGCCTCCCCCGGCCGCGTCGAGCTGCGCACCTCCCTCCACCAGCTCGGTGCCGAACTACGACTGGCCGAACTTCCGGAAGGGCGAGCACGACGACGCGTTCGCCCAGACGCAGATCGAGTCGCTGGTCCAGGCCCTGGCCTGCGACGTCACCCGCACCGCGGCGCTGAACTTCTGGGCCGCCGGAGACCCGGGCTTCGTCACCGAGTTTGCGCCGTCCACCAGCCCGTACATCGCCGGGAACTGGCACGCCAGCATCCACGGCGACGGAAGCCCGAACGACCCGAGCTCGGCGAGCCTCACCAAGGGCTTCGGCTTCTACACGAAGTACTTCACCAAGCTCATCCAGCGGCTCGCGGCGGTCCAGGACGTCGACGGGAACCGGCTCCTCGACAACACGCTGGTGCTCTGGGTCAGCGACCTGGGCTACGGCTCGGGCCACTACTGTTACAACTACCCGGTGGTGCTCGCCGGCCTGAAGAGCGCGTTCTCCAAGGGGCAGGGACGCCACGTCGTCGGCCAGGTCAACTCGCTCGGTGATGTCTACGCGCAGGTCCTCCGCATGCTGGGTGGCAGCGACACGACGTTCGGATCCACCGGCACGCTGTCCAGCGCGGTGGGCTCGAGCAGCTTCAACTTCCTGCCGCAGATGGGCCGCCCGGGGTTGATCAACAAGGACACCCCGCTCCACTTCGGCGCCATCGATCTGTAGCGACGGGGGAAGCGGTCTCTCCGCTCGTCAGAGGATCTCGTCGATCGTGTAGATGGGTCCCTCCGCCCGGCGATCCGCGCTCGACACTGCGAGGAGCCGGTTCGGGACTCCATCCCACGCACCTCGCGTTCCACCCCATGCGGCGCGACGTCTGCCGTACGGCAAGAGGCATGAACCTGAACGTCACCTTTCCTCAGCTGCTCTCCCTGCAGGACGTGGCCCTCCTCGTCCTGCGCCTCGTCGTCGCCATCGTGTTCGGCGCGAGCGGCTACTTCCACCTGACGGATCCCGTCGGCCGCTCGAAGAGCATCGAGATGAGCCCGGCGTTCACGGTGGGCCTCGGGGCCGCGGAGGCCCTGGCCAGTGCAGGCCTCGTCACGGGGGTCCTCATCCAGCCGGCGGCGCTCGGGCTGATCCTCCTGGGGCTGGGCGCCATCCAGAAGAAGGCGATGACCTGGAAGACGGGGTTCTGGGGCGAGAAGGCGGGCGGCTGGCACTACGACCTCATGCTCCTCGCGATGAACGGGGTGATCCTGACCACCGCGGGCGGAGGCCTGGTCATCCGCCTCTGAATCGCTCGGTCACCGGGGCCGTGCCTCTCGCCGGCCCCGGCGTCCGTGACCGGTCAGCCCTTGATGAAGGCCATCAGGTCCGCGCTGATGGTCTCCGCCTCGGTGGTGGGCATTCCGTGGGGGAAGCCCTGGTAAGTTTTTAGGATGCCCTTCTTCAGCAGCTTCGAGGAGAGCGGCGCTGAATCGGCGTAGGGGACGATCTGATCGTCGTCTCCGTGCATCACCAGGACCGGCACGTCGATCTTCGTGAGGTCCTCGGTGAAGTCCGTCTGCGAGAACGCGACGACGCCGTCGTACTGTGCCTTGGCGCTGCCCATCATCGCCTGCCGCCACCAGTTCTGGATGACGGCCTCCTGCGGCTTCGCCCCGGGCCGGTTGTATCCGTAGAAGGGCCCCGCGGCGAAGTCCCGGTAGAACCCCGAGCGATTCTTGGCGAGGGCCGCCTGGATGTCGTCGAAGACCGACTTGGGAAGGCCGCCCGGGTTCGCGGGCGTCTTGACCATCAGCGGAGGCACCGCGCTGATGAGCACCGCCTTCGCCACCCGGCTGGTGCCATGCCGGCCGAGGTAGCGCGCCACCTCGCCGCCGCCCGTCGAGTGCCCGATGTGGACCGCGTTCTTCAGATCCAGGTGGGCGGTCACCGTCGCGAGGTCGTCCGCGTAGTGGTCCATGTCGTGCCCGTCGGACACCTGGGCCGACCGGCCGTGACCGCGACGGTCATGGGCGATGACCCGGTACCCCTTGGTCACGAAGAACATCATGTGAGCGTCCCAGTCGTCCCCCGACAACGGCCACCCGTGACTGAAGACGATGGGCTGCCCCGTGCCCCAGTCCTTGTAGAAGATCTCGACCCCGTCCTTGGTGGTGACCGTGCCCATGTCGACGCTCCTTCCCTTTCGGTGGTGCTCCCGCTCCGTGCGGTAGGCCGGCCTGCCATAGCGCGTTGCCTCTCTCCGATCACTCCGGATCGGGAGCGCCTCGCCTTTGATCCAAGGTGATGGTGGGAGGAAGCGAGACCTCCGCCGTCGTGGGAGAGGATCCGGTGCGCCACTCCTGTCCCGCCGGGAGAGGCCGACCGTCATTCGGTGAACTCATGGCGGACGGGTGACGAGGGCCCAGCCCGTCGCCGCCCCATCGTCCAGCCTCGAAGGGAGACGACGGATGAAGGTTGGGATCGTCGGCGCGGGCAGGGTCGGGGTCGCGTGCCTGTCCTTCGTGGTGGCACGGGGCCTCGCCTCGGAGGTGGTGCTGGTCAATCGCGATCGGAAGCGCGCGAAGGGCGTCGTCACCGACCTCCAGTACGGGGCGCTCCTCGCTCCGCACGTGGTGCTGCGCGACGGAGATCACGAGGACCTCGCGGACGCGTCCGTGGTGCTCATCACCGCGGGAGTCAACGAGAAGGCAGGAGGCGCCACCGATCGAGGGGACGCCTCCGGGCGGTTGCGGCTGCTCGATGCGAACGCCGACACGTACCGGGAGCTCGTCCCCCGGGTGCACCGCGCCGCGCCCGATGCGGTCATCGTGGTCGTGACCGATCCTCCGGACCCGCTGGCGGACCTCGTTCGCATCCTGGGGCACGAGCGGGTGGTGAGCACCGGGACATACCTGGACAGTCTCCGCTTCCGCTTCCACATCGCCCGCAAGCTCCACGTCGCGCCCGCCTCGGTCGAGGCACAGGTCCTCGGCGAGCACGGCACCTCGGAGGTGTTCGTCTGGTCGTCCGCTCAGGTCGGCGGCGCTCCCCTCGGTGCACCCCTCGACACCGACGAGGCACGCAAGGAGCTCGAGTCGGAGGTCCGGTTCGCGAACATCGCCATCATCGAGGGAACCGGCGCGAGCGCGCTCGGCATCGGCGTCGTCTCCGCGCGGATCGCGGAGATGATCGTTCGCGACGAGAACGCGGTCATCCCGATCGGGTCGTGGAACCCGGAGCACGGAGTGACCCTGTCCGTTCCCAGCGTGGTCGGACGCACCGGAGTCGTCCGGAGGCTGTCGCCGGACCTCTCGGCCGCCGAGCTGGAGGCACTCCGGAAGAGCGCCGGGACGCTCCGCTCGGCCGTGGCCCGCCTCCGGAAGTGAGCGAGGTTGCCGGGACGCGAGCCGACGCCGAGCGTCAGCTCACGCCGGGAAGCAGGAGGAAGGTGACGTTCCGCGCGCAGGCCGCGCGGAGCTTCCGCGCCTCCATGTACGCGCTCCCCTGGTGCCAGGCGCGAGCCGCCTCGACGCTCGGGAACTCGAGGATGACGACGCGCCGGCCGTCGTGACTCCCCTCGAGGGCACTCTCTCCCCCGCGGGCGAGGTAGCGGCCGCCGGCGGCGGCGATGGTGGGCGGAGCGGCCGCCTTGTACCGCTCGTACGCAGCGGCGTCGAACACGTCGAGCATGGCGATGACGTAGCCGGGCATCGTTTCAGCCTCCCTTCAGCTCCTCCTGGTCGACAGCCACGCGCCTGCGATCAGGCATGCCGTGACCAGGACCGAGAAGACGATCGGAATGACGAAGAGGTACCGGAAGCTCACGAGCGCGATGACCGCGAAGCACAGGGCGAACGCCCAGACACTCAGGCGCATCCCCGCCAGCGTCTCCGCCGGAAGACTGGCCAGCTGCCATGCCAGCACCGCCGAGAACAGATAGAACGCCCCGACCGAGAAGCCTGCCGCGAGGAACAGGTCCCAGTAGCTCCGGGTGAACCCCTGCACCTCGAAGCGCGACGAGCGCATCAGCCCTAGCAGGGAGTCGACTCCCCAGCTCGGATCGGACTGCTTGAATCCCAGCGTGTGCCCGACCGCGAAGAGCACCAGGAGGACGGCCGCGATTCGATAGACCAGGGACGGCTTCATGTTTGCCTCGTTCTTCCTCAGTGAAGCAGCTGGCGGTGCAGCTCCTGGAGCTCCTCACCCGGCGAGACCCCGAGCTCGTTGCGAAGCCTCCGGCGGAGCTTCTCGTAGACCCTCAACCCCTCGGCCTTGTTTCCTTCCCTCGCGAAGCCCTCCATCAGCAGCAGATAGCCGCTCTCGCGATAGGGCTCGCTCTCCACCAGGAGCCGCGCCACGCGAATGGCAGCCGGCAGCTCCGTCCCGCCGATCCCGAGCGCCGCCCGGGCGTAGGCCTCCATCGCCCTGAGGCGAAGATCGTCCAGCCCGTGGCGCACCTCCGTCACCCAGGAGAGCTCCTCGTCGGGGAAGAACGGACGCCCGGCGACGAACATCGCGACCTGCGAGGGGCCCCAGGCGTCGTGGAAGCGCTGCTGCGCGATCGCCGACTCCGCGCGGTGAACGGCCTCGGCCGCCGCCTCGAGGTCGACCCAGCTCGCCGCGGGCAGGAGCAACCGCGTCTCGTCCAGCGGCACCACCCGGCGCAGCTTGGAGAGCAGCGGAGCCAGGCCTCCGTCCCTCCCTTCCGGCCAGAGCGCCTCGAGGAGCTGCGACCGGGTCAGGCTGCGATTGCGTTGCACGACGAGGAAGGCGAACAGCAATCGCCCCTGACGGCCCGGCAGACGGCGTTCCATCCGTTCACCGTCGATGATGACGGCGAGCCTGCCGCAGAGCTGGATCCTTGCTCGCTCCAACGTCGCGCCAAGATCCTTCCAAGCCGCCTTCGCTACGACCGAAGCTAGCCAAAGGAGAAAACGATGGCCAAGCAGATCAAGTGCGAGTGTGGATACATCGCCCGTGCCGAGCGCGAGGACGAGGTCGTCGAGAAGATCCGGGCGCACATGCGCACCGACCACCCTGAGCTGCTGGAGAAGGTCTCGCGCGCCGACCTCCTCGGCCGGATCGAGGAGGTCTGACATGACCAGCGCCTTCGATCCCGCGGCGTACAAGGAGACGACCCGGCTGCAGTGGCAGGAGACCGCCCCCGCCTGGCGCGACTGGGGACCGCTGCTGGAGTCCTGGCTCGGCGAGGCGACGGAGCTGATGCTCGACCTCGCCGGGATCGGTCCGGGCATGAAGGTGCTCGACGTCGCGGCCGGCGCAGGTGGACAGACGCTGAAGGCGGCCCGGCGGGTGGGCACCTCGGGAGCCGTGCTCGCGACGGACATCTCCTCGAACATCATCGAGCTCGCCGCGCGCGATGCGCGGGCCGCGGGCCTGAGCAACGTCGCGGCCCGGGTCATGGACGGAGAGAACCTCGACGTCTCCGACGCGTCCTTCGACGCGGTCATCTCCCGCGTCGGCCTGATCTACTTCCCGGACCGTGCGCGGGCGCTGCAGGAGATCCGGCGGGTCCTGCGGCCCGGCGGGCGGATCTCCACGATCGTCTACTCCACCCCCGAGGCCAACGGGTTCTTCTCCATTCCCATCTCGATCATCCGTCGGATCGCCGGTCTGCCTCCGCCGGCGCCCGGCATCCCCGGCCCCTTCTGCCTCGGTGGGCCCGGAGTGCTGGAGGCCGCGTACCGCGCCGCCGGATTCCGGTCCATCGTCGTGCGCACCGTCCAGGCGCCGGTCCGCCTTCCATCGACAGCCGAGTGCGTGCGCTTCGAGCGCGAGTCCTTCGGAGCGCTCCACGCCATGCTGGCCAGGGCCTCGGACGAGGAGCGCCGGCGAGCCTGGACGGAGATCGAGCGCGCGCTGGCTCAGTTCGAGGGACCGGAAGGCTTCGTCGGGCCCTGCGAGCTGCTGGTGGGCGCCGCGGAGAAGTGACGCCGGCCCTCAGCGTCTCCAGCCCGTGACGTCTGCTCCCTTCGGGGCGTTCTTCACCCAGCCCTCGACGAGCTTGGGGATGAGGCGCTCGTGGTAGGTGAGCCGCGAGTAGGCGTTGAGGTGCTGGTGGTCGCCGCTCCAGCAGTGACCGTCCGTCGCGCCGTAGTCGAAGGCGAACTGCGGCGTGGGGTTCCGGAGCGCGCGCACCCGCTCCTCGAAGCGCCGCACGGCGCCGTCGAGGAAGAAGGTGTCGGCCCGGCCCACCACGATCTCCACCAGCTTCCCCCGCAGCTTGGGGCCGAGCGTGGGCCAGTCCCTCGTCAGGATGTGGCCCAGGTCGTAGTGCTCCTTCATGAAGCGCGCCGTCTCGGGATCGATCCGACCGGTTCGCTTGTCCCACATCCGGCGCGGATAACCGTCCGGACCGACCGGAGCGAAGACCGCCTCCCAGATGTCCCACTGGCCGCCGGAGCGCGAGTGCGTCCCGACGACGAGCTCGTGGCGGTTGTCCTGCTCCATCGTCGAGCGGATGTCGCCGAAATTGAACCGCGAGGCGGGGCGTGGCGTCCGCCGGAAGTACCCCGAGGAGAAGTAGGCGTCCTCGTCCTCGTAGAGGTCGACCGCCACGAACCGACGGAAGTCGATCGGATCCGGGCAGGCGGCGATGGCCCCGTCGAACAGGTCCGGGTACAGGAGCTGCGCGGAGAGGGCCTCCCAGCCTCCGGTGCTCCCGCCGTAGGTGCCCCGTGCCCAGGGGCCGAGACCCCGGAACTGCCGCTCGAGCTCGGGCAGGAAGTCCAGGTAGATCGCGTCCCCGTACGGACCCACGTTCTCGGAGTTGACGGCGTAGGAGTCGTCGAAGAAAGGATTCGCGTGCTGGATCTGGACGAGGAGCACGCGCGGGAACTTCCCCGAGGTCCAG